>OLZW01002402.1_pt1 | contig 12115 bp, 9 predicted proteins | sample 1674281 | NCBI WGS metagenome assembly OLZW01 (sample SAMEA103958157, study PRJEB25191) | human gut metagenome | biome: human-associated habitat [ENVO:00009003]; feature: intestine environment [ENVO:2100002]; material: feces | place: Germany | collected 2013/2015
GCACCGAAATGGTAATGCCTGGCGATAACGTAACGATGGAAGTAGAACTCATCACTCCGATCGCAATCGAACAAGGCCTGCGTTTTGCAATCCGCGAAGGCGGCCGTACTGTTGGCGCTGGTGTTGTTACTGCAATTGAAGAAAAATAATTAAACGCTGTTAGCGGTACATATATCTAAGGCCGGACTTTTCAGCCCGGTCTTAGATTATTTTTTTAAACATTGTTGACATAACCCGTTAACTGTGGTACTCTATATTAGTGAAATTTTCAGACCAGCAATTTTGACAGCAAGAGAGGTGTAACGAATGCGTACTTTGATTACTTTGGCATGCACTGAATGCAAACAGCGCAACTACCAGACTAACAAAAACAAAAAGAATGATCCGGACCGTATTGAGATCAACAAGTACTGCAAATTTTGCAAAAAACACACTTTACATAAAGAAACCAAATAATCTTTGTGTTTGAGTTTATCTAGGTATTTTAGCAAGGATGTGAAAAGATGGCCGTTCCAGAATTACCGGGTGTGAAAGACACCAACGGCATTATGCGCTTTCTGCGGGAAGCAAAATCTGAACTAAAAAAAGTGACCTGGCCTACCAGACGAGAACTTATTGCCCATACAATCGTTGTATTTATTGCCGTTGTCCTTTCAGCAATTCTGATTTGGGTAATTGACAGTATTTTTGCTGGGCTTTTCCAGTTGATTTTACAATAAGTTTGAGTAAGGAGGAAGGGAATTAATATTCCCGGTACCGCTATGGAATCAGAAAAACGTTGGTATGTCATACATACTTATTCCGGTTACGAAAATAAAGTAAAAGCTAATCTGGAACGCAAAGTTCATTCCCTGGGTATGGAAAACGAAGTTTTCAATATTGTAATACCTATGGAAAATGAAATAGAAGTCAAAGATGGCAAAAAACGCAGCGTGCAGCGCAAAGTTTTCCCGGGCTATGTACTGGTAGAAATGATTGTTAATGACCGCAGCTGGTATGCCGTCCGCAACACTCCAGGCGTAACCGGTTTTGTTGGCTCCGGCACTAAGCCCATTCCTCTTACAGATGAGGAAGTAAAACAGATTATGCGTTCTATGGGCGTGGAAGAAAGCCGTCCTAAAATTGATTTACAATTACAGCAGATTGTACGCCTTAAAAGCGGCCCGTTTGCCGGATGCCTTGGCAGCGTTTCCGAAATTAATGAAGAACGCGGCAAGCTGAAGGTTCTTGTGGACATGTTTGGGCGCGAAACACCTGTTGAAGTTGATTTTACTCAAGTTGAAGAAGCTGAATAAGGAGGTGTAATAAATGCCGAAAAAAGTCGTTAAAATGGTAAAATTACAGGTACCGGCTGGTAAAGCTACTCCGGCTCCTCCTGTAGGCCCTGCACTCGGCCAGGCCGGTGTAAACATTATGGCTTTCGTTAAGGAGTTCAATGAACGTACTGCACAGCAGGCTGGTCTTATTATCCCGGTAGAAATCACCGTATTTGAAGACCGTTCCTTTACTTTCATTACCAAAACTCCTCCGGCTCCGGTTCTCTTGAAAAAAGCAGCCGGTCTGGAAAAAGCATCTGGCGAACCTAACAAGAAAAAAGTAGCCACCCTCGGCCGCGACAAAATCCGCGAAATCGCCGAAACAAAAATGGCTGACCTCAACGCAGCAGATATTGAAGCTGCAATGAGAATGGTTGAAGGTACTGCCCGCAGCATGGGTATTACCGTAGTTGACTGATAATATTAGTTAACTTAATTAAGTGGGAGGCCAAAAACCGTTATTACCACATAGGAGGAAAAGTTAATGGCAAAAAGAAGCAAAAAGTACCAGGAAGCTTTGAAACTTATCGAAGCTGACAAATTCTATTCTCCGAAAGAAGCAATAGAATTAGTAAAGAAAACTAACGTTACCAAATTTGACAGCACCGTTGAAGTTTCTTTCAAACTCGGTGTTAATCCTAAATACGCTGACCAGCAGGTTCGCGGAGCTATGGTTCTTCCGCACGGCACCGGCAAAAGCAAAACTGTTCTTGTTTTTGCTAAAGGCCCCAAAGTTGCAGAAGCTGAAGCAGCAGGCGCAGATTATGTTGGCGGTGAAGAATATGTCGCTAAAATTCAGGGCGGCTGGACAGATTTCGATGTCTGCGTAGCAACCCCTGACATGATGGGCATGGTTGGCCGTCTTGGTAAAATCCTCGGTCCTAAAGGTTTAATGCCTAACCCGAAGGTTGGTACCGTAACTATGGACGTAACCCGTGCAGTAAACGAAATTAAAGCTGGTAAAATTGAATACCGCACCGATAAAGCTGGTAATGTACAGGCTCCTATCGGCAAAGTTTCCTTTACCGACGAACAGCTTTTGGCTAACTACATTGCACTTGCCGATACTCTGGTAAAAGTTAAACCTTCCGGAGCAAAAGGCCAGTACATGAAAACCATCACTCTTTCTACTACCATGGGCCCTGGCGTTAAAGTTGACGTTCTTAAGGCTAACAGCGACAAATAATTTTATAAATCAGAAGATAATCGGGCCATAGACAGCAGGTGCGGCACAGCCGCGTAAGCATAGCGCCAGCCGAGGTTGGAGACGTTGAAGATAGACCTTCGCGACCTCCGGCTGCGGCCGAGAGGTCTTTTTGATTTAATAAAAAATATCAAAATAAAGAAGGGGGTGCAGATGTATGGCAATTAGACCTGAAAAAGCAGCTAAAGTTGCAGAGATTAAAGAACTTCTTACCAGCTCTAAATGCACTGTTCTGGTAGACTTCTGCGGTTTGACTGTTGCACAGGATACTGCATTGCGCCGTAAAATGCGCGAAGCCGGTGTTACCTACATTGTAGTTAAAAACACTCTGCTCCGTATTGCAGCACAAGAAGCAGGCATTGAAGGTCTGGAGCCGGTTCTTGAAAAGAACACCGCTATTGCGGTTGCTCCGGAAGACCCTGTTGCCGCAGCAAAAATCATTTGCGATTTTGCTAAAGAAAACAAAGCACTTGTTGTTAAAGCAGGTGTTCTTGACGGTAAAGTTATTGACGATGCAGTTATCAAAGCTCTGGCAGAACTGCCGCCGAAAGAAGTACTCGTTGCCAAAATGCTTGGCAGCATGAATGCTCCGATTTCCGGTTTCGTCAATGTACTTCAAGGTACTATCCGCAAAGTGGTATATGCGCTTGACGCTATCCGCGAACAAAAAGAATCCGCATAAGCTGAGGCTTATCGCATAAAAACTTAACAATAAAATTAAAACATCTAATTTATGGAGGTAACTATAATGAATAAAGAACAAATCATTGAAGCTATTGAATCTATGACCGTCCTCGAACTTTCCGAACTCGTTAAAGCTCTGGAAGAAAAATTCGGCGTATCCGCTGCTGCTCCTGTTGCTGTAGCTGCTGCTCCGGCTGCTGGTGGCGCTGCTGCTGCTGAAGAAAAAACTGAATTCGACGTAATCCTGACCGCTGCTGGCGCTGGTAAAATCAACGTAATCAAAGTTGTTCGCGAAGTAACCGGCCTGGGCCTGAAAGAAGCTAAAGCTATCGTTGACGAAGCTCCGAAAGCTGTTAAAGAAAAAATCTCCAAAGCTGACGCTGAAGCTCTCAAAGCTAAACTCGAAGAAGCTGGCGCTTCCGTAGAAATTAAATAATTTTGCTTAACGGCAATAAAAATTCCGCTGCATTGCAGCGGAATTTTTTTATGCCCGCATGATTGACAAATTGCAAAATATATGATAACATATCATACTACAACATTAGTAGATTGCAGGTATTGACAACCGGTACCGGGGGTTCAGTGGTTGAGCACCGTACCGTGCTTATATGGATTTAGATGAGGTGCGTTCATCGAAGACAACATGCAAGGTCCTGAATATTGTTTGGAGCCTTGCTTTTTTTGTCATGGTAAAAACGCGCTTGTTTAAGTCTGCCTGACAACATATACATTAAGGGGTGAGGGATTACATGTTTAAACCGGTTCCCGTAGGTAATAGGACTCGGTACAGTTATGCCAGAATCAATGAAGTATTGCCAATGCCTCATTTGATTGACATCCAAAGAAAATCGTATGAGTGGTTCATGCGAGAAGGTCTTTGCGAAATTTTCCATGACATTTCTCCTATTAAAGATTTTACAGGTAATTTAGAACTTTCCTTTGAAGGCTTTACTCTCGGTGAGCCTAAATATACAGTAGAAGAATGCAAGGAACGCGATGCTTCCTATTCTGCGCCGTTAAATGTAAACGTGCGACTTCTGTATAAAGATACCGGCGAGATTAAAGAATCTAAAGTATTCATGGGCGATTTTCCGCTGATGACGGAAACCGGTACTTTTGTAATCAACGGTGCCGAACGTGTAATCGTCAGCCAGCTGGTACGTTCCCCGGGCGTTTATTACGCTGTTACGATGGACCCCAGCGGCAAAAAAATGTATGGTACAACAGTCATTCCTAACCGTGGTGCATGGATTGAATATGAAACCGACTTAAATGACGTTATTTACGCACGTGTTGACCGTACCAGAAAGCTGCCGGCAACCGTTTTGCTGCGCGCCATGGGTTTAACCCAGAATGAAGATATTTTAGCGCTCTTTAATAATCATCCTTCCGTTGCTGCAACGCTTGAAAGGGATACGACAACTACCCGCGAAGAAGCTTTAATTGAAATTTATAAAAAGCTGCGTCCGGGCGAACCTCCTACTCTGGAAAATGCCTCCGCACTTATTGAAGCAACCTTCTTTGATAACAAACGTTATGACCTTGCCAGCGTAGGCCGCTATAAGCTGAACAAAAAACTCGGCTGGCGCTGCCGCCTGCTGGATAAAGTGCTGGATCAGCCGCTGGTTGATGTATCTACCGGTGAAATTATTGCTGAAGCAGGCACCAAGATTGACCTTGATGTTATTGATAAAATTGAAGAAAGCGGTATTTTTGCAGGCCCCGGCCTGAAAGAAGTTTTCATCCGCCTGAAAGAACAGCCGATGAAAATCATCTGCACTTCCGATATTCCGGAAGACCACCGCACCATTACCGTTGAAGATGTAATGGCTTCCTTCGGTTATCTGTTGAACCTGATGGACGGCCTTGGCACTGGCGATGATATCGACCATTTGGGCAACCGCCGTGTACGCCGTGTCGGCGAACTTTTGCAGAACCAGTTCCGCATCGGCCTTGCCCGTATGGAACGCGTTGTAAAAGAACGTATGACCATTCAGGATGTTGATGTTATCACGCCGCAGGCGCTTATTAATATCCGTCCTGTTGTTGCTGCAATTAAAGAATTCTTTGGCAGCAGCCAGCTTTCACAGTTTATGGACCAGAACAACCCGCTGGCAGAGCTGACCCATAAACGCCGTCTTTCCGCACTGGGCCCCGGCGGCTTGAGCCGTGAACGTGCAGGCTATGAAGTCCGCGACGTACACCATTCCCACTATGGCCGCATGTGCCCGATTGAAACCCCTGAAGGTCCGAACATCGGCCTTATCGGTTCTCTTTCTACCTTTGCTGTTATTAACAAATACGGCTTTATGGAAACTCCGTACCGCCGTGTTGATAAAGAAAACAAGCGCGTAACCGATGAAATTATTTATCTTACCGCTGATGAAGAAGATAATTACATTATCGCTCAGGCGAACGAACCTTTGGATGACGAAGGTTACTTTGAAGGCGAACGTGTAACCGCACGTTACCAGAACGAAGTGCTTTCCCTGCCTCCTGACCAGGTAGACTTCATGGACGTTTCGCCGAAACAGGTTGTATCTATCGCTACCGCACTTATTCCGTTCCTCGAAAACGATGACGCGAACCGTGCTCTTATGGGTGCCAACATGCAGCGTCAGGCAGTGCCGCTTCTGTGCACTCAGGCTCCTATCATCGGTACCGGTATGGAATATAAAGTTGCCGTTGACTCCGGCGTTTGCATTCTGGCTAAAAATGCCGGCGTTGTAGAACGCGTTACCGGCGATGAAATCGTTATCCGCAAAGATGACGGCGGCGTAGATAAATACAGCGTATTGAAATTTAAACGTTCCAACCAGGGTACCTGCGTTAACCAGCGCCCGATTGTTTACAAAGGCGACAAGGTTGTTAAAGGTCAGGTACTGGCAGACGGCCCTGCAACCGACCATGGCGAACTTGCACTTGGCTACAACGTAATTGTTGCCTACATGCCTTGGGAAGGCTACAACTACGAAGATGCTATTCTTCTTAGCGAAGATTTGGTAAAGGCCGACGTATTTACTTCCATTCATATTGAAGAATACGACTGCGATGCCCGCGATACCAAACTTGGCGAAGAAGAAATTACCCGCGATATTCCGAACGTATCGGAAGAAGCATTGAAAGACCTTGACAAACGCGGCATTATCCGCATTGGTGCAGAAGTACGCCCTGGCGATATCCTCGTCGGCAAGGTAACACCGAAAGGCGAAACCGAGCTTACCGCAGAAGAACGCCTGCTGCGCGCTATCTTCGGTGAAAAAGCACGCGAAGTACGCGACAGCTCGCTGCGTGTTCCGCACGGCGAAGCAGGTAAAATCGTAAGCGTAAAAGTATTTACCCGCGAAAACGGCGACGAACTTCCTCCGGGAGTTAACGAACAGGTTCGCGTACATATTGCGCAGAAACGTAAAATTTCCGTCGGCGATAAAATGGCAGGCCGCCACGGCAACAAGGGCGTTATTTCCCGTATTCTGCCGCGCGAAGACATGCCGTTCCTGCCGAGCGGCGAACCGGTACAGATTGTGCTGAATCCGTTGGGCGTACCTTCCCGTATGAACATCGGACAAATTCTGGAAAACCATCTGGGCTGGGCAGCACGTGCACTCGGCATGCAGATTGAAAACAATGCCGAAGGCCTTGTAGAACGCCTGACCGGTGTTGGCTATGACGTTGAAAAATACGGCATCCCCGAAACCGTTGAAATCGGCAAATTCGGTGATAAGAGCATTAAAGCCGTACAAATTTCCGTACCGGTATTTGACGGCGCTCACGAAAAAGATATTAATGATGCGCTTGACATTGCAGGTATCGACCGCAGCGCCAAAACCACGCTGTATGACGGCCGTACCGGCGAACCGTTCGATAACAAAGTTACCGTCGGCTTAACTTACATGCTCAAACTGCATCACCTTGTTGATGATAAAATCCATGCCCGCAGCACCGGCCCGTACTCCCTTGTTACCCAGCAGCCTCTCGGCGGCAAGGCGCAGTTCGGCGGCCAGCGTTTCGGCGAAATGGAAGTTTGGGCGCTGGAAGCATACGGCGCAGCTTACACCTTGCAGGAAATTTTAACCGTAAAATCCGACGATGTTGTCGGCCGTGTAAAAACTTACGAAGCCATCGTTAAAGGCGAAAATGTTCCTGAACCTGGTGTTCCGGAATCCTTTAAGGTACTTATTAAAGAACTTCAGTCCATCGGCCTTGACATTAAGGTGCTCAACGAGGACGAAGAAGAAATTTCCCTGCGTGATGCCGACGACGACATCAACGAAACAGCCCGCAAGCTGGACCTTGACATCGACGGTGCAATTCCCGAAGCTCCTAACACGGAGATTGTACAGGATGACTACACCACTGACAGTGATGACAGCGCAGCGGAAGACCCAGATTTTGATTTGATTGCCGATATTGGCAACATGAATATGGAAGCAAAAGATGCGGATGACGCCGCCAGTGAAGATATGGAATAGAAGGGAGCGATCGGTTCTTGTTAGACGTAAATAATTTTGAATCTATGCGTATCGGCCTGGCTTCACCGGAGCAAATCAGGGCTTGGTCCTATGGCGAAGTAAAAAAACCGGAAACCATCAATTACAGAACTTTAAAACCGGAACGTGACGGTTTGTTCTGCGAAAGAATTTTCGGGCCTACCAAAGACTGGGAATGCCATTGCGGCAAATATAAAAGAATCCGCTATAAAGGCATTATCTGCGACAAGTGCGGCGTTGAAGTAACCCGTGCCAAAGTACGCCGTGAGCGTATGGGCCATATTGAACTGGCTGCACCTGTATCCCATATCTGGTATTTCAAAGGTATTCCGAGCCGCATGGGGTTAATTCTTGATATTTCCCCGCGTTCTCTGGAAAAAGTACTGTACTTTGCCAACTACATTGTATTAGACCCGGGCAGCACTCCGCTGACTAAAAAACAGCTGCTGACCGAAAGTGAATATATTGAAAACCGTGATAAATACGGCAGCGCATTTAAAGTAGGCATGGGCGCTCAGGCAATTAAAACTTTATTACAGGAAATTGACCTGCCCAAGCTTACCGCAGAACTGCGCGCAGAACTGAAAGAAGTAAGCGGCCAGCGCAAAATCCGCGCTGTACGCCGCCTGGAAGTTTGCGAAGCTTTCTTGAAATCCGGCAACCGCCCGGAATGGATGATTCTGGATGTTGTACCGGTAATTCCGCCTGAACTGCGCCCGATGGTTCAGCTGGACGGCGGACGCTTTGCAACGAGTGACCTTAACGATTTATACCGCCGCGTTATTAACCGTAACAACCGTTTGAAACGCTTGCTTGAACTTAACGCGCCGGATATTATCGTACGCAACGAAAAACGCATGCTGCAGGAAGCAGTTGACGCCCTTATCGACAACGGCCGCCGCGGCCGTCCGGTAACAGGCCCGGGCAACCGCCCGCTGAAATCCCTTTCCGATATGCTGAAGGGCAAACAGGGCCGTTTCCGTCAGAACCTTTTGGGTAAACGCGTTGACTATTCCGGCCGTTCCGTTATCGTTGTAGGCCCGGAACTAAAAATGCACCAGTGCGGCCTGCCTAAGGAAATGGCACTGGAACTGTTTAAACCTTTTGTAATGAAACGCCTTGTTCAGAGCGGACAGGCTACCAATATCAAAAACGCCAAACGCATGGTAGAACGCGCCAATAATGTTGTTTGGGACGTTTTGGAAGAAGTAATTAAAGAACATCCTGTATTCCTTAACCGTGCACCGACGCTGCACAGACTCGGTATTCAGGCATTCGAGCCTATCCTTACCGAAGGCCGTGCAATCAAGCTGCATCCTTTGGTATGTACAGCATTCAACGCCGACTTCGACGGTGACCAAATGGCAGTGCATCTGCCGCTTTCTGCGGAAGCACAGGCAGAAGCAAGAATTCTGATGCTTTCCGTTAACAACATTCTGGCACCGAAAGACGGCAAACCTGTTGCCGTACCTACTCAGGATATGGTTCTGGGCTCCTACTACATCACCATGGTGAAAGAAGGAGCCAAAGGCGAAGGCATGCGTTTTAGCAGTATTAACGAAGCTATGCTGGCATACTTCCATAAGGTTGTTGATTTGCAGGCACGCATTCAGGTTTATGTACCTAACAAAGATATTTACGGCGAAGAAAAGAACGAAGGCGTAAGCCTTGTTACCACTACGCCGGGCAATATTATGTTTAACGAAGACCTGCCGAAAGAATTGCAGTACTTCCATCAGGAAACCGAAAAGAACGCTGCCGGCGAAGAAGTTAAGGTTTGGCATTTAAGCAAACTTATCAACAAAAAAGAACTGGGCAACCTTGTTGCCAAAGCCCATAAGCTGTTTGGCAATCTGCGTACTGCCGAAATTCTTGATATTGTTAAAAAGAACGGTTATGACAACGCCTGCAAGGCAGGTATTTCCATTGCCGTATCCGATATTAAAATCCCGAAAGAAAAACAGCAGATTTTGGCTGACGCCGAAAAGCAGATTGATAAAACCGAGCGCATGTTCCGCCGCGGCTTAATGAGCGAGGACGAACGTTACCGCAAGGTTATTGAAATCTGGAGCCAGGCAACTGATGACGTTACCGCAAAACTGATGAGCGCTACCATGGATAAATTCAATTCCCTGAACATGATGGCTGACTCCGGCGCCCGCGGCAACACGCAGCAGATCCGTCAGCTGGCAGGTATGCGCGGCCTTATGGCCGACCCGTCCGGACGTATTATCGACCGTCCTATCAAGGCAAACTTCCGCGAAGGCTTAACCGTATTGGAATACTTTATTTCCACCCACGGTGCCCGCAAAGGCCTGGCAGATACCGCACTGCGTACGGCAGACTCCGGTTACCTTACCCGCCGCCTTGTAGACGTTGCGCAGGATGTTATTGTACGCGAGGATGACTGCGATGTTGTAACCTTTAACCTTGTTAAAGAACGCAGCCGCCTGTGCAAACAAACCCTTGGCGCAAGCCAGAACAAACTGCGCGAAACCGTTATCGGGCGCAACCTTGCTTCCGGCGTTGAAAGCCCTGTAACCGGCGAACTGATTGCCGAAGCAGATACCGTTATTACGGAAGATATTTATAATAAACTTATTGCAGGCCACGTGCTTGAAGTTAACCTGTATGCAACCGATGATATGGACGGCGAAGCAACTGAAACCGTTCAGATTAATATCAGCAGCGAAGATGCCAACAAGGTAATGAAAGAACACCTGATGCATCACTTCAACGGCAAAGAAGTTGCCGAAGACGTTGTTAACGCAGAAGGTGAAGTGTTGGCACATGCAAAAGATACTTATACCGAAGTAATGATTGACGCAATTTTGGCAGACGGCACTGTCCGCGAAATGAAAGTGCGCAACAATGCTATCGAAGGTATCGAAATCGGTGCTATTACCGAAGGCAAGAACAAACAGACGGTTATCGAATCTCTGCGTGACCGTATTGTCGGCCGTAACCTTGCCGAAGATATTCTGGATGAAAACGGTGAAGTACTCTATCATATCAACGATTATGTTACCGAAGATATGGCAGATAGAATTGCAACCCTGCGCGAAACCGTTAAAATCCGCAGCGTGCTCAACTGCAAATCTAAAGTTGGCGTTTGCCGCAAATGCTATGGCCGCAATCTTGCAACCGACAGAAATGTTGACGTTGGCGAAGCAGTTGGCACTATTGCAGCTCAGGCAATCGGCGAACCTGGTACCCAGCTTACCATGCGTACGTTCCATACCGGCGGCGTAGCAGGCGGCGACGATATTACCCAGGGTTTGCCGCGTGTTGAAGAACTGTTTGAAGCACGCAAACCGAAACATCCCGGTATTTTGGCAGAAACCACCGGCGTTGTGCATATTGCCGAAGAAGGCGGCCAGCGTAAAATTACCATTACCGATAAAGACGGCATGGAAGAAGTTTATGCTATTCCGTACGGCGCAAAACTTGCTGTTACCGAAGGGCAGGAAATCGAAAAAGGCGACCGTCTTACCGAAGGTTCCCTCAATCCGCACGATATTATCCGCATCAGCGGCGTGCGCGCAACCCAGCGTTACCTGGTACAGCAGGTACTCGGTGTTTATAAATCTCAGGGCGTAGAAATTAACGACAAGCACATTGAAGTTATGGTACGCCAGATGATGCGTAAAGTACGTATCGACGAAGCCGGCGATACTACGATGCTGCCGGGCGAATACGTTGATATCGGTGAATTTGAAGAACAGAACAGCGAGATGCTTGACCGCGGCTTGCAGCCTGCAGAAGGGCACCCGATTCTTCTGGGTATTACCAAAGCATCCCTGGCAACAGATTCCTTCCTGTCTGCGGCATCCTTCCAGGAAACCACCCGTGTACTTACGGACGCAGCTATTAAAGGCAAGGTTGACCCGCTGCTCGGCCTTAAAGAAAACGTTATTATCGGTAAACTTATTCCGGCAGGTACCGGCATGAGCAGATACCGTGACGTTAAAGTAAAATACAATAACGTGCCTACTAATAACTGATTTTACTGCGTAACAGCAGAAAAACTTAATAAGTTGTAATAGGTAAAGTAAACCACCCTGTTTATTCCGATTGGAGTAAGCAGGGTGGTTTTGTTTTTAGCTGAGTCGCCGGTTAGCAATGAGCTGGAGCGAAGTTGATAACCGTGACAGCGAAGCTACGCAAATTTCATGACTGAATAGGGAGTGAAATTTGTGAACCTTAATATAATAAAAAAGATAAACTTCTAATGTCAGCATCAAATTTGTTGTGACGTTATTTTTTTAGATGAGTCATTGATATCTCGCATCACCGGCAGTGCGGTTTACCGTAAAACTACGCTGCCGCGCCAACCTACCGGCAGGGATAAAGTTTCACCAAGACCAGTAAAAGTTAGACTTACTCTAACGGAAATGTCTTGCGGGGGGGTAAAGGTATGG
>OLZW01002408.1_pt1 | contig 12096 bp, 9 predicted proteins | sample 1674281 | NCBI WGS metagenome assembly OLZW01 (sample SAMEA103958157, study PRJEB25191) | human gut metagenome | biome: human-associated habitat [ENVO:00009003]; feature: intestine environment [ENVO:2100002]; material: feces | place: Germany | collected 2013/2015
CTTTGCTACTTTCTTTTGGTCACAAAAGAAAGTAGGAGTTCCCGGGAGGCTGCCGCTCCCGGTTTACGGCAGATCACTCAGCAGTCCCTTCATATCCTCGCTTAAATAGTAGGTGCTCCCGGCCTGATAGGGGTTGTCCTTGCTGTAGGGCACATGGGTGCAGAGATAGCTGACCCACCTGCTGTAGCCGGAGACCGTCAGATGCACGCCGTCGGGCTGGGAGAACTCCGTCGAGAGATACCCGGCGTCGTCGGCAAACTCGGCGCTGAGGTCAAGATAATAGCACCCACGCTCGGCACAAAGCTGCTGAATGGCCGCGTTGATGACCGCCAGACGGTCCGGGGCCAGACCCGGCAGACTGTCGGCAACCTTCTCCTGCGTGGCGGGCAGGACCGACTGCACATAGAACACCGTGTTCGGCAGGGCGGTGCGCAGATCGTCCAGCATTTTGCCGTAGTACGCCAAAAAGCTGTCGTCGTTGCCGGGCTGGACCAGGGCGTTCGTGCCAATCAGGATGTACAGCTTCGCGGGCTGGGCCGCGGCCAGAACGTCCAGCGGCACCTCCTCGCCGCGGTCCGGGCTGGTGACGGTGGCGCGGTTGACGACGGTGTTCGGGCTGATGCCCTCATAGCCGCAGACCAGCGCACCACCCACATCAATGTTGTATTCGTTCACGCAGAAGCCCGCGGTCAGCGAATCGCCGAGGAAGGCGGCATCCGCAAACCAGCTTGTGTCCACGCGGCCAAACGCCGGCAGCGCGGCGGGGGCGGCGGGCAGCGCCGTGTAGGTATAGCCCGTGTCGGCGCTCTGGCGCTGCGGGCCGACGGTGCCCCAGTTCAGCGCCTGTGCCGTGCCTGTGCTGCCGTTGCTGCCCGCGTAGGGCACAGGGGCCACAAGGCGCGTGTTGGCGGGGGCATCGGAGGTGAGCGGCGCGTCCGCACCCTTAGCGGGCAGCAGCGCCGTGATGACGCCCGACACGACCAGAATGCCGCACGCCGTACCGATCAGCGCCAGCTGACGGAGTCTGCGGCGCTTTGCCCGCGCACGGCGGGCGGCGGCGCGGCGCTGCTCCTGCGTGGAGGTGCGGCGCGGCGGCGTCTGCGGCTGGTCGGGCACCGCCCAGCCATTCTCCACATGGTACTGTAAATTTGTGCGCGGGCGGTGGGGCCCGCGGTCATTCGGGGTCGGCATGGCACAGCCCCCTTTCGTTAGGATTTGTTAGGATTTGTAAGAACGGCAAATCTTAGGCATTGTAAATCAGTATTGATTATAGCACAAACCTTTTATAAATAACAGTAGGTGCAGGCAAGTTTTTACCTCTTGCTAAATGATATAAACCTATGTATAATAGTAAAATAATCAAAGCTAGCGTACCTATAGCCTTGCAGCGGGTCGATGCAGGCATCGGCCCCTACAACAATGTGACGCTTACTAATTTTGGGGTGTAATCATGGCAGACGAAAAATTTTCCAACTTCCTGACGGATATTATCGATGCCGACCTCGCCGAGGGCAAGGTCGATGTCGTGCATACCCGTTTCCCGCCGGAGCCGAACGGCTACCTGCATATCGGCTCCGCCAAGGCGATCTTCATCAACTACACGATTGCCAAACACTACGGCGGCCTGTTCAACCTGCGCTTTGACGACACGAATCCCGCCCGCGAGGGTGACGAGTACGTGCAGAGCATCCTGCAGGACCTGAAATGGCTGGGTGCCGAGCCGAACGGCGGCATTTTCTACGGCAGCGACTATTTTGAGCGCTGCTATGAGTACGCCGAGCAGCTCATCAAGGAGGGCAAGGCCTACGTGGATGACCTGACCCGCGAGGAAATGCAGGAGTACCGCGGCAACGACGCCGGCAAGCCCAGCCGCCCGAGCCCCTACCGTGACCGCACGCCGGAGGAGAACCTCGACCTGTTCCGCCGTATGCGCGCGGGTGAGTTTGCCGACGGCGAAAAAACGCTGCGCGCCAAGATCGACCTGGCCAGCCCGAACATGAACATGCGCGACCCGACCATCTACCGCATCAAGCATGTCGAGCATCACCGCCAGGGCGACAAGTGGTGCATCTACCCGATGTACGACTTTGCGCACCCCATTCAGGACGCCATTGAGGGCATCACCTTCAGCCTGTGCAGCCTTGAGTTTGAGAACCACCGCCCGCTGTATGAGTGGGTCATCACGAACCTGTTCGGCAAAGAATTCCCGAAGCAGCGCGAGTTTGCCCGCCTGAACGTGACGAACACCGTCATGAGCAAGCGTTACCTGCGCGAGCTGGTCGAGAAGAATATCGTGGACGGCTGGGACGACCCCCGTATGCCGACCCTGTCCGGCCTGCGCCGCCGCGGCTACACGCCGACGAGCATCTTCACCTTCGTGAAAGAGGCCGGCATCTCCAAGGCTGACAACCTTGTGGATATGCGCCAGCTGGAGGCCGTGCTGCGCGCCGAGCTGGAGCTGAACGCCCAGCGCCGCGTGGCTGTGCTGGAGCCTGTCAAGCTGATCATCGACAACTATCCCGCCGACCAGTGCGAGTATTTTGACCTGCCCAACAACCCGAACCGCGACGCCAACGACACGACGACCCGCAAGGTCGCCTTCACGAAGGAGCTGTGGATCGAGAACAGCGACTTCTTTGAGGTTCCGCCGCCGAAATTCAAGCGCCTGACGCTTGGCAGCGAGGTCCGCCTGATGGGCGCGTATCTGGTGCGCTGCACCGGCGTGGACAAGGACGAGAACGGCAAGGTCGTGGCCATCCACGCCGAGGCCGACCTCGAGACCCGCAACGGCAACCCCGCCGATGGCCGCAAGGTGCGCGGCACGATCCACTGGGTCAGCTGCGCCCACTGCCTGGACGCCGAGGTCGAGCTGTATGATAAGCTGTTCACCGAGGCCAACATGAACAGCATCCCCGACGACGCGGATTTCAAGGATTACCTGAACCCCGACAGCGTCAAGGTGCTGCAGGGCGCGAAGCTCGAGGAGAGCCTGAAGGACGCCAAGCCCGGTGACCGCTTCCAGTTCGTGCGCAACGGGTATTTTACCCCGGACAGCAAGCATGAGGGCGTGTACAATCGAATCGTCACGCTGAAGGACAGCTTTAAGCTGTAATTTGCAAAAAATGACCCCCATCGGATGTTGCTCCGATGGGGGTTTTGCTGTAGGGGGCGGCGTCCCCGACGCCCCGCGGCAGGGTGAGGTCGCCCCGCCCTACGTATTGTTTGTAAGGGGGATGTAGGGCGGCCTGCCCTCAGGCCGCCGCGGAGGGGTCAAGACCCCTCCCTGCAAAGCCATCCTTAAAGGGGCGGCAGCGCAAGCCTGCGGGCCGGGCATGCCCGGCCCCTACAGGTGCGGCGGCAATTTACGCGGCATCACCCTGCTTGCTTCTTCTCCCACTTCTCCGCGCACCGCTGCATCCAGCCGCCCTTGACGTAGTACAGAATAAACAGCGCGGACGCGAGGGACCAGGTGATGGGATAGCTCATCTCCACCGTGGCGACCTCGTGGCGGATGGGCACGGCGATGAACAGCCAAAGCATCCGCAGACCGCAGACAAAGAACACGGTGATCAGCGTCGGCACGCGGACATCGCCGCAGCCGCGCAGCGCACCGGCCAGCACCTCAATACATACGTAGGTGATGTAGACCGGCGTCAGGACGTGCATCATGCCGACACCGACGGCGACCACCGCGTCGTCCTGGCTGAACAGGCGGAACAGCACCTCCGCCAGATTGTAAAATGTAAAGCTGATGACCAGCGTCGTACACGCGGCCATTGCCAGACAGACCCGCACGCCGCGGCGCACGCGGTCATACTGCCGTGCGCCGAAGTTCTGCCCCGCAAACGTCGTGATGGCGATGCCCAGCGAGTTGATCGTCATCCAGAACAAAAAGTCGATCTTGCCGTAGACGCCCCACGCCGCAATCGTGCTGGTGCCGAAGCTGTTCATGCTGCTCTGGATGAACATATTGCTGATGTTGTACATGGCGCTTTGGGCGGCGGCGGGCACGCCGATGGTGCAGATGGCCGCGAAAACGTCGCCGTGCAGCCGCAGCTTTTCGGTGCGGATGTGCCACGGCATTCCCTGAGAGCCGACGATGCAGCGCAGCGTCAGCACCGCGCTGGCCACCTGACTGAGCACCGTCGCCAGCGCCGCGCCCATGACGCCCCAGCCGAACACCGCAATGAACACGACGTCCAGCACAATGTTGACGAGCGACGCCGCGATCAGAAAGTACAGCGGACGCTTGGAATCGCCGATGGCACGCAGGATATTGGTGCCCATGTTGTAGAGCATCTGCGGGATCATGCCCAGAAAGTAGATGCGCAGATACAGCGCTGCGTCGGGCAAAATCTCGTCCGGCGTGCCCAGCAGACGCATTATCGGCGCGGCGGTCACAAGGCCTAGCACGGTCAGCAGTGCGCCAACGGCAATGCTCAGCACCAGCGCCGTGTGCACCTGCCGGTCCACGGCATCGGGGTCATGTGCGCCCCAGCTCTGGGCAATGACGACGCCCGCGCCGCTGCAAAGCCCGACGAACAGGCCCACCAGCAGGTTGACGAAGGGCCCTGTTGCGCCCACCGCGGCCAGCGCGTTTGTGCCCACAAAGTTACCGACAATCAGGGTGTCCGCCGTGTTGTACAGCTGCTGGAACAGCGTGCCGAACCAGATGGGCAGAAAGAACAGGAGCAGCTGTTTGGGGATGCTGCCCGTCAGAATATCCGTTTGTTTGACGCTTTTCATAGAATTTCTCTCACTTTTCTGTTTCTCGCAACCACATTTTATGCTATAATGGCCCTAATGTAAAGAGGTGATTTTTGTGGGTCTTTATTGGGAGCCCTGTCCCGGCGGTGCGCGGCTGCTGCGGCTGCTGGGCGATACCCCCTGCCCCGCTGTGCCGGGCACAATTGAGGGGCTGCCCGTTGCGGAGCTGGGGCCGTACTGCTTTGCGGACAGGCCGGTCAGGCCCGGGGCCCGGCGCACCGGGGACGACACGCATGAGATCACCGGCAATTTTGTGGAGGAGGTCACCCTGCCCGACACCGTGCGGGTGCTGGACAGCGCGGCGTTTTACAACTGCCGCAGGCTGCGCCGGGTCACGCTGGGACCCGGGGTCGAGGGGTTTGGCAGCGATTTATTTACGAACTGCCGCCAATTGCAGACCTTCCGCCTGCGGGCTGCCGCCGATGCCCCGACGGGCTTAAAAAAGCTGCTGGGGGCCGTCAGCGCGGACATTACGGTGGAATTGGACGGTGCGCAGCTGTTTTACCCCGAGTATTCGGAGTTTCTGGACGAGAACACGCCCGCGCATATCTTCAACCACAGCATTGAGGGCGAGGGCTACCGGATGCGGCAGTGCTTCACGCCCGGCGGCGCGGTGGATTACGCCGCGTTTGATGCGTCGTTTGCGCAGGCCTGCGTCGGCGAGAGTGAGGACAAGCTCTGCCGGTTAGCACTCGGGCGGCTTGTGCAGCCGTTTGGACTGGGTGACGACGCCCGCGCGGACTACGAGCTTTACCTGACCGCCCACCCGGGGGCAGCGTTCCGGCGTGCCATTGATGACCGGGACGAGGCCGCTCTGCGGCTGCTGGTGGGGCTGAGCCTGCCGACAGCAGATGCCGCGGTCTATTGCGCCCGCGTCGGGTGGAGTGCCGGGGCGGCGGTGCTGTTAGGCAGGGCCAAGCGAGCGAAAAAAACGTATGATTTTGACGATTTGTAGGCCATAAGCGGGTGGCAGCGCAAGGCCCGTCAAAGCCCCTCAGGCCTCGCAGGCGCGGGCAAAGCCCGCGAGGAAAGCCTCCCCATCAGGGGAGGTGGCCGCGAAGCAGGCCGGAGGGGTTCAGCCCGTTGCCGGGCAGCCACGTAAGCCTGCGGGCCGGGCATGCCCGGCCCCTACATACAGTCATGGAAGAAGGTGTCCACTATAGCCAAACACATCCAAACCCAATCGGAATGGGAACAGACGATGGCCCGCCGGGTCATGGAGCAGCTGCGGGGGGAGCTGTACCTTGACCAGCGCTACTTAACGGCAGCGCTCGGTGCACTGCCCGCGGCCCCGCAGGAAAGCGGCGGCAGCTTTGCCACCGACGGCGGGGCACTCTACTACCCCACCGCATGGCTGCTGGACACCTACCGCAGGAACCGGCGGTACCTGCCCCGTGCCTACCTGCACAGCCTGTTCCACTGCATCTTCCGGCATCTCTGGCTGCGGGACAGGCGCGACCCCGACCTGTGGGGGCTGGCCTGTGACATTGCCGTAGAGGCCACGCTGGACACCCTGAACACCCCCGCCACGAAGCGCCCCGTCGGCTGGGTGCGGCAGCAATGCTACACACAGCTGCGCGAAAAGTGCAGATTTTTAGCGGCAGGCCCCATCTACCGCGTCTTAGCACAGACCGACGCGGAGACCTTAAACAAGTGGCAGCGGGAATTCTACACCGACAGCCACCGCCTCTGGCCCGCTGACCCGGACAGCCCCGCCGCCCAGATGCGCGGCAAACAGTGGGAGAACCTGGGGCGCCAGACGGAGCTGAGCATGGAGGAAAGCGGCCGGCGCGCCGGGCAGGACACTGCCGCGCAAGCCCTGCAGGCGCAGGTGCAGGCCGGGCGCAGCCGCCGCACCTACCGGGATTTCCTGCGCCGGTTCGCCGTCTGGCATGAGGAGCCGCACCTCGACCCCGAGGAATTCGACCTCGGCTTTTACAGCTACGGCCTGCGCACCTACGGCAACCTGCCGCTGATAGAGCCGCTGGAAAGCCGCGAGGTGAAGAAAATACGCGACTTCGTCATTGTGGTGGACACCAGCGAATCCACGGCGGGCGAGCTGGTCAAGGCGTTCTTAAAAGAGACGTTCACCTTGTTAAAAAGTCAGGACAGCTTTTTCCGGCAGTGCCGCATTTTGGTCATGCAGGCGGACAACGCTGTGCGGGATGAGGTCTGGCTGAACGACCTGGACGCACTGGACCGCTATACGGCGCAGTTTACGCTGGTGGGCGGCGGCGGAACGGACTTCCGCCCCGCGTTTGCCCGCATTGCGCAGATGCGGCAGGACGGTGTGCTGCGGGACCTGCAGGGCGTGCTGTATTTTACCGACGGCAAGGGCATCTACCCCGCCAAACGCCCGCCGTTTGAGACGGCGTTCCTGTTTTTGGAGGACGGCACCCCGCCGCCCGACGTGCCGCCCTGGGCCATGCGCCTGGTCTTGCAGCCCGAAGAATTTGACCCGAAAGGACGATGAACCATGGATATTCAACGTGCCAAAGAGGAAATCAAGCGCGCCGTGCAGGCGTACCTTGCCACGGACGACATTGGCCGCCCGCTGATCCCCGCCGTGCGGCAGCGCCCCATTCTGCTGATGGGCCCGCCGGGCGTCGGCAAGACCCAGATCATGGAGCAGATCGCGCAGGAGTGCGACATTGCGCTGGTGGCCTACACCATCACCCACCACACCCGCCAGAGCGCCGTCGGCCTGCCGTTCATCCGGGAGCGGAACTACGGCGGGCGCACCCGCAGCGTGACCGAGTACACGATGAGCGAGATCATCGCCAGCGTCTACGCCGCCATGGAGCGCACCGGCAAGAAAAACGGCATCCTGTTCATCGACGAGATCAACTGCGTCAGCGAGACGCTGGCCCCCACGATGCTGCAATTTTTGCAGTGCAAGACCTTCGGCAATCAGGCTGTGCCGGGCGGCTGGGTCATTGTGGCCGCGGGCAATCCGCCGGAGTACAACAAGAGCGTGCGGGAGTTTGACCTTGTCACGCTGGACCGCGTGCGGCGTATCGACATTGAGCCGAAGCTGAGCGTCTGGCAGGACTACGCCCGCGCCCACAGGCTGCACCCCGCCGTGACGGCCTACTTGGAGCTGCGCCCGCAGCATTTTTACAAAATCGAAAACGATGTGGACGGCGTGCAGTTCGTGACCGCCCGCGGGTGGGAGGATCTGTCTGCCTATTTACAGGCTGCGGACAGGCTGGCGCTGCCCGTGGACGAGGGGGTCATCGGGCAGTACCTGCGCCACCCCGAGGTCGCGCGGGATTTTGCGGCCTACTGGGTGCTCTACCGCAAGTACCACGAGGATTACGGCGTCGAGGATATTTTGCAGGGCAAGCCCTATGATGCCGTCATTGCACGGGCGATGGACGCGAGCTTTGACGAGCGCATCAGTCTGGTCAGCCTGCTGCTGGCGGGCCTGAACACCCGCTTTGCCGACGCCCGCGCCACGGGTGCGGTGACGGATGCCTGCTACCAGCAGCTGCGCAGCTTCAAGCGAACGTTGTCCCAGCAGCCCGACGCCGACCCTGCCGACCTGTTTGCCGAGCGGTGCGACGCCTACCGCGCCAAGCTGGAGGCCGACAAGACCGCCGGGGCGCTGCTGCCTGACGAGGCCGCGGCCCGCACCCGCACGCTGGCGCTGCTGACCGCGTGGAGCCGCAGCCTTGACAACGGTCTGGACGCCGACGAGGCGTTTGACACGGTGCGCAGCGCGTTCAACACCCAGGTGCAGCGCCGCGAGGAAGCGGTCTCCGCCGCCAGCAACGCGCTGGAATTTGCCTTTGACTTTATGGAGCAGGCGTTCGAGGACGGGCAGGAGATGGTCGTCTTCGTCAACGAGCTGGCACTCGGCCCCGACTCCGCGCCGTTTTTGGCCGAAAACGACTGCGAGCGGTTTGAGCAGTACAGCGAGAAGCTGCTTCTCCACGGCGGCGAGGATGAACTGCTGGCGGAATTGCAGCGGGATGATGTGCGGGCGGAGGAGCATTCGGCGGAGTTTTGATGTTCACGATGCCCTGTAGGGGCCGGGCATGCCCGGCCCGCGCGTGAAAGGCAAGCGTTCGTCCGCCGTACAGTTGCGGGCCGCACATGTGCGGCCCCTACAAAGCGGCAGCTTGTTGGCTGTCCGCCTATTTGAAAAAGTATTACTTCTCATTATATTCTTTACTCTTTTGCGGAATTTTGTTATAATGGCAGTATTCCGTTTATCATCGGACATTTTGAGGGGGTCATTTTATGAAAGCAGTCATCACGGTCATCGGGCGGGACACGGTGGGTGTCGTTGCCAAGGTCAGCGCGGTGTGCGCCGAGCTGAACATCAACATTGAGGACGTTTCCCAGTCCATCATGCAGGATATGTTCTGCATGATCATGCTGGTCGATCTGAGCAAGGCGAACGCCGGGGCCGCCGAGGTCCGGGACCGCTTTGCGGCATTGGGCAAAGAGATGAAGATGCAGGTCACCGTGACCCGGCAGGAAGTCTTTGATGCCATGCACACCATTTAAGGGGGCTGCCACATGAGAATCATCAACAGCCGCGACATTATGGAGACCATTGAGATGCTGACCGCCGAGAACCTCGACGTGCGCACCGTCACAATGGGCATCAGCCTGCTGGACTGCATCGACCCGGATGCGGACAAGGCGTGCGAGAAAATCTACAACAAGATCACCCGTCTGGCGGGCAATTTGGTCTCCGTCGTGGACGGCATCAGCGCCGAATACGGCATCCCCATCGTCAACAAGCGCGTTTCCGTCACCCCGGTGGCGCTGCCCATCGGTACGCCCCTTTGCTTCCTTCCCGCCGAACGCGGGCTCGTCTCCTACCCCACGCCTCCTCCATACGGTTGCTAGAGCTTCCGCTTTTCCGTCCTTCGCTTTCTGCGTGACAGAAAAGCCCTGACTCGCGCAGCCGGTCTTCTGCACTCCTCACACGTCTCCCGCGCAGAATACCCGGAACGCCCGAATCAGTGTGCGTCCTGTCGGCGGTTCCGCCGTTCCCGACAGCATTCTGCTCCTGCAACCGTGTGAGAGGCTTTCATGAAACTCTCGTTCCGATATGCGATTGCCGCCATTGTCATGGCCGGCGCGCTTTTCCTCCTGTCTCCGACGCTTATGCCGGAAGACATCAACCTGCCGGGCGCGTCCCGCATCAGTCTGGGCCTCGATCTCAAAGGCGGCGTTCAGCTCACGCTGGGCGTGGATACGGAAAAAGCCGTTCAGTCCGCACTCATCAACAGCGGGCAAGTGCTTCGCCAGAAGGCCCGTGAGGCAGGGATCACCGTCCTTGGCCCCCGCCAGATGCCCGGCGGCGTGCAGGAACTCATCATCGCCCGCGCCAACCAGGTCGATGCGTTCCTTGCCCTTGCCAAGAAGGACGCCCCTCAAGTCGTGCCCGGAACGCCCCGTACCGGGTCCGACGGCGCGGTCCACCTGCCCTACTCGTTCACGCCGGCCTTCGTTAAGCAGACGCAGGATCTGGCCGTGGATCAGGTGCTGCGTACCATCTCCAGCCGCATCGACCAGTTCGGCGTGGCGGAACCGGATATCCGCAAGCAGCAGGGCGACCGTATCCTCATCCAGCTTCCCGGCCTGACCAACGTCAACCGTGCCGTCCAGCTCGTCGAGAAGTCCGCCGATCTGTCCTTCCACCTCGTCCGCGACGACATTTCCCAAGGCTATCTGCCTCCCGGCGTCGCCTTCTATCCCATGACGGGCAAGCACGGCGAAGCGACCAACGCCAAACTGGCGCTCGACAGCACCCCGCTCCTGAGCGGCAAGGAAGTGGCCGACGCCCGCCCCGGATTCGACAATAAAAACACCTCGATGGTCAGCCTGTCGTTCACCCCTCGCGGTGCGGCCCTGTTTGAAATGGCCACCGGTGAACATGTCGGCAAGCGCCTCGCCATCGTGTTGGACGGGACCATCCACAGCGCTCCGGTGATTCAGGAAAAGATCGCGGGCGGCACGGCCAGCATCAGCGGCCAGTTCACGCCCGAAGAGGCGCAGGACCTCGCCATTTCCCTGCGCTCCGGCTCCCTCGCGGCTCCGGTCCATGTGCTCGAACAGCGCACGGTAGGCCCCGCCCTCGGCGAAGCGTCGATCACCAGCGGCATCCTCGCCGCACTCATCGGCACGCTGGCGGTCATGATCATCATGCCCCTGCGCTACGGCTGGTCCGGTATGCTCGCCAACGGGATGCTTCTCTGCACCCTCAGCCTGCTCATGGGCGGCATGGCCGCGCTCGGCGCGACCCTGACCCTGCCGGGCATAGCGGGCGTCGTGCTGACCATCGGCATGGCCGTGGACGCGAACGTCCTCATCTTTGAGCGAATACGCGAGGAGTTGGCCCTCGGCCTGACGCCTCCCAAGGCCATCAAGGCCGGTTTCGAGCGTGCCAACCTTTCCATTGTGGACTCCAACCTGACGACGATCATCGTCGCGGCCATCCTGTACCAGTTCGGAACCGGCCCGGTGCGCGGCTTTGCCGTCACCCTGACTCTCGGCATCATCGCCTCCATGTTCTCGGCGATCTTCCTGTGCCGCATCGCTTTCGACGCGTGGATGAAGCACACCAACGGCACCCGCCTCAGCATGCACGGCCCCATGGAACTGCGCGCCCTGTCGGGTTACCTGTCCCACTTCCCCTTCCTCAAGCGCGTGAAGCACGTGGGCGTACTGACGCTTCTGCTTGTGATGGTGGCGGTTTCCGTGGGTACGTGGCGCGGCGGCCTTCAGTACGGCGTCGACTTCTCGGGCGGCGTTGCGGCGCAGGTCCGGTTCGAGCACCCCGTTTCGGACAAGCAGCTCATCGGGGCGCTTGATCCCATGCATCTCGAAGGCCTGATGACCCAGCAATACGGCGACAACAATTCCGTCTGGCTGCTCCGTTTCGGCCTGCCCGACATGCCCGCGCAACAGCTCGGCGAAGCCCTGCTCAGCCATCTCCAGACCGTGGACGACGGCGGGGCGGTTTCCTTGGATCGTCTGGAAACGGTCGGCCCCAAGGTCGGAGATGATCTCCGCAGCTCGGCTCTGGAAGCCATCTATTATGCGCTGCTCCTGATCACCGTGTACATTTCGGGGCGCTTCGAACAGCGCTGGGGCACGGCCGCCCTGCTCGCCGGAGCGCTCACGGCCACCATGATCGCCCTGCAATGGATGGGCGTACCGACGGAAGGCCGCATCCTTGCGGCACTGCTGATGACCCTGTTCCTGTGCTGGCGGTTCCGCCTCTCCTTTGCGGCGGGAGCGATGGCCAGCCTGATATTCGACGTCACGACGACCACCAGCCTGCTGGTCATCCTCGGGCAAGAAATC
>OLZW01002413.1_pt1 | contig 12087 bp, 10 predicted proteins | sample 1674281 | NCBI WGS metagenome assembly OLZW01 (sample SAMEA103958157, study PRJEB25191) | human gut metagenome | biome: human-associated habitat [ENVO:00009003]; feature: intestine environment [ENVO:2100002]; material: feces | place: Germany | collected 2013/2015
CTGAGGAGTGCACCGCTCTGCTGAAGAAGTCCAACTACTTCGGCACCATGCTGGTCAAGATGGGCAAGGCTGACTGCCTGCTGGGCGGCGCTACCTACTCCACCGCTGACACCATCCGTCCCGCTCTGCAGCTGGTCAAGACCAAGAAGGGCGCACATCTGGTGAGCTCCTGCTTCATCCTGGACCGCGACTGCGGCGAAGAGGGCCTGAAGCGCATTGCCATGGGCGACTGCGCCGTCAACATCGACTACACCGACACCATCGACAAGGCCACCGGCGAAGTCAAGGTGTCCGCTGCTTCCAAGCTGGCTGAGGTGGCCGTTGAGACCGCCAAGACCGCAAAGCTGTTCGGCATCGACCCGAAGGTCGCCGTGCTGAGTTTCTCCACCAAGGGCTCCGGCAAGGGCGGCACCGTCGCTCTGAGCCACGACGCTACCATCAAGGCTCAGGAGATGGACCCCGAGCTGGCTGTGGACGGCGAGTTGCAGTTTGACGCTGCCGTTGCTCCGGAAGTGGCACAGGTCAAGTGCAAGGGCAGCAAGGTCGCCGGCCAGGCCAACACCTTCATCTTCCCCTGCATCGAGGCCGGCAACATCGGCTATAAGATCGCACAGCGTCTGGGCGGCTACGCTGCCTACGGCCCCATCCTGCAGGGCCTGAACGCTCCCATCAACGACCTGTCCCGCGGCTGCAACGCTGACGAGGTCTACAAGATGAGCCTGATCACTGCCTGCCAGTCCTGATCGCACCCATCTGAGCTGAATTGAACCTGAGGGCCCCGGAAGTGTCTGCGGATGCTTCCGGGGTCCTTTTTTGTCTCCCTCTTGAATTCTGCCTGCGTTTGTGGTACAATATTCAAGCACTCAGAAAAGTGCGTCGGACAGCGCCTGCGGCGTGGTTCGGCATACGGATGCGGGTCCTGTACGATGGAGCCGCTGTGAACCAGGTCAGGTGGGGAACCAAGCAGCCTTAAGCGGTGTGCTCTGTGCGTTTCAGACAGCCTGCATCCGTATGCCGAGCTACGCAGGGCGGGGACAAAACCCCGTCATGCGCTGTCCTTTTTTATTGCCGATTTTGTCCGGAAAGGGGAGTGCTGCTCATGTATCGAGCCCTGTACCGCAAGTGGAGACCCCAGCGGTTTGAAGATGTAGTGGGTCAGCGCGGCATTGTGACGGCCCTACGCAATCAGATCGCCACCGGCCGTGTGGGCCACGCCTACCTGTTCACCGGCGTGCGCGGCACCGGCAAGACCACCTGTGCCAAGATCTTTGCCAAGGCGGTCAACTGCCTGCACCCGCAGAACGGCGACCCCTGCGGCGAATGCGAGATCTGCAAGGGCATCGACAACGGCAGCATTCTGGATGTGGTGGAGATGGACGCCGCATCCAACAACGGCGTGGACGATATCCGTGACCTGCGGGATGAGACTGCCTACACCCCCAGCGCCTGCCAGTATAAGGTATACATCATCGACGAGGTGCACATGCTGTCCACGGCGGCCTTCAATGCGCTGCTCAAGACGCTGGAAGAACCGCCGGCCCATGTCATTTTTATTCTGGCCACCACCGAGATCCAGAAGGTGCCGGCCACCATCCTGTCCCGCTGCCAGCGGTATGATTTTACCCGCATCGGGCCGGAGGACATCGCACAGCGGGTGGAGTATATCGCCGGGGAAGAGCACTTGGAACTGACATCGGACGGCGCGGAGCTGATCGCCCGCCTGGCCGACGGTGCCCTGCGCGATGCGTTGTCCATTCTGGACACCTGCGCAGGCGTCACGGCAAAGATCGACGCGGACGTGGTGCGCCGCATGGCCGGTGTGACCGACCGCAGCTATTTGTTTCGCATCTCCGACGCGCTGGAAGCGCAGGACGGAGCCGCCGCACTGGCCCAGCTGGCCCAGCTGCGGCAGCAGTCGGTGGACGTTAAACGCCTGACCGAAGAACTCATCGCCCACTACCGCGCCCTGATGCTGGCGGCTTTGCCCGGCGGGCAGGCACTGCTCTCCGGTGTGTCACTGGAAGAGGAGGCGCAGTATCTGGAAAAAGGCCCGCAGCTGGGCCAGCGGGAGGCTATCCGGGCCATCCGCACCCTGGGCACGGCACTGGAACACATGACCCGCGGCAGTGACCAGCGCATTGAGCTGGAACTGGCGCTGTTCAGCCTGTCGGAACCGCCGCAGCAGCGGCAGACCGTACCAGTGCAGGCAGCACCGGTCGCCCGTGCCGCACAGCCCGCTGCCGTGCAGCCGTTTGCTTCGGCTCCGGCGGTGCAGCCCTTTGTGAGCGCACCGGTACAGCAGGCTCCCGTACAGCAGCCGGTCGTGGAACCTGCCCCGCTGCCGGAACCGCTGCAGCCTGCGGCAGAGCCGGTGCAGTCCGCACCGGAGCCGACACAGGAACCTGCATCTGTGCAGGTGCCCGTGCAGGCCGAAGAGCTGCCGCCGTTGCCGGAAGAACCGCCCGTGCAGGGCGGGGAAGCGCTGCCCTGGGAGGAACCCTCCGCACCGGCACGGCCCGTGCCGCTGCCCCGCGAGGAACCGTCTCCTGCGCTGCAGACAACGGCCCCGGCCCCGAAGCAGGAAGCCGCTCCCGCACAGCCCAGACCGGCAGCGGGCAGTCTGGCCCCATACCCGGAGTGGGCACAGATCACCCAGAAGCTGCAGGAAGTGGACCCCATGCTGTACAGTTACCTGCGCAAATCCAAGGCGTACTTTGACGGTACCCGGGTGCTCATCGACGGCGGCAAGACCTTCCGCGATTTCATCCGGGCCAATAAGGACAGCCAGCGGCTGATCAAAAAGCTCATTTTGCAGGTGTCCGGCAAGGCGACCCCCATCGGCCCTTACGAACCCAGAACCGCAGGGAAAGCCGTGTCCAACGCGGAGCAGTCGCTCCACGCACTGGAAAAGCTGGGGCTGGATGTGTCCATTGAAGACACCGCCCGAAAACAGAAATAAGGCTTCCCCTTTTGGGAAAGGCTTTTCAACCGATAAGACAAAGGAGAACAAACTATGAAAGCAAGAATGCCCGCAGGCTTTGGCCGCCCCGATATGAACGCCCTGATGCGTCAGGCCCAGAAGATGCAGGAGGACATGAAGGCCAAGCAGGCCGAGCTGGAAGCTGCCGAGTACACCGGCAGTGCCTCCGGTGAAATGGTCACCGTGAAGATGAACGGCAAGCACGAGGTGCTGGCCATCACCATCAAGCCCGAAGCTGTGGACCCGGATGACATCGAGATGCTGGAAGATCTGGTGGCTGCTGCCGTCAACGCCACCGTCAAGCAGGTGGACGAGACCGCCGAGGCCGAGATGGGCAAGCTGACCGGCGGCATGAACATTCCGGGTCTCTGATCCGGCTGGAGGGAAGAACATGGGCTACAATGCTGCCCCGCTGGAAAAGCTGATCGAAGAGTTCGGCAAGTTTCCGGGCATCGGGCGCAAAGGCGCGACCCGCATGGCCTATCAGGTGTTGAGCATGTCCGATGAGGACGCGGCGGCCCTGGCTTCGGCCATCCAGAACGCGCACACCAAGCTCCACCGCTGCCGCATCTGCCAGAACTACACCGAGGCCGAGATCTGCCCCATCTGCGCCAGCGCCAAGCGGGACACGTCGGTCATCTGCGTGGTGGAAACGCCGCGGGATGTGCAGGCGTTTGAGCGTACCCGGGAGTACCACGGCCTGTATCATGTGCTGCACGGCCTGATCAGCCCCATGGACGGCATCGGGGCCGAGCAGCTCAGTGTGAAGGAACTGCTGGCCCGTCTGGGTGACGGCAAGGTCAAGGAAGTGATCATGGCCATGAATCCCACCGTAGAGGGGGAGGCAACCGCCATGTATCTGGCCAAGCTCATCAAGCCGCTGGGCATCAAGACCACCCGTCTGGCCTACGGTCTGCCGGTGGGTGCAAGCCTGGAGTATACCGACGAGACCACCCTTTACCGTGCGCTTTCCGGCCGCGGAGAACTGTAAACCGCCTTAAGTGAACAGAGAACGCCCCGTCTGTCAGACTGCAATATCTGGCAGATGGGGCGTTTTTGCGTACAGAAAAAACTGGAGGCTTTCGCAAACCTCTACGGGGGTGAAATATCTGGCGAAATTCTATTTATAACGTTATTTCGTAAAAACCAGAACTTTGCCAGATAACACTACCCCAGTAGACATTCCGGATAGTTGGGGCTGGGACCCGCGCACTCAGCAACAGCCCACTGGGCTGATTGCTGCCCCTGCTGCGCAGGGTCGTGCTGTTCGACTCCTCATCGCCGGGACCACAAAAACAAGAACTCCCCCACCGCAGCGCGGCAGGGGAGTTCTGTTTTTGGTGGAGCATAAACGACCTTGTGCGAACACACAGGGTTCGTCTGGCTCACGTTTGGTGGAGGCGATGGGAGTCGAACCCATGTCCGAAAAGAGTTCAGTGTAGGTGTCTCCGGGTGCAGGCGATCTACAACATTCCCGCCGCGCCACGCCGATCGTCAGGCTAGCGCATTGGTAGCTTCATGAGTTCCTGCCGGTCCGCAAAGCTTAAGTCCGTTCAGGTGCTGTGTCTAAAGGACGCCCCGGCCCCACACGACACAAGAGTGGGCGAGACGCGCAGCACTCAGGCTGCGAGCAACTGATAATTGTTGTTGTCAGTTAATTGTTTGGAGGAGTTATAGAGCAGTTCCCCCGCTGCTACCCGCTGCCCAGACCTCGCTCCCCCCGTCGAAACCTTTACGCCCCCATAAAAGTGCACCTTGCAATGCACGAAAAACAGGAGAAGTTCCGCTTTAGGGAAACCGTCTGAAACGATCAGTAGTACTTGCCGTTGGATTTCATGGCGCGGTCGATGGAACGCTTGGCGTCGCGCTGGGCGGCGTCGGCACGCTTGTCGTAGAGCTTTTTGCCCTTGCAAAGGCCCAGTTCCATTTTTACGCGGCCATGTTTGAAATAGAGCGAAAGCGGCACCAGCGTGTATCCCTGCAGCTTGCACTGCTGGTGCAGCCGCCGGATCTCGTTTTTGTGTGCCAGAAGCCGCCGGACACGCAGAGGGTCCTGGTTGAAGATGTTGCCGTGGTCGTAGGGCGTGATGTGCATGCCCTTGACCAGCAGTTCGCCGTCCTCAATGTCCACCCAGCTGTCCTTCAGGTTGACCCCGCCAGCCCGCAGGCTTTTGACCTCGGTGCCCTTGAGCTCAACGCCGGTCTCCAGCGCTTCCAGAACGAAATACTCGTGGCGCGCTTCGCGGTTGGTGGCGATGGTTTTGGTCGCCGGGCGCTCCTTAGTGGGTGCCATGCTGCGCGCCTCCTTTCTCCGTTCAGTTCGTTGTATTAGTATACCATTTTTTTGTACTTTTGCAAGGGGCATCTTTGAAGAAACTGTAAATTATTGCACTCTGACCGGCCGCGGACCGGTCACCCTTGACCTTCCCCCTTGTGGAAGGTATATTCTAAGGACAGAGGGGCGCACTGCCTCGGACAAAGGAGGGCACTTTATGCTCAACATCGAACATCTGACCAAGACCTACGGCGGCAAGGCGGCCGTGCAGGATCTCAGCCTGCACATCCGCCCCGGCGAGATCTGCGCATTCATCGGCCACAACGGCGCGGGCAAGACCACCACACTCAAGTGCTGCTGCGGCATCCAGCAGTTCGACAGCGGCCGCATTACGGTGGACGGCATCTCGGTGCAGGATGACCCGCTGGAATGCAAGCGGCGGCTGGCCTATCTGCCGGACAACCCGGACCTGTACGAATACATGACCGGCATCCAGTACCTGAACTTCATCGCGGATATCTTTGCCGTGGGGGCACGGGAGCGTGCCGAGCGCATCCGGTCCTACGGCGACCAGTTCGACCTCACGCAGGACCTGGCCCAGCCCATCAGCGCATACTCCCACGGCATGAAGCAGAAGCTGGCCATCATCTCGGCCCTGCTCCACGAGCCGAAGCTCATCCTCATGGACGAGCCCTTTGTGGGGCTGGACCCGCTGGCGGCGCACCAGCTCAAGACCCTGATGCGCCGCTTCTGCGACGGCGGCGGGGCCATCTTCTTCTCGACTCATGTGCTGGAGGTGGCCGAAAAGCTCTGCGACCGGGTGGCCATCATCCGGGCCGGGCGGCTGGTGCGGGCCGGTTCCATGGACGAGGTGCGCGGCGATGACAGTCTGGAAGAGGTCTTTCTGGAACTGGAAGGCACGGAGGCGCAGGCATGATGATCCGTGCATTGCTCCGCAAGCAGCTGCGGGAGCTGGGCGCGGCCTTTCTCCGCAGCAGCAAGACCGGCAAAGCGCGGTCCCGGGCATCGGCCGTGGGGTATGCGCTGTTGTTTGCCGTGCTGGTGGTGGTGCTCATGCTCTGCTTTGCGGGCATGGCCCTGCCGCTGGCTTCGGTGCTGCTCCCGGCCGGGCTGGACTGGCTGTATTTTGCCTCCATGGGGCTCACGGCGCTGCTGGTGAGCGTGCTGGCCAGCGCCTTTACCAGCTATTCCGGCCTGTTCCAGAGCCGGGACAACGAACTGCTGCTCTCGCTGCCCATCCCGCCGGCGGTCATTTTCGGGGTGCGGGTGAACACCGTTTATCTGGCCTGCCTGATTTACCTGCTCATGGCGTGGGTCCCGGCGGTGGTGTGTTACGGCCTGCTGGCAGCCCATCCGCTGGCCGGGGTGCTGTGCAGCATCCCCATGGCGTTGGTGCTGGCCGGAGCGGCCTGCATTCTGGCGGTATTGCTGGGCTGGGCCGTGGCGCTGGCCAATGACCGCGCCCGGCACAAAAGTCTGGTCACCGTGGTGTGCTCGCTGGTGTTTTTTGCGCTGTACTATGCGGGCTTCCTGCGGGTGCAGGACATTCTGGACGATCTGCTGGCCGATGCCGCACAGTCGGGTGCGGCGCTTGCCCGTGCAGCCTGGCCGCTGCGGCTGCTGGGCGGCGCGGCGGCAGGGGAGCTCCCGGCGCTGGTTGGCCTCGTGCTGGGCACAGTGCTGTGCTTTGCGGCCTTTTGCAAGCTGCTGGAAAAGCCCTACCTGCGCCGCATGACGGCCCGGAAGGGTACGGCCCGCACGGCATACCATGCGCGAAAAGCACGCCCCGTCAGCCTGCGGCAGGCTCTGCTGCGCCGGGAACTGCTGCATCTGGGGTCCAGCTCGGCCTATATGCTCAACAGCGCCATGGGCACGCTGGGCCTGCTGGTGCTGGGCGGCGTGTCCCTGTGGAAGGCAGACCTCTTTGCCCGGTTTGCGCAGGCCGTGCCGGAAGGGATCCCAGTGCTGGTGTGCTGTGCCGTGTGTGCGGTGTCGGCAGCCAACTTCCTGACCACGCCCTCCGTCTCGCTGGAAGGCCGGACGGTCTGGCTCCTGCAAAGCCTGCCCATCCCGTCCTGGCAGGCCCTGTGTGCCAAGCTGGAACTGCATCTACTACTGACCGGCGTCCCGGCGGCATTGTGCCTTGTGTGCATGCAGGCGGCGGTGCAGATGCCGCCGGTGTATTTCTGCCTGACCCTGCTGGAAGCAGAGCTGTTTGTGCTGCTCAGTGCGGAAATGGGCCTTGCACTGGGGCTTGTACTGCCCAACCTGCATTGGACGAGTGAGGCCGCGGTGATCAAAATGAGTGGCTGTACCTTGCTGTCCATGGCGGCCAATCTCGTTGCTGTGCTGGTGCTGACCCTTGCGCAGACCAATCTGCTGAAGATCTTTCCGCTTCCGGCGGTCATGGCGGCGGCCCTTGTGCTGTTGGCGGGTGCGGACGGGCTGCTGGGGCACTGGCTGAAAACCAGAGGAGCCAGACGCCTTGCAGAACTTTCCTGAAAAACCATAAAACAAAGCAGCGGCCTGCTCTCCCAAAACGGGGGAACAGGCCGCTGCTGTTTGTGCGGGAGGGGCTTACTGGATGCCGGTGACCTTGTAGTCCTGATCCTCGACGGTCTTCTTCAGCACATCGTCGGAAACTTCGGCGCTCAGGGTGACAACGGCGGTGCCGGCCTCGTGGCTCACCACAGCCTCGGTCACTTCGGGCAGGGCCTCCAGCGCCTTCTTCACACGGGCCTCACAGTGGCCGCACATCATGCCTTCTACATGCAGAGTCTTTTTCATGGTCATATCCTCCTTGATGGTTCTCTCTTTATCCTCAACCGCTGCGGGCTGCGTGAGGGCAGCGGGCAGGGCAGAAGCGTTTTTCAGCGGGTGGTCGTGTTTGGTGCTGTGCAGATCGAACAGATTCAGCCGCAGGGCGTTGCTCACCACGCAGAAGCTGGACAGGCTCATGGCCGCTGCGCCGAACATGGGGTTCAGCGTCAGGCCGAAGGGGATGAACGCACCGGCTGCCAGCGGAATGCCGATGGTGTTGTAGAGGAAGGCCCAGAACAGGTTCTCGTGGATGTTGCGCAGGGTGGCGCGGCTCAAGCGGATGGCGGCGGGCACATCCGAGAGCCTGGAATTCATCAACACCACATCGGCGGCGTCGATGGCCACATCGGTACCGGCGCCAATGGCGATGCCGGTGTCGGCGCGGGTCAAGGCGGGGGCGTCGTTGATGCCGTCACCCACCATGGCTACCTTGCCGGCGGCCTGCAGCTGGCGGATCACGGCCTCCTTGCCGTCCGGCAGCACCCCGGCGATCACGGCGTCCACACCGGCCTGCTTGCCGATGGCGTCAGCCGTGCGCTGGTTGTCGCCGGTGAGCATGACCACTTTGATGCCCATGGCCTGCAGCTCCCGGATGGCCCGGGGGCTGTCCTCCTTGATGGTGTCAGCCACCGCGATGACACCCAGCAGACGGCCTGCGCCGCCAAAGAACAGCGGGGTCTTACCCTGCGCCGAGAGCTCGGCTGCTGCCTGTGCCAGCTCGGCCGGGACGGTGACCTTGGTGCCGGTAAAGGCTGCATTGCCGCCAAAGATCTCCTTGCCGTCCAGCTTGGCGCTCAGGCCGTTGCCGGGCAGGGCCGCAAAGTCGGTCACCTCCAGGGCGTCCAGCTGCTGTGCCTCGGCATAAGCCAGCACAGCGCGGGCCAGCGGATGCTCGCTCTTGCATTCCAGCGCGGCGGCCAGGGTCAGCAGTTCGGTCTCGGTCACGCCGTCGGCGGGCAGGATGTCGGTGACCTTCGGCTCGCCGCTGGTGATGGTGCCGGTCTTGTCCAGCGCCACGATCTGGGTGCGGCCGGCAGCTTCCAGCGAAGCGGCAGTCTTGAACAGGATGCCGTTTTTGGCGCCCATGCCGTTGCCCACCATGATGGCCACCGGCGTGGCAAGGCCCAGGGCACAGGGGCAGCTGATGACCAGCACCGAGATGCCGCGGGCCAGCGCATAGCCCAGCTCCCGGCCCAGCAGCAGCCAGACCACGGTGGTGACCACTGCAATGCTGATGACCGCCGGCACAAAGAAGCCGGACACGGTGTCGGCTACCTTGGCGATGGGAGCCTTGGTGGCGGCGGCATCGCTCACCATCCGGATGATCTGGGCCAGGGTGGTGTCCTCACCCACGCGGGTGGCTTCGCACCGCAGGAAGCCGGACTGATTGGCCGTGGCGGCGCTCACCTTGTCCCCGGCGGCCTTGTCCACCGGGATGCTCTCGCCGGTCAGGGCGCTTTCGTTCACGGCGCTGCTGCCTTCCAGCACGACGCCGTCCACCGGGATGTTCTCACCGGGGCGCACCACAAAGATGTCGCCCTTCTGTACCTGCTCGATGGGGACGGTCACCTCGGCACCGTCCCGCAGCAGGGTGGCCGTTTTGGGGGCCAGCTTCATCAGGCTCTTCAGTGCATCGGTGGTCTTGCCCTTGGAGCGGGCCTCCAGCATCTTGCCCACCGTGATCAGGGTCAGGATCATGGCCGCCGACTCAAAGTAGAACTCCATCATATAGTGCATGACCAGCTCGTCGTTGCCGTCCACCTGTGCGCGGGTCATGGCAAACAGGGCGTAGGTGCTCCACACAAAGCTGGCCATGGAGCCCATGGCCACCAGCGTGTCCATGTTGGGGGAGCCGTGGATCAGCCCCTTGAAGCCATTGATGAAGAACTTCTGGTTGATCACCATCACGATGCCCGCCAGCAGCAGCTGGACAAGGCCCATGGCAACATGGTTGCCGTCAAACCAGTGGGGCAGAGGCCAGCCCCACATCATGTGGCCCATGGAAAAGTACATCAGTACCAGCAGAAAGCCCAGCGAAGCAATCAGCCGCCGCTTGAGCTTGGGCGTCTCGTGGTCGGCCAGCGCGTCCAGGTCGGCGCTGGGGGAGCTGGCGGCGGCAGCACCGGCCGCCTTGGGGCTGGCACCGTAACCGGCTTCCTGCACGGCCTGAATGATCGCCGCGCTGGATGCGGTGCCCTCTACGCCCATGGAGTTGGTCAGCAGGCTCACCGAACAGCTGGTCACACCCGGTACCTTTTTTACGGCCTTTTCCACCCGGGCAGAGCAGGCCGCGCAGCTCATACCCGTTACATTGTATTGTTCCATCGTATTCACTCCTGATAAGTCCAGTATGTCCGTCGCAGGGTCACTTCATGAGCCGGGGAAGCAGCTTGATCAGCTCGTTCAGCTTTTCGTCGCTGCCGGCACGCAGGTCATCGGCCACACAGGTGCTCATGTGCTGGGCCAGCAGCTCCTTGGCAAAGCTGTTCAGCGCCGAGTTCACAGCGGCCACCTGTACCAGAATGTCCACACAGTAGGCATCCTTTTCCAGCATGCCGCGCACGCCGCGCACCTGGCCTTCGATGCGGCTCAGCCGGTTGACCAGTGCTTTGTATTCCTCCGGGCTGCGGTCTTTGTGGCGGCAGCAGGAGGGGACAGCGTCCGGCACATCGGCGGGGGAAACCGTGTCCGCCGCAGGCTCTTCGGTGCTGCAGCAACAGCAGGGCTTCTTTTCGGTGGATTCCATGATGCAGGCTCCTTTCACAAACCCCTTGGGGGTATCTTTTGCTTCCAGCAGGAGTATACCACACCATATCCGACAAATCAAGTAGGAATTTGAAATAAAAGAAAAAAGAGGGAAAACCCGCAGGCTTTCCCTCACACAGAACCGTGATAAAGTTACTTTTCCAGAATGCGCGGAGCAAACAGGCTCCACATCTTGCCCCACCAGTACCAGTCGTGGGACACATCACCGCCCCACAGTTCCAGATGGGCGGGCAGGCCCTGGGCCTTCAGCACATCGGCCAGTGCCTGGGTGTCGGCCTTGGCGTCATCCTCGTAGGCACCCTGACCGGCGCAGAGGATGAGACTGTTTTCCTCGGCCTTGACCAGTGCCAGCTTGTTGGCGATGCCGTTCTCCTGCAGGTACAGCAGGGGAGAGCAGCGCAGCACCAGATCGTCGTTCTCGACACCCCAGAAGCGGCTCAGGTCGTAGATGCCGCCCATGCCCACGGCACCGGCAAACAGGTTGGGGCGGCGCAGGCGGCAGTTCACGGCCTGATAAGCGCCCAGATCCACACCGGCGCACCAGATCTTGGTGCCCTTCTCGGCCTTGTTCAGGGTCAGGATGCGGGGAGCCAGCTCGGCAGTCAGGTAAACAAAATACTTCTCCTGTGCCTTGGCCCGGCGGCGCAGCGGCAGATCCCCGTTCAGCACACCTTCGCCGTCCACGCTGTCGGCGCAGAACAGCTGGATCTTGCCCTCGTTCAGTAGCTGGGCAATGGCGTCCGGCATGCCGTTGTTCTCCCAGTCGAAAAAGCGGCCGCCGCGGGCGGGCAGAGCCAGCACCGGCACACCGGCGCTGCCATATACCTTAAACTCCATCTCGCGGTTCAGCACACTGCTCCACTCTTTGTAATAGGTACCCTGCATCATAATCAATCAAGCACTCCTTTTTTATCATGATCCGGCCCCGGCGCACAGTCGCTGCACGTCCAGCCGGCAGTAGCGTTTCAGGATAAATCAGACAAACTGGTTGCGCTGTGCGTCGTACTCGTAGCCGACGGCACGCAGCTTTGCACACAGATCAGTCTTGTCGGCGTCCAGATCTTCGCACAAAGCATCGAGGTTTTTGAAATAATCCCGGAGTTTGAGGTTCACCACGCTCAGCAGCATGATGGGATCGGTGGGAAGAGCCATGCGTTCATCTCCTTTAAGGCAACAAAAAAAGCCGGCCACTCGACAAAGTGACCGGCCACATACACCAAATTAG
>OLZW01002427.1_pt1 | contig 12037 bp, 8 predicted proteins | sample 1674281 | NCBI WGS metagenome assembly OLZW01 (sample SAMEA103958157, study PRJEB25191) | human gut metagenome | biome: human-associated habitat [ENVO:00009003]; feature: intestine environment [ENVO:2100002]; material: feces | place: Germany | collected 2013/2015
AAAATGTATATATTCGTGCAAATATGCTGAATCCTTTTCTAATGTTACATTTTCTGGATTGCTATAATCTTCATTCAACTTCATTATAGCAAATGCTCTGTGATATTCTCCCTCAACCATTACTATTTCTCCAGTTTCTTCTTAATTATTTTATCATTTATTGTACCAAGTGTTTGATTCTCATACACTATATTTTTCAATTATTATTAAAAAAGCCGACTGATGCTTAATTTGAATCAATCGGCTATGTAGCCTATAAAATATAAAATTTTTTTATTTTTGAAGTTCTTGTTTATTACATAAAAGTGGCAATTCAAAGGTCACAAGAAGTCACAAATACCCCCTATCCATTCGCCATTTATGCCTCCTATGGAGCCCCCTACGTCCACAATATATGGATATTTGAGCATGTTTATCCACTAAATATCACCCTATTTGTGACTTCTACCGACTAGGAGACAAAGTATTCCACTGCGTTCTCAGGGAAAAATTCCTTAAACTCACCGTACAGCTGTGCTGCAAGTGTTTTATTGTGCGCAAGTACCAAAGTTGGCTTGTTTAACTGGGCGATGACGTTCGCCATGGTGAAGGTCTTACCGGAACCTGTGACACCCAGCAAAGTCTCGAACTGGTTGCCTTCTTGAAAGCCTTTGACCAGTTTTTCAATTGCCTGGGGCTGATCGCCTGTTGGTTTGTATTCGGAGTGTAATTTGAAATGATCCATACGTTTCTCCTTGTTATTCTGAAATTTGTGGATATGTAAATACTGCCTGTTACTACACGTAAAAAAAGTGTTTTTATCTTTATTATTCTTGCTTTTACAGTATATCATTCAGAGTAAAAAAAGTACAGAACAAGCGAATGTTTGTTCTGTACTTTTACATCTTAGCTCGATTCTACATACCTTTAAAATGTATCTGGATTTAAAGTCAAATTTTTTATTTCGTTGACAGAATAAACTTTTAAGATATATAATATTTTTATTACATTTGTAAGATTTGGAGGAATATCACATGAGCAATCTGCCTCAAATTTCAGAAGCTGAATTTGAAGTTATGAAAATCGTTTGGAAATACGCACCAATCAGCACCAATGAAATTACTGAAAAATTAACACAAATTTCCAGTTGGAGTCCTAAAACAATTCAGACATTGATTAAACGTCTCGTTTCTAAAAAAGCACTAACCTATGAAAAACAAAGCCGGGTTTTTGTCTATACTCCATTGGTCAAGGAAGACGAATATATTCGACAGGAAAGTAATTCTTTTTTAAAGCGATATTATAATGGTAATATCACTTCTATGCTTGCCTCTTACATTGAGGATGATAAATTGTCTGAAGAAGACATTGCCAGCTTACGGAATCTTCTTTCCAATCATTAACCATGGGAGGAGCATATTTTGATATATTTTAGTTTTCGATTTTTACTCTGTAATGCCATCATTTGTATTTTTTTAGGTAGTTTACTGGGATTAAAAAATTTATTGCAAAGGCAATTATCCGCACGTATGCAATATAATCTTTCGATTATATTTCTTGCCGTTCTAATTGTTCCCTTTTTACCGATAAACTCTGCCCCATCTTCTATATCGTGGAGACATTTGCTGACAGCCAGTTCAAGTACCAATGGTGACATTCAAACCACTTTTCTTTCTGGTAATGGTTATAATTTGGATAAAATAAATGATTTTGCTGTCTCTGTCAGCACCCAAATACCAACTTTTATTCACACATTACTTGTATTTTTCTGGAGTATCGGTATATTCATAATGTTTTTTCTTCTCTACCGCTCAGTAAAACAAGTAAAAGCCTTACATAGTTCTGCTTTACCTCTTCAAAATGAAGAACTAAACGCTCTTTATATAGAATGTTTAAACGAAGTGAACAGCAAGCATACCATTCCGATTTATAGTACAGCATTTTTGAAATCTCCTGTTTTGGCTAATTTCCTGCATCCTCGCATTTATCTTCCAATTCACTTGATTTCAGATTTTAACGCTGGAACTATAAGCGCAACTGATATTCGATATATGCTTCTTCATGAACTGCAGCACTACAAGCATAAAGATATTCTAATTGGATATTTGATAAATACAGTAAATGTTTTCTACTGGTTCAATCCCCTAATCTGGTATTTTCTAAAAAGAATACGTCAGGAACGGGAACTTGCCTGCGACAGTGCTGTATTACAATTATTGAAAGAAACAGAATACAAGTCATATGGAAATACACTGATTAACTTTGCCGAAACAATAGCTCTATCTCCATTCCCTTTTACTATGGGAATCAGTGGAAATATAAAACAGTTAAAAGGACGCATTTTAAATATTGCATCATTCCACCAACCTACTTTTAAACAAAAAATTCGTGGATATCTTATATGCATATTCGTCTCTACTATCATCATTGGATGCATTCCCATACTTTCTGTTTATGCTTCTGATCAGACTGGCTATCATTTTGACACAACCGAAAAGAATATTACTCAGCTAAATCTTTCTTCCAATTTTGGGGACTACACCGGAAGTTTTGTTTTATATGATCAGTCTGCTGATAAATGGAATATTTATAATATGGATCATGCTTCCACACGTGTATCACCGAATTCGACTTATAAAATATATGATGCATTACTTGGCTTGGAATCTGGAATTATTACACCAGAACATTCCACTTTCACATGGAATGGAGAACCATATCCTTTTAATTCATGGGAAGCCGATCAAGATTTAACCTCGGCTATACATAATTCCGTAAACTGGTATTTTCAGGCAATTGATTCACAGGCAGGTTTTGAAGCCGTAAGAACATTTTTACAGACAATAAACTATGGGAATCAGAATACTGGAACAAATCTAAATCTCTATTGGACAGATTTCTCTCTGAAGATATCACCCATAGAACAGGTGGAATTGTTACAGGATTTCTATCAAAATAATTTTCATTTTGACAGTAAAAATATCCAGGCAGTAAAAAAAGCCCTGCTGCTTTCCACTACTTCTTCCGGTTCTCTTTACGGGAAAACAGGAACCGGGCGTGTCAATGGTAAAGATGTCAATGGCTGGTTTATCGGATACATTGAAACAGCGAATAATACTTACTACTTCGCAACAAATATTCAATCCTCTTCTGATGCAACTGGAAGTCAGGCTACCGAAATAACAGAATCTGTACTTTCTAATCTTGGTATTTGGAAATAAATAAAGAGAACTGATAGCATAATTTCCCGTTATCAGTTCTCTTTATTTCATTCTTCTCTACTGATTAATTCTGCAAATTGCCTAACCGGTACTGATACCTCGGTATATTATCAATACCATTATCTAAAATCCTGTTTCCAACATACTGAATCGTTCCATCATCCTGAATTTTCATCGTAAGTTCATGTGTAATAACAACATCATTACATACAACAGAATCACATACTGCATGAATTGTCAAAACAATGGTTCCATCTTCATTGTTCCTGACTTCTGTTACTTCCGGTAAAGACAAGCCAAAATGTGTTGGTGAATAATTACCACATCCCAATCGTTCCCAGATAAACATATTACTTTGTTCATCGTAGACCGCCCATTCTTTCAATTCTTCTTTTGTAACAGGAAGATATGTCATAATTACATTTTCGAACTCTTCTGCTGGAATTCCCACAACCTCTTTTTCTGCAGTAAATTTTTCTCCATATTTCATTTGATAAAAATATTCATAAAGTCCATTATAATCCAACCCCTGCATATCCTCCGCATTCCAGTTTGAACATAACAGATTGTTTCCCTGATAGCCGAACGTACTCACATATTTTTTTGAATATTCCCGACACTCCTCACTCAAAGGCTTTACCCGGATAATACAACTTCCATCTACAATCTCTGTCACTTCCGGTGGTTCAGGTACGCATAATTCATAACAGAAATTCCCATTTTCAGTATATACCCATTCTTTTATTTTTGATAGCGATATGTATGTAAGTACAGGCTCTGTATCCTCACTCCAGATCATTTTTGCGGACATCACACTCATTTCTTTTCCATCATAACTATATTCTTTTCTGGTAATTCCACCATCTGTATCTGCTTCATATAAAATTACACTTCCTTTTTCTTCTTGTTCTGCAGATTTTAAAAATTGTTCCATCTTCTGATAATTATCCATAACAGAATAATGATCGGAACCAATGACCGGATTCCCATTTTGTTTGATAATTTCTTTCATCCGATTCATCATTTGCTCAGCAGTGTTCTGATCTGCTTCTTGTATTCCATTATATTCAGAATAAATGTCTCGGACAATGCCCATAATTTCTTCACAATCGTTCACAACTTCCTTTTTCTTGTCTTCATCGATTGGTAGATTATATCCCTTATCCGGATTTTCCATGGTAGTGTTTTTCTGATTCTTCTCATTTTTTACATCTGTGCTGTTTAACGATATCTTACTTTCACAGGAAGTCAGAATCATTCCTATACAAAGTACTAACAAAATACTTTTTCTTTTCATATTGCCCCCTAATTATTACTGTAATTCTCTTCCCACTCTTCTTCTGTTAACCTTGGCTTATACCACCCTGCATTTGCATTTTGATCTGAACTGATTACCTTATTTGATAAATACTGGAAACTTCCGTCTTCCATAGGTTTTATCATCAATTCACTGGTGATTGCCTGATCTAACATTCTGATTTCCCATACTGCTTCTATCGTAAGTTTTAATGTTCCATCTTGTAATTTTTCATATGAGATAACTTCCGGATATGGCTCATATGGGAATTCACAATCATATAACCCTCGCGGTCTGTATCTAAAAGTTCTATTATCAGAGTTATAAAAAGTTCCCTTTTCAATCTCGGTATTACTAAATGGTAAATAGGTCTTTATAACCTCTTCAAACTCATCTTCTGGAACTTCATATTCTGCTCCACCATAATTTGCTTCATATGGAACTTGCTTTCCATATTTCATATAATACATTTTTTCATAAAGATCATAAAAATCAAGTTCCGTATAATTCTGGTTATCCCAATTTGTAATCAACAGATTATTAAGTGCATACCCCAACGGCATAACATATTTTCGATTCAATTCCCGGCATGTTTTATCTAATGGCTGCACTCTGAATCCAGTTTCACCCGGTGCTCCATCAAATCCCGGTGGGTGATATTCCTCCAGAAACAAATATCCTTTTTCTGTATATTTCCACTCATATGCTTCATATTCATCATAATAATTAGCCTGTGGACTATTATCTTTCCATTTAACCTGACATAATCGAACATTTATCTTTCCATTCATTGACTCTAAATGATATTGTATAATTTCCCCTTCATCAAATACAACAACAATATCAACTGCTGCCTGTTCTTCTTTCTCCGCTGCCTTGCAAAATTTTTCTACTTTTTCACGATTGACCATATCAATCTGATTATCACAATCTACTGCCGCATATCCTTTCTCTTCCAGACAATTGATAATTTTTCTTTTCGCCTTTAATGTATTTAACTCCGACTTCTCCTTCATATAAACAGACCGAAAAGTTTGCGCTGTTTTTTTTGCTTCTGCATTCATTTCAGATTCTACGGTTTCTTTCTTTTCTTCTTTTTCCGTAATTCGATTTTGTCCACACCCTGTAAAAACAATAAGAACTATCAATATCATCGCAAATTTCTTACATATGTAATAATTCCCTGTAAAAATTTTTTTATTTTTCAAAATATTCCTCCAATACGGTTGCATCCTTTTTAACAACATAACCACTTCCACCGATTCCTTTCACATTCTCAACCATACTGATAAGAAGAATTGGTTTGTCCACGCTTTTATCTGCCGTAAACACCAAAAACCACCCGATTTCTTTGCCAGAAGTATCTTCTTTCGTTGCCTTCAACTCGGCTGTCCCTGTTTTTCCAGCCAGCAAAATATCGTCACGATGTGCAGCATATCCGGTTCCTTCCGGATCATTTACAACACCTTCCACCCCTTGCATAATTTCTTCTACATTTTCTTTGCTAAACGCATTTTCTATCCATGTTTCACCAGATGCTTCTTCTTTGTATTTCAAATACGGTTTTATCATATTCCCTTCATTTAAAAATGAAGTATAAATACTTGCCAGATGTAATGGATTTACAAGAATCTGCCCTTGCCCATAACCACTATCTGCCAATTGTATTTCTGTTTCTATTTTATCTGTATTGGAATATGTTGATTCCTGCATCGCAATCTCAAACGGCATATTCTGATTAAATCCTATTTCATTTAAAGTATTCATAAAATTCTCACTACCAATTTTAAGAGCTGCCTTTGCAAAATAAATATTATCAGAATAGATAATTGCATTTTTCATAATAACCGGTTCATATTCATGAAGTGTTGTCACTTGATAAGATCCCCAAGACGAATCTTTCTGCCATGCCAAACCTTCATTTCCAAAATCTTCTTTTGGATCTATGCTTTCCGTTTTCAACTCAATTCCTGCCACAACTGGTTTAAATGTTGAGCCAGGACACCATACTTGACGAAAACGATTATATAATGGCTTCTTTTCATCTTCGTTTAATGATGTCCATTTCTCTGATGATAAGCCCCGTATAAATTCATTATTATCATAAGATGGGGTACTTACCAAAGCCAATACTTCTCCCGTATAAGGATTCATTGCGACAGAACACCCCGGATCTTCTTTAAACTGCTCGTATAATGATTTTTGCAAATCGGAATCTATCGTTAATCTTATATCCATACCATCTTCTTTAAAAATACTTGCAAGAATCTCTTTTACTTCCCCTTCACTATCCAAAATCTTTATATCACAACCATCTTTTCCTTTTAATTGCTTTTCGTATAACTTTTCCACCCCAGATCTTCCGATTACACTTTCAGTTGAATATCCTTCCCCTGGATGATTTTCCAAATCTTCTGCTGTTACAGACTGTACATAACCAATTAAATGAGCTGCTGCTTCCCCTAACTCATAGGTTCTAACTTCCACATCTGATAGCATAACCCCTGGAATTTCCAAAAGTTTATTCTGACAATCCTGCTCTTCAAGTGTCTTTTCTTCTGGCTGTATTTTCATTAAATCTATTTCTTCTACTTTCGGAATAGTTTCAATTGGTACAAAAGAATCTTCTTTTACCCACTTTGCTGTGAGTTTGTTATTTATTGTTTCTACATCTATCTCTAATAACTCCGCTATTTTTTCAATAGATACATTCCTGTCTTCCAGCTTTCCCGGTATAATGCCAACTGATGTTGCTACTCCTTTTCCTGCAAGCATTTTACCATCTCGGTCTAATATTTCTCCTCTCTCCGCTTTTGATGTAGTAACACTTATTTTATCATCACTCTCTAAATCTGGAAAAATCAGGCTATCCTGCCATACTAATTTATATCCCTGTTTCGTCTTCTTCAGTTCCGCCATATTGTCAAATTGTATTGTTCCGGCAATTGTATTACATGATGTTTCATACGAAAGCGTAACTGTATCTGCTTTTTTCTCTTTCACAGCTATATGACTGATTTTAATGTCACTGACCTCTATTCCTTCGTATATCTTAGAATTTCGTTGTATGTATTCTTCTTTTGTCAGATAAACTTTTTCATCTGAATCTATCATAGTATACATTACTTCATATTCCTTTTTTTCAATATGGTTCATATATTCCACAAGTGTGTCTTTTGGTGATTCCGTTATCGTCCTTTTTAATAAAACACCTCCTGAAACAGCAATTACTGTTATAGCTACTATCAGCCCAAAAATCTTACAAATGTAAGATTTTTGGGTGCTTTGCTTTTTCCTTCTTCTTTTCATAGATACCCCTTTCTTTCAACGCTTTTATTTTCTTAAATCTTACACTTGTAATATTTAAAAGTCAAGTCTATTTTCAGGAATTGTATACTCCAGATTCACCATTAGACTATCACACTTTTTCTCCTGCCTTTTAATATGCCGGAACACCGTATCCATAAATATTATTGCTTCCGATACGGTAACTCCGTCTTGCCACCTTATCTCCACTGTTTCCTTCAATAGTATTGACGGTTCCACCGCTGACACTCTCTACATTTCTTCCTGCCACGCTCATCAAGAAAGAACGCCCATTCTCTCTTGAGGTATTTCGGCATACGGGGCATAGCGGGCACCTCCTTTTCGCTGCCTAATTGCCGATTTGCTCCCGAAACACAGAAACGCCCAAAACCTGACCCCGCTGTATGGTTTCGGGGCGATTTTGGGCGTTTTCTTTCGATATGAGCGGCCTTGTTTTAGCGGCGCTATCCTTTACCGCCAACCATTCAAAAGCCGCTGTTTGTCACTTTCGAGCAAGGGAACGCTATTCAATTATCTGTTGTACTTTTTCTTCCTGCTTACAACCGTTGTGCCAATGGATGCACCGCCACTGATGAACAACAGGGCAATCCACAGTGCAAGGTTACTTGTATCGCCGGTCTGCGGACTCTTATCGGATGTTCCCGGTTTGGTACTGGCAGGTTTTTTCTCAAGAGCAGCAATCGCATCTTCGATAGCCTTTGCCATCTTGTCTACTTCAGATTGCTCCGTAATATTTTTACCACGGACAACAGCTCTGACAGCGGTTTCCACACCGGAGAAATCGTTGTAGTCATCCTTCTTCAAAGCGTTTGCTTTGGCAATGGCTGCATCAACTTTTGTGTAATCAGCATCCTTGTATTGCAGGGCAGCAATGGCATCTTCAATAGCCTTCACCATTGCATCCACTTCGCTCTGTTCAGTGATATTCTTGTCACGGACAACAGCATTGACAGCAGTTTCTACAGCAGAGAAGTCCTTGTAGTTGTCCTTGTTCAGTGCATTTGCCTTGGCAATGGCTTCGTCGACCTTAGTGTAGTCGGCAGGTAAATAAGTCATTGCAATGGTCTGCGTATGAGTTGCTGTATCAGCCGTAATCGTAATATTGAGATTGAAAACCTCGCAATTATCTGCGCTGACTTCGACAGTATAAGTACCCGCTTCCAAATCAACAGGGTTTGCTACTTCCTGACCATTCACTTTAATGACTACATTCGCCAATTCAGCAGGTGTTACGACAAAAGAAACTGTATACTTAGGTGCAGGCAAAAGGGGCGTTCCATTAGAATTAAATCGATAATTGCCACCAGCAGCAGTGATTTCATTAAAGAAATCTTCCGTTTTCATAAAGTCAAGGGTCTTTTCTATTCCAGCATCCTGGTACTTAAAGCAAGCCGGGACATTTTCAGTTTCCACGAAATAATTGTTTTCAAAAGCAGGTGTATCAGAAGAAACACCGCCTGCAATACCACCTAAACGCTTATAAGGTGTAGTAGCCGTATATTGAGATAAATCCATTTCACCAGCGAAATAGCAGTGTCTGATTTCTGTATCTGCACCAACTATCCCTGCAATGCCGCCGAAATCCGTATTTCCCTTGCCAAGAGAAACCATTTTCCCGGTGGAATAACAATTGATAATCTTTGAGGCTTGATACAGCTGCCCAACAATTCCGCCGGTACAGGATGTCCAAGAGGTCATCTCGCCTGTATTAGCACAAAACTGTACGGTACTGTTTTGAGCAAGGCCTACGATACCGCCCATCTGAAAAGAGGTGACATCCTTCGTTATTGAAAAATTCCCCTTGTTTTGGCAGTATTCAATTGTGCTATTTATCGCATATCCGCACAAAGCCACAGTCCCGTTAATATACTTGTCTGTATCCGTGAACGACACATCTGAAACGCAGTCAGAAATTTTGCTGTCTGCTGCAACGCCCGCTACCGTTCCAAAATAGACATACCCTGAATTGGACACATCCAGCTTGCCTTGAATTGTCAAACCGGAAATTTCAGCGCCGTAAACCTCACTGAAAAATCCGAAAGACGGATACTCTGTCTTTCCATAGTTTTCGGAAAGATTTAAATTGGAAATCGTATGCCCGTTTCCGTAAAATTTGCCGCTGAAGTAGTGCAGTAGATTTCCGTCGCCGTCAAAGACGCTGCCAATCGGTTTCCACGCAACACCTGTTAAATCCAAATCTGCATCAAGAGATACAACCGCATCTGTTTTATCGTCATATTCGCCATTGTCCACAGCTTTTGCAAATTGCAAAAGTTCATCTACTGTTGTGATTGAGATTTTGTTGCTTTGCTCGTTCTCTTCTGCAAACGCTGTCATCGGAACAAGTGCCATCACAAGGCACAACGTAAGCAGAAGGCTTAGAAGTTTCTTCTTCATTTTTATTCCTCCAAAATAATTCTATCCGCTATTTTCTTCCTCCGACAGCGGACACGCCGGAGAAGACAGAAGGTTTAACCGGAAAAGATTGATTTGCCGGTCGTGGTTAGGACTTCAATATCAAACCACCATCCTTCCGGCAAACGCAAAAAGCCGAAGCCAAGGCATAATGCGCCCTGTCTCCGGCAACTGGTTCGTTATAAATTGTATGAAATAAGACTTGACACGCTGAAAAAACGGCGCTATGCTCCTGCCGAGCCGGCAATAATTGTCGCATTTCCGTTTGCCATAGTCAAGTCCTCCTTCCATAATTTCTAAGGCAAAAGGATATGAATTCCCCTACCCCATAGATATACAGCAGTATTATAGCAGATTTTTCCCGAAATCTCAAGCAGTTTTCAGAATATTACTCTCCTTCTTTCTCAAAGCATTGCCTTCTTCCATTACTCACAGAACTTTATGGAAAGCTGCTTTACCAGCCGAGAAAACATTGCTTCCGCCTGCTCGTTGAGATCTGCAAGGTAATCGTTCAGCTTGCCGGTGGTCAGCAGCTCGGCATACAAACTAACCTTGTGTTTCGGATATACCGTAGGTGTCGATGTCCCCAAATGCTGATGGTTCTGCCCTCCGGCTCGACCTCTCCGGCAACCAGGTAGTAGTCCCCGACAAGCTCATAACGCAAGTCTGTCCTTCCGTCTGTAATAAATTTCTCCATTGTGTCGTCCTCCTTGAATTATAACATTGCTTCTCCGGCATTCTGCATGGATTGCTTACGGTGATAATAAGCAAGCTATTTCTGCCTACGGTTGATGGTTTTACATTCCTCGGAGCATAGCACCTCCTGACCGTTGGACGGTCAAAAGGGCTTGCCGCATATTTTGCAGACCTTTTGACGGAAGGTGTGCTCGCCCTTTTCGGCATAGCGTTTCTTTTCTTTTTCTGCCTGCTGATGGGCTTTTGTACAGTCGGTGTTGCAAAACCTCTGCCTTGTGCTGTTCGGATAAAACTCCTTACCGCACTGTTCGCAGATACGCTTCGGGTACTTATGACCGTCATTCGCCGCCCAGCGTTCTGCCTTGGCTTTGGCTTGATGGGAAACATTACCCTCACGCTGCCGGTTCGACCTCTTGCCTATGGCTTCGTGAACAACGATTTTATCAATCAGCTCACACGCCATCTCTTTCGTCAGCTCTGTGGGCTGCTTATACTTCTTGATGATCTTCCGATACCGTCATTATCCAAATGCAACACGATTCCTTTTACTTTTGGATATAGCTTTAATGCTCTGGTCAATGCTGCAGGAACCTTACTTTTTTCAATTTCTTTTGCCGGCTGATAGACACCTGCAAGGGACAATAGATATTCCTCTCTCCACTCTTTTCCATCTAATTTCTGCAAGGTTGCATAGGACAACAGGTCAATTGCTGACTCAAACAGATGCACCGTTCCACTTGATTTTTCTGAAAAAATAGAAAAAGAATAGTTCTTATCGCTTCCATGCACTTCTCCTATAAAGCTTGTCCCGGTTTCCCGAAGAGCTGCATATTTCGGATTCCCTTTCGCATCCATTCCTACAAACACTGCATTATGATGAAGCGCACTTTCATAAATTCTTCCGGAATCCATACAAAATTGAATGATTTCTTTATCGATTCTTCGTCCCAAAAGATATGCAATCACTTCTGCATTGTCCTCATTTTTCTTTGGCAACAGCAAATGTTTCTCCATCGAAATGTTCTCGGTAGAGTAGGCGGATGAAAGTTTCATCCGCCCCTCATCAAACCGTGCATGAGGTTCTCCCTCACACGGCTTTCCG
>OLZW01002436.1_pt1 | contig 11998 bp, 11 predicted proteins | sample 1674281 | NCBI WGS metagenome assembly OLZW01 (sample SAMEA103958157, study PRJEB25191) | human gut metagenome | biome: human-associated habitat [ENVO:00009003]; feature: intestine environment [ENVO:2100002]; material: feces | place: Germany | collected 2013/2015
TTTATCCATAACGTCGATCAATACGGATACGCCGCAAACCATCATGATTACGGACCAAGGCATTACTTTAACAGCAGCTTTGGAATCGCCATAACCGGTAAGCATGAGTACGATTGAAAGTACGAAGGAAATAGAACCTACGTTGGAGAGCATATTGGTAATAGCTTTCGGAAATACGCCTTTCATACCAGGCAGGCCAGGAACAACTACCAAGATAATCAGGATTGCTACCATGAGCAAAGTGGTTTTCTGAGCAGCGTTGAACGGTTCCGGTTTCGGAGCCAGTTCATCAATATCAAGAGCAGCGCCTTTCTGTTCGCGGATCCATTTCAAACCGCCCATTACAAAGAAGCCGCCGATGTTAACGAAGCCTTGTGCAAGTTCGGAGTTGAAATGAATTTTCCATGCTAAAGTATTCAGATAGTCCGGAGAAAGTCCGAGTTCACCAGCCATTTTTGCGATAAGGCCGTTGGAAATGATGCCGGTAGGAGCAAACGGAGAGAATGCTGCACCGTTGCAGGCACCAACAACAAGCAAGGTCATCAAAAATGCAGGCATTTTAACTTTAGAAGCAATAGCCATGGATACAGGAGCCATAAGTGCGCAGCCTGCGATATTGCCAGGGCCGATAGTGGTTACGAAAGTGCAGAGAATATAAATGATTAACGGTACAAGAGCAGTGTTGCCTTTGCAGGCACGTACGGAATAAGCCGTAAGTTTTTCCATAGTGCCGTTGGTCTGAGCCATACCAAAAAGGAAGGTTACACCAACCAGAATCATAAAAAGGCTAAGCGGGAATGCGTTCATGATTTTCGCTGCAGTGATATTGGAGAATATACCGCCTACGATAATACCGAACGCAATACCCAGGAAGCCTACGTTTAAATCTTCGTTTACGCAGCTGATGCCTACGAGGATTACCAGTGCGAGAATGGACACTAATGCAGGAAGTGAAATATCCATAATTGTTTCCTCCTATTTACGCAAAGTAAGACGGAATGCAGAAACCGGATATTAGCACAACGCAAAATACCATTCTAAAAATAGTAAACTATTTTAGATTGCGTTAGTAACTTAGCCTAACTATTCTTTGCTTAGAAACCAAGCAGACCAAAGAATACGTAGCAAACGATACCGGAAACGATGGACATGGAGAGGCCCCAAATCAAAAGTTTACGGAACAGTACGCCTTTGTCTTCTTCTTCACCGGCAGAAGCAATGCACAGTGCGCCCAAAGTGGAGAGCGGAGAAGTATCTACAAGGTGAGAACCAACGTCGATTGCGGAAATAATAGCAATCGGGTCGCCGCCGGTCAATTCTACCAGACCAGGAGTCATCGGCAGGAACATCGGCATTACTACACCAGAGCTGGAGGAGTAAGCAGAAATTACAGCCGGTACAAATGCTGTCCAGAAGCAGATAGTGGTCGGGCCAGCTACGGAAGCCATTACTTCTACGAGGAAGTTCAGGCCGCCAGCTTTATCCATAACGTCGATCAATACGGATACGCCGCAAACCATCATGATTACGGACCAAGGCATTACTTTAACAGCAGCTTTGGAATCGCCATAACCGGTAAGCATGAGTACGATTGAAAGTACGAAGGAAATAGAACCTACGTTGGAGAGCATATTGGTAATAGCTTTCGGAAATACGCCTTTCATACCAGGCAGGCCAGGAACAACTACCAAGATAATCAGGATTGCTACCATGAGCAAAGTGGTTTTCTGAGCAGCGTTGAACGGTTCCGGTTTCGGAGCCAGTTCATCAATATCAAGAGCAGCGCCTTTCTGTTCGCGGATCCATTTCAAACCGCCCATTACAAAGAAGCCGCCGATGTTAACGAAGCCTTGTGCAATGGTGGAGTTGAAGTGAATTTTCCAAGCCAAAGTGTTGAGGTAATCAGCAGGAATGCCGAGTTCCGGAGCACATTTAGCGATGATGCCGTTAGAAATAATACCGGTAGGAGCAAACGGAGAGAATGCAGCACCGTTGCAGGCACCAACTACGAGCAGGGTCATCAGGAAAGCAGGCATTTTAACTTTGGAAGCAATAGCCATTGCAACCGGAGCCATCAATGCGCAGCCAGCGATGTTGCCAGGTCCGATGGTGGTGATAAAAGTAGCAAGGATGTAAATAATGATAGGTACAAGGGCAGTGTTGCCTTTGCAAGCACGAATAGAATAAGCAGTAAGTTTTTCCATAGTGCCGTTGGTCTGAGCCATACCAAAGAGGAAGGTTACGCCGACCAGAATCATGAACAGGCTTAACGGGAAAGCGTTCATTACTTTAGATGCAGGAGTACCTGCGAAAACGCCGCCTACGATAATACCGAAAGCGATACCGAGGAAGCCTACGTTCAAATCTTCATTAACGCAGCTGATGCCTACGAGGATTACCAGTGCGAGAATGGACACTAATGCAGGAAGCGAAATATCCATAATTTAGTTCCTCCTATTTGTTAGATTAAGATGGAACTGGAAATCAGATATTCGCACTTTGCAAAATACCATTCTAAAAATAGCGAACTAATTTTAGATTGCGTTAGCAAACGTTCGCTTGATTACTCTTGTTCTTCTTACAGACCAAGTACACCGAAGAATACGAAGCAAACAATACCGGAAACAATGGACATGGAAAGGCCCCAAATCAAAAGTTTACGGAACAGTACGCCTTTATCTTCGTACTCAGGAGCAGCTGCAATGCAGAGTGCGCCCAGAGTGGAAAGCGGAGAAGTATCTACAAGGTGGGAACCTACGTTGATAGCGGAAATGATGGAAATAGCATCGCCACCAGTTAATTCTACCAAACCAGGAGTCATCGGCAGGAACATCGGCATAATTACACCAGAGGAGCTGGAGTATGCAGACAGAACAGCCGGTACGAAGGATGCCCAGAAGCAGATAGTGGTCGGGCCAGCTACGGAGGACATAATCTGAACAAGGAAGTTCAGGCCACCGGATTTATCCATAACGTCGATCAATACGGATACGCCGCAAACCATCATGATTACGGACCAAGGCATTACTTTAACAGCAGCTTTGGAATCGCCGTAACCGGTGAGCATGAGTACAATAGAAAGTACGAAGGAAATAGAACCTACGTTAGAAAGCATATTGGTGAGCATTTTCGGCAGAGTGCCTTTAATACCAGGCAGCCCAGGAACTACTACCAAAAGAACGAGGAGTGCAACCATCAGCAAAGTGGTGGTCTGTGCAGCGTTGAACGGTTCCGGTTTCGGAGCCAGTTCATCGATATCCAGAGAAGCACCGCGCTGTTCTTTCAGCCATTTAGCGCCGCCCATTACCATAAAGCCTACTACGGTTACGAAGCCTTGTGCAAGAGTGGATTTGAAGTATACCATCCATGCAATAGCATCGAGTTGATCAGCAGGGATTCCGAGATCAGGAGCAACTTTAGCGATGATGCCGTTGGAGATGATGCCGGTCGGTGCAAACGGAGAGAATGCAGCGGCGTTGCAGGCACCTACTACGAGCAGGGTCATCAGGAATGCAGGCATTTTAACACGGCCGGCGATAGCCATAGCTACCGGAGCCATAAGTGCGCAGCCTGCGATGTTGCCAGGGCCGATAGTGGTCAAGAAGTCGGAAAGTAAGAAAATAATGATAGGAATTAAAGCAGTGTTGCCTTTGCAGACACGAATGGAATAAGCAGTGAGTTTTTCCATGGTGCCGTTGGTTTGTGCCATACCGAAAAGGAATGTAACACCAACCAGAATCATAAACAGGCTAAGCGGGAAAGCATTCATAATCTTACTTGCAGGGGTGCCGCCAAAGACGCCGCCTACGATAATACCGAACGCAATACCGAGGAAGCCTACGTTTAAATCCTCATTAACGCAGGAAATACCTACAAGAATAACCAACGCGAGGATGGACATTAAAGCAGGAAGTGAAATATCCAATTTCGTCACTCCAATCTTCATAAATTAGCTCATATGAGCTAAACATAATAATGCCGTTAAGTTTCTGGCTTGACGGCTTATGCGGTACGCGGGCGGCATAACCGCCCGTTTAAACCGCAAGTAAACATTTTGTTAGCTATTTATTCAGCTAAGTTTAAAATTAATCTTCTTCTGCCGGGAAAGATTTATGGAGCAATTTCGTTAAACCAACGAAAAGTCCAATAACGATAAACATGGTCGGCAGAGCTACAGCCATCATAATAACAGCTTTTTCAGTTGCTCCCATTTTTACACCTCCAAAAATATTCCAGTGGAAAGCACGCTATAAGGAAAGTTACAAATTACAGATTACATTTTTTCCAGAGCAGGAATCATAGCAAGAACCAGACCACCTGCTACTACGGATGCAACCTGACCAGCAACGTTTACGCCGATAGCATGTTGGATGATGAAGTTAGTCGGGTCTTCTTTCAAAGCCATTTTAGCGATTACACGGCCGGACATCGGGAATGCGGAAATGCCGCAAGCACCGATCATCGGGTTGATTTTCTTAGCGCTGAACATGTTGAGAAGTTTAGCGAAGATAACGCCGCCAACGGTATCGAATACGAATGCAACAGCGCCGAGGCACATGATGAGAAGTACCTGAACATTCAGGAAACGTTCAGCAGTCATGGTACCGCCGATGGTAATACCAAGTACGAGGGTTACCAGGTTGGACAGTTCGTTCTGAGCGCAGTTGGACAGGTTATCAACAACACCGGATTCTTTAAGAACGTTACCGAACATAAGAGCACCGATAAGAGCAACAGACAGAGGAGATACAACGCCTGCTACGATAACGATCATGATCGGGAACAAGAATTTAGTGGTGTCAGATACAGGTTCTTCGTTTTCAAAGCCCATACGGATTTTGCGTTCGTTCTGAGTAGTAACAGCTTTGATAACAGGCGGTTGGATAACCGGAACCAAAGACATGTAGCAGTAAGCAGCTACGGACAGAGGTCCAAGCAGTTCTACTGCATAACGGCTTGCTACATAAATGGTGGTCGGGCCGTCAGCTGCACCGATGATACCGATAGAGGAAGCATGCGGGAAGGAGAAGCCCAGGAAAGTAGCGCCGATAGCGGTAGCGAAGATACCGAACTGAGCAGCTGCTGCGAACAGCATTACGGACGGACGGCGAATCAACGGAGCGAAGTCGCACATTGCGCCGATAGCAACGAAGATAAGTACAGGGAACAGTTCGTTTGCGATACCTGCATTGTACAGGGTAATCAAGAAGCCTTCAGCACCAGGTTCGGTGGATACTGCAGAAGAATGAGGAATGTTAGCCAGGATTGCACCGAAGCCAATCGGAAGCAACAGAGCAGGTTCGTAGTCATATTTAACAGCGAGCCAAATCAGGATGCCGCCGATAATCCACATAATAATATGAGTATAGCTAAGACCAATAATACCCTTCAGGAGTTCTTCAAGGTAAGGGTATTGTACGAGTAAAGAATCCATTCTTAAACCTCCAATATTCAATTGCTTTCCTATAAATTCATCTGATAGCAGTGCCGGTAGTTAAACTGCCGGCATTGCTACTATACTTGAAGAATTGAAGGAAATTAGCCGATAACAGCCATGATCTGGCCAGGTTTTACGTTTTCGTTAACGTCTACGTTGATGGATTTAACGGTGCCGTCAACAGGTGCAGCAATTTCGTTCTGCATTTTCATAGCTTCGAGCATAAGAACTACGTCGCCTTTTTTAACAGCGTCGCCAGCTTTAGCTACGATTTTGCTTACTTTACCAGGCATCGGAGCGGTAAGCGGGGTGTCGCCAGCTGCTACTGCTGCCGGAGCAGGAGCTGCTGCCGGAGCCGGAGCGGGAGCCGGTGCTGCTGCCGGAGCAGGAGCTGCTACCGGAGCCGGAGCGGGAGCTGCAACCGGAGCTGCTGCTACCGGAGCTGCTGCTACAACGCCTTCTTCTGCAACTTCAACGGTGTAAGCTACACCATTAACGTTAACTTTGAATTTTCTCATTTGAAATTCCTCCATTTCACTTTTTAAAAAATTTTATTTTCGTGCAGCAGATAACTGGTATCTGCTGCAGTCAAAACTAAAAATTAGTAGCACTCTTGTCTTTTGTTCATCAAAGACAAGCGGCCAGTCTGAGCCCAAAGCGTACTCGGTTTTTTAATACGTACTACAGCTACGCCGCCGCCAGCATGCTGGATAGCTGCTGCCATTGCTGCAATCATTTCATCGTCATTCATAACCATGCTGATTGCACCGCTGATAGCTGCAATTACTTCGGGGGGAGTGCCGGCGGGAACCGCAGGAGCCGGAGCTGCTGCTACCGGAGCCGGGGCTGCAGCTTTAGGAGCTTCTTTTTTCTTCTTGCTGCCGCCAAATAATCCAAAAAATCCCATTACGATTTCCCCTTTCTATGCATTAAAGCGGAATGTTACCGTGTTTCTTAGCCGGACGGCTTTCACGTTTGGAATCCAGCATTTGCAATGCATTGATAATGGTCGGGCGGGAATCTTTCGGTTGAATTACGATATCAACCATGCCACGTTTTGCAGCCTGATACGGGGTTGCAAAGTTGTCAATGTATTCAGCAGTTTTAGCTTCAACATCAGGATCTTTACGGAAGATGATGTTAGCTGCACCAGCAGGGCCCATAACTGCGATTTCAGCAGTCGGCCAAGCGATAACCTGGTCAGCACCAAGTTCCTGAGAGCACATTGCGAGGTAAGAACCGCCGTATGCTTTACGGGTAATCAAAGTAATTTTAGGTACGGTTGCTTCAGAGTATGCATAGAGCATCTTAGCGCCATGACGGATAATGCCGCCATATTCTTGGTTGGTGCCAGGCAGGAAGCCCGGAACGTCTACCAGGTTCAACAGAGGAATGTTGAAAGCGTCGCAGAAGCGAATGAAGCGGGAAGATTTGTCAGATGCATTGATATCAAGGCAACCTGCCATAACTTTCGGCTGGTTAGCAATAATACCTACGGTCTGGCCATCCATACGTGCGAAGCAGGTAATGATGTTCTGAGCGTAGTATTGCTGAGATTCATAGAATTCACCGTTATCAACAATGCTCTTGATAATGTCTTTCATATCATAAGGATGATTGGAATTATCAGGAATAATGCTGTTCAGTGCTTCGTCGGTTCTGGTCGGGGAGTCACCGGTTTCGATAATCGGTGCGCCTTCCATGTTGTTGGACGGAAGGAAGCTGAGCAGATAACGGATTTGTTTAATGCAGTCTTCGTCGTTTTCAGCTGCAAAGTGAGCTACACCGGAAGTCTGGTTGTGGGTCATAGCGCCGCCCAGTTCTTCTTGGGTAACTTCTTCGCCGGTAACGGATTTAACAACTGCAGGGCCGGTAATGAACATTTTGGAAGTGTTCTTTACCATGTAGATGAAGTCGGTCAGAGCCGGGCTGTATACAGCGCCGCCTGCGGAAGGACCCATGATAGCAGAGATCTGAGGAATAACACCGGATGCGCTGGTGTTTTCGAAGAAGATCTTGCCATAGCCGCCCAGAGCGTCAACAGCTTCTTGGATACGAGCACCGCCGGAATCGTTCAGGCCAACGCACGGAGCACCCATTTTGAGAGCAAGGCGCTGTACTTTAACGATTTTGTTAGCATGCATTTCGCCGAGGGAGCCGCCTTCAACGGTGAAGTCCTGAGCGAATACATAAACCAGACGGCCGTCAACAGTGCCGTAACCGGTGGTTACACCTTCGCCCGGGAGTTCTTTTTTGTCCTGGCCGAAGTTAGTGCAACGATGGCTTACGAAACGATCCAATTCAACGAAGCTACCTTCGTCAAGTAATAATGCGATTCTCTCACGAGCAGTCAGTTTACCGCTAGCATGCTGTTTAGCTACTTTCTTTTCGCCGCCAGCTGCGATAATGTGTTCGGAGAGTTTGAGCATTTTCTCAATTCTTTCTTGAGTAGACAAATCTTACACCTCCATATAATTGGGGAGAACTTATTTATACATGCAGGCGGGCGTAGTATCAGGCGCCCGTCTGTTATGTATCTGATTTTAGTGTGCTGCACAAGCAGCTTAATTTCTGTTCAGGCAGAAATTATTTTTTTGCAGGAGCGCAGAGTTCGAGCAAAATGCCAACAGATTTCGGATGAACGAAAGCAATGTCCATTCCGCCTGCACCACCGCGAGGTGCTTTGTCAATCATGATGCCGCCTTTTTCCTGTACGCCGGCGATAGCAGCTTCGATGTCGTCAACACGGAGAGCAATGTGCTGGATGCCCTGGCCGTTTTTAGCAATGTATTTGCCGATCGGGCCATCATTGTTTTCGGTAATATCAACAAGAAGCTCAAGCAGAGTTTCGCCGCAAGGAATGAATACGGTTTTTACGCCCTGTTCGGGAACCGGTTCTTCACCAGTGCATTCCAGACCGAGAACTTCGGTGTAGAATTTTTTGGATACATCCAAATCTTTGCAGGCAATACCTACATGGTCAACACAAATTACTTTGAACATTTTTAATTCCTCCTTAAAGAATTAATTTGGTGGTTTTATTTCAAAACTTTACCAACAATGTCATCAACTACAGAGTACGGTTCAATTTCGCGGCCCTGCAGTTTTTCTACCAAGGAATCAAATTCATCGGTAGCTACTACATTTTTATCAATGTAGCGGTTTACTTTGTCGTTAAGCATCGCAGTAACCTCGTTTTTAATGCGGGCTTTGCGAATTTTAACGATTTCACCGCTATCATTCAGATATTTCTGGTGCTCCTCAATGGAGTCTACAACTGCTTCTATGCCTTCACCCTTGCTGGCAATGGTCCGGTTGATCGGTGGACGCCAGCCAACATGTTCGGGATTTAATTCCAACATCATTTCAATCTCTATGTTGAGCTTGTCTGTGCCTTCACGATCAGCTTTGTTAATCGTGAACAAATCACCGATCTCAAGTATACCTGCTTTAATAGCCTGAATATCATCACCCATGCCCGGGATTACAACAACCATGGTGGTATCGGCAGTTTTTACGATATCAACTTCAGATTGCCCTACGCCTACGGTTTCGATGATAATGATGTCAAAGCCAAAAGCATCCATCAATTTGACTGCATCGCCTGCTTTTTGCGATAAGCCGCCCAAGCTGCCTCTGGTAGCCATAGAACGGACAAAAATGCCTTCATCCGAAGACAAATCCAACATTCTGATACGGTCGCCCAAGATAGCGCCGCCGGAGAACGGACTGGTGGGGTCTACTGCAATAATGCCAACAGTTTTACCGCGTTTACGGAATTCTTTGGCAAGTTTATCGGTCAAAGTACTTTTGCCAGCACCCGGAGGTCCGGTTATACCAATGACATAAGCATTGCCGGTGTGGGGATATAAAGCTGTCATAATTTCAACAGCATTGTCATACTCGTTTTCAACGGCCGTAATTGCTTTGGCCAGTGCCAAACGGTTGTGGTTTAATACGCCTTCAACAATGTTCAAATTTCACACCGCCTTGTTGAGGTCTGATAAAAATTTTAGGTTGCAAGGCGGAGAAGCCGCCTTGCAAATTTTTAAGACCTAATTATTTTACGTTTGCGTTGATGAAGTCAACGATAGCGCTGGTCGGGGTGCCAGGAGTGAATACTTCGGCAATGCCAGCAGCTTTCAGGCCCGGGATGTCAGCGTCAGGAATAACGCCGCCGCCGATAACCAGAACATCGTTCAGGCCTTTTTCTTTCAAAAGTTCTACAACTTTCGGGAAAAGGGTGTTATGAGCGCCGGAGAGCAGGCTCAGAGCAACAACTTTAACGTCGTCCTGCAGAGCAGCTTCAGCGATTTGTTCCGGGGTCAGACGGATACCGGTATAAATTACTTCAAAACCAGCGTCGCGCAATGCACGAGCTACAACTTTAGCACCGCGGTCGTGTCCATCAAGACCCGGTTTTGCTACTAAAACTCTGATATTAGACATTATCTACTTACCTCCCTATTATTGTTGGCTAAGTTAATTACAGCTGGGTATGAGCCTGGTATTTGCCGAATACTTCTCTCATTACGCCGCAGATTTCGCCTTCGGTTGCATAAGCTTTAACAGCTTCGAGGATCAAAGGCATCAGGTTAACGCTTTCATCAGCGCAGCCTGCTTTAAGAGCAGCAAGGGTTTCTTCAACTTTAGCGTTGTCACGGCGAGCTTTCAATGCAGCAATTTTTTCAGCCTGCAGTTTGCCAACAGAGCCGTCTACGCGCAGCAGGTTTTTCGGGGGTTCTTCTTCCTGCTGGAATTTGTTAACGCCAACGATAATACGGTTGCCTTTTTCAACGTCCATCTGCCATTTGTAAGCGGAATCCTGAATTTCTTTCTGGATGTAGCCTTTAGCGATAGCTTCCGGAGCGCCGCCGAGTTCATCAATTTTCTTAATGTAATCCCAGCATTCAGCTTCGATCTTATTGGTCAAAGCTTCTACATAGTAGGAACCGCCCAACGGGTCAATGGTATCAGCCAGGCCGGATTCGTAAGCAACGATTTGCTGAGTACGCAGAGCGATGGTTACGGATTCAGTGGTCGGCAGAGCCAAAGCTTCGTCTTTGGAGTTGGTGTGCAGGGACTGGGTACCACCCATTACTGCAGCTGCGGTTTGCAGAGCAACACGAACGATGTTGTTGTTCGGCTGCTGAGCGGTCAGCATGGAACCAGCGGTTTGGGTATGTACGCGGAGCATCATGGATTTAGCTTTCTTAGCGCCGAATCTTTCTTTCATAACTTTAGCCCATACACGACGGGAAGCGCGGAATTTAGCAACTTCTTCGAGTACGTTGTTGTGAGCATTCCAGAAGAAGGACAGACGGCCAGCGAAAGCGTCAACGTCCATGCCAGCTTTGATAGCAGCTTCTACATAAGCAATGCCGTCAGCGATGGTGAATGCGATTTCCTGAGCAGCGGTGGAACCAGCTTCACGGATATGGTAACCGGAAATGGAGATGGTGTTCCACAGCGGAACATTTTTGGAGCAATATTCAAAAATGTTGGTGATCAAACGCATGGAGGGTTTCGGCGGGAAGATATAAGTGCCGCGGGCAGCATATTCTTTCAGGATATCGTTCTGAATGGTGCCGCGGAGTTTATCAGCGGAAACGCCTTGTTTTTCAGCAACTGCGATGTACATGCAGAGCAGTACGGATGCAGGAGCGTTGATGGTCATAGAAGTGGAAACTTTGTCCAGAGGAATACCGTCGAACAGGATTTCCATATCTGCCAGGGAGTCGATAGCTACGCCTACTTTACCAACTTCGCCTTCGGACATCGGGTCGGTGGAATCATAACCGATCTGGGTCGGGAGGTCGAATGCGCAAGACAGGCCGCTGCCGCCGTTAGCCAGCAGGTATTTATAACGTTTGTTGGATTCTTCAGCAGTGGAGAAACCAGCATACATACGCATGGTCCAGAAACGGCCGCGGTACATGGTAGGTTGTACACCACGGGTGAAAGGATATTCACCAGGGAAACCGAGGTCTCTTTCATAATCGAAACCTTCGATGTCAAGCGGGGTGTAGAGTCTGTTAGGCTCCAGCTTTGCGCGTTCAGGGAATTTAACCAGTTTAGCTTCTACTTCTTCATGGTATTTAGCTAAGCCAGCTTTCAGAGTTTCATTTGACATTCTCAAATCCTCCTTAAAATTTTTGTTTTCATACTCGGGTTGGACTTCCCGGGTACGGTGAGAGTGTCCGTCAAAGACGGTCTATGGCAAAGCCTTTCGGCTTCGTCAACATATTTATTTAAGCTGTGCCGGAGGACTCGCTACCGCCGGCACAGGCTTAAGCCCCAATTAAACTGGGATTATTTTTCCATGGTGCCGGTTTTGTTGAAGCGGTTATGGAAATCGAAAGCTTCTTCAAGCAGATGCGGAGTCTGGCTGTTGCCGCAAGCTTCGCAAGCTCTGTGGAAGTAATCCAGCAGCATCGGCTGATATTTCGGGTTAGCAATCTGATCAATGATGATCGGAGCTTTTTCTTTCGGAGTCAGGCCACGGAGGTCAGCAACGCCGCGTTCGGAAACGATAACGTCAACGTCGAGGGTTGCATGGTC
>OLZW01002438.1_pt1 | contig 11994 bp, 8 predicted proteins | sample 1674281 | NCBI WGS metagenome assembly OLZW01 (sample SAMEA103958157, study PRJEB25191) | human gut metagenome | biome: human-associated habitat [ENVO:00009003]; feature: intestine environment [ENVO:2100002]; material: feces | place: Germany | collected 2013/2015
AATTGGTACGTGCCGGTTTCGCCATGGTGATCGGCTCCCAACCTGATATGGCGGTTGTCGGCCAGGCGCGCGATGGCGCGGAAGCGGTGGCTTTGGCGGAGACGCTGCATCCCGACGTGGTGCTGATGGACGTGCGTATGCCCGGTATGGACGGCATTGAGGCGACACGTCGGATCAGCGCGTTGCAGCATCGTTTCGCACCCGATGGCAGCGCGCTTGACGATGCGCATACCCGTGTGATCATTCTGACGACATTCGATTTGGACGAATACGTGATGGCCGCGATCAACGCCGGCGCGTCCGGCTTCCTGCTGAAGGACACGGAACCGGAGACGCTGCTCAATTCGATTCGCACCGTGTACCAAGGCAACGCGATCATCGCGCCATCCGCCACGAAACGGCTTATAGAGAAGATGATGGATGGCGATTTCGCAGGAACGGCCGCCGCAGCGCCCGTTTCCGCAACGTCCGCTTCCGCTTCGACGGCAACTATGTACACCGATCCGGAATTGGACGAACTGACCGACCGCGAGCGCGAGGTGCTCATCGAAATCGCGCATGGCCTGTCGAATCAGGAGATCGCGGACAAGCTGTTCATCAGCCTGCCTACCGTGAAAACGCATGTCGCGCATATCCTGTCGAAAATCAATGCGCGCGACCGCGTCCAAGCCGTCGTGTTCGCCTACGAAAACCATCTCGTATAAAATCTTCATAAAACGTATTCGGCAACAAAAATGCTCCTTCTTTCGAAGGAGCATTCCGTTTATCGCCTAAGCTTCTGCGAGCGCCTCAACAGGTGGTACTTTGACCGCTCTGCGGGCAGGTGCGATGCTGGCGAGCAACGCAGCCACGGCGGCCACGGCGAGCACGATGCCGTTGACGCCCCATTCGAAGGGGAACACCACGGTGCCGTACAGGCTGAACACCACGTATGCGCCCAGCCAGCCGAACAATGTGCCGAGCAGGATGCCGGCGATGCCGGAGACGAGCGAGATGAGCAGCGCTTCGATGGCGAGCGATGCCCTGAGCTGGCCGCGGGTCATGCCGATGGCGCGTAGGGTGGCCGATTCGCGGGTGCGTTCGATCACCGACAGGGACAGCGTGTTCGCCACGCCGATCAAGGCGACCAGCACCGCCACGGCGATCAGCCCCACCATGAGCATCATCATGGAGTCGATCATCTGCGCCCAGGTGACACGTTCGGCGATCGGACCGGACACCGCCGCGTCCGCGCTCTTCGACAATGCCGACTGGATGCCGTCGTACAGGTCGTTCACGGACGTTCCGGATTGGTCGGTGTCGGCTTTCACCAGCAGCATGTGCGTTGTGGTGTCGAGGTCGCCGTTGGCGAAGTGCCGTTCGTCGACGAATCCGACGGCGCCGTAACTGTCGAAAATGCGCCGATAGTCGCGTTGCGTGACATGCAAGGTCAGCGGACGCGTCATGTCGCCGTTCTTATTCCTGGTGGTGTCGAACTCGGCTTTGCCGTTGGCGAAGGCGAGTTTCTTGCCGGTCTGCGCATTGTATGAGGGCATGAGCACGTCGTCCGCGCCGAGGCTGGTGTCGCCGAGGTCGACGCGCATCACATGCTTGACCTGGTCGATGTTCTTCACACCGATGAGCAGCACGGTGGTCGGTTTGGCAGCGTCCGTACCATTCAATGTCACGGATGCGGCCGGCGCGTACACAGTGTCGGTCACACCTTTGATGCCGGCGACCTTGTCCGCCATTCCTTGGGTCAGGTCTTCGCCGGAGGCGACGACGTCGACGCTGTAGCGGGTGGCGAGCGTGTTGTTCATGGTTTGTTTGACGCTGGCCGCTCCGGTGGCGATGGTGGAGACCAAGGTCACGCCGATGAGCAGGGCCGCGCCTGTAGCTGCGATGCGTCGCGGATTCTTCTGTATGTTGCCGTGCGCGATTTTCGCGGACGGCCCGGCAAGCGACACCAACGTTCCGGCGCCTTTCATCAGTGCGGGCAGCCAGAAGACGGCGGTGAGCACCATGCCGAGGAATATGAGCGCGGCGCCGGCAATGGCGATCAGCACCGCCATTGTGAATTCGTTGGCTTGAGCCGTCTGTCCGCCGTTGGTGGATTGAATGCGCCAGACTGAGAACACCGCCATCGCAATGCCTGCGACGACCATCAGAATGCCGAGAACGGCGCGTACGATGCCGGCGCGCTTGGTGTCAGTCAGTTCGATCGGGCGCAGGGCCTCCAGCGGGGTCACCGAGGTGGCGGAACGTGCGGAGCCGAGGGCTGCGAGCATGGTCATGATGATGCCGAAGATGATCGGCACGACGAACACCTGCCAGGAGAAGATGAGCCGCATGCCCTGCCGTATGACGTTGCCGGCGCACATGCCCCACATGATGAGGCTGCCGAACGCCACGCCAAGCACGGACGAGATCAGGCCGAGCGCACAGGCTTCGAACAGGACGGAACGGTACAGTTGTCCCTTCTTCGCGCCGATGGTGCGCAGCAGGGCGAGCGTGCGTCGGCGTTGCGCGACAAGCACCTGGAAGGTGTTGGCGATCACGAGCGCGGCGACGAACATGGCGAGGATGCCGAAGCACATAAGAAATATGGTGACGACGTTGGTGCCGTTGCCGCCCAACGATTTGACGGCCTCGTCGCTGACATTCTGGCGCGAGCTCAATTCGTAGTGCGCGGGCAGCAGTTTCTGTACGTCGTTGAGGGTTTTCGCGGCGACGGTGTTGCCGTCCATGGCGAAATCGAAGTAGACGGCGGTGGCGTTGACCGCGTTGAAATCGTCCGCGCCTTGCATCAGTGCGATGAGATTGTCCGAGCCGACGATCGCGCCGCCGTAGAACGAGTACGCGCCTTCCGGATCGGCGGTCAGGCCCACCACGCGCACGTCGTTCGCTTTGGTTTTACCGCCGGTTTCGGTCGTGGCGTATCGGGACGTCAGCGTCACCGTGTCGCCGACGTTCACGCCCAACGTTTTCGCCGTCTGCTCAGGCAACGCGATTTCGTTGGCATCCTTGGGCTGGCTGCCTTGCGATATGCGCACCGGCAGCATCGACGCGTCGGATGCGCCGGTGATCAGTTCGCCGCTGACGTTGTCGTCGTCGCTGGAGACGGTGACGGCGCTTTCCGACGCGACGCGCACGGCTTTCACACCTTCCACGGCTTTCAGCTGGTCGACGTGGAAATCGCCGACGGTGACGGAATACGCTTTGTCGATTTCCTTATCGCTGAGGCCATCGACGTTCGCGGTGGCGGCATAGTTGGCGCCACCGAACATGGCGGTCATCTGTCGGGCGAGCGAATCGCCCATGGCGTTGCCGAACAGGAAGGTGCTGGCGATGAACGCCGTGCCGATCAGGATGGCGATGCCGGCGGGGATGAGCATGCGCTTGGTTTTACGCATGAGTTTCAAAGTGATGGACCACATGGGAGTTCGGTTTCCTTCTTCAAGTACATTTTGCGAAAGCGGGTTTTGCGAAATGCGTCAGCCGGCGTGGCGGGCGGGGGATATGGTCTGCGTGGCCGATTCGCGCTCCTTCATCAGCAGATCGTTCATCTGCTCGGCGCTTGGCTGGTCGACGTCGGCCACGATCTGCCCGTCGGCGAACACGATGGCGCGGTTCGCGTAGGAGGCTGCGACGGCATCGTGGGTGACCATGATGATGGTCTGGCCGAGTTCGTTCACGGAGCGTTTGAGGAAGCTCAATACTTCCGCGCTGGACACGGAGTCGAGGTTGCCGGTCGGTTCGTCGGCGAACACGAGCTGCGGCTTGGTGATGAGCGCGCGTGCGATGGCGACGCGCTGCTGCTGGCCGCCGGACAGTTCGTTCGGACGATGGTTCAGACGCTCCTTCAGTCCAAGCGTTTCGACCAGCAGGTTGAGCCACTGGCGGTCCGGCTTCTCGCCGGCAAGGGTAAGCGGCATGACGATGTTCTGTTCGGCGGTGAACATCGGCAGCAGGTTGAAGCTTTGGAAGATGAAGCCGATCTGGTGACGGCGCAGCAATGTCAGCTGGTCATCGTTCATACGGGTCAGGTCCTTGCCATCGAACATGATGTGGCCGCTGGTGGCCGAGTCAAGGCCGGCCAGAGTGTGCATCAGCGTGGATTTGCCGGAGCCGGACGGTCCCATGATGGCGGTGAACCGGCCTTGTTCGAAGGCGATGTTGACACCGCGCAACGCGTGCACCGCGTTGCTTCCGGACCCATAATCCTTGACGAGGTCGATGGCTTCGATGGCGGTGTTGCCGGCTTTGATGACGTCCCTGATGTCCATGGAAGTTCCTTTCTTGCGAAGTTACTTCCAAAATACGAAACAATCGTATGCGGCGACATCATGCGCTGGTTTGAAATCGGCCGTTCCCCGACTCATCCTTGAGTATGAGAACGGCTTGGAATCAGAACATCACGGAATACCGTCTCCGAACGGAAAACGCGTCAATCGCCGAGCAGCACACCTTCATGCGGCGGCTCAAGCCAATACGATTCCTTCTCCACGCTGACGGTGGACGCCCACCAGGTCTGTTCCACGCCCGGCAGGGAGCGGATGGACTCATCCACCACTCGCCACAGATCCTCGTCGGTGTCGGCGATGATCTCGATCAGATAATCGGCGCCGTTCAATCCGACGCCGCTCATCGCATACGTCACCTCATCGATCGCCAGCAGCTGTTCGGTGTCGAGCCGATAAGGCGGTTTCACACCGAGGCCGAGGAACGCTTGACGGAATCCACCCAAACGCATGGGGCTGACGGTGGCCATGATGCGCATCACGCCGGATTCCTCCAGCTTCTTGATGCGCCCACGAATCGCGGTATGCGTCACGCCAAGCCGCTCCCCCAACGTCGCATAGCTGGCTCTGCCGTCATGCTGCAACTCGTTGAACGTACGCACGAAGCGCATATCCAGACGGTGTGCGGGAATGCCAGTGCCAACGCTCGCCTCACGTTTGGTCAGGAAACCGGTCTCGCCATGCGCGGCCAGGAACCGGTTGACCACGCTGACGTTGTGGTCGTCAAGTACCAGCCGTCCGCAGGAGAACACCTGCAGACGTGTCAATCCCGGCAATGCGCGCAGATCATGCTTAAGGAAATGGTCCATGCCTTCGGCGGAATACACGACGGCTTCGGCGATGATGTCGGCATCGCCCAACGCGCAGACCACATACGTGACCTGCGGCATGGATTTGAGCATGGCAAGCGCCTTGTCGAGGTTGCCGTTGATGCGCAGGCCCACCAGCACCTGGCTGTAGTTGCCTAGGTTCAACGGATTGCATACCGGCACGATGCTCATGATGTTGGATTCCGTAAGCCTGCGGTAGCTTTCCGTAGCCGCGTATACGGAAATGCCGACCTTGTCGGCAAGCGCCTGCATGGTCATGCGGCCGTCGCATTGCAGGGCCGAGACCACTTTCAGGTCGCGTGCGGTGATGGTGATGCGTTGTTCGTTCTGGAACATTGGCCTACCTCAGAACTGCCACAGCATCAGCCAGATGCTGCCTGTCGTCGCGGCGGCAGTGACCGCAAGGATGATCCAATCGGAGAGTCTCATCTTCAGCTGTATGCGGTAGGTGCGTCTCACGCCTTGGAGGTTGAGCCCGCGCGATTCCATAGCCCAGCCGACGCTTTGGCTCATTTTGTAGGCGCGGATCAGCACCGCGATGATGATGGGCAGATACGATTTGAACCGGTCCACCAAGCGTACGAATACGTTGCGTTTCTTGCCGGTGGCGTCTTTCTTGCCGTTCAAGTCGAGTCCGCGGGCCCGTTGCGCGGCCGATACGGATTGGAAGATGGAGAAGAACACCGGAATGTAGCGCAGCGCGGTGGCGAGCGTGAGTCCGGCCTTGTACGGCATGCCCAGGGAGGTGAGCCCTCGGATCAGCTTGGTCTGGCTGGTGGTGAACAACGTGAGGAAGCACGCGAATCCGAGCGCCGGAATGCGCAATCCCATCACCGCGGCCATGACGAGGTTCTCTCGCGTGAGTTTCAGCCATCCCCACTGCCACAGCACGTGCGTGCCGGATGGGTCGAAAATCGGCCAGAGCACCACGATGAACACGATGATCACGGCGAGGATCTTCCACACCCAGCCGATGCGTTTCAACGGCACGCCGTCGGTGATGAGCATGAGATGTTCGATGATCAGAACGTCAAGTATGAACGCCCAGTTGCGCCATACCAGGCACAACACCAACATGACCACGGTGATGAGGAATTTCACACGGGGGTCGGCGCGATGCAGCCAGCCGTCGCCCGGTACATACAAATCGGCGTCCATCAGTGTCGTCCTTCCTCATGCTTGGTGACTTTCAGCAGCACATGCGTCGCCGAAACGGGCCCATTGGATTTACGCGGTTTGCGGATGGTCCGAGATTGCTTCTGCGCCGCTTCGGACCTGTCGATCGGCCCATACTGCACGACTTTTCCGTCCTCCAATTCCAGCACATGCGTGCAGTACCGGTATACCGCGCGCATGTCGTGGCTGATTATGACGATGGTGACGCCGCGTTGGTTGAGTTTCTCGATGGTGCCGAGGAAGCGTGCTGCGAGACGGTGGTCGAGACCGGCCGTAGGCTCGTCGAGCACGAGGATCGGCGTGCGCATTGCAAGCACGGATGACAGCGCCACCGCACGGCGTTCGCCGTAGCCGAGCGTGGCCGGCGAGACGTCTTCATAACGGTGCAGGTCGAACAGCGTCAGCATCTCGTCGACGCGTTTGAACACGGTGGCTCCGTCCAGTCCAAGCGCGGTAGGACCGAATGCGATTTCCTCCTTGGTGGTGGAGCAGAAGATCTGATGGTCGGGATTCTGGAAGACGAATCCGACGTGGGCCGCCATTTCGCCGACGCTGTGTTTGGAGGCGTCGAGCCCATCTACCGTCACCGTGCCCTGCGTGGGTCGGATCAGTCCGTTCAGATGTTTGGCGAGTGTGGTCTTGCCGGAGCCGTTACGTCCGATGAGTCCGATGAATGAGCCACGTTCGATGTCGAACGTCACGTCGTCCAGAGCTTTCGATGCGTTGCCGCCGCGCTCATATTGGTAGGAGACATGGTCCAGACTGATGACCACATCCTTGGACCGTTCCGGCTGATTCTTTTTGTCCTTCTTATGCTTTTTGCCCTGCTGTACGGCCTTGACCTGCGGCAGCGGATCGTCCGCGACCTGCACGCCGGAGGATTCCAGCAGTCCTTTTTCACGGACGAACAGGCTGGCGTCGCCGTTGCGCACCAATTCCCCATTGACCATGAACAGCACTTGGTCGGCCCAATAGGCGATATGCTCCGTGTCCTGTTCCGCCATGATCACCGTCATGGAACGGGTCTGCCGGATGCGTTCAAGCACATCGAAGACTTCCTGCTTGCCTTCCGGATCGAGCGCCGCAGTCGGTTCGTCAAGGATGAGCACGTCGGGTTCCGCCGCCAATGCCGCCGCGATAGCCACACGCTGCATCTGCCCGCCCGACAGGCTGGCCGGCACGCGCTTGCGGTAGCCGGTCATGCCGACCAGATCGAGCATGACGTCGATCTGCTTGTCGATGATGTCCGGTGCGATGCCGCGGTTTTCCAAAGGAAAGGCGATCTCATCCTCAACGCTCGCGCAGAACAGCTGCGCTTCGGGATCCTGCTGCACGTAGCCGATACGTTCGGACAACGCCGATACGGAATGACGGCTGGTGTTCATGCCGTTGACTTCCACCAGTCCGGTCATGGTGCCGTCCGCCAGATTCGGGATGATTCCAGCCAAAGCCATGCACAGGGTGGATTTGCCGGCGCCGGTCGGTCCGATGACGCCCACGAACGAGCCTGATTTGATATCGAAGCTGACATGCTTGAGGCTATCCACCGGCTTGCCGCCATCCACCAATGGCTCATACTGCCAACTCAAATCACGTACCGTGATCATGCGCTCTTCTCCATATCTTTCAGCACATCAGCCCATTGCACCGGCCGCGAACACAGCCACTACGGATACTATATGAACGAATATGTATAAATAAAGCCCGTGGAATCGCCGTTCATCGGTGAACCCACGGGCTTTATTTATGCAAGACAATAATGTATCACTCGCCGGCCTTGACGCTGAGGTTGCCGAGTCGCACCAGCGGCGGATAAGCCTTGCGCACCGCGGAGAACAGTGCGAAGCCAACGATCAGGCCGACAACCATCTGGAATGAGTTGCCGATGATTTCGCCTAGGGCCGGACCGAAGCCGGACAGGATGCCGCCGGCGATGAAGTAGCCGAACACCTTCCACACGCCGGCCACCAGAGAGCCGATGACGACGTTGGCCGGTTTGAATTCACGGACCAGCAGACCCACGAGCACCGCCTGCAGACCGTCGATGATGAAGGTGAAGATTGCCCACTGCGGGTATCCCGAGATGAGGTCGGACAACGCCGGTCCAAGACCGCCGACGATGCCGCCGACCCACGGGCCGAACGCATAGGAGCTGAAGAAAATCATCGTGTCGGACAGGTTGAGGTATCCACGGGTCGGGGTCGGAATCTTCACGAACATGGTCAGCACGGTGGTGACCGCGGTCATGATGGCGATCAACGGGATGGTGTTGACCTGAATAGCTTTCTTGATATCGTTCTTGACGTCCTGCGCCATAATACAGTCTTCTTCTCTCTTTTTTACCAAAATAGCAAAATCATCTTGCTTTTCCTACGATTTGTAAAGAAATCGCAAGGAATTTCTTTCGATGTATCAAATTGCGACATGCCATATCGCAACAAGCGAAAATTTTATCCCATCCGCGTTACAAGCGCAGTGCAAAGCGGGCGGCCCGCAACACCCCCTTCTCATGGTGCAGCGGACCGCCCGACAGTTGTTTCAGACCAAAGTCACTTGGCCAGACCGGATTCGCGCAAGGCCTTGAAGCCGCTTTCGAGGTCCTCGATGATGTCGTCGATGTTCTCCAGTCCGATGGACAGGCGGATGGTGCCCTGGTGGATGCCCTGGTCCTCGAGCTCCTCCAGCGTCTCCTGGGAGTGCGTGGTGGAGGCCGGGTGGATCACGAGGCTCTTGGCGTCGGCCACATTGGCCAGCAGGCTGAACAGGTGCAGGTTGTCGATGAACACGCGTGCCGCGTCCTTGCCGCCCTTGATGTCGAAGGTGAAGATGGAACCGCCGCCGTTCGGGAAGTACTTCTTGTACAGGTCGTTGTCCTTGCGGCCTTCGATGGACGGGTGGGAGATGGACTCGACCTCCGGCACGGTCTTCAGGTAGTCGATGACCTTCAGCGCGTTCTGGACGTGGCGTTCGACGCGCAGGGACAGGGTTTCGGTGCCCTGCAGCAGCAGGAAGGCCGCGAACGGGGACAGGGTGGCGCCGGTGTCGCGCAGCAGGATGGCGCGCACGCGGGTCACGAAGGCGGCGCCGCCGAGAGCCTCATAGAAGTTCAGGCCATGGTAGGACGGATCCGGCTCGGTCAGGGTCGGGAACTTGCCCGGCACTTCGGCCCAGTTGAAGTTGCCGCCTTCCACAATCACACCGCCGAGGGTGGTGCCGTGGCCGCCGATGAACTTGGTTGCGGAGTGGACGACGATGTTGGCACCATGCTCCAGCGGACGGAACAGATACGGGGTGCCGAAGGTGTTGTCGACGACAACCGGTAAACCGTGCTTCTTGGCGATCTCGGAGATGGCGTCGATGTTGGGGATGTCGGAGTTGGGGTTGCCGAGCGTCTCGAGATAGATGACCGTGGTGTTGTCCTTGATGGCACCCTCGACCTCTTCCAGGTTATGGGCATCGACAAAGGTGGTCTCGACGCCAAACTGGGAGAGCGTATGCTCCAGCAGATTGTAGGAGCCACCGTAGATGGTCTTCTGAGCCACCACGTGGTCACCGGCCTGGGCAAGAGCCTGCAGGGTATAGGTGATGGCAGCAGCACCGGAGGCGACGGCGAGACCTGCCACGCCACCCTCGAGTGCGGCGATACGGTCCTCGAAGACGCCCTGGGTGGAGTTGGTCAGACGGCCGTAGATGTTACCGGCGTCGGCAAGACCAAAGCGGTCGGCGGCGTGCTGGGAGTTGCGGAACACATAGCTCGTGGTCTGGTAGATAGGCACGGCGCGGGAGTCGGATGCGGGATCGGCGCTCTCCTGGCCAACGTGAAGCTGCAGGGTATCGAAACCAAAGGTGTGCTCGGAGTTGTTGATGAACTGGCTCATGATGATCTCCTTGATCGAACAAAAGTAAACAAATTAGAGAGAAGTAAGTCGCTGTCTCCTGATCACGCCGACGGGCGCAAACAGGAGCCCGGCATTCGTCTTGGTAAGCAATTCATATGCGGGCCTCCTTTCGCATCCCGGTTCCGTGGTCGGTTTAATTACCTACCGCCTTTGTGTGTTTTGAATAGTACGAGCATTGTTTCGCTCGGTCAATCACTTAAAAGCGCTAACCTGTTATCGGTTTTATAGATAGCAATCGAAAGGACGGCGCCGATGACCCTTCAGCAGCTTCGTTTTCTGATTGCCGTGGCAGAGTCCGGCTCAATCAACGCCGCAGCTCAGCGCCTCTATACCGCTCAGTCCAACATCTCAAACGCCGTCAAAAGCCTGGAGCAGGAACTCCACCTGGAGATCTTTACGCGCTCCAGCCGCGGCGTCACGCTCACCAACGACGGCACCGAGCTTTTGGGCTATGCGCGCCAGGTCGTAGAGCAGGCCGACATGCTCGAGGCGCGCTACGAGGACGGCGGCACCCCGCAAGCCCGCCTCGCCATTTCCGCCCAGCACTACGCCTTTTCGGTCGAGGCCTTTGTCAACGTGGTCGAGCGCTGCCGCGACAGCAAGTTCGAGTTCATCATGCGCGAGACCACCACATCGCAGATCATCGATGACGTCCGCGCATTTCGCAGCGATATCGGCATCCTCTATCTGGACGACTTTAACAATCGTGTCCTACAGAAAGCCTTTACCGATGCCCGAGCAAGCTTCCATCACCTCTTTGATGCAAAGGTCCACGTGTTCGTAAGTGAGCGCCACCCGCTTGCCCGCCGCCCGCAGCTGTCCCTTGCCGACCTTACGCCCTATACGCGCTACAGCTTTGAGCAAGGCACCTCGAACTCCTTCTATTACGCCGAGGAGCCGTTTAGCTACATCCCCTGCGATCGCAACATTCGAGTCTCTGACCGCGGCACGCTCACCAATCTGCTGATCACCTCGAACGGCTACACGCTCTCCACCGGCGTGCTCTCAAACGAAATGCAATGGGGCATGGCATCGATTCCGCTGGCAGATGCCCCGACGATGCACGTAGGCTATATCATGCACGATGAACGCAAGCCCTCTCCCCTGTTGCAGCAATACCTCGACGAGCTCGACCGCATCATCCAAGAAAACCAGCCATCAGAGGACGGGGTAGATATGGTAGATTGCTAGCCCTCGGCGAACGCGGCGCTACAATGGTCACTCACACGAAACGTACCCAACGAAAGGAACCATGTGAAGGTCATCATCTATACCGACGGCTCGGCCCGATCAAATCCGGGACGCGGCGGCTACGGCGCCGTGCTCAAATACACCAACCCCGCCGGCAAGACCTTCACCTCCGAGCTTTCGCGCGGCTACGCCAAGACCACCAACAACCGCATGGAGCTCATGGCGGTCATCGTGGCACTCGAGGCGCTCAACCGCCCCTGCGACGTCGAAGTCCATTCCGATTCGCAGTACGTCGTCAACGCCTTCAACAAGCACTGGATTGACGGCTGGAAAAAACGCGGCTGGAAGACCGCCAACAAGCAGCCTGTCAAGAACCGCGATCTGTGGGAGCGCCTGCTCACCGCAAAGAGCAAGCACAAGGTTGAGTTCATCTGGGTTAAGGGTCACGCCGGCCATGAGCTCAACGAGCGCTGCGACGAGCTTGCCACCAGGGCGGCCGACGGCAGCAACCTCGATATCGACACCGGCTTTAACGAGAACGACCTGTAATAGCATTTTCGCGCAGCTTTATATCCCCACGCGCTACACTCATCCTGTAGACCAAACAACGCAAGGGGG
>OLZW01002451.1_pt1 | contig 11947 bp, 15 predicted proteins | sample 1674281 | NCBI WGS metagenome assembly OLZW01 (sample SAMEA103958157, study PRJEB25191) | human gut metagenome | biome: human-associated habitat [ENVO:00009003]; feature: intestine environment [ENVO:2100002]; material: feces | place: Germany | collected 2013/2015
CCCGGTACACGATCCGCTGGTTCCTCTTCGACGGGGAAGGGACGCTCAAACTGGACGACGGCACGGTGTTGCTGCCCAATGACCGCTACCCGCTGGAGAAAGAGACGTTCCGGCTCTATTACACCCCGCTGTCGGACGAGCAGAGCGGCTTCACCGTCTGGGTGGAGGACTCGGACGGTCAGGCGGTCGAGCTGGAGTTCGACTTCAATGCGGACAACGACAAGGAGGACGGGTATGGAACGGAATGATCTGGTTCTATACCTCGACATACCGGAATTTTCCGAAGCCCTGCATGTCTCGAAGTGGCGGACGGACATTGTCCTTCCACAAGCGGGGGACAATATACGTCCGGAAAACCTGCTGTCGGAGAAAACGCTCGCCATGCTGGAGACGGTTTCCGCCGGGGAGGTCTGGGAAGACATGAAGGACGACTGCCGGACCATGCGCCGGGTCGTGGAGCACGAGCTGTTCCGGGTGACGGAACGGGGATTTCACCTGCGCAGGGACGGGACACCGTGCTGCACGCTGACGCTGCAAAGATACCGTGTGCACGATGCCGGAAGGCGGATGAAAACAGAAGTGCCGCCATCCTATCCAGCCCGGGGCGTGGAACGGAAAAGCGGGAAAATCCGGTTTTATTTCCGGAAATACTTTGTGCATATCGACGTGCCGGACACGCTGCCGCAATACCCGGAGGTGCGTGAGTTCGTGAACATAAAGCCGCTGCTCTCGGAGGCGGATAGAAAACTGCTGGCGGAAACGGAATGCGATGAAGCGGAAAGCCTGCTGGAGTGGATAAAGAATGAAGGCTATTGCCATGTCCGGGCGAGATGCTGGACGCCGGACGAGGAGAGCGGCGGATGGATGTGCGTGTTGTCGGTGGATGTTTAAAGGGGTTTATAACAAGAAAAAATGTAAAAACATGGAACGAGAAGAAAGAATGTATCAAGTGCCTTTAGAGATGATATGCAGGCACGACCGCACGGCGGAGGTCTGCCGTGCCGCCGTTGAAGAGGACGGCTGGCAGTTGGAGAACGTGCCCGAGGAGATGAAGACGCCGGAACTGTGCCGGAAGGCGCTGGAAACGGAAGCGGGATTCGGGAACGACTTCCACCGGGGGCTGGTCCAGCATATCCCGTCCCCGGAGGTGTGCATGGAGGTGCTGAAGGAGTGCCGGGAGAACAACCCGGAAGAACTCTACGGGGTGGCGGTGGCTATCCGCCCGGAGGTGATGAACGGCGAAATGGCGGACTTCCTGCTGCCGCTGGACGGCAGGTGCATCAGCATCCTGCCCGTACACCTGCAAACGCCGGAGCGGGTGCGGGTGGCGGTGGAAACATCGGGGATGTCCGCCGTCGGGCGTGGCGGAGTGCCGAAAAGCCTGCTCACGCCCGAGGTGTATGTCAGGTGCGCCGCCCACAGCCGGGAGTCGCTGATGATGATCCCGTGGGCGGAACGCTCGCCGGAGGTCTGCCTGATGGCAACAACGAAGTACCCGGACTGGGTGAGGAACCACCCGGAGTTCGTGCCGGAGAGCGTGCACAACCAAGACAGCGTATATACGCTGAACAGCCTGATGGAAAGCCTGACGGGGGAAAAGTTCAGCTACCGGCAAATGACGGACTTCTACAACGGGAAGCCGCTGAATGTGAAACGGATGGAGACGCCGGACGGCGTGCAGAAGGACAAGGCGGTGAAGTTCGACAAGGAGACGGGGAAGTTCTCCTTCTCCGACATCCGGCAGGAGCGGAAACGGGGATTGAAGATGTAGCGTGAGCCGGACGAAATGGAAAGCATCCTTCGGGATGCTTTTTTCATATCCGCCCTATCGTCTTCCGGTTTCTTTTGCTTCTTGTTCTTTTTCCGCCCCGCTCACGAAAGAAAAGAAGTGCAAAAAGGATAGCGAGCAAAAAAGGGGACGCTTAAAGCATCCCCTCGTCCGTGTAGCTGAGGTAGGTGTCCTCGGTCAGTATGATGTGGTCCAAAAGCTGTATGCCGATTGCCTCGCAGCCTTTCTTCAACTGGCTGGTCAGGTTGTTGTCCGGCGTGCTCGCCACGGTCGAGCCGGAAGGGTGGTTGTGCGAGAGGATGATTCCCGAAGCATGGGAAACGAGAGCCGTCTGAAGAACGATGCGTATGTCCACCACCGTACAGTCTATCCCGCTGCGTGAGATGCACGAAACGCCCAGCAGCTTGCCTGCCCGGTTCAGGTACATCGCCCAGCACTCCTCGTGGTGCTGCATACAGTCCTCGTAGAAGGTCTTGAGGATGTCGTAAGACTCCTTGGAAGAGTGGATTTTAATTCTCTTGGATGCGTCAGCATCCTTGTAACTTACGGTGATTTGAGGAAAAGACAGTGTATTCATAATGCAAAAAATTAAAAGTGAAACATTTATTTTTTGCTTTGGGGCACGGGGAAAGAACGGACTTCATGCAAGGCTTTTGCGTGGAATACGACCCGAAGGTGTGGAGATTGTGCGCAAAACCGTCAGGTTCAGCCTTGCTACTTGTCCGTTTTTCCCCGTAGATTTGCTAAAAAATGAGTGTGGAGCTTGGCTAAAAATCCGGTGGGTCAAGGGGTTTCTTTTTGCTTCTTTGTCTTTGTCCGCATCCGGCTCACCGAAAGAAAAAGAAGTGCGTCCGGAATGTCAGGGTGGTCGGGATTGCCACGGGCGGGTAAAAATAGAAGTCCGGGCGGATCGCTACCCGTCCCGGACCTGCGGCGATGAAACATAGAGGGGGAATGTTATGGCTTGATTTCCCCCGTTGCGATTAAATTCCCGTCCGAATAATACGCTATCTTCCCGTAGGTAAATCCCATGTCGGGAATGGCTACGAGAGCGATATAGTCCGAATACTCCCTGCCTTTGAGGTTCTTCCCGACAAGGTTGTTGAATATCATGGGGATGCTGCAACCGTCCTCGCTGTAAAGGACGGTTTTCCCGTTCTGTCTGATTTCCTGCTTCATTGTTATCAAAATTTGAAAGTTGAAAAATCGGTTTCTTTGCTATCTTTCTTTTTCGCTACGGCTCACGAAAGAAAGTAGCGGGCGGATTTCTCCGCCCTGCCCTTTGTCCTTAGGCTGCAATCTCTTCGGTTTGCGGTTCTTCTTCGGGTTGCGTTACCTTGCGCTCCCTTGCCCGTTCCTGCACCAAGAGAACGGCTTTCTTTTCCTCGATGCGCTGGTGCCGCTTCTCGTACACCCCGTTGTACTCCCTTTCGATGTTGGCGAGTTCCTCCGGCATGTGCCTGCGTGCGAAGTCAAGCAAGAGGGTCGCCACGGTGTTGTTGCCGTATGCTCCCTTGAAATTGGCTACAAGGAAGTCCCTGCGGATGATGGTCTTCATCCTCACGGTGAGGTTGCCGATAATCCCCATCTTGTCTTCGTCCGTGATATACTGCTTGTCTTCCGCAATCCCCACGGCTGCGAAGTGTTCCTTACGGAGCGAGGACAGAAGGAAGAAGTAGAGCATCGTGTCTTCGTCCGCACTGAACTTGCCGCCCGTGATGTCGGCTTCGAGAATCTGTTTCTTGGTGTCCTCCACCGTGCGTTCGAGTGCGATTTCCTTGTTGCGCTCGTCCTGCTTCTCCAATTTCTCCACGGGTGAGAGCGGTGCGGGTGCGGGCGTTCCGTCCGCTGTCTGCGCTTCGGTCACGTTCTCCACATAGCAGAAGTCAATCTCCTTCTGCCCGATTTTGGCATAGACGGTGATTTCCCCCGCTTCGCTCCTGCGGGTGATTTCCTCCTCCTGCTCCATGTAGTCCGCCCATTGCTGCTCGTAGCGGGTGCGGGCTTCCCCGTAGCGTTCGGGGTCGTTGAAATTTTCGGCTTTGGGTTCTTTCGGGCAGTTTGGAAAGGCGGTGTACCTGTCAAGGGTCTCCACCTCGTAGCCCGAAGCGGTTAGCCGTTCTGCCACCGTCTCGTTGGTGCAGTAGCGGTCACGGCAGAGCGACACGCCCGGCTGGGTCTGCATGATTTGCACAGCCCGCTCCATGAGGTAGGATGCGTTCATTTCGGCAAGGCACGTGCGGTTGGCGCAATGCCCGCACCCGCCATCACGGAACAGCAGCAGGTTGTTGGTGTTGTGTGCGCACGTGGCGCACTCGGTCTTGTCGAAGCGGTAGTATTGCAGGTCGGTGGTGAAGTTCTGTTCGATGCGCCTTGCGACATCGGCGGCTTTCAGTCCCCGCCAACTGTTGTACGTTCCCTCGTCCTGCAAATGCTTCTCGTACACCTCACGCTGAATGTCCTCCCCGTATCGGCAGATTTCAGCCGCCACGCTGATGGTCAGCTCGTCCGCTTCCAAAAGGGCGGCGATTTCGGGGATAAGGGCGGTGAATTTCAGCCGTGTGCGGATGTAGTTCTCGTTCTTTCCGAAGAGTTGCGCCAAGGTCTGCACGGTATGGCGTCCGCTCTCGATAAGCCGTTGGTAGGCTGCGGCTTCCTCCACGGGTGTCACGTCCTTGCGCTGCAAGTTCTCGGTAATCGCCATTTCCTCGGCTTCCTCGTCCGACAACTCGGTTACGATTGCGGGAATTTCGTCCCTGCCCGCAATGACGGACGCACGGTAACGGCGTTCCCCGAAAACAATCCCGTAACGGTCTGTCCCGTCAACGGGGCGCACGGTGATGGGCTGCAACACGCCCTGCCGTTTGATGCTCTCGGCAAGTTCGTAAAGGGCTGCTTCATCGAAACGTTTGCGTGGGTTGAAGCCGCTCGGCTGAATGTCTGCCAATGCTACCATCGTGATGTTTTTCTCTGCTGCTGATTGATTTGCTTTTGTCTTCATAATCTGTTATTTTTAAGTTGATTGTTTATAGTTGTTCTTTTTGATTTTAATAAACCGTTCCGTTCGGGAAATCGGTTTCTTTGCTATCTTTCTTTCCCCGCTCCGGCTCACGAAAGAAAGTAGCGGGCGGAAAATCCGCCCTTACGGGGCTACCTGCGGTTATAGCATACGTTCGCGAACTTCTTTTTCTGCTCTACTGCCCGTTTGAGGGTGTAGAACGTGCCGCCTATGGCTACCGTATCGTAATAGACCATCAGAAAAGCGGAGTTTTCCAAAAGGTAGTCGTTACGGCGCAGGAAACAGCCCTCGGTATATCCGTCCTGCAAGGTTACCACTTCATCGGCTTGCGCCAAAATGGTGTCGTAACGCTGCTTGTCGGCTTGGGTGTACCGTTCGGCTTGTCCCTTGAAGGGGACAACGCATTTCAGACGGATATGCGGGTATCTCTTTTTGAGGTTCAATACTTCCTCTGCTGCGATAAGGTCGAAGCCCTCGCACATTCCCGACAAAAAGGTGTCGTAGCCTTTTTTGATACAATAACTTTCGATGGCTGTGAACGTGTCGAACGCCACCTCCCTGAAGAGTTTCTCACGGTCTGCCGTGAACTTGGCTATACGGTTGGTGCGGTGTCCCGAAAAGGCTACCGTCTTTTCTTTGGTAACGGGTGTTCCGTTTTCTGTCCATGTCCTTGTTTCCATATTGGTAAATATTAGAATATTAAAAGAATGATTATCAGTACGAACACGAAGCCGACAAACAGCCGCCACGCAAGGGCGAAAACAAGCCGTGCCACGAAGTAAAACAGAGCCACGACAAGCAACAAGGCGAAAAGCTGCCCTGCGGCGGTGGTAAGGAAATAAGCCGCCGAAGCCCAAAGGATTAGGCGGTATATCCGTTTGTAAACAAATGCCGTTTTCATGTTCTTGGGTATTGTCGGGCGGATTGCTCCGCCCGTGGTTCTTTAACAGTTCCCTTACGGGATATAGCGGTTATCAGCCAACAGCCGGAACGTGTCGTAATCAGCCGTTCCCCGATAACTTAGGGACAGTTCAAAGGAGAGGTGTCCTTTTTCTATGTAGAAAGTGAAGCGCAAGCCGTTGCGGGTTATCGTCCCTTTCGCATAGTTTCTACGTTCCCAGCTTACGGGTTCGTTCTCGATACTTTTCAAGAAGTCGGCTACCTTTTTCGAATTCTCCGCATTTTCCTGCTCCACCTGCCTGTATATCTGCGTGCAGTAGTTTATCCAATCGTTTATTTTCTTGGCGGTGAACACGCCGATATTGCACGGCTTTTCGTATTGGCTGCCCGCCCTTTCGATGTCGTAGCGGTTGACATATTCAAAGTGTTCCATGTCGGCGGCTATCTTGTACTTGTTCTCTTTGTTTATCTTGTACACATGAAAACGGATGCCGTTGTACGTGAACTCTATGCGCACGCCGTAAAATGCGGGGTATTCACCGCTTACCACGTGGTAGCCGTATTCCGCTTGGGGCATGTACTTCCTTATCTCCTGCATGAGTGGAGACAGCTCTTTTTTTGCCTGTTCCACCTTCTCGGTAAACATAACTTTTATGTTTAACCCGTTAAATTCCTTTTCCGATAATGTTTTCATCGTCTTATGTCTTTAGTGGGGCGGACTGCTCCGCCCGTTGGTTGAAACTCTTGTTCTTTGCTGTCCCGCTTAGGCTGCTGCGGGTTCGTTTATCGGTTCGGTTACCTTGTCGGCAATCATCTTCGCCGCCTTGTTCACGTCCCCCAATATCTCCACCAAAAAGGCGGGTTCTTCCTTTAGCTTGGTGAGCCAGTGTTTCAGATAGGCGGCGTTGTTCTCCTGCGGTGCGGCTGCGTAGCCGAAGAACGCACCGCAAAGGGCTGCGGTAAGTTCGGCGACAAGTTCCTCACGGGCATAGAGCGCATCCCCGAAGAAGCTGCCGAACGTGCGGTTCAGCCGTTGGGGGCTTCCCGTGCTGTGCGCCATCTCGTGCAGGAGCGTGCCGTAATATTCCGCTCCCTGCGGGAACTGCTCACGCTGCGGGCAAATGATATGGTCGGAAGAGGGCGAATAGTAGGCACTGTCCGAATACTGCACCTTGATGGGGCAATACCAATTTTGCAGATAGACAAGCTCGTCCAACGCCTCGTAAATCATCCCGTCCGAATAGTCTTCGGGTTGCTCCCCCTTCTTCATACGCTCGTAGCGTTCGGGCTGCTTTTCGGCAAAATCGGTCTGGTCGATGTTGAAGACATTGTAATACTTCATCTGCGGGATGACCTTGTAATTTTCCTGCTCGGTTGCGGGCAGCTTGCGGTATTCCTCGTACTTGATTGTCTTTTTCGTTTCCTTGTGTACCACGAACTTAAACCAATAATAGACGGGAAACGAGCGTGCGCCCTTGCAAACACTTAAATCCTCTTCCTTCGCTTGGTTGAACGTGAGGAACACGGGCAAAGTGAATTTCATGAACTCGGTGTAGAACAATAACATCAAGACATTTCCGCCGTTATAGAGCGTCCCTCTGATGTTGCGGGGCAAACCTTGTTCAAGGCTCGCTATCCACGGTTTTTGCCAATCCGTTTTCAAGCACTCGATTTTCTTGATTAACAAATCGGTGAACATCGGTGCAATCTTTTCGATGGTGCTGTTCGTTGTTGCCATAACTCACAAATTTTAATCGTTATTACTCTGTTTTCATCGCTTGTCGCCCCAACCAATTTTTTTCCCTTGGCTGATTGGGAAGAACATTGACAATCATTGATAGCGGAAAAGGTGAATTGCAACCATCTGAAAAAATGGTAAATACTACCCGCAGGGTGGAGATTTGGCATTTTTTGCGGATTTGCTTTCACCTCCGCCTACCTTCGTCAATGTTTTTCCAATCAGCTTAGGGAAAAAATGCCCTGTCAGTCTATTCCAGTCAATGGTAAGTTACTTGCCGGATGCGGGAAAAAGAAGCCATCCGGAGAGCCGGGAACGCCCGTTTCCCAAGGCAAGGAGATACGTGCGGGAGAAGTATATGGGAGGATGGTCAGCTTCCGGCTGCCGGACAAACGCCGGGGAACTCTTTCGGACGGCACGGGGCACGGGAAGTTTCGGCGAACAGCCGAAGCCCCGTGTGACGGCACGGACGGACGTGTTCCGTTTGTCCTTCCGCCCCGATGTCCGGCTTCGGCCATTCAGCCTGCCGAAATGGTCGGAAACGGACGCCGGGACGGGACAGCCCGTGCGCCAAGGTTTAAGCGCAAGACAGTGGAATCCCTTTCACCCACGTTAGGGATTGCAGGGGAAAGCCCACAGCATAGCGAGGACTTGCAACGGAAAGCCCGACCCGAAGGGGAACGCCCAAACAACCACCCGCAAAAACTGCTTTTAAGCATACCATAGAAAAAAAGGAAGACCGAACGCTCCGAAGTTTCACCCTTATATATATATTTGTAATTGAGCGAAGATATACAGCGGAAAACGTATATAATTACATGTTATCTATTTAATAATAAGCATAAAACTATGAGATTCTTAAAAATTATGGGAATATTTACTTCTATCTTAAGTTTATTGAGTTGCGGGCATGGGAATAAACGAGTGACGCAAAACGACGGTATAAACTCCAATATCCCGGTTGCTGCCCGGATTACGATAGACAAACTGCCGGATGTATTGAGAAACGTGCAGGCAGGAAATACTGATTATGATTTTATAGGTATTTGTTCCAATGGTGTGGACTGCATCTACTTTGTGCTGGAGAACGGAAAGTTTTACATAGATTTTGAAGCTATGGGTAAAGAGCAGCTTCCCTACATAGATACCTTGAAACAGTTCGCAAAGGAACATAATTATCCTATTGTCGAAACAACCTATAACAATACTCCGGTCGATTACGAGCATCTGAAATACGCTCCCGTCCTTAGCCTGAAAGTCCATGCTGACATAGACAGTATCGTAAAGGTCGGAAGCCAGATTGAGCAGACCATTTTCAGGAACAATGAGCGAACCGTTTACGAAATAGTGCCTTGATTTTGCCAATAAATACATTAAGATTTAGATAACAAACAGCACTGCCGCTTAAAGCGAAACGCTGCCAAGCATCATCTACATAAAAATATGAGAACATTCGCCATAATCCTGCTTTTAGCAAGCCTGTTTGCCGCAAGCTGCGGAGAGCCGCCCATGCCACCGAGCGACGAGGAAATGATACGCCACTTTGCCACGCACGAGGCGGCGTTCCGCAAGGTGTACGAAATCATGTCAGAGAGTTCAGAAGGCAGTTTCCACTACCCGCCGCTTTCTCCGGAAGAGGTCATTATACTTGATTCAACAGAGCAAAGCGATACATCCCATGAAACGAATGACGAAGAAGACCTCCCGGTATATGGGCTGCTGAAGCCAGACCGAATACAGCTCGATTCCTTGTTGTCAGAGATTGGATGCGGTCTTGTCCTTGTTGACCGCAGGGAATGGGAAACGGCGGATTCGGTATATGTGAGCCTCGTTATGCCGTACTATTCCCACGGCATCGTGGACGCAGGAACATCCAAGAGTTTCGTTTACGATCCCGGATTGAGAAGCCGCCGGAACATCCGTATCACCGAACACGGCGACCTGAACGAGATCTACCGCAGGACGTACAACGACACCACGCTTTACAAGCCCATCAAGGGAAACTGGTACATCGAGTTAGACCATTCGATATAACGGCCCGGAGTCCGTATCAAAGTATGTATCACTTTTTGTCAAGAAGATACATCATAAAGCAGATAATGGCCATCGCAAGGAAAAATAACAGAACCGCAAGGAGTTCGTTAAACCTGCACTTGGCATAGTGAGACATCACTGCTTTGCCTCGCCATTTGTAAATCCTGCTGACGAGCGACATAACGGCAAATGTGACAATGCTAAAAGACACATGGCAACAATGCCGACACACCTGGAAAAAGCCGGATAGTAACAGTCATCATAGGGAATATCAAAAGAGCGAAGATATAAATCGAGAGCATCATTTCGCCATCGACCCTGCCTGTTCGTCTTGCCTGCTTCCATTTCTCCCCCATCCACCAGAGGTAGTCCCAGAGATAGAACCGTTGTCTGCCGTTATTCTTCATGCCGTTATTTATTTCATCAATGAAACGATTGTGATAATCATAGCCACAAAAAACATTACTGGCAGGAAGAAAAGGAGAAAACCTGTTGCAGGCTTGAATCTTCTATCAGCATAGTGGCTCATGACGGCTTTGCGCCTGCGGACTCCGTAAAGCTTTTCACCCCATATCACATACACCAGTGCAAGGACTAAATAGACACCCCACATACATTGCTGAAACGTATGGTAAACCCTCGCAAACGCAAGCAACGACATGACCGGAACATACAACAAAAAATTGAAATACATAAACAGCATACTTTCGATTGTTACTGTAAAAGGGTATTAAAAAATGAAGCTTGCAATATTCAAAAAGAATACAGCAGGCGCAGGAACAAAGAAATATCCTTTGACGAACTATCGGAGCAGGAGCTACAATCCTTATGCGTATCAGACGAGTATTTTGCAGATGAGTATATATTTGATATTTTAGGCGGCAGTGTAACCGTAAGAAATGAGCGATTGGCGAAAGCTCTGCAATCTCTGACCGAACGCAAGCGTGATATTATCTTGTTGTCGTATTTTCTTGATATGACAGACAGAGAAATTGCGGAAAAACTGAATATGGTGCGTAAAACAGTACAGTACCAAAGGACAAGCTCTCTGAAAGCATTAAAGAAAAGATTGGAGGACAGCAGCAATGAACAAGATGATAACAAATGACCGAAGTTTAGTGCCCTTCCCCGTCATTGCAGCAGCTTCAAGCGGTGATGTAACCGCTATGGATATTGTCTTAAAACATTATTCAGGCTATATTTCAGCGCTTGCAACAAGAACTTTATATGACGAAAGCGGGAATCCGCATTTGTGCATTGATGAGGATATGCGCCGCAGATTGGAAACAAAGCTCATAACAAAAATTTTGCAATTCAATGTAGCGTAAATCAAATTGACGGAGCGTGTCCCTTTCCACGCTCCTGATATTATAATTATCATTCTATCAAAACATATTCAAAATCGGGTATGTTTTGATAGGCTGATAATAGCTTAAAATAAATGTTCTTTGACAAAGAAAGCGCATAGGCGCAGTATAGACAGTCTTTCAACATTCAGTCATAGCAGAGCTTATACAGTAAATGCGCCACGATGGCAGGGGCTTAGATTATTAACTTCATTTTCCTTTATGCCGGAGCGAGAAACATTTTTACCGTAAATGCAAAATAAAAGGCAATTCTGCACAGCAATGACGCTATGATGAAATAATGATACTCCCGTCTTGAACGCGTCACTGCATTGGGCGGTTGCATAAGAACTATGCGGAGGGTGAAAGTCCCGTGAGCCGTGCCACCGGCTGTCAGACTGTCGTTAAACATTCATAAATATGTATGAGGTAAAAGACTATGAATGAGAATGAAAATATTAAAAAGGATAATGCGGAATTGGAACAACCGAAACAATATGATTTTGACAAAAACACCTTTGTAGTTAAACCTGTTTTCAAAGAAAACTCAACCGATACTTTGGGCACGGTTTTGCTCCGTCTTATGACGGACGGGAAATAAAACTTCACAAATTTTCAGAATACGGCTGACAGAACAAATAAAGCGCGGTATAATATTATTGGTAATACTGTTTATTTGACTGTCAAGAAAGGAGGACTTTATGAGACAGTCAAAAAATAAAAAAAGAGAGGTTACCGCAGCTTTGTATGTGCGTCTTTCCCGTGATGATAATTTGGAAGGCGACAGTTACAGTATAGGAAATCAGAAAAAATTACTAACCAAAATTGCAAAAGAAAAAGGATATACAAATCTCTTGATTTTTTGCGACGACGGTATTTCCGGCGTAACAATGGAACGCCCCGATTACATACGAATGATTGAAGCGATTGAGGACAACAAGGTATCAGCCGTATTTGTAAAAGACCTTTCAAGACTTGGCAGAAATTATATTGAAGTCGGAAAATTGACAGAGGAATTTTTGCCGGAGTACGATATAAGGCTTGTTGCAGTATCAGACAATATAGACACGGCAGAGGGCGAAAATGAACTTGCTCCGATTAAAAATCTCTTTAACGAATGG
>OLZW01002454.1_pt1 | contig 11938 bp, 10 predicted proteins | sample 1674281 | NCBI WGS metagenome assembly OLZW01 (sample SAMEA103958157, study PRJEB25191) | human gut metagenome | biome: human-associated habitat [ENVO:00009003]; feature: intestine environment [ENVO:2100002]; material: feces | place: Germany | collected 2013/2015
AGGAGATAAAATAAAATGAATAAAGAGTTGATTGAGGCAATAAATCTGCTGGAAAAAGAAAACAATATCAGCAAAGATGTTCTTTTAGAAGCGATTGAAAATTCTCTGCTGACAGCATACAAAAACAATTATGGCCGGGCAGATAATGTCAAGGTAAACATCAACCGTGAAACAGGAGATTTTTCCATCGTGGCAGAGCGTGAGGTTGTGGAGACCGTAGAGGATCCGATGACCCAGGTAAGCCTGGCAGAGGCAAAGCTCTTAAACAGCAAGTATGAGCTGGGCGACATCGTTCAGTTCTCTGTCAATTCCAAGGAGTTTGGACGTATCGCCGTTCAGAACGCGAAGAATGTTATCTTACAGAAGCTTCGTGAGGCAGAGCGCAACGCCCTGTATGAGGAGTGGCACTGCAGAGAGAAAGATATCGTAACGGGTATCGTACAGCGCTATGTAGGACGCAACATCAGCATCAACTTAGGCAAGATCGACACGATCTTGAACGAGAGTGAGCAGGTAAAGGGCGAGGTATTCAAACCGACCGAGCGTATCAAACTGTATGTCATCGAAGTAAAAGAGACACAGCGTGACCCGCGTATCACCGTATCCAGAAGCCATCCAGATCTGGTAAAACGCCTTTTTGAGTCTGAGGTTGCCGAGGTCCGAGACGGTACCGTAGAGATCAAGGCGATTGCACGTGAGGCAGGTTCCCGTACGAAGATGGCAGTCAGCTCCAACGACCCGAACGTCGATCCGGTCGGTGCATGTGTCGGCTTAAACGGCGCGCGTGTCAGCGCGGTTGTCAATGAGCTGCGCGGTGAGAAGATCGATATCATCAACTGGGATGACAACCCTGCATTCCTGATTGAGAACGCGTTAAGCCCGGCAAAGGTTATCCTGGTTGCAGCAGATGAGGAAGCACGCGAGGCACAGGTGATCGTTCCGGATTACCAGCTTTCCCTGGCAATCGGTAAAGAGGGGCAGAATGCACGTCTGGCAGCCCGCCTGACCGGCTTCAAGATCGATATCAAGAGCGAGACACAGGCAAGAGAGTCTGGTCTTTTAGATGAGCTTGAGAGCGGTTATGAGGAAGGCTTTGAGGGCTACACCGATGACCCGCTGATCAGCGTGGCAGAGGAAGACGCAGCCGAAAATGAGGCAGCTGAGGGCACAGAAGAGCCGGCAGCGGAGCAGGAATAATCCTGACAGATAATGTGCGGGGATGCTGATTTCGGGCGGAACGAGCAGATTTGGCAGAAAGAAAGCAGCAGAACCGGGATTTGACAGAAATGGAAGTGATAGACAGTGGGAGCAAAGAAAGTGCCGCTCAGACAGTGCATCGGATGCGGAGAAATGAAGAGCAAAAAAGAAATGATCCGCGTTTTAAAGACAGCCGACGATACGATCGAGATTGACGCGACAGGCCGTAGGAATGGACGCGGCGCCTACCTCTGTCCTTCGATGGACTGCTGGAAAAAGGCGGTAAAGAGCAAAGGACTGGAGCGGTCGCTCAAGATGGCGATTCCGAAGGAAGTCTATGAGGCGCTGGAAAAGGAGATGGAGCAGTTTGGAGAATCGTAAAAAGGTGCTGAATCTTCTGGGACTGGCGACGCGCGCCGGTAAGACGGCAAGCGGCGAGTTCATGACCGAGAAAGCGATCAAGAGTGGAAAAGCGTATCTGGTGATCGTGTCAGAAGAAGCGTCGGATAATACAAAAAAGATGTTTGAAAATTCATGTGCATACTACAAGGTTCCCGTGTACCAGTTCGGCATGAAAGAAGAGCTGGGACACGCGATGGGAAAAGAGATGAGAGCGTCTCTGGCCGTTTTGGATTCCGGTTTTGCAAAGGCGTTAAGAGAGAAGTTAGATGATTAACGCTTTTCTGGGCGGGCTCTTTTAGGAGCTTATGCAGAACGGGAAGGCAGTGCCGGAACGGAGGTAGCAAAACATGAGAGTTAATGAGTTGTCAAAACAGATTGGCAAATCAAATAAAGAAGTTTTAGAGATACTGCAGAAAAATCATTTTGACGTAAAAAGCCATTCTTCCAAGGTGACGGAGGAACAGGCAGAAGCAGTCAGACGCTTCCTTGCAGGAGCAAAGAGACAGACGACAGCGTCAAAGACAGATACAGGAAAGGCGGAAACAAATCGAGTGGAAGATATAAAGAAAGAGCCGTTAGAGGCAGAGAAGAAAGAGGCGGAGAAGACAACTGAGCCGCCGAAAAAGCGGATTGCAGCGGTTTATCGTCCGCAGAACAGCGTACAGAGAGGAAGCCGTCCGGCAGGCAAGGCCAATACAGGAAACGCAGCCAAGACCGGCGCACCGGCAGGCCGTCCGGCAGCAGCAAGTGCAGAGCAGACCGCAGAGCCGGCTAAGAGCGCAGCTCCAGCGGAGAACCGTGATGGACAGAGAAGCGGCGGCTATCAGGGAAACCGCGATGGACAGAGAAGCGGCGGCTATCAGGGAAACCGTGACGGACAGAGAAGCGGCGGCTATCAGGGCGGCCGTGATGGTCAGAGAGGCGGACGCGATGGACGCGGCGGTTTAAATATTCCGAAGCCATCCTTCGACAGCCCGGTTGTACAGAAACCGCAGAACAACAAGCAGAATAAGAATAATTACAAGAACGATAAATATAGCAAGATCGACCATGAGGAAGAGATGCACTCCAAGGGAAGAGGCGGAAAGAACGTAAAGAGCGCTGTTCAGCCGCCGCAGAAGAAGGAGGCAAAGGTTGAGGAGATCAAGACAATCACGATCCCGGAGGTAATCACCATCAAGGATCTCGCAGACAAGATGAAACTTCAGCCGTCTGTGATTGTAAAGAAGCTCTTTTTACAGGGCAAGGTTGTCACCATCAATCAGGAAGTAGATTACGAGCAGGCAGAAGAGATCGCGATGGAGTTTGACGTACTCTGTGAGAAAGAGGTCAAGGTTGACGTCATCGAGGAACTTCTGAAAGAGGAAGAAGAGGATGAGAAGGACATGGTAACCCGTCCGCCGGTTGTATGCGTTATGGGTCATGTCGATCATGGTAAAACCTCCCTTCTGGATGCAATCCGCCAGACCAATGTAACTGCAAAAGAGGCAGGCGGTATCACCCAGCACATCGGTGCGTACATGGTAGAGATCAACGGACAGAAGATCACATTCCTCGATACGCCGGGACATGAGGCATTTACCGCAATGCGTATGCGTGGTGCAAAATCCACTGATATTGCAATCCTCGTTGTTGCAGCAGATGACGGTGTTATGCCGCAGACCATCGAGGCGATCAACCATGCGAAGGCAGCAGGTGTTGAGATCATCGTAGCGATCAACAAGATCGATAAGCCGAGTGCCAATATCGAGAAGGTAAAACAGGAGCTTATCGAGTACGAACTGGTTCCGGAGGACTGGGGCGGCAGCACCATCTTCGTTCCGGTATCTGCACATACCAAGGAAGGTATCAAGGAACTGCTTGAGATGATCCTTCTGACTGCAGAGGTCAAAGAGTTAAAGGCAAACCCGAACCGTAATGCGAGAGGTCTTGTCATCGAGGCGGAGCTGGATAAGGGTAAAGGTCCGGTTGCGACCGTCCTGGTACAGAAAGGTACCCTGCATGTCGGTGATCCGATCGCGGCAGGTGCCTGCTACGGCCGTGTCCGTGCGATGATGGACGATAAAGGACGCCGCGTCAAAGAGGCTGGTCCGTCCACTCCGGTCGAGATTCTGGGTCTTAATGACGTGCCGAACGCCGGCGAGGTATTTGTACAGCCGGAGAACGAGAAAGAGGCGAGAAGCTTTGCAGAAACCTTTATCTCTGAGAGCAAGAATAAGTTAATTGAAGATACAAAGATGAAGCTTTCCCTGGACGATCTGTTCTCCCAGATCAAGGCAGGAAATGTAAAGGAACTTCCACTGATCGTCAAGGCAGACGTACAGGGTTCTGTCGAGGCAGTAAAGCAGAGCCTGATGAAGCTGTCCAACGAGGAAGTCGTAGTCAAGGTCATCCACGGCGGTGTTGGTGCGATCAACGAGTCCGACGTCAGTCTGGCAGCCGCATCCAACGCGATCATTATTGGTTTCAATGTGCGCCCGGACGCAACCGCGAAGTCCATCGCAGAGCGTGAGAAAGTAGACGTTCGTCTCTACCGCGTCATCTATCAGGCAATTGAGGATGTCGAGGCAGCGATGAAGGGTATGCTTGACCCGATCTACGAGGAGCAGGTAATCGGTCACGCCGTTGTACGTCAGACCTTCAAGGCTTCTGGCGTTGGTACTATCGCTGGTTCCTACGTCCTGGATGGTAAATTCCAGAGAGGCTGCAAGGCACGTATTACCCGTGACGGCGAGCAGATCTTCGATGGTCCGCTGGCATCCTTAAAGCGTTTCAAGGACGACGTGAAGGAAGTTGCTTCCGGATACGAGTGTGGTCTTGTATTTGAGAAGTTCAACGATCTGCAGGAAGACGATATGATCGAAGCATATGCGATGGTAGAGGTTCCGCGCTAGAAAGGCAGAGGGATTCATGCGTAAAAATAGCATTAAAAATACAAGAATTAACAGTGAAGTACAGAGAGAGCTGAGTTCCATCATCAGCCGTGAGCTGAAAGATCCGCGGATTCATCCGATGACAACGGTTGTCTCCGTGGAGGTAACTCCGGATCTCAAGTACTGCAAGGCGTATATCAGCGTGTTAGGCAACGAGGAAGCGGCGAAGGATACGATCCAGGGACTGAAAAGTGCTGTCGGATTTGTCCGCACCCAGCTTGCAAAACGCATTAATTTACGGAATACGCCGGAAATTACATTTATTCTCGATCAGTCGATTGAATACGGTGTACACATGACCCGCCTGATCGATGAAGTAACTGAAAACCTCAGAGACTCAGAATCGGGAGATGAGGAAGAAAATGAGTAAAAATATCTTAGAGGCGTCACTGGAAGGAGCGGAGCACATCGTACTGCTTGGTCACATCCATCCGGACGGGGACTGTATCGGAACGACTCTGGGACTGCTTAACTATCTGCGGGAGAATTATCCGCAGATAGAGGCAGAACTGTTTCTCGACCATCCGGCTGCTAAGTTTTCTTATATGAATGATTTTGAGAAAATTCATACCGAGATTGTGCCGGAAAAACAGTTTGATCTGTGCATTACGCTGGATGCCAGCGACAAAGAGCGTCTGGGCGGCTACGCGGTTTATTTTGACAGCGCCGCCAAGACACTCTGTATCGATCATCACAGAACCAATACAGGATTTGCAGAACAAAATTACATCATTCCGGACGCAAGCTCCTGCAGCGAAGTGTTATACACGCTTCTTGATGAGGCAAAGATCAGCAGGGCGGCGGCAGAGTGTCTCTATACCGGAATTGTGCATGACACAGGTGTATTTAAGTACAATTCAACGACCCGGAAAACGATGGAAATCGCGGGCACGCTGATGGAAAAAGGCGTGAACGCGGCGAAGATCATCGACGACAGCTTTTACCGCAAGACCTACGCACAGAACCAGATTCTCGGAAAAGCGCTGCTTAGCAGTACACGGATTCTGGATGGAAGATGTATTTTCAGTGTGGTTTCCCAGAAAGAAATGGAGTTTTACGGTGTCGATACGAACGATCTGGATGGCATTATCGATCAGCTCCGGATTACCGAAGGAGTGGAATGTGCCATTTTCATCTATGAAAAGGCGTTCAACGAGTACAAGGTCAGCCTTCGTTCCAACGACTATGTCGATGTGAGCAAGGTGGCGGCGTATTTCGGCGGCGGCGGACACATCCACGCGGCGGGCTGCACGATGCAGGGACATCCGAGGGATGTGATCAACAACCTGACGGGACATATTGAGAAACAGATGGATGCCCGTAGGGAGGAATAGGAGGTTCTGTTGCTGATTGCGCTGCCTGCTTTCAGGTGCACAGCGCATGGACGGTAATAGTTCTGATTTTTTAGGAGATTTTATGTTTCACGGTGTGATAAACATTTATAAAGAACCGGGGTTTACGTCCCACGATGTGGTGGCGAAGCTCCGGGGCATTTTGAGACAGAAAAAGATCGGTCATACGGGTACGCTCGATCCGGCAGCGGAGGGCGTACTCCCTGTATGTCTGGGGAAGGGCACGAAGCTGTGCGACCTTTTGACGGATAAGAGGAAGACGTATCAGGCAGTTCTTTTGCTGGGAACCGAAACCGATACGCAGGATATGACAGGAACGATTCTTTCGGAGAAACCGACGGAACAGCTGACAGAACCAGCAGTCCGCGGGGCGGCGGAGAGCTTTGTTGGTCCGTATATGCAGGTACCGCCGATGTATTCGGCGCTCAAGGTCAACGGAAAGAAGCTCTACGAGCTGGCGAGAGCCGGAAAAGAGGTAGAGCGGGCAGCGCGTCCGGTGGAAATCTATGATCTTCAGATAGATGCGGTGGAACTGCCGCGTGTGACGATGACGGTGACCTGTTCCAAGGGAACCTACATCCGTACCCTGTGCCATGACATCGGTGAAAAGCTGGGATGCGGTGGCTGTATGGAAAAACTGATCCGCACCCGCGTCGATCGATTTGCGATCGGGGACAGCCTGCGCCTGTCCGAGGTGGAAGCGCTGGCGAAAGCCGGTCAGATCGAGGATAGGATCGTGCCGGTGGATGGAATGTTTGAGGACTGCCCGGCGTATGTGTCGGAGAGCGAAGTTCTGGATAAGCTTCTGCAGAATGGAAATCCATTCCCGAAGGGGCTGGGACCGAGAGACGGCTGCTTAGTGCAGATCGGAAGCAGTTTGGCTGAACACCAGGTTTCTGCGGATGGAAACTCAGAGATGGTACTTCCGGATTCTGGAATCATCCGCGTCTATGACAGCGCAAACCAGTTTATCGGTCTCTATGCCTATCAGCCGGAGAAGAAACAATGGAAACCACGTAAGATCTTTCTGGGAGGAGAGTAAGATGCAGTATTTTGCCGGAACCAGAGAATTTCAGATAAAAGAGCCGACTGCGGTCACGATCGGTAAGTTTGACGGTCTTCACAGAGGGCATCAGAAGCTGCTGCGGGAAGTGATGCGGTATCGGGAAAAAGGATATAAACCAGCGGTGTTTACCTTTGAGACGGCACCGGGAACCTTGATCCGGGGAAAGCTGCAGACGATGATCACGACCAACGAGGAGCGCGAGGAGAACCTGCGCGAGGCGGGGGTGGAGTATCTGGTGGAATATCCGTTCAACCAGGAAGTCGCACATATGGACCCGGAACAGTTTGTTGCCGAGATTCTGGTCGGCAAGATGGGCGCAAAGGCGATCGTGTCCGGGCCGGACTGCCATTTTGGCTACCAGCGGAAGGGCGATGCTGAACTGCTTCGGAAACTGGCACCGAAATATGGATATGAGGTATCGATCGTTGAAAAGGCGATGGACGGCGATCGCGAGATCAGCAGCACCTATATCCGGGAAGAGCTGGCGAAGGGAAATATCCGCAAGGCGAATGAACTGTTGGGATACGAGTACCGGATCAGCGGACAGGTGGTACACGGGGAGCATTTAGGTTCCACCCTAGGGTTTCCGACGGCGAATATCCTGCCGGGAATCCAGAAACATCTTCCGGCGTTCGGGGTATATCTCTCCCGGACGGTGATTGAGGGTGCTTCTTATGGAAGTATCACGAATATTGGAAAAAAACCGACGATTGCCGGAGAACGACCAGCGGGGGCGGAGACATATATCTATGATCTGGATGAAAACCTGTATGGGAAAAAGATAGAGGTTCATTTTTTAGATTTTATGCGGCCGGAGATGAAATTTTCCGGGGTGGATGAGTTGAAGATGCAGGTTTTGAAGGATAAAGAGACCGGGAGAAAAATGCACGGAGCGGAACGATGAGAGTTCAGCTTCGTGCATTTTTTAAATATGATTCAGGTAGGCAGCTGCTTCCTCTGCCGCCAAATGGATATATTCATTCATTGGTAAATTCTGTGTTCCTACTAAAATATGGCGGCAATAGGAGCTTCCACTGACAGGAATCAGGATTTTCTGGGCGCGGCTTTGTCCGATGGCGGCTGCCATGGCGGGGGTGATTTCTCCTAAGAGGGAGTCTGCAATGACGATGCCGATTGGTCCGATGATTAGGTCGGCATCGCGGCAGGCGACGAGAACGGGGTTTTCTCCGGTGGCGCCCATGGCAGCTCCGGCTTTCATCATCGCGGCAGTGGCAGTGGTGTTGGCACCGAGCGCGAGAAGCGGCTGTCCGGGACAGAGTTTATGGATTTCTTCTACGAGGGCGCGCCCCATGCGTCCGCCCTGACCGTCGATGATAACAACTTTTTTCATAATGGATAACCCCTTTCCTTTTCGTAGGATTTTCGTAGGACAAGATAATAAAAAAGAATGTGCCTTGGCACATTCTCGCGCAGGAACGAAAATAAGAGGGTCTAAATCTGCCTTTTTGACAAAATAAACACCCCAGTATATCTTTCCTATAATATCATAGAAGATCAAATTTGAAAAGCGAAAAAGATCGATTTTTGTAAAATTTTTTGTTTACAAATAAAGCGCTTTCTATTATAATGCTGATAATGGCTAACTGGGGTCTGGCAGAGCTGCGATTGGCGGAGGCTGTCAGGATGACGGAAGAGCAGACAGACGCGCGTGAAGGCACCGCGGAGGTGCTTGATTTTTAGTTGATCCGGGAGGCCGCTTTTTTAAAGCCAAAAAACAGCAGACAATGAGAGGGAGAAAACATGAGGAGAAATGACATTCACAAAGTATTGATTATCGGTTCCGGTCCAATCATTATCGGACAGGCGTGTGAGTTCGATTATTCGGGAACACAGGCGTGCAAGGCACTGAGAAAACTCGGCTATGAGATTGTGCTGGTCAATTCCAATCCGGCTACGATTATGACGGATCCGGAGACAGCAGATGTGACTTATATTGAGCCGCTGAACGTAGACCGTCTGACTCAGATCATTGAAAAAGAGCGCCCGGATGCGCTGCTCCCGAACCTGGGTGGACAGTCCGGACTGAACCTCTGCTCCGAATTGGCAGCAGCAGGTGTTCTGGATAAATATGATGTTAAAGTAATCGGCGTTCAGGTTGATGCTATCGAGCGTGGTGAGGACCGTATCGAGTTTAAGCATACAATGGAAAGCCTGGGCATCGAGATGGCTAGAAGTGAAGTTGCCTACAGCGTTGAGGATGCACTGGCAATCGCAGATAAACTGGGTTATCCGGTTGTTCTTCGTCCTGCTTACACCATGGGCGGCGAAGGCGGCGGTCTTGTATATAACGTAGAAGAACTGAAGACCGTGTGTGCAAGAGGCCTGCAGGCCAGCATGGTTGGTCAGGTTCTGGTAGAGGAGTCTATCCTTGGATGGGAAGAGCTTGAGCTGGAAGTTGTCCGCGATGCGAAGAACAACATGATCACTGTCTGCTTTATTGAAAATATTGATCCGCTGGGCGTACACACCGGAGATTCATTCTGTTCTGCTCCGATGTTAACCATTTCGGAAGAAGTGCAGAAACGTCTGCAGGAGAAATCCTACAAGATCGTAGAAGCAATCCAGGTAATCGGCGGTACCAACGTACAGTGGGCACACGATCCGAAGACAGACCGTGATATCGTTATCGAGATCAACCCGAGAACCTCCCGTTCGTCCGCACTGGCATCCAAGGCAACTGGTTTCCCGATTGCGCTGGTATCTGCGATGCTGGCAACCGGTATGACTCTGGATGAGATTCCATGCGGCAAGAGCGGCACTCTGGATCAGTATGTTCCGTCCGGCGACTATATTGTTATCAAGTTTGCACGCTGGGCATTTGAGAAGTTCAAAGGCGCAGAGGACAAGCTGGGAACCCAGATGAAAGCAGTCGGCGAGGTTATGAGTATCGGAAAGACCTACAAAGAGGCATTCCAGAAGGCGATCCGAAGCCTGGAGAGAGGCCGCTACGGTCTTGGTCATGCGAAAGACTTCGATAAGAAGACAAAAAAAGAACTGCTTGCGATGCTGCATGTTCCGAGCAGCGAACGTCAGTTCATTATGTACGAGGCACTTCGTAAGGGCGCTACCGTAGACGAGCTGTTCGAATTAACCAAGATTAAACATTACTTCATCCAGCAGATGAAAGAACTGGTAGAAGAGGAAGAAAGCCTGATGCAGTATAAGGGCGAGGTTCCGCCGGTTGAGGTTCTCCGCCAGGCGAAGCTGGACGGTTTTGCAGATAAATATTTAAGCGAGCTGTTAGGTGTTACTGAGGAAGAGATCCGCGATGCAAGAACCAAAGAGGGTATCGTAGAAGGCTGGGAGGGCGTACACGTAAGTGGCACACCGGATTCCGCATACTACTTCTCCAGCTACCATATCAAGGATCAGAGTCCGTGCAGCGACAACAAGAAGATCATGATTCTGGGCGGCGGTCCGAACCGTATCGGTCAGGGTATTGAGTTTGACTACTGCTGCGTACATGCAGCTATCGCCCTGAAAGAGCTTGGATTTGAGACAATTATCGTTAACTGCAACCCAGAGACCGTATCTACAGACTATGATACCTCCGATAAACTGTATTTCGAGCCGCTGACTCTGGAAGATGTATTAAGCATCTATCACAAGGAGAAACCGCTGGGCGTTATCGCACAGTTTGGTGGTCAGACACCGCTGAACCTGGCAGCAGACCTGAAGAAATATGGTGTCAACATTCTGGGTACAACTCCGGAAACCATCGACATGGCAGAGGATCGTGACCTGTTCCGTGCGATGATGGATAAACTGCAGATTCCGATGCCGGAGTCAGGCATGGCAGTTACTGTAGAAGATGCATTGGAGATTGCTAATAAGATCGGTTATCCGGTTATGGTTCGTCCGTCCTATGTACTTGGCGGCCGCGGCATGGAGGTTGTTCATGACGATGAAGCGATGACCTTCTATATGAGAGCAGCTGTCGGCGTAACTCCGGACCGTCCGATCCTGATTGACCGTTTCCTGCATCATGCAACCGAGTGTGAAGCAGATGCGATCAGTGATGGCGAGAACGTATTTGTTCCGGCAGTTATGGAGCACATCGAGCTGGCAGGTATCCATTCCGGAGACTCCGCTTGTATCCTTCCGTCCAGAAATCTGACCAAGGATCAGGTAGAGACAATCCGCGATTACACAAGCCGTATCGCAAAAGAGATGCACGTAGTAGGTCTGATGAACATGCAGTATGCAATCGAGGACGGCGAAGTATACGTGCTGGAGGCAAACCCGAGAGCATCCCGTACCGTGCCGCTGGTATCTAAAGTATGCAACATCAAGATGGTAAAACTGGCAACGGATATCATGACTTCCTACTTAACAGGCCGTCCGTCACCGGTTCCGGCACTGAAAGAGAAGAAGATTCCGCACTACGGTGTTAAGATGCCGGTATTCCCGTTCAAGATGTTCCCGGAGGTTGACCCGGTACTTGGACCGGAGATGCGTTCCACCGGTGAGGTTCTTGGTATGTCCACCAGCGTTGGTGAGGCTATCTACAAGGCACAGGAAGCAACCCAGACACGTCTTCCTTCCTCCGGAACTGTCCTCCTGAGTGTCAATGACAAGGATAAGATAGAGCTTATCGAGGTTGCAAGAGGCTTCTACGAGTGTGGCTTTACCCTGATGGGTACAGGCAGAACCTGTGATGTGATGGTAGCAGCAGGACTTCCGGCTGAGAAGGTATGCAAGATCAACGAAGGCCGTCCGAACATTTTAGATAAGATTACCAACGGAGAAGTGGCAATCATCATCAATACCCCGAACGATAAGAAGGGCAGAGGCGATGACAGCTACATCCGTAAGGCAGCTGTAAAGGCGAAGATTCCGTACTTCACCAATATGGCAGCAGCAAAGGCTACCGTACAGGCTCTGAGAAGTATCAAGAAGAACGGACATCTGGAGGTTAAGTCCCTGCAGGAGTTCCATAGCGAGATTCAGTAAATAAAAATAAAAGG
>OLZW01002467.1_pt1 | contig 11878 bp, 7 predicted proteins | sample 1674281 | NCBI WGS metagenome assembly OLZW01 (sample SAMEA103958157, study PRJEB25191) | human gut metagenome | biome: human-associated habitat [ENVO:00009003]; feature: intestine environment [ENVO:2100002]; material: feces | place: Germany | collected 2013/2015
GATAGAAGGGAGCCTTCTTGGCGCCAACGCGGCGCAGACGAATCTTAACTGCCATGGTAAATATCCTCCAAAAATTGTTTTGTGCGGCCCTTGCGGGCGCATGTTGATTATATTGTACAAACCCGCAAGGGGGTTGTATCACAAAAATTATTTCAGTCCGCGGAAGGCATTGGGGTTGCCCATCATGCCGCCCAGACGGCGGGCAAAGCCCTTAGGGCTTTTCTTGAACTGCTTCATCATCTTCTGCATCATCTCAAACTGCTTGAGCAGCTTGTTCACGTCGGCCACGGTGGTACCGCTGCCGGCCGCGATGCGGCGCTTGCGCTTGGGGTTGATGATGGAGGGCTTCTCGCGTTCTTCCTTGGTCATGGAATAGATCATGGCCTCGATGCGGTCGAACGCCTTTTCATCGACCTGACTGGGATCGATGCCGCTGCCGCCGGGCAGCATGCTCAGCATCGCGCCTGCACCGCCCATCTTGCGGATCTGTGCGAACTGGTCCAGCATGTCGTTCATGTCGAACTTGTTCTCCATCATCCGCTTGGCGGTCTCTTCGGCAGCCTTTTCGTCGGCCGTCTCCTGCGCGCGCTCGATCAGGCTCAGCACATCGCCCATGCCAAGGATGCGGCTTGCCATGCGGTCCGGGTGGAACACATCCAGATCGTCCAGCTTTTCGCCGGTGCCCTGGAACTTGATGGGCTTGCCGGTGACGGCCAGCACCGAAAGTGCCGCACCGCCGCGGGTATCGCCGTCGGTCTTGGTGAGGATGATGCCGTCGATGCTCACCTTCTCGTTGAAGGTCTTGGCAACGTTCACGGCATCCTGACCGGCCATGGCATCCACCACCAGCAGGGTCTCATCCACAGGAACGGCTTCCTTGATGTCCACCAGCTCCTGCATGAGCACATCGTCGATCTGCAGACGGCCGGCGGTATCCAGGATCACGATATCATTGCCGTAATCCTTGGCGTGTGCCAGCGCCTTCTTTGCAATTTCCGGCGGCTTTGCGCCCGGCAGCGTGAACACCGGTGCGCCCGCCTGTTTGCCCACCACCTGCAGCTGATCGATGGCCGCAGGGCGGTAAATATCGCAGGCCACCAGCATAGGGCGGCGGCCCTGTTTGATAAAGTACTTTGCCAGCTTTGCGGCGTGGGTGGTTTTACCGTTGCCCTGCAGGCCGCAGAGCATGATGATCGTCTGGCCCTTGTTCTTGATGTTCAGGCGGGCCGCCTCGCTGCCGCCCATCAGGGCAACCAGCTCTTCGTTGACGATCTTGACCACCTGCTGTGCCGGGGTCAGGCTTTCCATGACCTCCTGACCCATGGCGCGCTCGGACACCTTTGCACAGAAGTCCTTGGCAACCTTGTAGTTGACATCGGCTTCCAGCAGGGCCATGCGCACCTCACGCATCGCGGCCTTGATATCTGCCTCGGTCAGCTTGCCGTGACCGCGCAGCTTTTTGAACACACCGGCAAGGCGGTCGGTAAGGGATTCAAATGCCATTGTACGGTGCTCCTTTCACAGGTTTCAGCTCTCGTTCGCTTCGTCGATGGAGCGGATGAGCTTTAACATTTTGGTCAGCTGGTGTTCGTACTCGGTGGTGGTCAGGCCCTGCGGGCCGGTGCACTCGAACCGTGCATCGATCACCATTTGCTCCAGCTCTTCCAGCTTCTGCTGCACGCGGCGGTAACGCGCCGCAAAGCCGACCTTTTCCTCCAGCTCCTTCAGCGCGTTCTCGCCATGCTTGATGGCATCCCGCGCACCCTGACGGGTGATGCCGAAGTTCTCGCCGATCTCGCTCAGCGAAAGGTCGTCGTTGTAATACTGGCGCAGCATTTCGCGCTGTTTCTCGGTGAGCACCTCGCCGTAAAAGTCCAGCAGATAGCCCATTTCCAGATCTTTTGCCATCCTCTGATCCCCCGGTTTTGTGCCTGTACTTTCGAGAAGTGATGTAAAGTTCATTTGCTTTACGGATGAAGTATAGCAGATGCACCGCATCCTGTCAAGAGCCTTTCGGAGATTTTTCCAGAAAATCCGCCAAAAATTCGCTGTTTTTGCTAAAAGGCATCTTGACGCGCGCAGTCCTTTTGCGTTAGGATAATATTGTTGTATCCCATGAAAGGAGGGTCTTCGTGCCGATCTACCCCAATTTTTACCAGACGCTCAGCGCCTGCCCCATCGTGGAGCTGCGCGGCTATGCTGCCGCCTGCGGGCTGAAGGGACGGCTGTATGCCTATCTGGACTTTGCAGGCCCCACCGGCACGGCCCGGGACGGCCTTGCCGAAGGGATGCTGGCCCTTGCCATTGAAAAAAAGAAGCTGATCTCCGGTCAGCCCATCATTGAAGCGGCCTCCGGCCCGTTTGCCGCTGCGCTCACGCTGGCGGGCCTGACCGCCGGTCACCCGGTGGTTCTGGTGATGCCGGAGGATGCCCCCGCCCTGCGGCAGGAGACCCTGCTGCGGCTGGGTGCGCAGATCCGCCACAGCCCGGCCCGCAACGGTGTGAACGGTGCCCGCCGTCTGGCGGCACAGACCGCCGCCGCAAACGGCTGGTACTACATGGACTGGCTTGCCAACGATGATAACCCGGAGTACCACCGCCGCGTTACCGGCCCTGCCATTGTGCAAAGCATCGCGCGGGAGGGCAAAAGCGCTGTGGACGCTATCGTGATCGGCGTGGGCAGCGGCGGCACCGTGACCGGTGTGGGCGAGACCATCAAGGCATGGACGAACGATGTGCGCATCGCCGCCGTGGAGCCTTACGAATCGCAGGCGCTGGGCGGCGGCCTGACCGGCCCCCACGGCATCAGCGATCTGGGCTACGGCTTTGTGCCGGAAAACTTCAACGCCTATGTGGTGGACAACGTGGTGGCGGTGAACACCACCGACGCGCAGCGGGCCGCGCAAAAGGTGCTGCGCACCGATGCCATCCCGGCTTCGGTGGCATCCGGTGCCGTTTTGCAGGCGGCCGCACAGCTCATCCATGTAGGTGCCAGCCGCTCTGCCCTTGCCATCCTGCCCGGACGGCAGATCGTAAATACATTATAAGGAATAAGGAGAAATCATAGAGTTCCCATGACAAACGACATGACAAAGGGAGCCATTACACCGCTCCTGATCCGTTTTACCATTCCGCTGGTACTTGGCAACCTGTTCCAGCTCACCTACAACGCCGCCGACAGCATCATCGTGGGCAAGTTCGTGGGCGAGGAAGCTCTTGCCGCCGTCGGCACTTCCAACCCGCTCATGACTCTGGCCATCCTGTTTATCAACGGCATGTGTCTGGGTGCCGGCATTCTGGTCAGTACCGCATTCGGTGCCGGTAATACCCAGCTGATGGAGCATCAGGTGTCCACCACCGCCATTGCAGGCACCGTGTTCTCGCTGGCATTCTCGGCGCTGTGCGTCATTCTGGCCACGCCCCTGCTGCAGCTGATGCAGGTGCCCGCCGATATCCTGCCCATTGCGGTCAGCTACTTGCGCATCGTGTTTGCAGGCCTGATCTTCACCTTCTTCTATAACTTCCTTGCCGCCACCATGCGTGCACTGGGCGACAGCAAGAGTGCCCTGTATTTCCTGATGATCAGCTCTGTGCTGAACATCGGCGGCGACCTGTTCTTTGTGCAGGTGCTGAACTGGGGCAGCAACGGCTGCGCCCTTTCCACCGTGGTCAGCGAAGCACTGTGCTGCGTGCTGTGCGTACTGTACATCCGCTGGAAGGTGCCCATCCTGCAGCTGGGCAGGCGCTGGCTGGTGTTTGATGGCAAGCTGCTGCGCAAAACGGTCAGCTACGGCTGGGCCAGCGCCATGCAGCAAGCCACCGTGCAGCTGGGCAAGATCGCGGTGCAGGCCATCGTGAACACCATGGGTGTCAACGCCATGGCTGCCTTTACCGCTGCTTCCCGCATTGACGACTTTGCCTATACCCCGCAGCAGAACATCGGCCACGCCATGACCACCCTCATGGCGCAGAACCGGGGTGCCGGCAAGCACGACCGTGTGAAGCAGGGCTTCCACTGCGGTATGCGCATCGAGGCCGCTTACGGCGTGCTGATCGCCGTTGTATGCTTTTCCGGTGCGCCCTTTATCATGAAGCTGTTCGTCACCGACCCGGAGGTCATCCATCTGGGCGTGCGCTTCCTGCGCACGGTTTCCCTGTTCTACCTGATGCCCGCAGCCACCAATGGCATTCAGGGCTTCTTCCGCGGCATTGGCGATCTGAAGGTCACGCTGGTGTCCAGCACCTTCAACATGGTGTTCCGTGTGGCGGCAGCTGCGGTGTTCGTGCTGGTGTGGAAAATGGAGATCGAAGCTCTGCCTTACAGCTATGCGGTGGGCTGGGTCGTCATGCTGCTCTACGAGCTGCCCATGCTGGTTCGGTATCTGCGCAGCCATGGAGACGAATTATAATCGTTTTATTTGATTTGTGATACGAAAAAGGCTCTGCGTCGCAAGGATGCAGAGCCTTTTTCGTATTAAACTTACTTGCGGCTTGCCAGCAGATTCTCGATCTTCTTCAGCGGATCGATGATGCTGGAAACGGACATATCGTGGTTCAGAGCCACCACAAAGTAGGCGGCGTACTTGGAAACATCCACATCCACATACCAGTCGCGGGTGAGCAGCTCAGGCATCCGGTAGGTCAGGTTGGTGCCCACAACATAGGTCAGCTTGCCCTCGGCCACAGCCTTGTCGAACTTCTCCAGACCGCTGGTGAACAGGGGGAAGGTGGCGTTGGCGATGATGTTGGCAGCGCCGCGCTCCTTCAGGTTGCTGGCGACCTCCAGCATGCTCTCGCCGGAAGCAATGATGTCGTCTGCGATAAAGACGGTCTTGCCTTCCACGCTCTCGCCCAGATACTCGTGGGCAACGATGGGGTTGCGGCCATTCACCACGCGGGTGTAATCGCGGCGCTTGTAGAACATGCCCAGATTGCAGCCCAGCACGCTGGAGAAGTACATGTTGCGGTTCATGGCGCCCTCGTCCGGGCTGACCACGGTAAACTTGCTCTTATCAAAGGAGAGGTCCGGGTCCTTCTTCAGCAGGCTCTTCAGCACCTGATAGGTGGGCATTGCGTTATCAAAGCTCATCAGCGGCACAGCGTTCTGCACGCGGGGGTCATGAGCATCAAAGGTGATGATGTTGCGCACACCCATGGTCTGCAGCTCCTGCAGGGCCACAGCGCAGTCCAGACTTTCGCGCACCACACGGCGATGCTGACGGCCGCCGTACAGGCTGGGCATAATGACCGACACACGGTGTGCCTTGCCGGCCACTGCCTGGATCAGGCGCTTCAGGTTGGCGAAGTGATCGTCCGGAGACATGTGGTTCTCGTAGTTGAACAGCTTGTAAGTCACGCTGTAGTTGCCGGGATCGACCACGATGAAGATATCGTCGCCGCGCACCGACTCCTTCACCAGACCCTTGGCATCGCCACTCTGGAAGCGGGGGCAGTCGCAAGGAATAATGAAGGTCTCTTTGTCAATTCCGGCAGCCTTGGCCCAGCGGACCAGATGCTTGTCGATCAGGCCGGTCAGTTCCTCTGCACCGGGGCAGGAGATCAGCCGCATATCTGCCACGCTGGGCTGCTCAAAGAACGACTTCGGGGAAATTTCAATAGACATAGTCATAACTCCTTATTGCTGTTTACGATCCGTATCATGCACACAAGAGCGCATATCTGGTTTTATTTTATCACATTTCGTCGATTCTGCCATATCAATTTGTTTCATGTCAGGATTTTCTGCGCCTTGCACAGCTGTTTTTCTTTTTTCTCAAAGAGAATGTGTGTTTTCGACAAAAAGACAGCCGATTCTTTGCCATTTCGCAAATTTCGGCTGATTTTCGTGGAAAAGTAAGACTTTTCTTTGTCTGAGCAGTCTCCCGGGATCGCTCTTCCGGGAGATAGAAATGCAGTGTGCCGGGCAGCGGAGATGCTGCTGTTTTCGCTCGTTCGCCCTCCCCGGCAGAGCCGCAAAAACAAAGGCATCTGCAGCAAATTTGCTGAGCTTCAGAAGCTCAGAAGCGATCGTTGCAGATGCCTTCTTATTTTATATGATTGCGATAGGTGCTTTGTGTTCCGCTTACAGGGCAGCGACCGCAGCCTTCAGGGCATCCACGCGGTCGGTGTTCTCCCACTTCACGCCCAGATCCTCGCGGCCCATGTGGCCGTATGCGGCCAGCTTGCGGTAGATGGGCTTGCGCAGGTCGAGTTCGCGGATGATGGCGGCGGGGGTCAGGTCGAACACCTTCTCCACAGCCTGCTCGATCTTCTCATCCGAGACGGTGCCGGTGCCGAAGGTGTCCACCATGATGGACACAGGCTTTGCCACGCCAATGGCGTAGGCCACCTGCACTTCGCACTGCTTGGCAAGACCTGCAGCCACGATGTTCTTTGCCACCCAGCGGGTCGCATAGGCAGCGCTGCGGTCCACCTTGCTGGGGTCCTTGCCGGAGAAGGCACCGCCGCCGTGACGTGCATAGCCGCCGTAGGTGTCCACGATGATCTTGCGGCCGGTCAGGCCGGTGTCACCCTGCGGGCCACCCACAACGAAGCGGCCGGTGGGGTTGACCAGGATGCGTACACCTTCGAGGCTCATGTCTCCGAGGGTCGGGTGCAGCACATGGTCCACAAGAGCAGTTACCAGGTCCATCTGTTCCACGCCGGGGAGATGCTGGGTGGAGATGACGATGGTTTCAAGGCCCAAGGGCTTCCCGTCGGGCCCGTAGCTCACCGTGACCTGCGTTTTGCCGTCCGGGAGGATAAAGGGGATGGTCCCGGTTTTGCGGGCTTGTGTGAGCTGGTAGGCCAGCTTATTCGCAAGGGTGATGGGCAGGGGCATGAGGTCGTCCGTCTCATCGCAGGCGTAGCCGAACATCATACCCTGGTCCCCAGCACCCAGCAGGGCCTCTTCGTCCTTGGTGCGGCCTTCCTTCACCTCCATGGAGCCGGTCACGCCCATGGAAATGTCCGGGCTCTGGCTGTCGATGCTGGTCAGGACAGCGCAGGTGTTCCCGTCAAAGCCGGCCTCCGGGCGGTCGTAGCCCACCTCGCAGATGGTCTCCCGGACCAGTTTGGGGATGTCCACATAGCAGTCGGTGGAGATCTCCCCTCCCACCACCACCAGCCCAGTGGTGGCGAAAGTCTCGCAGGCCACCCGGCTGGCCTGGTCCTTCCTGAGCATGGCGTCCAGGACGGCGTCGGAGATCTGGTCGCAGACCTTGTCGGGGTGGCCCTCCGTTACGGACTCGGAGGTGAAGAGATAGTGTCTTGCCATAGTACAGGTTCCTTTCTGAGCACTGACCTCATCAAGGGGCGAAAAAAATGTGCGTTTCGACGGCGAAACACACAAACGGATTTGGTTGCTTGCTCCTCATCTGTCGATCACCGCCGGATTTGGCACCTTGTCATAAGCAGGTTGCCGTGGGTTCATCGGGCCGTTCCCTCCGCCACTCTTGATAAGGGTAATAAAATTGTCCCTATTATCTTATCAGGTTTTTCCCGTTTGTCAATACGGTTTTTCCGGTTTTGCGGAGAAATCCGTCGCCCCGTCGGAAAACTGCGCAGATGTTCCGCCTGTTCAAAAATTATACATGACTTTTTTCCTCTGATCGGGTATAATGGATATCGCTTGTATATTTGAAATGTTCTGGAGGGCTTCACCGTGAGAAAACTCTGCGACAGCGTGGACCGCTTTTGCCTGCAGCATCCCCGCTTCGGCATTCCGAACCTGATGAAGTTTCTGGTGGGGATCATGGCCGTGGTATTTGTGCTGGACCTGTTCTCCAATGGCTATGCCAGCTATATGCTGTACTTCAACGCAGAGCTCGTTCTGCAGGGAGAGCTGTGGCGGCTGGTCACCTGGATGTTCCTGCCCACCAACGGCTCTCTGTTCTGGATCTTCATCAGCCTGTCCTTCTACTACTTCATCGGCACCTCCATTGAGGAGTACTGGGGCACCGCCAAGTTCACCCTGTTCTATCTGGCCTGCGCCGTGCTGATGGTGGTATTCGGCATGATCAGCATACTGTGGTCCCCGCTTCCCGTTGTCAGCAGCGGCAATCTCAACCAGATCCTGTTCCTGGCCTTTGCTACCCTGTACCCTGACGCGCTGATCCGCGTCTATCTGATCCTGCCAGTCAAGGCCAAGTGGCTGGCGGCGTTGTATGTGCTGCTGACCCTGTATGACCTGCTCCGTTCCGGTATGTGGGCGGCGCTGTTCACACTGCCCCAGCTGCTGGCCGTCTGGCTGGTGTATCTGGTGTTCTTCTGGGACAGGATCGGGGACCTTCTGCGGGAGTTCGGCTTTGCCGTCCGCCATCAGAACTCCCACCAGACCATCCAGTTCAAGTCCGCAGTGAAGCAGCAGCGGAAGAAGGCCCAGCAGCAGGGCTACCGCCACAAGTGCGAGGTCTGCGGCCGCACAGATACGGACTTTCCGGACCTGCAGTTCCGCTATTGCTCCAAGTGCGCAGGCTACCACTGCTTCTGTGAGGACCACATCTTCAACCACACACATTTTACGCAGTGAGCGTTTCCGCGGTCTCCGCCCATCGGGGCGGGGACCGCTTTTTTGACACGGCCCCTGAGATTTCTCTTCCTTCCGGCCCACAAATGCGATATACTGAAAAAAACGACACCAGAGGAAAAGGGAGACGATACCCATGGAACGACAACTGGGAAAGCCCCTGCATATTCAGGCGGCGGAGGCCTTTGAATCGCCCGCGTTTCTTCAGAAGCTGGGAATGGCCCGCGCCGACGCGGAGCGTATCTTCGGCGGCGCCGACTGGCACCAGCTGCTTCGGGATCTGGTGCCCATCCGGGGCCGGATCTCCTGCGCCGACGCCCTGGCGGCCTTCCGCCCCCTGCTGGACCAGGTGGCGCCGGATCCCGCTGAGGGATGGCTGTCCTACGCCTACCAGGTGGCCCGGGCGCTGTTGTATCCGGCGTCGGACCCCGGACATACCTCCGCCCAGTGGGATGGAGCGCTGTGCTTTCTGCAGCTGCTCCAGGTCCTGTGACGCGGAGCGGACCTGCCTGCCCTTTGACTTCTGGCTGGACTTTGAATTCTGCACGGAGGAGGAACTCTCCCACAGCGGTGTGGCGGAGGAGTACCGCCGCTTCTGCTACCGGTTCCGGGAGGAATACATCTATGAGATGCTCCGCCTGAGCCGGGAGGTCACGTCCTTCCGCACCCTGGAGCACATCGCCGGCGTCCACTATGTGTCCATGCGGGTGGCCCGGGCCTTCTGCGCCTCCGGCGGACTCATCGACCTGGGGCTGATCTCCGGAGCCGCCCTGGGCCACGACCTGGGCAAATTCGGCTGCAAGCCCGGGGAACGGGTGCCCTACCTGCACTATTACTACACCGACCAGTGGTTCACCCGCCGGGGACTGACGGCCCTGGGCCACATCGCGGCCAACCACTCCGTCTGGGATTTGGAGATCGAGAACCTGTCCTCGGAGTCCCTGACGCTGGTGTACGCGGACTTCCGGGTGAAGCAGACCTATGGGGAGGACCGCCGGGAGATCCCCTGCCTCTACTCCCTGCAGGAGGCCTTTGACGTCATCCTCAGCAAGCTGGACAATGTGGACGATGCCAAGCGCCTGCGCTACCGCTATGTCTACGCCAAGCTGCGGGACTTTGAGGACTATCTCATCTCCTTTGGGGTGGACACCACCCTCCGCACCGCCGGCGGCCCCGCCCGCCCGGCCAAAAATGCTGCCCTGCTGAACACGGACGAGGTGGTGACCGCTCTGCGGCGTACCGCCGTGGACCACAATATCCGCCTGATGCACCGGCTGGGCCATGAGCAGCTCTTCGGCAACACTCTGGAGGCCGCCCGGGGCGAAAAGAACCCCGCCCGGCTCCAGGCATACGTCTCCATTTTTGAGGAGTATTTCACCTACTGGAACGCCTCCCAGAAGCAGCAGACCCTGGACTTTCTGTACGAGCTGCTGCTGATCCCGGACGGAGACATCCGCCGCCGGGCCGCCGCCCTCATCGGACGCATCCTGGCCGCCTTCCGCCTGGGCTATCAGAAGGAGCCCCCGGCCGACGCCCCGCCGGACCCGGAGGAAGACCTGCCCTTCCAGCTGTGGGCGGAGTACCTGGAAAAGCTCATCGACCCGGACCGGCGTCTGACGCCCCGGCAGATCAGCATGATCCGCTATCAGGCCAAGACCGCGGCGGACGCGCTGCTGATGAACTGCTCCGACGCCGACGCCCCCCGCTTTGCCGGGGAGCTGTTCCGCCACTACCGCCGCCCGGAACTGGTGGACGCCGATGCGGCCTTTGCCCTGCTGGACACGGTGCTGAGCCTGCCGCTGGACCGGGTATCCGCCGAGGATCTGCACGTGCTGACCGGCTTTTCCGTCTGGTGGCTGGAACGGGGCGGCCTGCCCCAGAAGGCCGCCGCCCTGCGGCTGTTCCACCACCTGCTGACGGCCCTGGACCCCAATGGCCGGGACGCCGCGGCCATCACTGCCGCCGTGGAGGCAGCGGATTGCCGGGGAAGCACGCCGCTGCTGTTTCTCCAGGCCCGCCTGGGAGAGCGGCTGGGCCTGGATGTCTCCATCCAGCGGTCCCTGTTGGACCGGCAGGACGTTGTGAGCAATGTGTTTCTGGACAACCTGAAGACTGCGACCCACTGGGTTCTGAAGGCCGTGGGCGTGGAGTACCTGCTGGGTCAGGTGGAACAGGGAGACCGCGCCAACGTGCTCCACATCGCCACCCACTTCTCCAACCTGATGAAGGTCAGTGAGAATATCGTGGTCCGCCGGCTGGCGGGCGCTTCCCTGCTGGCCATTGCTCCGGCCCTGACGCCGGACCGCCGGAACGAGGTGGCCGTGGAGCTTTCCAAGGTGCTGGAGACCGGGCAGACGGAGATCTCCCAGTACATCCCCCAGTACCTGGGCCAGTTTGCCCTGTGGCTGACGCCCAGGGAGCTGGACGAGATCGTGGATCAGATGCAGATCCTCCTCTCCTCCGCCAACACCGTGGTGGTGGCCGCCGCCCTGGCAACTGTGGGCGCCATGCTGGAGCATTACGCCGTATACGCCCAGCGGTTCCACGAGTCCCGGGAGGTACTGGAACGCCGCTGGCGGCGGCTGGCAGGCCTGCTGTTGAAGGGCCTGGCCTCTTATCGTCAGAGCGTGCGGCAGGAGGCGCTGCAGATCCTGGGCGAGCGGATCTTCGCCTCACAGACCCTCTCCTACGAGGGGAAGGCTGCCCTCTTCACCCTGATGGCCAAGAAGATCCTCTTCCTGCTGGGAGAGCATCCGGAACAGGAGCTGAGCTTCTTCTACACCGCCGCCGCCCTCTCCCACATCTACCGCTTCATCGTCTCCTATCAGATTGAAAGCGGAGACTTCCCATTCTACATGCCGGCAAGGGCCGCCTTCTTTCCCGGCACCTTCGACCCCTTCTCCCTGAGCCACAAGGGCATCGTCCAGGAGATCCGGGACCTGGGGATGGAGGTGTATCTGGCCATCGACGAGTTCTCCTGGTCCAAGAAGGCGCAGCCCTCCCTGGTGCGGAGGCAGATCGTCAGCATGTCCGTGGCGGACGAGTTCGACGTGTACCTCTTCCCCCACGACATCCCAGTGAACCTGGCCACGCCGGAGGACCTGGACCGGCTGCGGGAGGTCTTTTCCGGCCGGGAGCTGTACCTGGCGGTGGGCTCGGACGTGGTAGCCAACGCATCCTCCTACAAGGCGGCACCGGTGCCGGGGTCCGTCCACTCCATGAACCACATCGTCTTCCGCCGCTCCAGCGACGCGGAGGGACGGGAGATCGACGCAGATCTGGGCTGCATCTCCGGCCGCATCATCCAGCTGCAGCTGCCCACCCATCTGGAAGACATCAGCTCCACCCGCA
>OLZW01002472.1_pt1 | contig 11841 bp, 12 predicted proteins | sample 1674281 | NCBI WGS metagenome assembly OLZW01 (sample SAMEA103958157, study PRJEB25191) | human gut metagenome | biome: human-associated habitat [ENVO:00009003]; feature: intestine environment [ENVO:2100002]; material: feces | place: Germany | collected 2013/2015
TGACAAATAGGTTTTATAGGCATATAATGACATCATCGAGTTAAACCTATCAAAACAGTAGGAAAGAAAGGAGAACTTACGATGTCAAAAATTTATAATGGTGCTTTAGAGCTTGTTGGAAATACTCCTCTTGTAGAGGTGAAAAATATTGAAGAAGAATTAGGATTAGAGGCAAGGATCCTTGTGAAACTGGAATATTTTAATCCGGCCGGAAGTGTAAAAGACAGAATTGCCAAAGCAATGATCGAGGATGCTGAGGAAAAAGGATTATTAAAAGAAGGTTCTGTTATCATTGAGCCTACTTCGGGAAATACGGGAATCGGCCTTGCATCGATTGCAGCAGTCAAAGGATACCGTATCATTCTTACTATGCCGGAGACAATGAGTGTAGAAAGAAGAAACATCCTGAAAGCATACGGAGCAGAGATTGTTCTGACAGAAGGCGCAAAGGGAATGAAGGGTGCGATTGAAAAAGCAGATGAACTTGCAAAAGAGATCCCGGGCAGCTATATCCCTGGACAGTTTGTTAATCCGGCTAATCCGGAAGTACACAGAAAGACAACCGGACCAGAGATCTGGAAGGATACAGACGGAGAAGTAGATCTGTTTATCGCAGGTGTTGGTACAGGTGGAACACTGACCGGTGTCGGCGAATATCTGAAATCCCAGAATCCGGATGTGAAGATCGTTGCATTGGAGCCTGCAAGCTCACCGGTACTTTCTACAGGAAAAGGTGGTCCTCACAAGATTCAGGGAATCGGAGCAGGATTTGTACCGGACGTACTCAACACAACTGTATATGATGAAATATTTACTGTAGAAAATGATGACGCTTTTGCAACAGGAAAGCTGCTTGCAAAGAAAGAGGGAATCCTGGTAGGAATTTCTTCGGGAGCCGCACTTTATGGAGCGATCGAACTTGCAAAACGTCCGGAAAACAAAGGAAAGACGATTGTGGCACTGCTTCCGGATACCGGAGACAGATATTACTCCACACCGCTCTTCACGGAGTAGAATATGAATTTTTCAAAGAAAAGCAGATACGGACTTCGGGCACTGATCGACCTGACCGTATACTCAAAAGAATCCCATGTTGCACTTGCAGCAATTGCAGAGCGTAACAGTATTTCACCGCAGTATCTGGAACAGGTATTTGCGGCACTCAGAAAAGCCGGAATCATTAAAAGCGTGAAAGGACCGCAGGGGGGATACCTGTTGGCGAAGCCTGCCACAAAGATTTCGGTTGCGGAAATATTACGTGCGCTGGAAGGTGATTATCTCATCGAAGAAGAGGATGTAGAAGGCGCCGAGAACGGAAGAGCTGCGGCTCAGGCTGTGCAGAGTGAAGTTATCGAACGTCTGAACAGAGGACTACAGGATATTCTTGAGAATCTGTTTCTCTCTGACCTCGAACAAAAATATCAGGAATACAGTGAATACAGTCAGGATATGTACTATATATAATAGAAGAAATGCACACCATCAGACCGGGAGGCTGAGGTGTGTATTTTTTGGTTTGACGGTCGGGTGGGGAGTTTGGGAGGAAGGGAGCAGGCGGTTCAGGCAGAAAAGAAGGGATTCCGATTCAATCGGCAAATCATTCCGATGAGCCTCCGAAAGCAATCATTGTGTCAGCAATGGCTTCCACAATGATTTGAGTCTCATCTACATTGCCTCAAATGAATTGGAATCCCTTCTTTTCTGCCTGGTCGCCCCGCTCCCTTCCTCCAAAACTCCCCACCCTCTTCCTGGAAGACAGAAAACATACAGACGGGATGCCCCAGTCTGATGATGTGCGGAAAAAACCGGTTGCTCCAGCCAGTTGTTGTTTAAGTGGAAGTGTGGAGCTCCCAGAAAGTAGAAAATGCATCATCTCAAAACAGCCTAATCCCAGGAAGTAGAAAATACATCATCTTCAAACAGTCCGATCCCAATATTTGCGGACGAAAATGGCGCAGCCATTAAGTCCCGCCCCACGCAATACAGTATTGTTAAAAAAGCAAGTAAATCCTTTATAGTATGTCCTGTAAGCGCCCAAATCAAGTCGATTATTATAGGCTTGAGTGAGGTTCCACCCGGATATGCTGTCGGATTCCAATTCATTTGAGGCAATGGAGATGAGACTCAGAACATTATGGAAGCCTTTGCTGACATAATGTTCGCTTTCAGAGGCTCATCGGAATGGTTTGCCGATTGAATTGGAATCCGACAGCATATCCGGGTGGAACCGGACTAAAAATAAAAAAATCATAAACCCTGTTGACAAAGTGAATAGTAAGTGGTACATTTATAAGCGTAGAAAATGTTAGCACTCAGACATAACGAGTGCTAATAACAAAAAGGAGGTAGCATATGGAAGCCATACAGGAACTTAGTGAGCGGAAGACGAAGATCTTACATGCAATCATTAAGAACTATCTTGAGACCGGAGAGCCTGTGGGATCCAGAACGATTTCCAAGTATACGGATCTGAATTTAAGTTCGGCAACGATCCGGAATGAGATGGCAGATCTCGAAGAGCTTGGTTATATCATGCAGCCTCACACATCAGCAGGAAGGATTCCGTCGGATAAAGGTTACAGATGGTATGTGGATATGCTGATGAGCCAGAAAGAACAGGAGATTACCGAAATCAAAGGTCAGATGCTTGAGAAGGCTGACAAGATGGAAGAACTTCTGAAGCAGGTTGCAAAGGTTCTTGCGAACAACACGAATTATGCGACGATGATTTCGACTCCGACTTACAACGGGAACAAATTAAAATTTATCCAGCTTTCACAGGTTGATGACCATCAGCTGATCGTTGTGATCGTGATGGAAGGCAACATTGTAAAGAACCAGATCGTGACACTGGATGAGCCGCTCAGCAATGAAGCACTATTGAAGCTGAATATGCTTCTGAATACTTCGCTGAACGGAACTTCACTAGAGCAGATCAATCTGGGAGTGATCGCAAGACTGAAAGAACAGGCAGGGATCCACAGTGGTGTGATGAGCAGTGTCCTGGATGCAGTAGCGAATGTGATCCAGCTGGATGACGACATGGAGATTTACACCAGTGGCGCGACGAATATTTTCAAGTATCCGGAGCTTAGTGATAAGCAGAGCGCACAGGAGATCATCAGTGCTTTTGAAGAAAAGCAGCAGCTTGCCGCTCTGGTAACAAAGTCAATGGCAAACGGCGGTGAAGACAGAGACATCCAGGTATACATCGGAGATGAATCGAATGTGGAGAACATGAAAGACTGCAGCGTAGTCACAGCAACATATGAGTTGGGCGAGGGCATGCAGGGAACCATCGGAATCATCGGACCGAAGCGAATGGATTATGAACATGTCATGAAGACGCTTAAGACACTGATGGCAGAGCTGGATGACATATTCCACAGGGATGAGCCGAAAAAGCTCGAATAAGAAGTAAGAAAGGTGGAAGAACCATTGGATAAAAAGATGAGTAATGAAGAAATGGTAAAAGAAGCAGTGGAAGAAGCAAAGAAAGCTGCGGAGGCAGAAGCCAAAGAGCAGGAGGCAAAAGGGCAGGAACCGGAAGACGCGGAAGAAACCGAAGCAACAGAGGAAGAAGCTGTTGGTAAAGAGACGAATTCCGAAGATGCTGAAGAACCAAAGAAAAAGAAGCTGTTTGAAAAGAAGAATAAAAAAGATAAAAAGGATGAGCAGATCGCAGATCTGACAGACAAACTTACGAGACACATGGCTGAGTTCGATAATTACAGAAAGCGTACTGAAAAAGAAAAGTCAGCGATGTATGAGATCGGAGCCAAAGATGTTGTAGAAAAAATTCTTCCGATTGTAGACAACTTTGAACGCGGACTTCAGTCCGTACCGGAAGAAAAGAAAGATGATCCGTTCGTAGATGGAATGGATAAGATCTATAAACAAATGATGAGCACACTGGAAGGAATCGGAGTAAAACCGATCGAAGCAGTTGGTCAGGAATTCGATCCGAATTTCCACAATGCAGTGATGCATGTGGAGGATGAAGAACTTGGTGAAAATGTAGTAGCCGAGGAATTCCAGAAAGGATATATGTACCGTGACTCAGTCGTAAGACACAGCATGGTAAAGGTAGCAAACTAAGATATACCGTGTACCGCATTTACGATACACTTTATATAAATAACAAAGCAAAATACAATTTTTATTATATTAACAGGAGGTCTTCATAATGGGCAAAATCATTGGTATTGACTTAGGTACAACAAACAGTTGTGTAGCCGTTATGGAAGGTGGACAGCCGGTCGTAATCGCAAATACAGAAGGAGCAAGAACTACACCATCTGTAGTAGCATTTACAAAGACAGGAGAACGTCTTGTAGGTGAACCTGCAAAACGTCAGGCAGTAACAAATGCAGAAAAGACAATCTCATCTATCAAGCGTGAGATGGGTACAGATCATAAAGTAGACATCGATGGAAAGAAATATTCTCCACAGGAAATTTCAGCTATGATCCTTCAGAAATTGAAAGCAGATGCAGAAGGATATCTTGGAGAAAAAGTTACGGAAGCAGTTATCACTGTTCCGGCTTACTTCAACGATGCTCAGCGTCAGGCTACAAAAGATGCAGGTAAGATCGCAGGACTTGATGTAAAACGTATCATCAACGAGCCTACAGCAGCTGCACTTGCTTATGGTCTTGACAACGAGAAAGAGCAGAAGATCATGGTTTACGACCTGGGTGGTGGTACATTCGACGTATCCGTTATCGAGATCGGTGATGGAGTTATCGAAGTACTTTCAACAGCTGGTAACAACAGACTTGGTGGAGATGACTTCGACCAGAAGATCACAGATTACATGCTTGCAGACTTCAAGGCAAAAGAAGGCGTAGATCTTTCTACAGATAAGATGGCTCTTCAGAGATTAAGAGAAGCTGCAGAGAAAGCAAAGAAAGAACTTTCAAGCGCAACAACAACAAATATCAACCTTCCGTTCATCACAGCAACAGCTGAAGGACCGAAGCATTTCGATATGAACCTTACAAGAGCTAAATTCGACGAGCTGACAAGAGACCTCGTAGAAAAGACTCAGGAACCGGTAAGACGTGCACTTTCTGACGCAGGAATCACAGCTTCCGAGCTTGGACAGGTACTTCTCGTTGGTGGATCAACACGTATCCCGGCTGTTCAGGAAGAAGTTAAGAGACTGACAGGCAAAGAGCCTAGCAAATCCCTTAACCCAGATGAGTGTGTAGCACTTGGTGCTTCCGTACAGGGTGGTAAACTTGCAGGAGATGCAGGCGCAGGAGACATCCTTCTTCTTGATGTAACTCCACTGTCACTGTCTATCGAGACAATGGGTGGTGTAGCTACAAGACTGATTGAGAGAAATACAACAATCCCGACAAAGAAGAGCCAGATCTTCTCAACAGCAGCAGATAACCAGACAGCTGTAGACATCAACGTTGTACAGGGTGAGAGACAGTTCGCAAGAGACAACAAGTCCCTCGGACAGTTCAGACTTGATGGAATCCCGCCGGCTCCACGTGGAATCCCGCAGATTGAAGTTACATTCGATATCGATGCAAATGGTATCGTAAATGTATCTGCTAAGGATCTTGGAACAGGTAAAGAGCAGCATATTACAATCACAGCAGGTTCTAATATGTCTGATGACGATATCGATAAAGCTGTAAAAGAAGCAGCTGAATTCGAGGCTCAGGATAAGAAACGTAAAGAAGCAATCGATACAAGAAACGAAGCAGACGCTATGGTATTCCAGACAGAGAAGGCAATCAAAGAGGTTGGCGACAAAGTCGATGCTACAGAGAAGGCAGCTGTAGAGGCTGACGTTCAGGCACTGAAAGATATCCTTGCAAAATCTGCTCCGGAGAACACAACAGAAGAGCAGGTAGCAGAGATCAAAGCTGCGAAGGAAAAACTGATGGAGAGCGCACAGAAACTGTTCACAAAGATGTATGAGCAGGCAGGTGCTGCAGCAGGTGCAGGTGCACAGGCTGGTCCTACACCAGAAGCTGGTCCGGCTCCGGATGGTTTCCAGGGTGATGATGTTGTAGACGGAGACTACAAAGAAGTCTAAAATATAGAAAAGATGCCGGTAAGACAGAAGAGAAACAGGCAGCAGGGCATCAGATAAATGAAGCATGAAGAGAAATTCTACGGAGCTTTGTAGCTTCGTAGAATTTCTTGAGGTTAAGAAAGAGATACAGAAAGGTTAGTATTTGTGTTATGGCAGAGGCAAAGAGAGATTATTATGAGGTGCTCGGCGTAAGCAAAGATGCAGATGATGCTACAATCAAGAAAGCATACCGCCAGCTTGCGAAGAAGTACCATCCAGATATGAATCCAGGGGATAAAGAAGCAGAAATAAAGTTCAAAGAGGCTTCCGAAGCCTATGCCGTTCTGAGTGACGCTGACAAACGTCGTCAGTACGATCAGTTCGGCCACGCTGCATTTGATGGCGGTGCCGGCGGCGGAGCAGGTGGATTCGGCGGCGGATTTAACTTCAATGGAGCAGATTTCAGCGACATTTTCGGAGATATCTTCGGAGATATGTTCGGTGGTTCCAGAAGAGGTGGCGCAAGCAACGGTCCTATGAAAGGGGCTAATATCAGAAAGAGCATTCGCATCACATTCGAGGAAGCTGTCTTCGGATGCGAGAAAGAACTGGATCTTGTGCTGAAAGATCCTTGCGAAGACTGTCACGGCACAGGTGCAAAGCCTGGAACATCACCGGAGACATGTCCAAAGTGCGGCGGTAAAGGTCAGGTCGTATATACATCCCAGTCCTTCTTTGGAACCGTACAGAATGTACAGACGTGTCCTAACTGTGGTGGTTCCGGTAAGATCGTGAAAGAGAAATGTCCGAAATGTGCAGGTACAGGATATACATCCAGCAGAAAGAAGATCAAAGTTACGATTCCGGCAGGTATCGATAACGGACAGAGCGTACGCATCCGTGAAAAAGGAGAACCGGGAGTTAATGGCGGACCGAGAGGAGATCTCCTCGTTGAGGTTAACGTATCCAGACACCCAATCTTCCAGAGACAGGATATGCATATCTTCTCAACCGTTGCGATTTCTTTCGCAGTGGCTACACTCGGTGGTGATGTGAAGATTCCAACCGTAGACGGAGACGTTCTCTACACAGTAAAACCGGGAACAAAGACAGATACAAAAGTACGTCTGAAAGGAAAGGGAGTTCCATCCCTTAGAAATACTCAGGTAAGAGGAGATCATTATGTAACATTAGTGATCCAGACACCGGAGAGATTAAGCGCAGAGGCGAAAGAGGCTCTGAGAAAATTCGATGAGCTTAGTGGAAATACACTTCATCAGCATGATAACCTTGCTACAAAATCTGAGAAATCAGAGAAAAAGGGCAAGAAAAAAGGATTCATGGATAAGATGAAAGAAGCCTTTGAAGATAAAGAATAAAAAGAATGATGAGAGCGGCAGGTGCTGACCGAGAGGTTGGTGGCTGTCGCTTTTTAGCATATCTAGCGACGCAAGTCGCTAATACGCTGAAGAATATGATATGGGAATAATTGAAAAGCAGATTCAGGGAATCAAGGTTAAATAGATGATTTATAGCAAGTTTCTCTTGGTCTGGTTTTCCAAAATCTTAACATGTGTCAAATATCCAGCAAAACTCATATCCAAAAAAAATCCCCCCCTAGAACAGCTCCTTGTATTTACACGCGAAATCGGATATATTAGAAGATATTGGAAATGCGTTGCACGAAGTATCCGCAGGCATCGTAGTTGTGGGTTTTGTCTCCAACATCTTTACAAATATAGCAGAAAGAAGGTGAATTTCATCGTGAATCAGATCGTTTTGACAGGAATGGTGCTTTCTGTCGCACCGGTGGGCGAGTACGACCGCAGAGTTGTCATACTTACAAAAGAACAGGGGAAGATCTCAGCCTTTGCAAAGGGATCAAGAAGACCGAACAGTCCATTGGTGGGAGCGGTGAATCCATTTACTTTCGGTGAATTCACGATGTATGAAGGTCGTTCTTCCTACACAATTCAGTCTGTAAATGTATCCAATTATTTTTCGGAATTGAGAGCAGATGTGGTAGGCGCATATTATGGCTTTTATTTCCTTGAGGTTGCGAATTACTATGCGAGGGAACGGAATGATGAGCGGGAACTTTTAAAATTACTTTATCAGACGATGCGTGCGCTGACAAATCCACATCTTCCGAATCAGTTGATCCGTTACATTTTCGAGTTGAAAGTGCTGACAATCAACGGACAAGGACCGCAGGTGTTCCAGTGTGTACAGTGTGGCGACCGGACGAGGCCGGCAGTGTTCAGCGCGGCGAAGGGCGGACTTGTGTGTAATGAATGTGACGGAGAAGTGAGAGACGGAATGTTTCTTGACGGTTCTACGCTGTATACGATGCAGTATATTGAATCCAGTACAATTGAGAAATTATATACATTTAACGTGAAGCCGGAAGTGCTGGAGAAGTTTGGACGCGTGATGGGACGGTTGATGAAGATGTATGTAGATAAGGAGTTCAAGTCTCTGGAGATACTGCAGACATTGCTGTGATATTTGGGGTATTATTTAAAAATTCTCAACAACATTTAAGACATTATGCAATTGTTGAATCATGAAAAAAATCATGCTATACTACGGTTATATCACCTGTTACATGACAGTGTGAAACGAGCGTATTTTGTTGTAAATGTAATAGTAGCAGAGGAAAGAAAAGAGAAAAATGATGGACGAGAACATTTTTATGAAGGAAAAAAAACCGATTTCTTTCGAAGACTACCTTGAATATGATGAGAACAGCAGGGGGAATCTTGGAGGAGAACTCCCTGTGATTGTATATCGGTTATTGGAATATTCTATAAAGGATGAGCTTGCAGTACGTTACGGAAGAGCGAAGCAGGTTGAGATTTTCCGGAATGCGGGAAGGAAAGCGGGAGAATTTTTTGCACGTAAGATGCTGAATCTGAATCAGCCGCTGGATCAGTTTGTGGGCGAACTCCAGAAGAAGATGGCAGAAATGAAGATTGGAGTACTCCGTATTGAATCAGTAGACGAGGAGAGCGGGCAGATCATTCTGACCGTCTCGGAAGATGCGGACTGTTCGGGGCTTCCGGTGCTTGGGGAGACTGTCTGCAATTATGATGAAGGATTTATTTCCGGAATTTTATCTTTATACTCTGGAAAGGAATATGTAGCAGTGGAAACGGACTGCTGGGCTACAGGAGGACGTGTCTGCCGTTTTCAGGCAGATGTAAGAGAAGGTGATATTTAGAGTTATGGAAGAGAAAAACTGTGAGATATTATTTGAATATCTGAGGGATATTATATATGATTCCGAGAATGCAAAGTTGGATCTTGAACAGCTGGATCCACCTTTTTGGAAACTTGGAAAAGGTCTTCAATATCTGGATAAAGCGGTGAAAGAGATGAAGCGTTATTCGGCGGAGATTTCAAAGGGAAATTTGTCAATTGAAGCACCGGGGCGAGATAATTTCCTCTGTGAGAATCTGAAGAATATCCATGCGAATCTGAACCATCTCACCTGGCAGGCAAAGCAGGTGGCGAAAGGAGATTATTCTCAGAGCGTTTCTTATCTGGGAGAATTCTCAGAAGCATTTAATATAATGACAAAGCAGTTGAAAGAACGAGAAGAGGAACTTGAAGAAGAGGCTTACAGAGACAAACTTACAGGGATTGGAAATCGTCATCTGTTCCATGAACGAGCGGAGACGATGCTTGCTACAGGTGAGAAGATTGTCTTTTGTTATTGTGATCTTGATCATTTGAAATATGTGAATGATCATTTCGGGCATCAGGAAGGGGATCGCTACCTGCTGAATTTCGTTGAGACGGTGAAGGCAAATATCCGGCCGGGAGATCTGTTCGTGCGTCTTGGCGGTGATGAGTTCTGTGTTGTGCTTTTGAACTGTTCTCAAGAGACCATGCAGGAAAAGTTTAGAAATATACATGAAGCGTTTCGTCGGGAAGGTGCTGGTGATTATCCGAAGAGTTTCAGTTATGGTATTATAGAACTCCCTGAAAGACATGATATTGTTTCTACAGATGAGATTCTGCAAAGAGCAGATGAAGTTATGTATGAATATAAGCGGAAACATAAAGAGAAGTACCTAAAACAGCTTGAAAAATAAGGTATTAGTCGTTATAATAGGAAACATTGATGTACAAAGGGGAATATCTTTAAAGAAAGATGTGAATAACTTCTGTGAAAAGATCAACCGGAGTGCATAAGTTATGTAAATAATGTAAATGATAAAAAAGAATGTGAGGAACATACAATGGTTGAAAAGACAATGGACAAGATCGTAGCACTTGCAAAGTCAAGAGGATTCGTATATCCGGGTTCTGAGATCTACGGCGGACTTGCCAACACATGGGATTATGGTAATCTTGGTGTTGAACTTAAGAATAATGTGAAGAGAGCATGGTGGAAGAAGTTCATTCAGGAGAATCCATACAATGTTGGAGTTGACTGTGCAATCCTTATGAACCCACAGACATGGATTGCTTCCGGACATCTCGGAGGATTCAGTGATCCGCTGATGGACTGTAAGCAGTGTCATGAGCGTTTCCGTGCAGATAAGATTATTGAAGATTATGCAGCAGAGAATGGAATCGAGCTTGAGAGCTCTGTAGACGGATGGACACAGGAGCAGATGGCAGCATTTATCGAGGATAATAACATTCCATGTCCGACTTGCGGAAAGCATGATTTTACAGATATCCGTCAGTTCAACCTGATGTTCAAGACATTCCAGGGTGTTACAGAGGATGCGAAGAACACAGTATACCTTCGTCCTGAGACAGCACAGGGTATCTTTGTAAACTTCAAGAATGTACAGCGTACATCCAGAAAGAAACTTCCATTCGGTATCGGACAGATTGGTAAATCTTTCCGTAACGAGATCACACCGGGGAACTTTACATTCCGTACAAGAGAGTTCGAGCAGATGGAGCTTGAGTTCTTCTGCAAACCGGACACAGACCTTGAGTGGTTTGATTACTGGAAGAGCTTCTGCCTGAACTGGCTGTCATCTCTTGGACTGAAAGATGAGGAAGTACGTTACCGTGACCATGATCAGGAAGAGCTTTCCTTCTACAGTAAGGCTACTACAGACGTTGAGTTCCTTTTCCCATTCGGATGGGGTGAGCTGTGGGGAATCGCTGACCGTACAGATTATGACCTGACTCAGCATCAGAATGTATCCGGACAGGATATGACATACTTTGATGATGAGACAAAGGAGAAATACATTCCATACGTTATCGAGCCATCACTTGGTGCTGACCGTGTTGTACTTGCATTCCTTTGCAGTGCATATGATGAGGAGAATATCGGAACAGAAGAGAAACCGGATATGAGAACTGTACTTCATTTCCATCCGGCACTGGCTCCGGTTAAGATCGGTGTGCTCCCACTTTCCAAGAAACTGAACGAAGGTGCAGAGAAAGTATTTGCAGAGTTATCTAAGTATTACAACTGTGAGTTCGATGATCGTGGAAATATCGGAAAACGTTACCGTCGTCAGGACGAGATCGGTACTCCGTTCTGCGTAACATATGACTTCGATTCCGAGGAAGACGGAGCTGTTACAGTACGTGACCGTGATACAATGGAACAGGAAAGAGTTAAGATTGAAGATCTGAAAGCATACTTCGAGAAGAAATTCGAGTGGTAAGATAAATAAGAAAAGCCCGGACTGTAGTTCACAGGTAAGCTTGTGGATTCAGTTTGGGCTGTTTCTTTATAGAGTTTTTGAAATAGCATAGAAGATAGATTGTTACTGTTCACTCCCGTGTCAATCACTCCGCTGATTGACACGGAGGATGCGTGT
>OLZW01002484.1_pt1 | contig 11766 bp, 7 predicted proteins | sample 1674281 | NCBI WGS metagenome assembly OLZW01 (sample SAMEA103958157, study PRJEB25191) | human gut metagenome | biome: human-associated habitat [ENVO:00009003]; feature: intestine environment [ENVO:2100002]; material: feces | place: Germany | collected 2013/2015
GTCTTTTTCCATATCCACTACCTCGCTTCATAGTCTTATAATTCACTCTTTTGCTTTCTATTTTTATTTTTTTATAAGAGATCCTTTATTTTTTATCCGGTTCTTCTTCTCTGAGTTCTTTCATCTTTCTGAAATACGAACTCATCTCATCTGCCATTCCCGAAAGCCTGTTCAGCAGTCCGGAAAACTCCGTCAGCATCTCATCATCCTTGTAATACGGATACACAATATCATGGTCAATCTCGCTCCATCCTTCTTCAAAAAGCGTTCTGCCCTGAATTTCCAGATAGTATCCGTGATACTTGATAATATAATGCAGTGAACGGTAATACCCGCCTGTCCGCACTTCAATCTGCGTACTGTCATAAATCCTCGTATCTCCGGAACGCTTGTATACTTTTGGACGTTCTGCGATATAGCAGTGCTCCGGATCCTCATCAAAATCCCGCAGCCTGTCCTCTATATAATTGTTCGGATCATTTTCAAACATCGAAGTGATGAACTTATGAAAATGGATCCAGTCCTCCCGGTAAAGGAAGAAAACCCTGATACCAATCAAATCTGTGATGTATTTGTGGTAATTCGATTTGTTGATATGTTCAAATTTTGCATAATTTTCTTTCCGCTTCCGGATGATCTTTTCCAGAAGGTGCATTGGATTCTTGGTTCTGTAACGGTAGGAATGGATCCCTGCCCGCTCAATATCATAAATATATTCATCTACAAATTCTTTTCCCAGATGACGGAACAATTTCGTTTTTGACATATAATCTTCATAGATCTCTGTCAGCTCCTCCCAGGAAATCCGGGCAGCCGTAAGGTCATCCTCTGTCAGATTACAGGTTTTCAGAAATTCCTCTTTATTGATCATTTGCTTTCTCACCCAATTCTTTCCGGCCCATGCGGACCTCTTCCATATGACCGGCAAGCTCTCTGTCCATATGATCGAACAGATAATTTTTCGCACTCTCTTTGTGCAGCTCCCATTCTTCCTGAATCTGCCGGTTCACGATCTTCACCTCTTCCAGGAATTCCCGGGAAGATATGATCGTACCTCCCTGTCCCTGTGTGATCACCTGTTCCACACCATCTGATGTAACTACCGTCACATGATACTTTCTTCCGACTTCATGTACTACCTTTTCAATGTACATATCCGCCGTCTCAGCTTCTTTTGTATACACAACATGAATGTTGTGGTATTTGAAGATTTCCATTGCTTCGCCTTCAACCTTGTAGGCATCAAATACCAGGATCAGAGGATAGTTCTTGAACCCCTGATAATTGCAAAGCACATCCATCAGTTTATTTCTTGCTGCTTCAATATTCTCTTTTGCCAGTTCTTTCAGATCATCCCATGCGAAAATAACATTATAACCATCTACCAGCAAATATTCCTGTACGCCTTCTTCATCTTTCTTTGCTTTTGGCGTTTTCCCTGCAGTCACAGTCTTTGGAAGACGATCGGCTTTTCTCTCTACCCGTCCGTAAGTCCGGATAAAAATCTCTTCCAATTCCCTGTCTTCTCTGGCATTACGCGCATAATGCCTGCCGCCTCTGGCTGCTGCTTCTGCTGATCTGCTTTTCTCCTTGCGTAAATTTACCGGTACAGTCTCATCCAGACTTTTTTCTGTCTCTCCTGCCAGCCTTTTCCGCTCTTCCAGGATCTTCGGAAGCTGTGCCTCAATATGCATATGTTCCGGCACTTCCTGCCACGGTACATTATATCCCGCTCCATGAGCACAGAATACAGAGCCCGTCGGATTCTCCACATCCCGCTCCGGATCGTAACCAATCGCCTCTACAACCTCGTCCTGGTTATGGCATGGAAAATATCCCTTCAGCGTACAGAACAGTTTCCCTCTTCCTCTGCTGTATGTGGTTACTTCTCTCTGATAATCCTGCATTTCAGACACCGGTGCACTTCCGGTGACCACAGCCATATCATCTTCCGTCTCCGGTCCGTCAAATTCTCCATTCATCCGCTGAATATCCGTAAGTGCACGGCCTGTCATCTCTGACGGAATTTCCAGACGAAATGCATAATACGGTTCAAGCAGTACATTCTCTGCCTGCATCAGTCCCTGGCGGATCGCACGGTACACAGCCTGGCGAAAATCTCCGCCCTCTGTATGCTTCAGATGTGCACGTCCACTGGCAAGTGTGATCTTCACATCAGTAAGCACCGATCCCGTCAGAACGCCCCGATGCTCTCTTTCCAGCACATGCGTCAGGATCAGTCGCTGCCAGTTCTTGTCCAGCACATCCTCACTGCAGATCGTATCGATCGAGATTCCACTTCCCGGCTCTCCCGGTTCCAGTATCAGATGCACTTCCGCATAATGACGCAGCGGCTCAAAATGCCCTACTCCTTCAACTGTATTTTTAATCGTTTCTTTGTAAACAATATTCCCGCTTCCAAAGGAAATATCCACGTCAAACCGTTCTTTTACAAGGCTTTGCAGAATCTCCGTCTGCACTTCGCCCATCAGCTGGACCTGGATCTCTCCTGCCTCTTCATTCCAGACTACACGGAGCATCGGATCTTCTTCCTCCAGTTGTCTGAAATTCTGCAGCATCCGGTGTACATCACAGCCTTCCGGCAGCTCCACCCGGTAATTCAGAACCGGCTCCAGTACCGGTGCCGAAGAACCTTGCTGCATCCCAAGCCCCTGTCCCGGATAAGTCCGGGTAAGTCCTGTCACAGCACAGATACAGCCTTTTTCTGCTTCCTGCACCATCTCGTACTTGTCCCCGGAATAAATCCGGATCTGGTTAACTTTCTCCTGCATAGGTTCTTCCTCTGCCATATATTCCAGGATCTCTTTGACCTTCAGTACTCCGTTTGTGATCTTCACATGTGTCAGACGGCTGCCCTGTGAATCTCTGGATATCTTATATACCTTCGCTCCAAATGCCTCTTCAGCATGCGTCCCGCTTACCGGTCCGTCCATGTATTTTTCCAGTCCGTCCAGTAATTCCTGCACACCTTCCAGCTTCAGTGCCGAACCGAAATAGCATGGAAATACCTTTCGTTCCCGGATCAGCGTCTGAATCTGGCTCGCCGTGATCTCTCCATTTTCCAGATAGCTTTCCATTACCGTCTCGTCGCACATAGACAGCTCTTCCAGGAATTCTTCACCCGCTTCTGTAAAATCCACACACTCTCCGCTGAGCTTCCGCTTTAATTCAGTAAATCTGTCCTGTCTGTCCGTACCGTCCTGATCCATCTTATTTATGAAAATAAAGGTCGGAACCTGATACCTTGCAAGAAGATTCCACAGGGTTCGTGTATGTCCCTGCACACCGTCCGCTCCGCTGACAACCAGGATTGCATAATCAAGAACCTGCAAGGTACGCTCCATTTCTGCTGAAAAGTCCACATGCCCCGGTGTATCAAGAAGAGTCACCTGCTTGTCTCCAAGCACAAAATTCGCCTGCTTGGAAAAAATGGTAATCCCCCGGCTTCTCTCCAGCGTATACATGTCCAGAAACGCATCTCCATGGTCAACTCTTCCAAGCTTTCTGATCTGACCGGTAAGATAAAGGATTCCTTCCGAAAGCGTCGTCTTTCCGGCATCCACATGCGCCAGGATCCCGACAGATATATATTGTTTTGGCTTATTTTCAGATGTTGCTGCCATCGAAAAAATGCCCCTTTCTGCTCATAATAATCTCTTGATTATCATATCACAGAAAGGGGCATAAGTCGACACGCGAATCTTTTTATCTGTCCTGCTTTTCATTTGACATTTTCTGCGGTAAGATACAATCAGAACAAATTTCTAAAAAAGGAGAGTGCCATTTACTCATGAAAAATACTGACTTAACCAATACATACCGCGAACTTGACAGAGAACTTGCCATTTTGCATGACCAACTCGAAAGCCACCGTTCTTTTGAAAATATCCTTTTTCTCCCGACTCCCGAAAAGATCAGGTCGGTCCGCGAAAAATGGAACGATTTAAAAACACAGGTTGAAAACCTGGATGCACCGGACAATGTCTATCGTCTGGTGAAGCATCATCTGAATGACTTCCTGGATTCTCTTAAATTTACTATCGAAGAAAAAGAACACAATCCGGAAGCACCTCTCCTGGATTTTGTCTATTATCTTCAGGAAATCGCTCGCTGTGACAGGCGTTCTAATGAAATACGTCTCGATGTCCTGACCAGAAAATTACAGGCATTCCATGAAAATCAGGATTTGATCCTTAATCTGATCCACACACAATACGGAGAAAATGAAGCTTCCCTTTCTTCTGCCTTTGCCCGCGCAAGGCTGGATATGCAGCGCGACCAGAAATTGTTAAATGAATATTTCCCGGATTTCACAGAAGAACAGATTGCATCTTTATCACAGTCCTTCCGGATTTTTATCGATCAGCTTCAGGAAATGGCAGATTTACTCGTTTCTGACTGCCAGTCTGACTCTGAAGAATTGTTAAAGGATGATCTCTCAAAGACCATCAAGATGGATCCGGAAGCTTACCGCAGCCTTCTGAAAAACCGTCTTGGTGTATCTCTCGACGAACTGCTTGCATGGCATAAAGAAGAAATTGAAAAGACCCGTGCTGAAGTATTCGAAATCGCCTCCAAATTAGAGCTTCCGGAAGGAACTCCGAAGACAATGAAAGAAGTCAGCGATGTGCTTTTCCGCTATGCCGGTCCTTGTGACAGTGCCGAGGAAATGTATACACGTGCCAGAAATTATCTGAAACGTACCCGTGCTGTCGCTCATGAATATGTACGTCTTCCGGAAGATGAAACCTGTCTGTGCGTTCCTCTTCCGCCTTGCTATAAGGATTCTTACCCTTGGGGCGGTTATGAGGGTGGTGATTTCCGTGTCAAACCGCTCCGCGGCCAGATGTTCCTGAATCAGTATAATTATCAGAACATTACCGATGGCTGGATCAAGATGAATACCATGCACGAAACTTATCCGGGACACCATGTCCAGTTTATCCGTGCAGCGATCGATCCAACACCGGAAACTGTAAAAATAGGAGCAAAAAGTGTACCTCTGGAAGAGGGAACCTGTATTCGGACTGAACGCGCATTTACCTTTATCTTTGCGGAAGACCCGTTCTTCCCTCTGTTCGTTGCATTCCGCCGTCATCATGCCTCTGTCCGTATCCTGGTTGATCTTCAGCTGTATTATTTTGGAGCGACACTGGAAGATGCTGTAAAAATCTACGAAGAAGAGCTTGGCTTTGACCGCGTAACTGCCCGCGCCCAGGTACAGGCACACCAGAATGCGCCGGGATATTTCACCTGCTATTATTATGGAATGAAAAAAATCTGCGACTGGGAAAAAGAGTATGGATATACGAAATGGGATTATACGGAACTGCTGTTCTCAGCCGGGCGGATCAGTATGGAAAGCCTGGAGATGCTGGTTAAGATGACCAAAGAAGAGCAGGGACGTTTCTTTACGGAGTTCCGGAGCTTGCTGATGGATGAATAAGGTAGGTTTTAAGGTGTTGGAGGGGGACGAAAAAACGGATAAATAAATTTGAGTATAATGATTTGTTTTAGTTTTTAAAAATTTGTATCTTTAAAATATTTCCAACAACACATTATTATAAAGATATAAGTCTACCAAGTTCTTCACGTTTCTTTTTAGTTATGCCATAGATATTTATGTGGTTCAGGTCACCGCTGCGGTCTGTAAAGGCGGGGAAGAGGAAGCCGGATGTTGGGGATCCGGGTTCGTATTCGCCGACAAGGGGACAGATGGCGCAGATGAGGTAAGGGAACATCTCTTCGGATTCTCCGAGGCGTTCTTTGTCGGTGGCTTTGGCTGGGATATCGTAGTTATCATGGAAAACATAGATCGCGTAAGGGGTGGTGATCCGGATGTTTTCCATGATGATATCATAAAGAGTATCCATCAGGGCATCGTTTTTAAGTTCACAGTCTCTGAGCGCCATCAAAAGCTGCCACATACTTCCGGCTTTCTGATTTTCCGGCTGGATCTCGTATTTTTTCAGTTTTGTGTTTGTCTCTGCAAATGGAATTGTTTTGGCGATTGCGAGATTTTTTGTTTTTTCTGACGGAGAGAGTTTGAGGAAGTTGATGTTAAAGCTTCCGTCAAAATCTCCGTCTGCATCTACATAACAGCCTGCTATTCTTGTGAATGATGTTCTTGCAGGCGTCATCCGCCGCGTCAATTCCAGCATATCTTCTCGGTTGATCATTTGTATTTGTTCCTCTCTTTGAATATCAATTGAGTCTCACTCCGTTGACCTGTTTCTATTTTCTAAGTTCTCATATCATCCATTGCTAAAATTCTTCTATTTCAGCAACACGGTTCCCCTGTTTTTCTTTCCAAATCATCAGGTACACTTTGAAATCTACCGAATCTCTCGCCGCAGCAAATGGCTCCTCACGTACAAGTGTAACTTTCTGTCCGTTTGACTCCAGCTCTGCTTTTCTTTTTTCGGCTTTTTTCAAAATGTTCTGATAGTTCTGATTAAATTTCTCCCCAAAATCCCTCCGTGGATAATTTTCCGCTTCTTTGGCAAGTTTTTTATTTAGCAAGTCTACAACCGCCGCATGTTTCTCTCGATGTAATAGTCGGGCAATCCATCTGCTCATTCTTTTTCCATGATATCTCCGGTATCTTTGCAACCACCACAACAGACTTTTATCCCCTACTTCTTTAACGAGCTCTTCCATTACATCCATTGCCTCTTCGGTCGGATTCCACGGATCTTCCATCGGGACAATATATTTTGCCGGAACTGCCGGATAACAGGTATAGTTCAGCGGAGGAAAATGTACCAGTTTTGCAAGTTTCCGTTCTGTATCACTTGTTGCCTTTTCTCCAAGATATTCACATTTATCACTCAGAATCGCCAGACGGTATTCCAGAATCCGCAGATACTCATACCCTTTCACCCAGAAATGTCCCACATCTCCGTAATTATAGAGATTCATCTCCAGCAAAAGATCCTGGAAGAAAATGGTCACAACCGTTTCGCCCTGATATACGACAAGTACATATTCTCCATCCTCCTGGCTTAAAGTTGCGTCCAGCTCTCCTTCATAATCTTTCTGATAATGTCCGGTCATTCTTGCACCAGAGAATACCAGAAAGCTTTCCACTGCATCATTCATCAGATACACCAGACGCATTTCATCCTGGTTTTCCACATCTTTGTCTGGAAACAGAAGTTCAAACTGATCCTGACCGAGTAACTGGGCAAGCTTCTGGAAGGCTTCCGGAATTTCTTCATATGCACTTTCTGTATCCATGAACGCTTCCTCTGCTGACATATTTTCCTGTATTTCCAGTTCACTCATCTATTCCTTTTCTCCTTCATTTGCCTCTTCCATATCCACACAGGCAAGTCCTCTGTCCTCCACATAACTGACACGGATCACTGCCTGCGACCAGTTGAGGCTGATCCTGGCAGCCTTCTGCTTCTCTTCTCCGGCTTTCCGGAGCAGATCCAAAAGTTTCTCCAAAACTTCTCTTGTCAGATAGCCGCCTCTCCACTGAAAGGTTAATGTCCTGCCCTTCTTAGCCGCCTGCAGCGACCGTTTATAGACATCTTCTTCTTTTGTAAAGGTAAGTTTCTTCTCCCGATAATAAAAATGATCCCCATTCGTACAGACCGGTGCCGGTGCAATCAGCGGTTCATGATCCCGGAAAATCTTCTTGTCGTCCAGATTGAAATAATCATAGCGGATCTCCTGTCCTGCCGCACTGTGTTTACCAAGCGTATTGTCAAAAGTTGCATCCAGATGATAATATGTACCACCAATTTTTACGATATTCCAAGTATGACGGTACTTGATCCCTTTTTCCGGATTGTTACCACAGACTGCGATCATGCACCAGATTCCAAGCGCATCACAGAGTACTTTCACAGATTTTGCAATCCCTTCACATACGCCAACTCCATGTCCAAGTGGACCGATGATCTCATGGGAATACGCCTTTTTCAGCTTATCATAAGTCACATTATCACAGATAAAATCATGAATATATTTCTCCTTTTCCCATTCAGACAAATCTTTTGCCGCCCGCGCAAGTTTTTCTACTCTGGAGGACATTGCCCTCTGATGCTCCCGGATTTTATTTTTGTCAAACAGATACTCCGGTACAAAGATCAGATTCGGAGAGTCCTGATAGTATTTATACTTATATCCTGTCATCCAGAAAATCTCCGGATGATCCAGCCGAAGCCTGAAAAAGACATCATAAAGCTCCGCACTTTCTATGCGCGGTATCTGAAATTCATCCGCAAGTGCATTCGCTCCCTGCATGATTACATGGTATGCTGCCTGCTGCTGTTTCGTCATTTTGGTATAATAGAATGGTTCCATGAAAGTCCTCCTGCGCAATGTTTCGATTCTCCTATTATACATTTTTTCACGAAAACACGAAATGTTTTTCCTTGCTTTTTAACGAAAAACAGAAATGTTTTACGCTAGTTTTTAACGAAAATAGAAAATGTTTATACCCGTTTCTTAACGAAATCACAAAATGTTGGCCCTTTTCCGCTTCTTTCAGACACATAAATTCCCTTCATTACTTATATAAAAAGGCTCCATATAACAGTTTTTACTGCTACATAGAACCTCTTCCATTCTTTTATTTCTCAGTTTCACTTGATACAATTGCCGGAATCCGGATCGTGACGATCGTACCTTCGCCCTCTTTTGACCATATCTGAAATCTGTATTTATTTTCATAAATATAGTCCAGTCTTTCTTTAATATTTTTTATACCGATATGTTCTCCTCTTTCCATACTTGACAGTTTACGCTGCGGTTTGCTTAATTCATCTAGTTTGTCCTGAGACATCCCTGCACCATTATCTTTTACAATAATCTCAACTTCATCTTCTTCCATTCTGATACGAATCGTAATGCATCCGTCTATTACTTCGCCTTCTTCATCCGTATTACATAGAATTCCATGAAAGAACGCATTCTCTACAAGTGGCTGCAAAATATTTTTTGCAATCAGATATGGCTCAACCCCCGCTTCGATATCAATAACACTTTTAAATATTCCTGTATATCGATATTTCTGAATCAGTAAATATTCTCTCACTACTTTAATTTCCTGCTCTACTGTATCATAAACATTATCCACCTCTATACGTAGTCTGTCCCTTAAAATCTGAATCATAGCTTTATTCACTGCAATCACATCTTCATTCCGGTTTTTCTGTGCCAGATATGTAATCATATTCATGGTATTATAAATAAAATGCGGATCCACCTGCGAAATCATCAAACCATACTTCAGTTGCTGCTCTCTCTTTTCCTGTTCGACCATTTCAACAATATTTTCCTGCAAACGTTTTGCCATAACATTAAACGAAGCGCCTACTTCTCCTATTTCATCTGTTGAATTCACCTCGATTCGTGCATCCAGATTTCCTTCTGCTATTTCATTCATTTGTTTTGATACATCCGTAAGCGGACCGGTAAAATGATTTACAATCGGAATCATAACTAACACAATTCCAAGCCCAAAACATAAAATCAGTATTTCTACCAGAAAAATCAGCGAACGGTTATTGTCCAGAATATCTTTTCTGCTCTGCCTGCAAATAATCTTCCACCCATCTTCTTCTGAAAAACGTACTGTAGTAATCCCATCTTCCTGCTGCCAATAACCTTCCTTATAGCTTTTTCCATACTTCATGTTTTTCAGAGTTGCGTTTACATCTATTTGTGTTTCCTTAACACTTGGCTGTAAAATCTGATTATTTTTATCAAGAAACAGATAATCGTTACTGTAATCTTTCATCTGGTTTGCAATATAGTACAACTGGTCAAAAGATGCTATAACAGTAAGATTGCCTTTCTGCCCATGATATATATATTCCATCGTATATCCATAAACCATGTTAAATATATTTCCAAATGCTGTATCTGATTCCCCGTCATAAGCAAAAGGATTCAAAAAACTTGTCTTTTTCCCTTTTAAATCTAATTCTTTTATTTCACTACAAATATGTTCTTTTACTTTATTCGAAAATCCTACTGTTGAAAAATCATATATTTCATCCGCCTTTTGGACATCCAGATAAATCCCGATGATTCCATATGACTGAATTTTATTTTTTACACCAAGCTGGGATAAAAAAAGACTTATTTTCGCATTATTTGCTTCATTCGGCTCCGACATATATTGATCTATTTTCTGAATAAGTTCTGGTTCTTCTGCCACAATCTTTGTAAATCTTACCAGTTCTTCAAAATTCTGATCTAACTGAGACATGATCTGCTCATTCAGAATCATAGTATCCTCTCTGTCTTTCACACTGATATTTCTATATACCAGTTCCGGTAATGCCGTGAGCAATATTCCCATAATTACTAAAAACACACATAATTGTGCTATAACCAATTTATTTCTTAATTTCATGACCTCTTCTACTCTCCGGCTAATAATTTCCTGCGATATTGGTTCGGTGTCAGTCCTGTATATTCTTTGAAAATTTTACTGAAATACTGACTGGAAGTAAAACCTGTCTTTTCTGATACTTCATAAACCATATATTCTTTATCCTGGAACATTTTCTTTGCATTTTCTATTCTGACATTATTGATAAAATCATTTACCCGTATTCCAGTTTCTGTTTTAAATTTCGTTGATAACCAGGAAGATGTCACACCAACATGCTCCGCAACTTCCGCTGCTGTAATACTTGCATCACCATAATTCTGATTGATATAAGCCATTGCATTGATTGTCACATCGGAATAAATCATTTTTTCTTTCTCATTTTTCATTCGACAAATTTCTTCTATCTTGTATTCAATATATGCCTGAAGATCTGTTACTTTTCTAAAATCATAAGAACTGCATCCCTCGGTCATCAAAAATCTCTGACCGCTTGTTTCTCCAATCAGTTTTCCATCAAACAAACTAAGAGCCTCCAAAATATGTTCTATATATTCCAAGTATTCTGTAACATTCTGTTTTTTTTCTGTTTCATGCAATCGGTTTTCTATTTTTTCAATTTCTTCTGTTTTTCCCTGTTGTAAAGACTGATAAATTTCTTCTGATGAAATTCCTGACAGTTTCTTCTCATTTTCCTCTTTTCCCCAGTTATGCCATCCTTCGGGACGAATATGCTTACCCATTTCACAATTGATAAATACGGTGGCAGCATACGGACGCCAAGGACGCCCCAGATAAACCTTGTCCACACCCGGATTGGCCGTCAGTTTGCAATTTTTAAAAACATAGCCCACCGCAATGTCTTCGGGCGTAGAAGCTGCCGTCACGTATGAATTTGTTTTGCTACGGATTTCGCAGTTCTCAAACAAAGCGGTAGAAGGACCGAAAATAAAGTCGGTAGTTCCCTCAATGTAGCAATCTACGAAATAAAGGCGTGTACCTGCGGCACCTGTATAAATGGTATCCTGATTTCCCAGCAAACGGCAGTTGATGAATACCAGTTTATCCCCTTCCGTGTGAAGGGCAACCGCTTGTCCCAGTCTGGCAGCATTGTTTTCTATAGTCAGGTTTTTGAAGGTAATATTGTTTCCCTGCACTTTTACAGTATAGGTACGGAAAGTACCCATCTTATTAATGTTGGCATGGTCATCATACGTGATAATCGTATTTTCCACACTTTCACCGATGAAATCCACATTTTGCACCCAAGAAGGAATTATCGCTTTCTCCTTATATGTTCCATTCTTTATCAGCACTGTAACCTTGTAATCCATAAAAGCACGAATGCCTTCCATAGCTTCCGTCAACGTGCGATAGTCTCCCGAACCATT
>OLZW01002494.1_pt1 | contig 11749 bp, 9 predicted proteins | sample 1674281 | NCBI WGS metagenome assembly OLZW01 (sample SAMEA103958157, study PRJEB25191) | human gut metagenome | biome: human-associated habitat [ENVO:00009003]; feature: intestine environment [ENVO:2100002]; material: feces | place: Germany | collected 2013/2015
CGTTTTTCCCGCTTATCGCCGGAACAACTTATCCGCATCGTGCGTATGGACGGACGCGGACATATCCGTTCGCTGTCAGCGTACTTTGCCAATCCGCGTCACGCCCGTGGAAACGCCTGCCCGTATCGTGCCTTCAACTGTTCGATGGACACGTGTGTGTAACGCTGCGTGGTCTTCAGCGAGGAATGCCCCAGCATCTCCTGCACCTCACGCAGGTCCGCTCCCCCGTCGAGCATATGGGTCGCCGCACTGTGGCGCAACGCATGCGGACTGATGTCTGGCACGCCGGCCTTCCGTGCCCGGTCGTGCACCACCTTGCGCACCATACGTTGACCGATCCGCCCGCCCTGCGATCCCAAAAAGAATGCGTCGTCCGACATGTCACCGCATAGTACGGGACGGCCATGTTCCAGCCAATCGCGCAAGGCCTTGTCGGCTGGTGCGCCGAATGGCATGACACGCTGCTTGTCGCCTTTGCCGGTCACTTTCACCGTGCGGTTGCCGAATGTCACGTCGGCCACGTCGAGTCCGACCAGTTCCGCCACACGCATGCCGGTGGCATAGAGCAGTTCCAGCATGGCCGCGTCACGCAGCGCGATCGCCTGTTTTTTCATATTCGGTTCCTGCGATCGCGCCTCCATGCCGTCCTCATCAACGCGGTCCATCAGCTGCTGCGCCTGCGTTTCGTTCAATACCGCCGGCAGCGTATCGGGGATTTTCGGCGTCTGCAACGAAGCCGCCGGGTTGGCGGACGCCATGTCATGGTCGTATGCCCATGCGAAGAATCCACGCACGGCGACGGTTTTGCGCGCCATGCTGCTGCGTGCGTGATTTTTGGACGATTTGGCCATCCACAGGCGCAAATCCTCGATGGTCACCTCATTCAGATCCACGCAACCCTGTTTCCGCAACGCCACCAAGCATTCCTCGACATCGCTGCGGTACGCCCTACGGGTGTTTGCGCTCAACCCTCGGTTGGCTTTCAGATAGGCGTCGAATCCGTCCAACGCATCATCGAAACACATGCAAACCACCTTCCGCTTCGTCTGAAATGAACAGACACCACGCAGACACCGTATAAATGCCATTCCGCAGCGCGATCGAATGTCATCTCACGCGATGGCACGATTCCATTATGTCCCCATACCGATAGACTGATGACGATTAGGCATCCTACGAACAGGCGGTATTATGACTCGTCATTCCATTCATGACGTACAGCATCCGACAGCCGAAAACCCCGATGATGGGATTGTGGCCAGCGCCATCGACCTGACCAAGGTCTACGGCTCAAAAGACAACGAAGTGATGGCGTTGGATCATGTGAATGTGGAATTCAAGCGCGGTGAAATGACCGCCATCATGGGCCCTTCCGGTTCCGGCAAGTCCACGCTCATGCATTGCATGGCCGGACTCGACGCCCCTTCGTCCGGCAAGGTGATGGTGGAGGGCCTCGAGGTCTCCTCCATGAACCAGAAGCAGCTGACGGATCTGCGCCGCGAACAGATCGGGTTCATTTTCCAGTCGTTCAATCTGGTGCCGACGCTGTCCGCCGAGGAGAACATCCTGCTGCCGTTGCAGATAGCGAAACGTCCGATCGACCGCGACTGGTTCAACCAAGTGGTCAAGGTGGTCGGTCTGGAGAAGCGGCTCACGCACCGTCCAAGCCAGCTGTCCGGCGGCCAGCAGCAGCGCGTGGCCTGCGCCCGCGCCATCATGGCACGACCGTCCGTGATCTTCGCCGACGAGCCGACCGGCAACCTCGACTCGCGTTCCAGCCGTGAAGTGCTTGGCTTCCTGCGCGATTCGGTACGCGACTACGGCCAGTCGATCGTCATGGTCACCCACGATCCGCGTGCGGCCTCCTTCGCGGACCGTGTGCTGGTGCTCGCCGACGGCAACATCACCCGCGACATGCAGCATCCGACGTACAACGAGATTCTTGAGGTGTTCGCCGGCGACGGCGACATCGACGATGTTTCCAAGTACGCCGCCTCCACCGCCGTTCCGACCGTGACGGAGGACTCGCAGGCATGATTCGCATAGGATTGCGCGACGCGCGCAGCCATTTCGGCCGTTTCATCATGTCGATCGTGGCCATCGCGCTCGGCGTGAGTTTCGTGGTCGGCTCGTTCTGTTTCCGCGAAATGCTCAACAACCAGGTTTCACAGATGATGTCCACCAATGCGGACCATGACGTGTACGTGCGCGGTTCGCAGGAGAAGAAAAAAGATTCGTCGGCGATGTCGATGGAATCGACGAAAAGCTACAACGATGTCGACGTCGATCTGGCGGGTACGATAGCCAAGGTCGACGGTGTTTCCTCGGCACGCGTCGTGCACATGCTGTCCGGCGTGGTGCTGCTCGACAAGCATGGCGATGCGGTGACCACCATGGGGTCTCCGACGCTCGCCATAGGCATGGGCAAGTCGTCGCCGTGGCGGTCCGCCAAGTTCACGACCGGCACGTGGCCGAAGAACGGCGATGAGATCGCCCTTCATTCCTTCGCCGCCGAACAGTCGGGTCTGAAGGTCGGCGATAAGACGAAAATCGTCTATCCGGACGGCGCTCATAAGGTGACCGTCAGCGGCATCTTCACCACCGACGCCAGCCAGGCAGGCGCCATCATCATCGCCATCGATCCCGCGACGGCCAAGGAACAGGCGAACAAGCAATCGGACGATCCGGACAAGACTGCGTTGATCAGCGTCTACGGCAATAAGACCACGCCGCTTGACGACAACGCGCAGCAGCAGCTGGCGGACCGTATCAACAAGGCGCTGCCGAGATCGGCGAAGGCGCATGCCATCACCGGTGATGAATACCGTGACGAATCAACCAAATCCACGCAGGACGCGCTCGGCTTCATCCAACCGCTTATTCTGATTTTCGCGGTGATCGCATTGTTTGTCGGCTCGTTCATCATCGCCAACACGTTCTCCATGATCGTGCGCGAGTCGATGCGCGGCTATGCGCTGCTGCGTTCCATCGGCGCTTCTCCCCTGCAAGTGTTCTCCACGGTGATCGTGCAAGCTCTGTTGCTGGGCCTGGTAGGTTCGCTCGCAGGCATCGGGCTCGGCTGGGGCATGGTCAAACTCATCGCATCCGGTTTGGCGAATATGGGTATGCCATTGACCGGCGCCACCAATCCGACCGTTTCCGACATGCTCGTCGGCCTTGTGGTCGGCATTGTGGTGACGTTGATCGGTGCGGCCCTGCCGGCGCGAAATGCGGCGCTTGCCCCGCCGATTCAGGCGATGAACGAAACCGTCAATCCGGAAAAGCCTGTCCTCGCACGTGGCATCCTCGGCACCGTCATGGTGCTGTTGGGCTTCCTGAGCTGGGGTTTCACCTACGCTTTGGCCGCCGCGGATGGTGACGGCGGTCCGACGCCGTGGAAGGCGCTCAACAGTATCGCTGTCGGCTGGCCGCTCGGTATTGGCGCGGCGCTGGCCGTGATCGGCGTGATTGTGGCGGGACCGGCATACGTGTCCACCGCGGGCGCGGTGCTCGGCTGGCTGCCATCGAAGGTCTTCACCGTGACTGGGCGTCTCGCGCAACGTAACATTTCTCGTTCGAAACGTCGCACGTCCAACACCGCAGCCGCCCTGTTCGTGGGAGTGGCGATTGTCAGCTGTCTGGGCGTGGTGGCCACGTCGGCGAAGGCTTCGGTCAATTCGCTGGTGGATACCGGGCTCAAAGCCGATTTCGCCGTATCTTCGGCTTCGACCGGGCAGATTCCCGACCAGGCCATCAAAGACATCAAAAAGGTCGATGGCGTGAATCATGTGGTGTCGAACCGTGTGGTGCTTGGTGTGGAATATGACGGCAAAGCCATCAACGGGTTCACGTTCGCCACACAGCCGGAGCTGTTCACCAAGATCTTCGCCGCCGAAACCACCGAAGGTGATGCCGCTGCCGCGTTGAAGGATGGCAAGCTGCTCGTCGGCAAGACCATTGCCGACGATCGTGGATGGCATGTGGGTCAGAAGGTCAAGGCCACGGCCGAGAACATCGTGGTAGACAAGGAGGCCACAGCCAAGGCGCAGGCCGATTACCAGGCCAAGGTGCAGGCGCATGTGCAGGAATTGCAGTCGCAGGCCCAGCAATTGGCCGCATCCGGCGACTTGGCAGGAGCGCAGGCCAAGGCTTCGGAAATCGAACAGTACACGAACGACGCCAAGAACGTCGATCCGAAAACGCTGGTCAAGACGAAGAAGGTCACCACCGGAAAGACGCTGACCATCGGCGCGATCGTGTCGAATTCCGTATACCGCGATTTCTCGATCGTCAACGACGATTTGGCCGAGCAGATCGGCAACAAGCAGACCATGTTCGTCATGCAGGCGTTCGTCACGGACAAGCGGGGCGCCGACACGGCCCAAGTCAAGAAGGCCCTGAAGAAAACAATCAAGAAATACTACACAATCGTCGTGTTCGATCGTGACGAGTACAAGTCCACGATGAGTTCGATGATCGATCAGATGCTCATGGTCCTGTACGCGTTGCTGGCTTTGTCCATCATCATCGCCATTTTCGGCATCGTGAACACGCTGGCGTTGAGCGTGTCGGAACGCACCAAGGAGATTGGTCTGCTCCGTGCCATCGGCACGTCACGTGGCCAGGTGCGTGGCATGCTTGGCATCGAAGCGGCGATCATCTCCGTGTTCGGCACGGTGTTGGGTTTGGTCGTCGGCGTCGCCGCGGGAGTGGTGATTCGTGCGGTCTACGCGTCCGAAGGTTTGGAGACGCTGGCGATTCCGTGGTTGCAGCTGCTCGTGTTCCTGCTGCTGTCGATTGTGGTCGGTCTGGTGTCCAGCATCTCCCCCGCCTCCCGCGCGTTGAAGCAGCCGGTCCTTGACGCCGTGGCGAGCGAGTGAGACAGTTGGAGCGGAACATCGAAAGGAGGCAGCAATGCCTATTCCCAATGAGATTCCAGTAGGAGCGCGCATCGTGGTGCGCACCTTGGAAGGCGTCGATCCTACCGATCATCGTATGAAGTTCCGCGATTACGTAGGCCACGTGCGTTCGTGGGACGGTCAGAAACTGGAGATGACGCGCGATGCGGCGGCGAACGGCTCACGTCCCGAGCAGCGTGTCACGATTCCCGCCGACGAAATCGTGACGATCAAGCCGGTGCCGGAACGTTCCATGACTCGGCCACGTCCGTAGTCGCGTACCTCCCCCTACCGCGCGCAAAGACAAGAGCGCCGCAATCGCACTGATTTTCTGCGATTGCGGCGCTTTTGCATAGCGATGGCGTCAGTCGTCAGACCACGGAACGCGCCTGCGCGATCGCGGTACGCTCGCCGTCGAATCGCACGATATGCTCGCCTCTGCGGGCGGATTCCAGCAGCGTGCGCTGCCAATCGTTTTCGGGAATCGACAGTTCGACCGTCGCGCAATGTTCGGCGTACTCCGGCTGCCTGCTGGCGGCCTTGTAGTCGCGGAACGGTTGGCCTTGGGCGAAGAAACGGTCCATTTGCTTCACGTCGCCTTCCGTGGGGCGCACGCCGGTATCGGCCATGTCATGCAGCACGTTGGCCACCAACGTCAATCGGTTGGCCATGTTGCGTAGCAAGGTCTCCACGTTGGCCGCGTCCTCCTCCACCATGGCACGTGTGCGGTTCGGATCGGTCAGCGCCACGCGCGTCATGTCACGCCAGGACCCGGCTGCGAGCGCGGCCGCGATGTTGCGGTTCGGGTTGGCCACCAGCTCGTTGATCATGGCGGTGGCGATGACGTGAGGCATATGTGAGATGAGCGCGGCGCAACGGTCATGGGTGGCGTCGTCAAGTACGATGAGCCGGTTGCCGCAACGGTTCACGATCATGTCGGCCACGGCGCGGAACCGGCGGTATTCGGTGTGTTCGCCGACGGTGATGGCCCAGAGCGCGTCGTCATAGAGTGTCGGGTCGGATGCCTCCCAGCCGGACAGTTCGTTTCCGGCCATCGGGTGTGCTCCGACGTAGCAGCCGTCAAGACCAATGGCTTTGACTTGGTCGCGGACCATGCCTTTGACGCTGCCCACGTCGGTGAGCGTGGTTGTTTCCGTGTCGATCAATGGTTTCAATGCGCCGAGGATTTCGGGCATGGCCTTGAGCGGGTTGCACAGTACGAGCACGTTCGGTTTGGTTTCGGCGAGTGCCGCCAAAGTGGGTTTGCAGATGATGCCGTCGGCTTCGGCGGTGGCGTAGGGGCGGTCGTTGTGGTTCCATGCGGTCACTTCGCAGCCGGCGTTGACGAGTCGGCGTGCCAGTGATCCTCCGATGAGGCCGAGTCCTACGATTGCGATGCGTGGCTTCACCACATCAGCTCCCTTCTGACGGTTTCGTCGTTCTGCCAATCGTTCGGCAGGTGGCTGTCGTCGAGTCGTACGCCGCCTTGCGGCAGCATCCATGAGGTGACGGGCGGGTTGGGGCGTTCCCTGCGAGGGTAGACGGCGAGTGTTTTGGCCCAGTCGCCATGTTCTGCGATTTCCACAAGCGCGTCGCGGAAACGTTCCTCCCAAGGGGCGGCGTCGAGGGTGACGATGAAGCTGTATGTGCCGGTGCGTCCTTTGATGGGCCGTGAGATGAAGCTGGTCATGTTCAGTCCCGCGTCACGGAACACGTCAAGCAGGTTGGCGAGCACGCCTGGGCCGGTGACGAGCGGGATGAGCGTCAATACCGATTCGTATTCGACGTTAGCTTCGGCGCGTGGTTTGGCGAGCAGCCGTGCGACTTCGGCGCGTGGCGCGAGCACGAGGAAGTCGGTGGCGGCTCCTTGGTAGTCCTGGATGGCGGTGCCGATGCGGGTGATGTCGTACAGTTCGCCGCAGATGGCGGGACCGAAGGCGATTTCACCTGGGATAAGGTCCCGGCAGGCCGCCGCGTTGGATGTGGCCGGCTGTGTGGAGAGCCGATGTTCGGCGATGAATCGTTTGCATTGCGCGAGACCGTGCGGATGGGCTGTGGCGATGCGCGCTTCGGCTGGATCGGCTCCTTGCGCCACGTATGCGTCGAATTCGACGTTCACACCGACGCGTGCGAATCCGACAAGGTCCTTCGCGTCGATCAGCGCGTCGAGGTTGGGCACCACGTACCCTTCGACGTTGTTCTCCCAGGCCACGATTCCCCAGCCGTCGCCGTGCTGTGCGGCGTCGAGAATCTGCGGCACATCGTCCATGGGCATCAGGTCGAAGCCTTGCGGTTCGAGCCGTGCCAACTCTTGGGCGGCATTGACGGCCGCCTGATGGGTGAAGGTGCCTTGTGGCCCCAGATAGAACAGCTTGCGTGCGCTCATTGCCGCCTGTGCCTCCTTGTTGCGGGTCATCCTAAGCACCTTAGCGCATTCGCGAGGCTGTGGAGGGGTCTAGTCCACCGGTTGGGCGGTGTCATGGTCCGGTTCAGACGATTCGTTCTGGTCATATTCCGTGGAGTCATCCTCAGTGCGCGTCGGCATCGTGAACCAGCTCTTGGGCAGCGCCAGCATGATCAATGGAATCAGCACCACGCCGTATAGCCAGAAATAGCCGGCGTTGTTGCTGAAATACGGCAACGTCGCCGTCTCGCCGAATCCGACGGGAATCATGGCGTCCCCGCCCGGACCGTAACCGGCCATGACGGTCCAGACCACCAGTGATGAACTGATCAGATGCAATGCGAGGCCCGACACGCCATCACGTGAACGCGCCGACCATGTCGAGATGATGACCAGAGCATATGCGATCACAAGACCGTAGGGAATATTCGCCGACGCGCCCATGCGGTGCGCCATCGTGCCGATCACGCCGACGACGGCACCGGCGAGCAGGTCAACCAAAAACCGCGCCCATACCGGTAGACGATGCGACCACGGCAGCAGCCTGCGGTCGATGCCGTCCTGTGATTGCGATTGCGGTTCCGGCTGTGTTTCCTGCGTGCGTTGCGTCATGTCCTCCACTATGCCCTACGTTCCTTACAAAACAGCAAGAAAGGCAAGAGATACGCGGAAAACCGCCGACATCTCTTGCCTTTCTTAAGCGTTTAGCGCACTAGCGGAACACACTACCGTTCCCGCGAAGCGCCAAAACAATGCGAAGAATCACTTGTTATTCTGAGCGTTGTTCTGGCGACGCTGCTTGGCGCGCCACTTGTACCAATCCTCACGGCTCAGAATGATCTTGCGCACGCGGATGGACTCCGGAGTGACTTCCACGCACTCGTCCTCGTTGGCGAAGTCCAGGGACTCTTCGAGGCTCATCTTGATCGGCGGAGTCAGGGTTTCGAGCACGTCTGCGGTGGAGGAACGCATATTGGTCATATGCTTGGCCAATGTGATGTTCACATCAAGCTCGTCCGGCTTGTTATTTACGCCGACGACCTGGCCCTCGTACACCGGAGACTGCGGCTCAACAAAGAAGTTGCCGCGCGCCTGCAGACGCTGCATAGCGTACGGGGTGGCGATACCCTTACGATCGCAGACCATGGAGCCGTTCTGACGCGTCACAATCTGACCGGCCCACGGAGCGTAGCCGGCGGAGATGGAGGATGCGATGCCGGTGCCGCGGGTGGCGGACAGCAACGCGGTACGGAAGCCAATCAGGCCACGGGACGGGACGATGAACTGCAGACGGACCCAGCCGGTGCCGTGGTTGGTCATGTTCTCCATACGGCCCTTACGGTCAGCAAGCAGCTGAGTGACGGTGCCCATGTACTCTTCCGGAACGTCGATGGTGGTGTTTTCCATCGGCTCGTTAATCACGCCGTCAATGGTCTTGGTGACCACCTGCGGACGGCCGACGGTCAACTCATAGCCTTCGCGACGCATCTGCTCGGCGAGCACGGCCAGTGCGAGTTCACCACGACCCTGGACCTCCCAAGCATCCGGACGCTCGGTTGGCAGCACCTTGATGGACACGTTGCCGATGAGCTCGCGGTCGAGACGATCCTTGATCATGCGGGCGGTAAGCTTGTGGTCTTTGCCTTCGGTGCCTGCAAGCGGGGAATCATTGATGCCGAAAGTCATGGAGATGGCCGGGTCATCAACGTGAATCAGTGGCAACGGACGCGGATCAGACGGGTCGACGATGGTCTCGCCGATCATGATGTCGTTCACACCTGCGACTGCGACGATGTCGCCAGGACCTGCGGAATCAACCGGAGTACGCTCAAGGCCCTGCGTACGCAACAGTTCGGAAACACGGAAGTTTTCAATGGAACCGTCCACACGGGACAGTCCATAGGTCTTACCCTTTTCAAGGGTGCCATTGTAGATGCGCACCAAGCCGAGTCGTCCAAGGAAGTCGGAGGAATCGATGTTGGCGACGTGTGCCTGAAGAGGAGCGCCTTCCTCATATTCCGGAGCCGGAATGTTCTTGATGATGGCCTCGAATAGCGGTTCGAGATCTTCATTGTCTGGCAGACCGCCATTTTCCGGCTGGTTTGCGGAAGCATAGCCAGCCTTTGCCGCACAGTAGATGACCGGAAGGTCGAACAGTGCGTCTTCATCGAGGTCGATGCCTTCCTCGATAACATCCTGGGCCAAGCCGAGCAACAGGTCAGAGGATTCACCCACGACTTCTTCAATACGGGCGTCCGGGCGATCAGTCTTATTCACGCACAGGATAACCGGCAGTTTAGCTTCCAGCGCCTTGCGCAGCACGAAGCGGGTCTGTGGCAGCGGACCTTCGGAAGCGTCGACAAGGAGCACAACACCGTCCACCATGGAGATACCGCGCTCGACCTCACCACCGAAATCGGCGTGGCCAGGGGTGTCGATGATGTTCAGGGTGATGCCTTCCGGATGCCCGTACTTGGCGGCCAGCGGACCGGTGTACTGCACAGCAGTGTTCTTGGCGAGAATGGTAATGCCCTTCTCACGCTCCAGATCGTTGGAATCCATCACACGATCCGGGACTTCCTCACGCTCGTTGAACACGTGGGACTGTGCCAGCATGGCATTGACCAGCGTGGTCTTGCCATGATCGACGTGTGCCACAATCGCTACATTTCGAATATCGCCGCGAACCGCCATCGAAACCTCTCTTAGTATTGCTGTTCTCTTGCGTAAACGTTCGGTACATACATGCTGTCGGTACTTGAAAAATCGTACTTACACACAAACCGGACCAATATTAGCGAAGCGTTGCGACACCTTCGCCGGTGCCACATTCAGGCGAGCGCCTGTTGCGCTTGGACGTTAATCGACGGATCGCTGACTGTTGAAGCCCCACGCAATGAGTTGCAGGATTCCTCCACTACCGAGGCGATCTGGTTGATCTGCTCCGGTGTGAGCGGCTCACGGAAGGTCATGCGAATGGCTGATTTTGCTACTGCCGGATCATATCCCATCGCCAACAATGTGCCGGGCGCTTCGTGACGGCCGACAGCACAGGCCGAGCCGGACGAGCAAGCGATGCCCCGAGCGTCCAAATCGACCAGCAAAGCTTCTCCGGAAAGTCCCGGGAAAACGAACGACGCATGTCCCGGAAGCCGTCGTTGTGAATCCCCCGTAAGCTGTGCTCTGGGTTCCACACGCAGCACCGCGTCGATCAGACGATCCCGGGAAGCCACCAGCGCACGTCCAATCTCATGCATTCGTGTGTTCGAGTCACGCAACGCAACGGCCAATGCGACCGCACCGGCGACATTTTGCGTGCCTGACCGTAGGGAGCGTTCCTGCCCACCGCCGCTCATCAACGGCTCGACAGGCACTCGGGAACGTAGCAGCAGTGCCCCCAGTCCCTTCGGTGTGCCGAATTTGTGTCCGGACAAGCTCAACGCGTCCACATCCCATTCGCGCATACGGATGGGGATGAGTCCCGCCGCCTGCACCGCGTCCACATGCAGTGGCACGCCATGTTCGTGTGCGATGCGTGCTATTTCATTGACGGGCTCCACTGTGCCCACTTCGTTATTGGCAAGCATCGTCGATACCAGCAGCGTGCAGTTACAAGGTTTTCCGGACGTTCCGGAAACGCTGTCGGAGCTGCTGCCAAGATCACCCTGAGCCAATTCGGCCCTCAACGCGTCCAAATCGATATGCGCTTGATGGTCGACGGGAATCTCCACCACTTTGCAACCGAACCAGCGTTCCATCCAACGGGCCGATTCCAACACCGCCGGATGTTCGATCGACGACACAATGACACGCGGACGCACCTGCTCGCCATACGCTTCGCGCAGCAAACGTATGCGGGCCATCGCAATGCCTTTAATCGCAAGATTATCCGCTTCGGTGCCGCCTGAAGTGAAGATCACGTCATCCGGACGCGCGCCCAAATCGGCTGCAATAGACCCGCGTGCAGCTTCGAGGGCGCGTGCGGCGGTCTTGCCCGCGCTGTGCACGCTCATCGGATTCGCGTACGCTTCGGTCAGAAACGGCATCATCACGCTGATGACGTTGCCGCCGACCGGCTCTGTGGAGGCGGCGTCCAGATACAGGTGTTCCATCAGTCCTCCCTGCGCTTCTTCAGTTCCAATCCAGTCCAAGGTCGATGCTGCTCACGCTGTGGGTGAGCGCGCCAACGGAAATCACGTCCACACCGGCGGCGGCCACCTGCGCGCGGCTGCGGCACTTGAAAAATACATACGCGAAACCACCACCCACGAAGTCATTCAAATGGACTTCTTAAAAAGCATCGGCAAGCTGCTCGACAAAACCATTTGCGACAGCTACCTCTTTATGGCAAAGAAGACCCCGTCTCTCTTCGGCCGCCTCTACAAAACGACAAATAAAGATAATCCCCTTGCGGATTTCGTCCCCCGCACAACGGAGCTTCTGGCGC
>OLZW01002496.1_pt1 | contig 11741 bp, 19 predicted proteins | sample 1674281 | NCBI WGS metagenome assembly OLZW01 (sample SAMEA103958157, study PRJEB25191) | human gut metagenome | biome: human-associated habitat [ENVO:00009003]; feature: intestine environment [ENVO:2100002]; material: feces | place: Germany | collected 2013/2015
CCTATCTGGAAAAGGCTCTTGCAGAAGCCCTTGAAGAAGAAAAGACCGCATAACGGAAGGCACTTATACGTCACCAACAAATCCACCAAAAGCAAGTGCAGGGTAGAAAACTTCCGCCCCTTGCGCCTGATATAACATGTAATCCTGATTTTCCCGCCCGACTTCGCCGCAGTGGGACGATCAGAGGAGTGTGCGTTTGAACAAGAAGAAAAAATCCACAAATCTTTCCCCGTATCCCGATGAAGCCATCGAACGTCTGGCACGGGCATTCTACCCGGCAATCCTTGCCTGCTGGAACAGCGAGGAAGGTCAACGGGAGTTTGCTGCATGGCAGGCGGAACAGGCTCATATTGCAACCAAAGAAAAACAGGAAGTTCCCGTCGGGGAACTCCCTGCCTTACTTATCGTGTGTGGATTTTTCAGGGTGCGTCCGGGTGGACGCGCCCTGTTTTTGTGTTTAGTCCTCTAATCCGTGGCTTCCCGCCACATTCTTCAAATATTCCCCCGGTTCGCCGTTCAGAATCAGCTCAGCATACGCCAGCGGGTCATTATAGATGAGGTAGTCCAGTTCAGACCGCTGCGCAATGGTAACATCCAGCGCATCTTCGACCCCGGTGCAGTCGATGGAAATTTTTCTGCCATCCCGGAGCAGCAGCTCCACACAGCCAGTATCCATGTTGAACGAACAGGCTCTTGCATCGTACTTCATAATCGTGTCCTCCTGAAATCAGTGTTTGATTTGTTTCGGTCAATCTATGATTTCGGATTTCAGTTTCTGTCGGAAACCTCTATTGAACTTTCCGAAGAAAACAAAAAATCCGACCCCATCTCCTATCGGAAACAAGTTCGGATTATTTTTGTCTGGTCGGAGTGGCGAGACTCGAACTCGCGGCCTCCTGCTCCCAAAGCATGGAATCTATGTAATCTTGTGCTTTCGATAAGTGAATATAGTATAGATGATACGTCATTTTGTTGTTTTATAGTTATGGATTGTTTTTGCTTGCTTTCTGAAGTTGTCGCAATTCTGTCGCACTTTCTAGCGATACCATAAACAGGATACAAAATCCAACGAGGGCAGCGCATCGAGGATAAAGCCAGCATCCAGCACGCACACGATGGGGAGAGCCAGACACACCCCAGCAGGGAACGAGGGTATAACAAACCGTTCACCCCCTGCCCGGCGGGGAATATGGGCTTGACCCCTACCCCATGCGGTCATAGCCGAGAGTACCCCGCCCAAACAAAAAGGCGAAATTTCCCAGAGCAAATAAAAAGGCAGTCCACAAGCCCGGTATAATCACCGCTGTGGGCTGTCTTTCTTTATGCCTGTTTTGCTTCATCTGGCTTTAGCTGCTTGATATGGTCAAACACTGCGTCCATAGTATCAGAAGCCGCTGCATCTGCCGATTTGATGAACCCTGCGTAAATATCCGTTGTCGTGCTGGTTTGGGCGTGTCCAAGCCGTCCGGCAACCGTGACGATGGGAACGTGAGCCGCTATCAGCAAGCTGGCGTAGGTATGGCGCAAGCTGTGAACAGTGACCGCCGGGAGATCGTGTTCCTGCATGAACTTCGGAAACCAAGTTGTGACCCGGTTCAGGTCGAGGGGCGTTCCATCCCATCGAGTGAAAAGCAGGTCGTTTTGTACAGTTTTTTCGTTCTCGATTTGTACAGTCTGCGCCCACGCTGTGCCAGCCTTGCGCCGGATACCGTTTTGATAGAGCCGATATTCTTTCAGCATATCAAAACAGTGCTTGCCCACCTTAAAGGTACGGTTTGACGCTTTGGTTTTGGGTTCAGTGAAAACAATTCCCATGTGCGGCAGCCATTCAGAGGTGCGGTTCACGGTGATAGTAGAACGCTCAAAGTCAATATCAGACCAGCGCAAGCCACAGATTTCACCCCTACGCATACCAGTGAACAAACCAAGCTGGACAATAGCCGAGAATTGCGGAGGGGCATCCTGCAAGGCTACAAGCAGCCGTTTCACGTCATCTTCTTCCAGATAGTTCACGGACACTTCATTGCTCTTTGGCGGCTCTGCCCTCTTTACCGGGTTATCCTGCACAATGCCCCATTGAACTGCCTTTGTGAAAATGCTGGACAGCATTCGGTGATAGTGCAACGCAGTGTTTCCGGTCAGTTTGCCGCCCTCTCTGTACACTTCTGTGAAAGCCTTTGAAAATTGCATCCCGGCGGCATCTGCTACCTTTTCAGCCGTTGCCCTGCTGACACCCTGCCCGGCGCAGATACAGGACATTGACCGCCCACCGATACCAGCGGCCTTTGTCATTGCCTGACGCTTGCCACGAGGTAACAGCTTCAAAAGGGCTGCTGTGGCGATATATGTTGAATCTTTCCGTGCGCCCACCGTTTCCAGATCGTCATAGAACATCATAAGATGTGACGGTTTAATATCGCTAACTTTCATGTGACCAAGTGCGGCAGAGATACGAGGACGCAAATAGCGGTATTCACTGGCGGTTTTGGGTTTGCACTTTTTGTCGATGTACTGTTCAAACCACTTGTCTGTCAGTTCGTCAAGCGTCATATCTGCGTACAACAGTAAACCGTTTCGCACTTCCTGTTCAAACTGGTTTGCTTGCTCCTGCACCCACTTTTCGGCTTTTTTGGGGGTCAGTCCGGCAGGAGGGACAAGGGTGCAGCACTCTGTTAAAACCTTGTTTCCGTGCGCCTTATCCCTGCCTTTATACGCACGGACGAAATAAGACACCGAACCATCTTTAGCCGTTTTCTTCGTTATCTGTGCCATAAGAGCCACCTTCTACCAGGGGAGATCATCATGTTCGAGTATCGTTCCGTATTCATCTAATAATCTGCTTTTCATTCCGTCTTTTGCGGCAACAATCACATCATGGGGGATTTTTGCTTCGCTTTTTTCCAAGCTATCACTTGCTTCCAAAAAGCCTTTGACCTCTTTACTTAATTCATGGGCTTTTTCTCCGGGAATCCAAAAGCCAAAACCCTCTATTTCGCCTTCGCCACAAATCGGAAACAGAGATGGAGCCGCTGACGCTGGAAGCGAATCAATCATATCACCGTCACCGTTTTGAATGACCCAGATAAAAGCATCGAGTGCAGCACGTCCATTCATTTCTGTTGAAGCTGTTTCTTTGGAATCGTCTTTTTTTCTACCAACAAGCCAGTCAATTGATACATTGAGCGCGTCCGCAATCGCACAGATGTTTTCAAGATTGGGAACAACACCTTTTTCACCGGCATTGCGTTCATAATTGCCGATTGTGTTTTTGTCTAACCCTACCATCTCGCCAAGTGCGCTTTGTGTTAGATGGGCTTTACCTCTAGCTTCTTTTAAGTTGATTGCAAATTGTTTGAAATCAAGTTTTGATTGCTCCGTACCCAATTTTCATCACCTCTTACAATTAGTATACCAAATACAAACACCAAAGTCAATGAAAATTAAGTCTTTGACGCAGATGGATTGTAATGTCAATTTGTATTGTGTTTTGTGCTGTGTTCTGATAGACTTGAATCACCGGGAAGGAGGTGAGAACGTGAGCGAGAAAGACGCTATCCGGGCGGCAAAAAACGCATACAATCGTGAGTATTACGCAAAGAACCGTGAACGCATCAAAGAGAATCATAATCGTTACTGGCTACGAAAAGCGGCAGAGATGCAGCAGACCGAACCCCAGCAGGAAAACAAACAGGAGGAATAAAACGTGACACCGTTAGAAAAAGAAGTCCACGAATCAGGCTTTGCTTTGTGGCGTGTCGCAGCCGCTTTGCAGTTGAGAAATTCCACATTTTCAAGCTGGCTTGTTGATACCACGCTCCCAGATGAAAAAGTGGAGCGAGTACACAGGTGCATTCGGCTGATGAAAGCAGCCAAACAGAAGAACGGAGATGTTAAGAATGAGTAGTTCCGCTATCCCTTACCCCAGAATGGCACGAATTAAAGACGCAGCCGCACAGTTTGGATGTTCTGTGCATTATCTGCGTAATCTGTGCCGTTCTGGAAAGGTGCGATATACCGCAGTATCTTCCCGGCGGTGGCTTGTAAACCTGGACAGCCTTGCACGGTTCTTTGAGCAGGGCGAACAGGTAGAGCCGGAGAACGTCAACGGCGTTCACAGATTCAACGCAGGGGGAAAGGTAGGCTGATACATGGTCGCAAGAAAAAGGATGTTCTGTTCAGATATTACAGAATCGGACAGGTTTCTTGACCTGCCAGCCAAGTCGCAAGCCCTTTACTTCCACTTGTGCATGAGATCGGATAATGATGGGTTTGTGGACACAAAATCTGTACTGCGCTCCGTCCGGCGCACTGAACGATATTTAGAGCCGCTTATTAGAGCCGGGTTCATTATTCGCTTTCCGTCTGGCGTTGTCTGCATCGTTGATTGGTGGATACACAACGCACAACCGAAATGGGAATATGCCGTGACTGTACACATGGACGAGCTTTTGCAGTTGGAAGTTTCCGAAACAGGACGCTATTTCATTCCAAACAGGCAAAAGCAGCCGGAGCAAGCCGCCGGGAGGTGATAGCATCAAATGTCCGTGACGAAATCAAAAAGAAAGGGGCGGCAGTTAAACCGTTGGCTTACAGCTTCTTCCGATATGCGAGAGGAACGCTTTGTTCAAGTTGGGAATACCCTGTTTTTTAACAAGGCTTTTCAATCACTAAGCGTTGGTGCAAGATACCTTTACATAGCGGCAGCGAATGAAGCAGGAGGAAACCGAAATTTTCAGCTTCCGGCACTCAAAATGAAATCGTTGGGATTCAAAGAGCGAACCGCACGAGAATACATCAAAGAATTGGAAAAAGCCAAATTCATAGAGAAGGTCAAGTGCGGTCGGAACACTCGAACCCCGAATGATTATCGCTTCTGCTTTGATTGGTTGAACCCACCTTAATTTTTGGTACAGTATGGCAACATATTGTATATAAGTGCAATTTCTGCACAGTGTAGCGAAAATATAAAATGACGATGTATCGAGAAATAGCAATGCGATTTTTGCATAGTGTACCTAGTGAATATAAGCCCACACAATGCAGATTTTGCACTCGTAAAGGCTTTACACAATGCAATTTCCGCACCGCCAAAATAAAAACCGCCTTATCTGGTACGAACAGACAAAGCGGCAACGCTAAAAACCATAGACGCAGTTTTTGCGTGTTTCTAGTGTACCATATCGGCACACGGAAAGGAACAGCATGAGTAAAATTTTCAATCTTCTTCCAGTTGGTGAAGAACACGCAATCAGCCTGAAAGCCTTGTCAGCCCAGACAGGTTTGCCGGAACGTGCGCTCCGTTCGCAGATCGTTGCAGAGTTAGAGGACGGTTCACCCTGTCTTTCGTCCTGCAAGCCGCACGGCGGTTATTATCGCCCCGATGTAGGTGAAAAGGGCTTGAAAGAGATGCAGAGGTTTTATCAGCAGGAGCGCAGCCGAGCAAGTTCCACATTCCGCAAGCTGAAAGCCATTCGCCGGACGTTGACCCAGTGCGCCGGACAGATTGAGCTTGAACCGCTGGAAGATGATACCCCCGAAGATACAGAGAAAGACGAGCAGGAGGACACGCACAATGTGTTTTGAAGAAATCTTGAAAGAATGTCACAAGGAAGCCCGGCGAAACGGTTTGAAGCTGGTTCCTGAACGTATGGCAGGGCTTTACAGCGTTGCAGACAAGGCGACAAACCAAGTTGTCAGCCCTTACCCGATGAACCCTTACAGCATCCATGAATGGATGACCGAATACACCGCACAGGCATAAGCAGGAGGAAAATACAATGGTCGTGAACCACGTTGACAATCAGGCACTTTACCTTTACGCAGTTGACCGTTTGAAGAACAAGCCCTTAATGAACAAGATTTTCGAGTGCTCCGGCCTGTTGGATGGGCTGGAAGATAAGGAAGTCAGCGGCAAGTTGTCTGCTGCCATTTCTGACGCTATCGAACTGGCAGAGGATTACGCTTTTGATGCTGGTGCAGAGTTGCAGTCTGCTATTAGTGCGGACGAGCTGACAAGCCACGAGGACGGCACAGAAGCCCACGCAGACACGAACACCAGCACCAGCGAGGACACCCCGAACACCATCGAGTATGCGCAAGACGCACGAGAGTTTATTGCAGCGTTGAGCCGGAAGGAGCTGAAAGAATTTGGACACGATGAAATCAACGGCGCAGACCAGATGATTGTTGCACTGAACGCCATTGAACAGCTTGCCAAGCACGACAATGCAGCAGCGTGGGAGTGCTACGGTGATTTTATGGAATCGAACCTTTGCGGCGTATCCTTTAAGATTGAAAGCTGATTTAATTTCACGAAATCACGCTGTTTTTATGAACCGTGTTTTAGTCGGTTTTATTAGTCACATCTAACCGACTAAAAACAAAGAATCCCTGCACCCGGCTTGAACGTCAGATGCAGGGAATACTTTTGCAACAAAATTACATATCTTTTGAAACAGAGATTCTAGGAATCATGCGGTTATTTGCTTGCCTTGAAAAGAGCCTGAAAGAACCAAAATCCAAAAAGCAGACAGCCGATAATTGTAGCCATATCACAAGCCCCCTTATTCTTCCGCAGGTGCATCTTCATCCGCTGGATGCTCTTTCAAGAAATCGTCAGCCGCCTGTTTCAGTACAGCGTTTGGAGTAGTCCCGGCGGCTACACAAGCAGCCCGGAATCTGGCAGCATAGTCTTTCTTTACTCTGCATCCGAGAATAGTCATGTTTTCTTTATCCCATTTGGCGTTAGCCCTTTTCCGTGCTTCTGTTACCATATAAAGCCCCCTGTCGCATAGATCGGTGATTCTTCTCGTTTAACAGTATACCACAAAAGCACACAATTTAACAGTACAAAATAGCACAATTTACACTGTTTAATATTGTGCAGTCTGTCAATGGACATATACTATTAAATAGTGTATACTATAATCACAGCAAGGGAGTGCAACCGGCAAGGGGCGAAGGATGTACCGGGAGCGCAAGAGCGTAACGCCAGCTAAGACAGTAACCCGCTCCCATCTGCTGTATATGAAAAATGCCCGGTGCTAGTCGCCAAACCAGAACACCGAGCAAACCCAAAGGGGCAAGGCAATTATAACAGCCCTGCCCCACATTGTAAAGTGAGGTAGTAAAAATGACGTACAATCTGCATGAAATCATGTGCAAGGCGTGGAAGCTGTTCCGCAAGGGCATCGGCACATTTGCCGAATGTCTGCACCGGGCATGGAACAGCGCAAAGGCTGAACCCATCAACGCCCAGCGCATCGAGGAAGCCCAGCAGACCGCCGGGATTGAAGAAGAATGCCGGACGTGGGCAGACTGGAAGAAGCAGGGGCGTGAAGTCCTGCACGGTGCAAAGGCCGCTTTCCAGGTCCTCTTGATTTACGCAAGCAAGGGCGATGGGCAGACGTACAAAGCCAGTTTCTTCCCTGCATCCGTAACCCAGCCGTTGAACGTATAATCACAAGATACACGAGCACACGAACACATGAACACGAGATATAGAAAGGACAGTACAAAATGAACAAGCAGAACAGCGCAGAGCGCACCGCAGAAGTTAGCCAGATTGCAAGCCTGATTAGAGCCAAAGCCCAGAAGCACCCCGAAGTGATTGATATTGTAGTCGCTCTGATTGACAGGGTATCACAGAGCAGCAAGCCGGAGATTGAAGCGTTGGGCAGGCAGCTTGAACAGCACGAGGGCGATTATCCTGCTATTATGAAGCTGTTGGGCATCCAGCCCAGCCCCCAGCACTAAACAGCATATAACACCAGCGCAGAGCCTTGTTTTAGCGGGTTCTGCGCTTTTTCTTTGCCCAGTAATGAAAGTATATTGCCAGACCCCGAAAGCCTGTTTCCCGCGCATTTGCACAGGCATCCCACGCAGCGAGAAGCGAAGCCGATGCAATGCCGCCACATCTGGCGGTATCTTTGAGGGCATATCCCCAAAAGTGGGGACATCTTCACAGGTGGGTGCATCCAAAAGCGGATTGACGCAGCCAGGAAGCCGCCGGGCATCACAATTCTGTGATAGTGCTATCAGGCAGACCGGGCAGGGGGTCGTAATTGAAATGCACTCAATTTTGAGGGCATCGGAACACGCTCAATTTTGAGCCGATTACACAGATCGGTGCAGTCCGTCAGATTGACCCCTTGCCGCTTGCGTCGATGCTGACACTTTTTTGTGTCGGGGTTGTGAATCTGGTTCATGCCCTTGTGTATAGGGTCGGTATCAGATACCGCTCCCCTATAAGTGGGGTTATATGGGTATAGTGATTTGCGATACCCCCGAAGCAGGGGCATATAGCAGCCCATTATATAGCCGTATGATATAGGGCAAGGCATACAGAGCAGGGGCGCACACTGTCGCACAAAACAGGTTTTTCCTGAATTTGTCGCACTTCTGTCGCACTTTCCAGCCATTTTCAAGCCTATATGCAACAAATAAAGCCACGACAAAACCGCATTTATAAACGGTTTATCGTGGCTTTTTCTTATATCGGAGTGGCGAGACTCGAACTCGCGGCCTCCTGCTCCCAAAGCAGGCGCGCTACCAACTGCGCAACACCCCGACAATATTCAATTGTACCTGTACAGTATACCTTTTTTTAGAGTGTTCGTCAATAGATTCATCCGGCGGCCGGAGTGCAAAAAATCCCGCCCGGAAATCCGGGCGGGATGCAACGGTTTTACAAATAGAGTGATCAGTCTGCGAACAGCGGAGTGGACAGGTAGCGGTCGCCGGTATCGGGCAGCAGCACCACGATGTTCTTGCCAGCGTTCTCCGGGCGCTTTGCCAGCTGCAGGGCAGCCCAGACGGCAGCACCGGAAGAAATGCCCACCAGCACACCTTCCTTGTGACCGATCAGCCGACCGGTGGCAAAGGCGTCGTCATTCTCCACAGCAATGATCTCGTCATAAACCTTGGTGTCCAGCACGTCCGGCACAAAGCCTGCGCCGATGCCCTGGATCTTGTGCGCACCGGCAGTGCCCTTGCTCAGCACCGGGGAGGAGGCGGGCTCCACGGCCACGACCTTCACGTCAGGGTTCTTGCTCTTCAGGTACTTGCCCACGCCGGTCACGGTGCCGCCGGTGCCAACGCCTGCCACAAAGATGTCCACCTTACCGTCGGTATCGTCCCAGATCTCGGGGCCGGTGGTCTCGATGTGTGCCTGGGGGTTGGCCGGGTTCACAAACTGGCCGGGGATGAAGGAATTGGGGATCTCCTTTGCCAGCTCATCGGCCTTGGCAATGGCGCCCTTCATGCCCTTGGCACCCTCGCTGAGCACCAGCTCGGCACCGTAAGCCTTCATCAGCTGGCGGCGCTCCACGCTCATGGTCTCGGGCATGACGATGATGATGCGGTAGCCCTTGGCAGCTGCCACGGCAGCCAGGCCGATGCCGGTATTGCCGGAGGTGGGCTCGATGATCACGGAGCCTTCCTTCAGCAGGCCCTTGGCCTCGGCGTCGTCGATCATCTTCTTGGCAATGCGGTCCTTCACGGAACCGGCCGGGTTGAAGTACTCTAGCTTGGCCAGAATGTGAGCAGACAGCTGCTGCTCCTTTTCAATGTGGGTGAGCTCCAGCAGCGGGGTGTGACCGATCAGCTGGTCAGCGGCAGTATAGATCTTGCTCATAATAAATTCCCTCCTGATACAGATACAACTTCTCGAACGGGCCCCGGCACCCGAGGTGCGGCCCGGAACTACAAACCTTTAAACCAACATTGTTTGTGGGTTTAAAGGTATTATAGTCCCCTTTGCCCTGCTTGTCAATGCTTTTTTGCAAAAAAGTGGGATTGAAATATTATTTACCCTGTTGTATAATAGGTTTAACATTCTATGGACATCAAAGGAAGTACACGAATATGATCGTTTCCACCAAAGGGCGCTATGCGCTGCGCGTGATGATTGACCTCGCCGAACATCAGGCGGAAAAATACGTTCCCCTCAAGGAAGTCGCCGCACGGCAGGAGATCTCGGAAAAGTATTTGGAGAACATCCTCAAGGTGCTGGTGCAGAACGGCTTTCTGGAGGGTCTGCGCGGCAAGGGCGGCGGTTACCGCCTGACCCGCAGCCCCGACCAGTACACCGTGGAGGAGATCCTCATGCTCACCGAGGGCAGCCTGGCCCCCGTCACCTGCCTGACGCCGGGTGCATCCCCCTGCGCCCGCCTGGCCAACTGCCGCACCTATGAGATGTGGAAAGGCCTGAACGACCTCATCTCCAACTATTTCAGCCACATCACCCTTGCCGATCTTGCCCTGCCCGATCAGGCCGGCAACGACTATGTGATCTGACTCGTTCCTGCTCCGGCTTCTTACGGCGCACCGCACATTGCGGTGCGCCTTTTTTGCACAGTTCCTCGCGAAATGTGTGGGAATTCTTGGCAAGTATCACGGTTGATGGACGTCCGACGATGCGGTATACTACCACTTGCATCCCACATTTTTTGGTGACCGTGAAAGGAGCGATCCGTTACGAAATATATTTTTCAGTTTGCGCGCATTCTGGCCTTCTGTTTTCTGGGCGAGGTGCTGCACGCCGTGCTGCCGCTGCCGGTGCCTGCCAGTGTCTACGGGCTGGTGCTGCTGCTGGCTGCCCTGAACTTCGGCTTTGTGAAGCTGGATGACGTGAAAGAGGTGGGCATCTACCTCACCGGCATCTTCCCGCTGCTGTTCGTGCCTGCCGCAGCCGGCGTGATGGAGCTGTGGGCCGAGATGGGCAACATGCTGCTGCCCATCATCATTGCCATCATCCCGGTGACCGTGCTGGTCATGGTCTCCGCAGGCCGCACCACCCAGGCCATGACCGGCCGCAAAAAGAAGGAGGCAGACCATGCTGAATGATTTCCTGTCCGGGTCGGCGGCGTGGGGCGTGCTGCTCACGCTGGCAGCCTTTGCACTGGGCGCCCTGATCAACCGGATCACCGGCAAAGCCATCTTCAATCCCCTGCTGCTGGGCAGCATCTTTGTCATCATCTTCCTGTCGGTGTGCAAGATCCCCTACGCCGACTACAAGGCCAGCGCCGCCCCGGTGAACTACCTGCTGCTGCCGGCCACCGTGGCTCTGGCCATCCCGCTGTATGAAAAGTGGGACCTGCTCCGGAAGAACGCCGCCGCCATCATCGCCGGCATCTCGGTTGGCACACTGGTCAGCCTGGGCAGTGCCCTTGCTCTTGCCCTGGCGCTGGACCTGACCCAAGAGCAGTACGCCACCCTGCTGCCCAAGTCGGTGACCACCGCCATCAGCATGGACGTGGCCGCTGAGCTGGGCGGCATTGCCGCCCTGACCGGTGCCATCGTCATCCTCACCGGCATTGCGGGCAGCCTGCTGGCCGAAACGGTGTGCAAGGTGTTCCACATCACCGACCCCATCGCCAAGGGTGTGGGCATCGGCACCTCGGCCCATGCCGTGGGTACCAGCAAGGCCCTGCAGATGGGTGAGGTAGAGGGTGCCATGAGCGGCCTGTCCATTGCAGTGGCCGGTGTGCTCACCGCAGTGCTCTGCCCCGTATTCGTGAACCTGATCCACTAAAACCATTTATGATATAAAACACAGCGCCCCCGCCGGGATTTCTCCCGGCGGGGGCGCTGTGTTATTGAGGAGAGACGTCTTGATCAGTTTTCGGCGAGGTTGCCGGTGTAGAGCTGGTAATACTTGCCCTTCTTGGCGATCAGCTCGTCGTGACTGCCGCGCTCGATGATGCGGCCCTGCTCCAGCACCACGATGCAGTCTGCATTGC
>OLZW01002498.1_pt1 | contig 11739 bp, 6 predicted proteins | sample 1674281 | NCBI WGS metagenome assembly OLZW01 (sample SAMEA103958157, study PRJEB25191) | human gut metagenome | biome: human-associated habitat [ENVO:00009003]; feature: intestine environment [ENVO:2100002]; material: feces | place: Germany | collected 2013/2015
TATTCTTTTATTCCTCTATTGTATGTATCAAACAATATTCTAGCTCTCATAAGAAAACGTTTCATCGCACTAACCTCCTCATTTTTAATCGGTTTATCAAGGAAAGAAGCCGGATAAAGCTCAAATCCTTTTTTTCCACTTAAATTGGGACGTGAAGTCCAAACTAGAGAATATTCACAGTTAATCAAACGAGTTATTCTAAAAATACGCTGCAATTCCAATTTCACCATAGCTCCCCCATCCGTATCTTCTTTCGACATGTTTGATATAAAATTACCCAATGAATACACAACGACATGTTTGGCAGGAGTATGCTTATCTTGTATGACCTCCATGGGTTGAAGTACATGGGGATGAGAACCTATCACATGATCTACCCCCTGAGTTATCATCCAATCTGCCAAGTCCCGTTCCGAACGCTCAGGCAACGAACGATATTCTATCCCCCAATGCATACACGCTATAATGACATCGGGCATCATGCGGCGCGCCTTAAGAATATCTTTCTTAATTTGTTCCCGGTCAATGTAGTTCACCACATTGGGCGGAGTGACTTCAATGCCGTTTGTTCCATAAGTATAATTGAGCAGAACAATACGAAAATGATTCTTTTCTATCAACAAGGGATAGCCCTCATCCCGTTTGCCCTTATTTACATAAGTGCCCGCATGTGGAATATGCAAGGAGTCCAGCATCAGAATGGTGCGTTCCAATCCTTTTTTCCTTCGGTCAAGACAATGATTATTCGCTGTAAGCAACACATCAAAACCGGCCTCTTTAACAGCATACAAATATTCATCGGGAGCACTAAACGCCGGATAACCGCTATAGGGCTTGCCACCCAATGTCACTTCCAGATTGGCAACAGCCAAGTCTGCCGCACTTATCTCATCTTTTACATGCTTGAAACAAGACGAATAATCATAGGATGTCCCTACACGGGCAGCCTCTATTTGTGCCTGATGCTGCATCAGGTCTCCCACAAACAACAAGGTTATTTTCTCTTGCGCAGTAAGCGAAAGACTAAAGCACAAGCTGAACAGTATAAAGAGCTGCCGCATATTAAATGTATGATTTACAACGTTAATAATCGGCAAGATAAAGAGAATATTCGGAAAAGCCAAAGATACCGGTGAAAAACGATATTACAGGCTTACTATTTCCTGCAAGATGCCGACCGCTGTTTCTACTGTTTCCACATTCTTTATCACCATACTGCGTTTACCATTCTGCTCACGAAGATTGCAATAACGGGGATTCTTTCCCATGTAATCAATCACTTTTCCAAAGGCTGCACTCTGATAGTAAGGACTGTCAGGATTACTCACAAAGAACAGCGTCATTCGTCCGGCTTTCAGGAAAACTTTCTCTGCACCCAAGCGTTTTGCCATCCGGCGCAAAGGAACAATGCGAAGCAGTTCCTGACCTTCGCGCGGAACTTTCCCGAAACGGTCTTCCAAACGGGATTTGAATGCCAACACATCTTTATCCAGCTCCAAGCCATCCAACTCACGATAAAGTAACATACGTTCGCTGCTGCTGGGAATGTATTCATTGGGAAACAATAATTCCAAATCACTTTCCACCTGACACTCATCCACAAAGTTTTCACCACTTATTTTTTCCTCACCTGCCGCTTGCAGCTCTTCAGCATAAAGGTCTGCAAATTCATCCTCTTTCAGCTCTTTCACAGCCTCAGCCAAAATCTTCTGATAAGTTTCGTATCCCAAATCGGCAATGAAACCACTTTGTTCGGCACCCAACATATTACCTGCTCCACGGATATCAAGATCCTGCATGGCAATGTGAATTCCACTACCCAAATCACTAAAGTTCTCTATGGCCTGCAGACGACGTTTGGCTTCGGGAGTCAACGAAGTGAGTGGAGGAGCCAATAAATAGCAAAATGCTTTCTTATTGCTACGTCCCACACGTCCACGCATCTGATGCAAATCGCTCAACCCAAAATTCTGCGCCTGATTGATGATAATGGTATTGGCATTGGGGATATCAATTCCACTTTCGATAATGGTAGTCGCCAGCAGCACATCATAATCATAGTTCACAAAGTCGAAAATAATCTTCTCAAGTTTTTCCGGCTCCATCTGTCCATGACCGATGCAAACACGGCAGTCCGGGATGTTTCGTTTAATCATTGCTTCCAGCTCCACCAGGTTCTGTATCCTATTGTTTACAAAAAATACCTGACCGTTACGACTCATCTCGAAGTTGATAGCCTCAGTGATAATTTCTTCATTGAATGTATGCACCTCGGTCTGGATGGGGTAGCGGTTGGGGGGAGGAGTCTGTATCACAGAAAGGTCGCGCGCACCCATCAGTGAAAACTGCAAAGTACGCGGAATAGGGGTAGCCGTCATGGTCAGAGTATCAACATTGACTTTTATCTGGCGAAGTTTCTCTTTTACGCTGACTCCGAACTTCTGCTCCTCATCTATAATCAGTAGCCCCAAATCCTTGAACTTAATGCTTTTGCCAATAATTTTATGCGTACCAATCAGAATATTAATCTTGCCTTCTCCCAATTCTTTCACGATGCGGGAACTGTCTTTGGCACTACGAGCCCGACTCAGATAATCCACTTTACACGGAAAATCCTTCAATCGTTCACGGAAAGTCTGAAAGTGCTGATAAGCCAATACGGTAGTCGGTACAAGTACCGCCACTTGTTTGTTGTCCGTCACAGCCTTAAAAGCAGCACGCACTGCTATTTCCGTTTTTCCAAAACCAACATCCCCGCACACCAGACGGTCCATCGGACGTTCGCTTTCCATATCAGCCTTTACATCCTGAGTTGTCTTCAGCTGGTCGGGAGTATCCTCATAAATAAAACTGGCCTCCAGCTCATGCTGCAAAAAGCTGTCGGGAGTATAGCTGAAGCCCTTCTCCTGCTTTCGCTGAGAGTATAACTTAATCAAATCACGGGCAATATCTTTAATCTTGGTCTTGGTGCGTTCCTTCATTTTCTCCCAAGCACCGGTACCCAGTTTATTGAGGCGCGGAGTTTCTCCTTCCTTCCCTTTATACTTGGAAATCTTGTGCAAGGAATGAATAGACACAAAGACGACATCCTCATTTTGATAAACCAACTTGATAACCTCTTGCGTGGTATCGCCGTTGGGGATACGCACCAGCCCGGCAAACTTCCCTACTCCATGGTCAATGTGCACAACATAATCTCCCGGTTCAAATTGGCTCAACTCTTTTAATGTCAGTGCCACTTTGCCGCTACGGGCCTTGTCACTCCGAAGGTTATATTTATGAAAGCGGTCGAATATCTGATGGTCGGTAAAAAAACAGCTCCGAAGAGTATTATCGCTAAATCCTTCGTGCAATGTCTTATTGACCGGAGTGAATGCTATTTTATCTCCCCGCTCCTCAAAAATATCTTTCAACCGCTTAGCCTGTTTTTCACTGTCCGTACATATATATAATGTATAGCCATGTTCCAGATAATCGGTAAACGTACTGCTTACCAAATCAAAGTTCTTGTGAAAAATCGGTTGCGCACTTGTATCAAAGGGCAAAGTGGCCTGCGGAGTACCCGTAGGCTTATTCCCAAATTCTATTCTTTTGAACTCTAACGCACGAACTGCAAACTCTGAACCATCAATCAACTTTGTCTCCAAACTCATCAATTCTGTCTTCTCCCCTTCATAAGCAGCCAAAGCCTGTGGAGAGAGCGCCTCATCTCTGACGGATTGGATTCTTTCGCGTACCCACAGGAAATCCTTCATTGCCAATACGGTATCCTTTGGTATAAACTCAAAAAAAGAAACACCGTTCCTGTCCGTCGCCTTTGTCAGTTCCGGCACAATGGCTATGCTTTGCTTCTTTTCCTTCGAGAGCTGATTCTCCACTTCAAAAGTGCGGATACTATCCACCTCGTCACCAAAGAAATCGATGCGATAAGGATATTCAGAAGCAAAAGAAAAAACATCGATAATGCTTCCTCTTACTGCATATTGCCCCGGCTCATACACATAATCCACATGCTCAAACCCATAGCCGGTAAGCACTTCTGCAATAAACTCAGTATCCACATGTTCACCTACACTCAGCTTCAATGTTTTATCAGTCAGTTCTTCTTGTGAAACAACCTTTTCGGCAAGAGCATCGGGATAGGTTACAACACACAAAGTATCACCTTTCTGCAAACGGCTCAATACTTCCGTGCGAAGAATCTCATTTGCCGCATCCTTTTGCCCGTATTTGATGGCACGACGATATGAAGAAGGAAAGAATAAAATATTCTCTTCTCCATTTACTTGCGTCAAGTCATGATAAAAATAACCTGCCTCTTCCTGATCTCCCAATATAAAAACAAACGTCTGTTTATTTTCTCTGATAAAGGAGGAAATAAATAAAGGTGTCGCTGAAGCATGTAAGCCTCCCAGGAAAATAGTCCTCACCGAGGAATCTTCCAATAACGCAGCCAATCCCGCAGTATTCGGGTGTCCGGCATATATACGTTGTAATTCCGAAATGTCCATATCTTCGTTTAAGATGGGAACAAAATTAGAGAATTTTCTTATTACTTCCTCTAATTATAGCCAACTATTTAAGATTTTACTTACTTTTGTGACTCAATGTTTAAATCATGGAAACAAAAGTAATAAGCACAATTAAAGGACACGCACGTGTAGATGTAGCCGATGTGCTACGCGGATTGGCAGTAATGGGAATCATCATTCTGCACTCCATTGAGCATTTTAATTTCTATTCATTTCCAGATACAACCACGCAGAGTGACTGGCTCAACTTTACGGACAAAGCAATCTGGAATGGATTATTCTTCATGTTCGGCGGAAAGGCATATGCCGTATTTGCCCTTCTCTTCGGCTTTAGTTTTTTTATTCAGAACGATAATCAGCGCATGCGCGGCAACGATTTCCGATTACGTTTCTGCTGGCGGCTCATCCTGTTATTCTTAATAGGCAATATCAATGCCAGCTTCTTCACCGCGGAAGTGCTGGTACTTTATTCACTGGTAGGTTTTATCCTGCCCCTCACCTGCCGTCTGAAAGACAAATGGGTATTCCTTCTCGCTTGCGTGCTATTGATACAGCCTTTGCCACTTTACTATGTAATACGTGCCTGCCTGGACCCGTCTTTCATTACTCCGGCCATTCCCACCCGCAGCTTTTGGGATGCCACCTTTGCCGTACAAAGTCATGGTTCGTTTTTGGAAACAGTCCGGGTGAATTTATGGGAAGGACAAATAGCCAGTCTTGCCTGGGCATGGGATCACGGACGTGTATTCCAAACGGCAGCTTTGTTTTTGTTGGGTATGTTAATCGGACGACGCGGACTATTCCAAAAAGAGAACTTGAAGGTATGGAATAAAATACTTGCCGGTGCACTTATCGCATTCTTTCCTTTATACGGATTAGGCAATATGTTGCCGGCATTCATTGTCAATAAATCAATATTGACCCCTTTATCACTTATCATCACCTCGCTTTCTAACTTCTCATTCATGTTGGTATTGGTTTCGGGAGTTATCTTTGCATTCTATAATACAAATATGCATTATCTTTTAATGAAAATCACTCCATACGGAAAGATGAGTCTTACCAACTATATTACTCAAAGCATAGTAGGTTCTATGTTATACTATAACTGGGGATTTGCTCTTCACAACCAATGTGGCATCACTGTCAGTTGCCTGGCGGGTATCGCATTCTTCATCTTGCAGTTTACATTCTGCCGCTGGTGGATGAGCCATCATTCACACGGACCGATGGAATACATATGGAAACGTGCCACTTGGCTGAAATGAGAACTTAAAAGGGCTTCCGGTTGTTTTACACATAAATAGAAATATAACTTATGGCTAATATGCATAATGAAATAGAATACGTTTTCAATTTACTCGAAAATCATCGTTTGAAAGAAGCATTGGTACAAATCCATGCCATGGCCAGCCAATGTTCCAGCTGGCAGCTGCGTACTGACGTAGAAACACTGCAAACGACATACGATCTGATGTTGCAATACAACGCAAAGGGCATAAAAGATCCCAAACAAAAGGATATGTATAATAAAATATTCCGATCGGCTTACGAAATGGCAGAACGGACACATATCATGAAAAACAGTACATCTTCTTTTGCTTTATATTATGATTTGATACGCACTTATGAGCACGCTAAACCGCATACTCTTTCCGAGCTGCAAATGCAATTGGAAGCCTATACGGAAGATGCAGCGACAGCTCCTCTGATTTACAGTGATGCCAATCGCTGTAAATCAGAATTGGCAGGAATACGCGAACGTCATGAAAAAGCACTCAACGAGTTATTCGAAAGAACCTGGGTTTCTTTATATTGGACGGAAGCCGAAGCACAGGAAGCCCAGACACTGCTCAATTCACTTCTGGTACCGGTCAATGATCTTTGCGTCTTCATCAGTGCCGTCACGATGAGCCAATCCAGAATTTTTGATATACGAAAATATATGCTGCTCCTCGAAGCGTATAATCACCCTGATCCTATGGTGAACCAACGTGCTATCGTAGGTATAGTGATAACTGCACTTTTCCATGAACATCGTATCATGATGTATCCCGAAGCACGTGCAAAGCTCTCACTACTCAATGAAGATGCTGATTTTATTAAGAACCTGCATACCATACAGATTCAATTGCAGCTTTCACGCGAGACACAGAAAATAGACAGGAAGATGCGGGAAGAAATCATTCCCGAAATGATGAGAAATCCGCGCATTGGGAACGCCAACAAAATCGGGTTCGATGAAACAGAAGACTCCGATGATCTTAACCCGGAATGGGAAAACTGGATTGACAAATCGGGCATTACTGACAAATTACGTGAAATGGGCGAATTGCAAATGGAGGGAGCTGATGTTTATATGAGCACATTCTCTCAACTAAAGCAGTTCCCTTTTTTCCGCCAAATGTCACATTGGTTCTATCCTTTCGACCGCCAATTTCCCGATATTGTTACCATATTTGGAGATAATGAAGAAAAGAGAATGTCCTTATTGGACATTATACTCAATAGCGATTCCTTCTGCAATTCAGATAAATATTCTTTCTGTTTCAGCTTGATACAAATGCCTGAATCACAAAGAGAGCTGATGATACATCAGATGAACGAGCAAAGCTCTGTATCGCAAGAACAGCTGGAACAGATAACAAAGATGACGAAGTCCACCTTGAAAAAAGAGAATATCAGTCGCCAGTATATTCATGATTTATATCGCTTCTTCAAATTATGGTCTCGCCGTTCCGAAGAAAAAGACATCTTCGAAAGCCGCTTTGAACTGTGGAAATATAACAGCCTTAAAAAAGCAATAACCCAACCTGAAGAACTGAAAAAGTTGGCAGATTATTTCTTCCAAAAAGATTATATGGAGGAAGCATTCCAGCTATACAGCATCCTGCTTGAAGAGAATAAAACCAACTCCGAGTTATGGCAGAAAGCCGGTTATTCCCTCCAGAAATTGGGAAATTACGATAAAGCGTTGAGTTATTATAAACAAGCTGATATCATTGCCCCGGATGCCTTATGGACTAACCGTCATCTGGCCTTGTGTTACCATAAGCTGGGCATGCCTGAACAGGCATTGCAATACTTCAAAAAAGTAGAAATTGTTCAGCCCGACAATTTAAACCTGTCCTTACAGATTGGTCAATGTCTGGTAGCCTTGAAAAGATACGAAGAGGCTTTGGGGTACTTCTTTAAAGTGGAATACCTGGAAAAAAATCCCAATAATGCACGCCGTGCTATCGGCTGGTGTTCATTTGTTATCGGCAAATATGAAGAAGCACGTAAATATTATGATCTACTGCTTCAGGCTACCAAGCCCAAAATGCAAGACTGGATGAATGCAGGACATTTATACTATACATTAGGAAATATCGAAACGGCTATCAACTATTATCAAAAAGCACAGAGTATGTGCGAAGACCGTAACATGTTCCTTACCTTCTATTTGGAAGACAAAAAATACCTTATTGAAAAAGGATTTTCGGAAGAAGATATCTATATCCTATTGGATGAACTACTTTAATGACTTATAAGACAATTCGATACGAGACAGAAGTTTTGTATAATTATACAGGACTTCTATCTTTATCGGAGATTCATCATCCAATCTATAGTTAGCATGCATGTTATAAGTCTCAGCACCATGATTTACACAACGTCCGATATCATTGGGCAAAACTGTATCTACCCTGAAATCCCCCAAGTTTAGTAAAAAATAGAAAAAGCCATCCAAGCCATCACTATCCATTACATAAGCCTGTATATTCAAATTTGCCCGATAATTAATATGATTATCATAATTATAATAACTATGACACACATAAGTACTGTCATTTAATTCATGATGTGAGGTAATGGATTCCATCAGTTTTCCATCATCACCAAATATATATTTCGTACAGACGCGTTTTAAGAAATCATTTCCTTCCACTCCAAAATAGTCCGACTTGATACACAATGTATCAGCTCCGTATTCATAAGTCGAAGTCTTAAAAACATCCCATGTTTCCGAACCTCTTTTCAACAAACAACGTGTACGACTTTCTATCGCCTTGCCTTTAGCCATTTTAAAAGTTACCGAGCAAAGCTTATTTCCCGAATGAAGGCAATCCATTTTTCCTATGGTTACCTTATCGCCCGCATACACTATCGGAGTATCACCATAACGTATTATTCTGCCGTCACCATCATACTCTATATCCGATATAACCTCTTCTTCTTCTGTCAGGTCAGTTACTTTTGCTATAAGTGTTTCGTCTTTATTTTCTTTACAACTCAAGTTTGCAAACAGTAAGAAGCTCACTACAATATATTTTACAATCGCTTCAATTTTCATACTTCAATCATCCTATCTGTGCAAATAAAACAAAAAATATTAGAAAAACAAAGGAAAGTAAACCAGTTGTTGCAATATGTTATGACTTTGATAAGACATTATCACCAGATGACATGCAAGCGCAAGGGTATATACAATCTGTTGGGGATGAAGTCGAATCTTTTTGGAAAGAGTCCAATGGGTTAGCTGAAGAGAATGACATGGATCAAAATTTGGCTTACATGTTTACCATGATTCAGAAAGCGCATGGAAAAGTCATATTTAATAAAAAGGCATTAATGGATTATGGGGCGAAAGTACAATTATTCCCCGGTGTTGAGACTTGGTTTAAGCGCATTAGAGACTATGGCATGGAAAGAGGAGTTATTGTAGAGCATTATATCATTTCATCAGGTCTTAAAGAAATGATAGAAGGTACAAAAGTCGCTAATGAATTTGAAAAAATTTATGCCAGTTCCTTCTATTATGATAAAGATGGTGTTGCTCAATGGCCAGCACAAGTTATTAATTACACGAGCAAGACTCAATTCCTTTTTAGAATAGAAAAAGGGACATTAGATGTGAATGATTCAGGTGTCAATGACTATTTTAAACCAGAGGACATTCGTATTCCTTTCAGAAATATGGTATATATAGGTGATAGTGATACGGATATACCTTGTATGAAACTCATTAATTCTTATTCAGGTCATTCTATTGGAGTTTATAATCCAAAAACAAAAGATAAACGAAAAGTCTATAAAATGATGGAGGATAAGCGCATAAAATATTATACTCCTGCAGACTATACAGAAGGATCTGAATTGGACAAATTAGTCAAAACCATAATTGATACAACTGCATCGAATGAAAAATTGATGGCTGTCCATTACATAAATAAGCAAGAGCAGGTAAGCCATAATGAACAGATAGATAATAAGGAAGACAAAGAAAAAGAGAAACTTATTATGGATTTAGAAAATAGCAACAGTTTTAAACAAACTCATTCAATAATTTCAGAACTTAAGAAAATCAAGAACTGGACTTTAGAAGAAAAGAAGCAATTAAAGATTATAGCGGAGAAGAATAAGCAGATTTCTTATATAATGAAGGATGGTGATGTTGCCTCTTTCTACTCATCTCTTGAATAGACTTAAGATTTTTCTATCAACTGTCCTCCTGATTCAAAATAGCTGACGGCAAAAAGTCGTACCTGACGGAGAACCACGTTTCTCCATATAATCCAATTGAGTAAACATATGCCTTGAATGGGGAAATTAAATTAATTGCCAAACGCTAGTGTTCCGGTTTTAATGTGACACTAGCGCTGTTGTTTCTTTTTCTCTTCTCTCCCTAACCTTTTCTAATCCCGGCATTTTTTTAGCCAATGCACTTTCTCCAGCAGGAAAATAGAGCGGAAAAATTTTCATCAAAAAACTCACAATTTTACTACGGCTTTTATCCATATTGTAAAAAGCAGAGCAGACAAAGTACATTAGTTCTTGCTGACTACATGTTTCTTTGGGCTGTATGTTTATTGAGGGAGCAACTATCAAGTCATGTTCAGCAAATGATAGAGCACTGGCAAGTATAGCTTCCTGTTCTTCTTCAGTAAATACCTTGATTTTTTCTGTTAACCATTCAAGCTCTCCTTGCTGAAGTGCTTGTTGCTTTTCGTTTTGATGTTCCAATAGGATTGCTACATTTTCTTGTTGCTTTTCTGTCAAGGCGTTTTCCAATGCTTGGTTCTTTCGTTTAAGAACATTGAATTTTAGCAAAGCAGCAATGTACATACAGAAATATCCTACTGCAATATCGAATATTAGGACAAGCAGATAATTGTTACTTGAGTTTTGTATGCCACCAGCCATATATTCACTAATAGGGATAACAGCTAATAGCATGATAATGGCTATTGCATAAAGCACTCGGTATCGCGTTTTATGGTTTACCTGTGGCAAAGAGGCAAACAAAAAAGGCGATAATCAAAACGGCTATGATTGCAAAGAGTGGTATGAAAGAGGTCTCCATAGGTTTGTTGTTCTGTTTATGGTTTAACAATAATGCGCCAATAACCAGCCTTGTCTGAACCTTCGTGAACCAAAATTCCCATACCCCTAAGGCTCTTGATATTTTTTTCTATAGCGCGTTTAGTTACACCAATCTTGTTGGCCATATTATCAGCTGTGATTGAAGGATCTGAAATAACGAGGTCGATTATCTTTTGTGCAGTTTTACTGACTTTCTTCTGTGTTTCCGATGTATCTCCGAACTTATCCGCATTTACACCGAACTTTTCGACCGAACTTTCTTCATTTACACCGAACTCTTTTGTGTTTACACCGAACTTTTCGACCGAACATTCTTCGTTTACAGGGTACTTTTCGAGGGTACTATTTACCCTGTTGGCTACTTCTTCCACAGGAATTCTTCCGTTCTCGTCCCAGTTCAGATTATAGAATGTGGTGTAGAAAGAAGTCGCTTCCGTTTGATATTGCGGCTCTTTTCCTTGCAAGAAATTAGGTAACTTCTCTGTAAGCTCTCGCATTTTACGTAAACCGGAACCACGTTTCTCCATATAGTCCAACTGTGTGAACACGTCCGCAATGACGGGATTGCGGCGCATGGACGGAACTTTGTATATGTCTCGGTCTTGAATCCGTGTTCCGTCAAGCATTGCACCCGGTGATACCAATTCTACACGGTCATCGTAAATGTCAATATGCACTTCACCGCCCATCACAGTATAATCTCTATGGATAAGGTGGTTTACCAATCCTTCGAAGATAGCACGGTCGGAATAGTCGGGGAGGTTAAGGCGATAGTTTGGCATCTTCACCCAGCCGCTCATGGTATAGTTTTTGATGAAATCCATACCATATTTTAAGAGCA
>OLZW01002503.1_pt1 | contig 11713 bp, 12 predicted proteins | sample 1674281 | NCBI WGS metagenome assembly OLZW01 (sample SAMEA103958157, study PRJEB25191) | human gut metagenome | biome: human-associated habitat [ENVO:00009003]; feature: intestine environment [ENVO:2100002]; material: feces | place: Germany | collected 2013/2015
CCATTAGTATATACCGCTTGTGGGAATAAAAACTGTTGCCCTTCATCTCTTTGTTCTAGTGGGATTTCACAACATATAAATAATTGTCCTTCCCATGTTAATAAACGCTTTTTTTCTTTATCTATATCGTCCGTTATAAGTTCTGACAATTCTTTTTGAATTTTATCCAGTGATTTATTTATATCATCGAAAATTTCTGTTCCTGCAATAAATTCATCATATTCTCTATACATCATACTTCCTCTTTTTCATGAAATAATCCTAAAATACTCAAACAATTCATAGTAACCAAGCACTAATATTTTACCACATCCACCTACATTTTACTATCCGAAAAAGAGCAAGAAAAAAAGCCGATCAGGAATCGCAACTCCCAATCGGCTTCTTTTCTTACTCCTCTTCATTTTTACATTCAATCTCCGTTCCGTCCAGAAACACTACCAACAATGTTCCATCCTCAAAAACCTTGATGTGGTCCAGTGTTTTCAGCATGAAGTCCGTATCCATCTCTGTCAGAGGTTCTGCTCCATCGGTGTATTCTATGAACTTCTCTGCCCGATAACCTTCCAATAGGTTCTCGCTCTGCAGCTGTTCTGTCCACTGCTCCATGAAATCCTCTCGGTTCTCCACCAATGCGTTCCAAGCCATCAGATAAGCCTTTATCAGCGTTTCTTCCTCCACATGGCGGTTGACACATCCCATGACTCCTTTGACCTTGTACCGTTCACTGCATTGCCATACCTTACGGTCAACACCCGTGCTGCTCCGCCAGCCTTTCCGTGTAAAAACCTTATTGCAGTCTCCGCAAATTATCTTGGATGCAAATGGATTGCTTTCCGGCCGGTGGGAATAGGAGTTTGTCCCATGCTCCTCCAGATACTTTTTCCTGCGTTTTATTTCAAGCTGTACACATTCCCATATCCGCTTTGAAATGATGGCATCATGGTCATCCTCCACATAAAACATCTGAATTTCCCCTTTGTTCTGCGTCCGTTTCTTGGTGAGGAAATCCACCGTATAACTTTTCTGCAGCAAGGCATCACCCTTGTATTTTTCATTTTCCAACATACTCATTAAGGTTGTGGACTGCCACTTCGTACCGCCATCCCAATTTTTCACGCCTTCTCGTTCAAAAATCCTCTTGATGTAATCGGTTGTTTTTCCGTCCATGAATTCCTGATACAACCGAATTACAATCGGCTCCTGTGTCCTGTTGATTACCAGCTTCCCCCTTTCATCCGTATCGTAGCCAAGAAAACGCTTTGTACTCATTTTGTGTTTTCCTGTTTCAAACCTTCTACGAATTCCCCATGTGCAGTTCTCTGAAATGGACCGGCTCTCATCCTATGCCAGTGAGGAAAGAATGGTCAGCAGCACTTCGTCCTTTGCATCGAGGGTATTGATATTTTCCTTTTCAAAAATAATCCCTATCCCTAAATCTTTCAACTCTCGCACATAGTTCAAGCAATCCAGCGTATTTCTTGCAAATCGGGAAATGGACTTAGTAATAATCATGTCTATTTTCCCCGCCCTGCAATCAGCAATCATGCGGTTGAATTCATCCCTCTTTTTGATATTGGTTCCCGAAATTCCTTCATCCGCATAAGTCCCTGCATATTCATAAAGAGGATTTTGCTAATATATCTGCATGGCTGTCATTTCATTGACACTCTTTCCGCTGGTACTTCGTCCGAAATTGAACGAATACTCACCATTGCTGTAATTCCGTACAGGCTTATCCCTCGCCTGACCGAAACCAAACAAGCTTTTTATTCCCATCTGCCATCCCTCTCTTTCTTTTTGTATCTGCCTGTGATAAAATCGAATCTATAAACATCGAAAAAATTCATAAAAATTTAGCAATTAAAGGCATTGATTTTTTGCTGTAAATTGCATATAATAAAACACAGATAGAAATATCTGTGCAACGGTTAGAGCGTCCAGTTAAAATGCTCGTTTAAAAGCGGTTAGATTGTCCAATTAAAACAATCGGTTAACAGCAGTGGGTGGAGTAATCCACCCGCTTTTTTACTTTTCAGGAGGCTTTCTGGATTGGTACGTTGTCGATAAAAAATACATCCATTACCTGACACAGTTTGATTCCCGTATCGGATATGTGGAATATGGGAAACGTTTGAAACTCCATGGGGGAATTCTTCTTACTATCGGAGATTTCCACTACTATGTCCCTATTTCCTCTGCAAAACCGAAACATCAGAAGATGTCCAACAGTCTGGATTTCCACAAACTCCTGGATGAATCCACCGGATATCTTTATGCGGTATTGAATATCAATAATATGATTCCGGTTCCTGATAACTGCCTTACTCAGTTAAAATATAATCAGGTAGAAAGCTTCCGTTCTTTCAGCAACGAAAAAGAAAAAACCGACTATGTCTACCTTCTCCAGAAAGAAAAAGCTTTAATCGACAATGTTCAGGACACTCTGCAAAATAAAGCCATGAAATTATATCAGAAATGCATTGCCAAGCCCGATTCTTCCCTTGCTGCAAGATGCTGTGACTTCAAAATGTTGGAAGAAAAATGCAGTTCTTATTCCGATACATAAACACAACCATGATCCTTCAAACCTCTCCATCTACCGGAGAGGTTTTCTTTCTTAAAAAACAAGAATTCCTCTGCCATCATATACACCTCCCTCGCTACCCTGATTACGGATTGCACGGTCAAGTGCCATGACGGTTGCGACTGCAGCATCAATTTTCTCTGTGGATTTTTCTTTATCCATTTTGATATTTCCGGCAGGGTCTTGTCTGACATACACGTTGTCCATCATCCAACGAAGAACCTTATGCCCACCGTGGGCACTTCGCTCCTCAAGTGTCAGCTTCATAAGTTCCTTCGTTGGCGGACTCATATCCTTGTACCCCTGCCCGAAAGGAACAACAGTAAATCCCATTCCTTCCAAATCCTGTACCATTTGCGTTGCTCCCCAACGGTCGAAAGCAATTTCTTTTATATGGTACTTCGTTCCAAGTTCCTCTATAAATTTCTCTATAAAACCATAATGAATGACATTTCCTTCCGTAGTTTCAAGACACCCTTCTGCTGTCCACACGTCATAAGGAACATGGTCCCTTCTGACACGGAGTCTCATGTTATCTTCCGGTATCCAACAGTATGGTAAAATGATGTATTTCTCTTCATCGTTTCTCGGTGGAAACACAAGTACAAATGCCGTGATATCTAATGTACTTGAAAGGTCTAAACCGCCATAGCAGGTTCTTCCGATAAGTTCCTCCTCATTTACGAGAAATGCACACACATCCCATTTATCCATCTGCATCCAACGTGTGGACTGTTTTACCCATTGGTTTAATCGAAGCTGCCGGAAGATATTCTCTTCTGCAGCATTTTCCCTTGCACTGATATAGGCATTTCGAACCTTTTCAATATCAATGGTTTCTCCAAGGGAAGGATTGGCTTTATACCATGTAGCTTCACTCGTCCAGTCATCCTCATCGGATGCCCCATAAATCACGGGATAGAATCTATCTCAAGCAGCATTAGCTGAACAAATAGGTTGTGATGAGCGTACAATACTAAATATTGAGAACGACCGTGGTAATCCCAAGTTCGAAGTATTGTGCCAGATCATCGCTTATTTACACATTCCTGCAGACCGTATTTTCCACCCTGACACTGCTACAGACGGGTTGAAAAAACAAAAACTGTTATTGATGCTACAGGAATGTGATGAGCAAGAGGCAGCCGAGATTCTTCCAGCAATTGAATACCTCTTAGCACTCATACATAAAAGAGGTAATTCAAACGAGTAAAGGAACCAGCTAATCCGTTGTGATTCTGGTTCTTTTCTTTTTGTTGCCATCTCTAAGTCTTACTCTTGTAATGTTTTAATTATTACACAGGTAAGAGTCAAGTCAATATCTTTTTTCTGAAATTGACAACCACATAAATAACGTCTATAATACATTTATTACAGTCGTAAGATTTAAGGAGGGATTTGAAATGAGTGTTTTACCACAGATTTCTGAAGCTGAATTTGAAGTTATGAAAATTGTATGGAAACATGCTCCGATCAGTACAAATGAAATAACAGATAAATTATTACAGACCACAAGCTGGAGTCCGAAAACGATACAGACTTTAATCAAACGCCTTGTGACCAAAGGTGCTCTGACTTATGAAAAACAGAGCCGCATGTTTGTTTACACCCCAGTCGTGAAAGAAAGCGAATACATCGGCCAGGAAAGCAATTCTTTTCTGGAACGATACTATGACGGGGATATCACTGCCATGCTGTCTGCCTATATAGAAAATGACAGACTGTCTGAAACAGAAATAGACACCCTCCGTTCCCTTCTTTCCAAGAGGTCAAAAAAAGGAGGAAATTAACGTGGCTAATTTTATGATACGCTTTTTAATATGCAATGTATTTATCAGCGGTATCATCGGAATTCTTTTGATAGCCAAATGGGTATTCAGAAACAACTTGTCCAGCCGGATGCAGTATAATCTATGGTTGCTGTTACTCGGACTTTTAGCAGTGCCTTTTATCCCCTTCCGTCTAATTAGTTTTCCGCAAATTTTCTCATGGCTCAGTAGCGTAAGAAACTCTTCCGCTTCTCATGCCGATGTTGGTGCAAATAATGTTATGGATACCGGTTTATCTGGTACTACAAATTGGATGAATGACTTTGCCCTTTCTGTAAATAAAGACACGCCATCCGTTACCGGATATATTTTATTAGGTATATGGATTGTGGGAATGCTTGCGATGATGATATTGGTAATCAAATCTTCTCTTCGTTTACGCATAATAAAGAGATCTGCGCTCCCCCTTCAGAACCCAGAGGTTCGCAGACTGTATAACAAATGCTTGAATGAGATGAAAATAACAAGGAATATTCCTGTGTACAGTACCGCTTTTTTGAAATCACCTATTATCGTAGGATTTTTGAAACCATGTATTTATCTGCCAATTCATTTAATCTCAGATTATCATGAATCTGATATGAGATATATGCTATTGCATGAACTGCAACACTACAGACATAAGGATGCCATTGCCAATTATCTTATGAACTTTGCCGGAGTGCTTTATTGGTTTAACCCCTTTGTCTGGTTTGCACTAAGAGAAATGCGTAATGACAGAGAAGTTGCCTGTGACACTTCTGTTCTGAAAATGCTGGAAGAAGACGATTATGAGAATTATGGAAATACGCTGATTAACTTTATAGAAAAGGTCTCCATTTCTCCTTTTCCGTTTGCTGCCAGCCTTAGCGGAAACATGAAACAAATAAAGCGTCGCATTATCAACATCGCTTCTTATGAGAAACCAACGTTTTACAAGAAGTTAAAAGGCATGACTGCTTTTATACTGACCACAGTTCTAATAATGGGACTTACACCTTTTATTTCTACATATGCAGCGGACGAAAGTCGCTACCAATGGAAATCTTCCTCAGAAAATATTTCATATGTAGATTTTTCTAAATACTTTGGAAAATACGAAGGAAGCTTTGTTTTATACGATCTTAGAAATGATGTCTGGAGCATACATGATATAGAACATGCTACGCTACGAGTTGCGCCGGATTCCACTTACAAGATATATGATGCTTTATTTGGATTGGAAGAAGGTGTCATTACACCACAGGATTCTTTTATTGCATGGAATGGAGAAAACTATCCGTTTGAAGCATGGAACGCTGATCAGACCTTGCAGTCTGCTATGGCTTCATCTGTGAACTGGTACTTCCAATCAGTGGACGAACAACTTGGTACTACTTCCGTTTACGATTATATCAAGGAAATCGGATATGGAAATAAGAACATGAGCGGTGATTTCTCCACCTATTGGATGGAGTCTTCCTTGAAAATTTCTCCAATAGAGCAAGTCGAACTTTTAACCCAGCTGCAGAATAACAACTTTGGATTTGCTCCTGAAAACATCAATGCAGTAAAAGATTCCATCTGCCTTTCTTCTTCCGATGCCGGAACATTCTACGGAAAGACCGGAACCGGACGTGTGGATGGCCAGGATGTGAACGGATGGTTTATCGGTTATATCGAAACTGCAGATAATACATACTTTTTTGCTACCAACATTGGTGCAGACAGCGATGCTACCGGAGGCAACGCAACTGAAATAACCATGTCTATCTTGTCTGACATGAATATCTGGAAATAAAGAATCGGGTAAAGGTCAATCTCTGACTTTTACCCGATTTTTCTTAATTCGCTATCTGAACAAGCCCTTTGTATTCCCATGTCGCTCCATAATCAGTTGACTGAAATACAATCCCATCTTTCTCCGCTGCATCTGTGGTAACCGTTATCGTCAATGTGTCGTCCTCTTTTTCAGGCATATTCAGGTAATCAAAATCCTCCACCGTAAATCCGCAATCGATAGCGATTTGTGGTAATTCTGAAACAAGATCCATTGGAAGTTTCATTTCTTCAAAGGTCCTTCCGCCATCGCGAGTGACATATAAGCGGGAATAGGACTGGGATGCGCCTGTAATTCCTGCAACCCCAAAGTTCTCATCATAAAATATTAAACCTTCTGCAACTCCCAATTGTCCACTGAACGGATCATCATTTATGCATTCCCAAGTAGAACCACCATCCATTGTCTTTTCCATTACATAAAATCTGCTTCCGGCAGCTGCATCCGTTATCACCAAACGCCATCCATTATTTTCATCTAAAAAGAAATACATAGTTCCATCACTTTGATCCACAGTCCAACTTTCTGTATCTTTAGCATCCTCCACCTGCTGCATCGTATTCTCCTGCTTCAATTCTTGTTGACTGACGTACTCAGGCTCCATAATATATCGAACAGGTGTGACACTATTTAAATCAGGAATATGCAAAGATACCTCAAACCCAACGATTTCTCCACCGCTTCTAAGCTGAGTAAAATTGCCGGTTCCTGTTTCAGTTCCATCACCATCTGCATCTCCCGAAATATATTGTAAGCCTTCCTCTGAACTAAAAGATCTTCGCCCCATATAGAGTATTTCATAAATCTGCTGCTCTTCAAATGTTTCAGCCCACGCCTCTACCTGACTCGTCCAGTCTGAATTGTTCAAAATTTCAATCATTGGAGACAAACGCATATCGTCACTATATTCTCCATTCACATTACCATCTATCCAAACAGTCATATCATTACTGCTGTCTGCGTCATAATCAATAAGATACGTTTTTTTCTCTCCAGCCTCATTTTTTCCATATATGAATGCATAAATCCTTTGAATCGTTCCGTTTTCATCAAATGACACCTGATATTTATTTGCAATATAGAGTTCTTCCGGCAGTTGCAATGCTTCATCCAAATCCATCAGAATCCCTTCTACACCATCCTCAAAAAGATTATTATGCTCCAGTTCTACTTCTTTTTTACGCATCCACTCATCAAGTTTCCAAGACAGTGCCCCGTGATACGGAACTGCAGAATAAACGATACGTCCACCAAAGAATAAAGTTGCTGCTATAAGGAGTATCATTTCCGTATAGAAAAGTTTCTTATTTCCATTATCTCCTGAATTAACTTCTTGATTATGCCTTTTCGAAATCAGCCAGAGAACCACTGTGCCAACCAATCCTATTATACCTAACGCCAACATCGGTATATGCCTTCTCAAGCCACCATATTGACATAGATGCCAGAATTGATACAACATAAATATATATAGTATTAAACTTACTTTTCCCGTGATTTTATAAATATATTTCATGTAAGTCTCCTTTCTTCATATCTGTAAAAATACCATAAAACACCAGTATTATCAAATCATTCTTTAATACGGTATTGGTAATCTGGTATATGCATAATTCCGTCATTTAGGATTTCATTCCCCAAATACTGAAAACTGCCATCCTCTGCAAACCTTACCGTAAGTTCATGGGTTATGACTGCATCATCGCAAATGACCATGTCACAGACCGCCTCAACTGTTAATGTGACTGTTCCATCTTGATTTTCTTTGATGTCGACAACCTCCGGCAGAGAAGTTCCAAAGAAGGTAGGCGCATAATTGAAGCACCCAAGTCTCGCCCAAAGATAGGTCTGGTTTTCCTCATCAAATACTGCGTACTCTCGTATCTGCTCCGCTGTTATGGGAAGATACTCCATAATTAGACTTTCGAACTCTTCTTTAGGAATGCCATTTGGATAATCTTCAGAATTGAACTTTTCTCCATATTTCATTCCATACAGATATTCAAACATTCCGTTATAATCCAACTCACTCATATTTTCTACATTCCAGTTGGAACACAAAAGGTTCTGTCCCTGATATCCAAGCCCCCGAACACAACGTTCAGACATTTCACACTGTTCCTCTGTCATAGGTTTTATTCTAATCACGCTGCTTCCATCCACAATTTCACTGACCTCCGGTGGCTCCGGCACACACAACTCGTAGCAGAACCATCCCTTATCTGTATATTTCCACTCTTTTAGTCTTGTATAGGAAATGTATGAAATCCCCGGCTTATTATCAGCATTCCAGATTCCTTTTGCACTTACAACATACATATCTGTTCCATCAAAAATGAATTTCATTCTGCCCAGTCCACCATCATTGTGGATTTCATAAATCACCACAGAGCCTCTTTTCCCTTCCATACATTCTTTCAGAAAACTGTCAACACTTTCATAATTCTCCATGTTAGAATACGTTACCATCGTAGCAATTGGATATCCTGCGTCCTTTACCTTCTTCTGAATTTCAAGAACCGTTTGATCATCCAAAACAACATTAGATGCTATCCCTTTATCTGCTGTTTCATAAATGTCAAGATAAAGTTCCATCAGCTTTTTACAGTCAGTCTCAGCTTCTTCCCTTTCCTGTTCATCTACCGGAAGATCGTAGCCCTTTTCCCATTGTACTGCAGCCTCTTCCTCAGTATTTTTTGTTTCCTCCGTGGAAGATACTTCTTCCGTATCTTCCACAAGAGATTCTCCCGCAACACTATCTTCTTTTCCACAGGCACACACGAAACCCCCAATCAGAAATACCATGATCAGTAGAATGCTCTTTTTCCTTAATACCATAAAATCATCCTTTCGTTCTTGCTATTGGCGGCAGTTCCAATTCAATTTGTTCTATAGAATTGGAAAGATACCTGAAAGTTCCGTCTTCAAATGGCTGGACCACAACCGTATTCCGAAAAGCGAGATCAGAATTATAATCCGGCCATACTCCATCCACGATAAGTGTAATCGTTCCATCCGCATTTTTTGTATAGTCAACTACTTCTCCAAAAGGTGGGTATGGGCTGGCATAAATCATCTCATATTCATAGCTATTGCTGCCCTCATCATATCCACAATGCTCTCTCAACTGTTCTACCGATACCGGAAAATAAGTAGTCATTATCCTTTCATATTCCTCTGCCGGAATCTTCCAATCCTCAGTTTTCAGATTTTCACCCGTGGAAATTCGGTAAATATCTTCATACATGCAAGGCATCAAAATATCCTTTACATTGCTACTGTTCCAGTTTGTGACAAGCACATTATAATTCACATAGCTTAGTCCTGATATGTATTTCTCCGTCAGTTCCTGGCAGTCTTCCGGAAGCGGTTCTATTCTCCAATACTGTCTCAAACTTGCATGTGCAATCACATATTCATATGCGTAGATAAAATACCCTTTTTCCGTAAGTTTGATTTCAGCCACATTACTTACCGAAGTTCCCTGTATTTCAGGCACTCCACCTTCCTTCCAACGAACACCTATATAATAAGTCTGCAACTCACCTTTCCGGTAAATAAAAGTAACTGCTCCAATCAGTCCATCTCTATGTACTTCGAATACCGTAACCATTGAGTCCCGTCCATCCAAGTAATCTGCATAAAATGTTTCGACTGCTTCATGGTTTTGCATGGCAGTATCTTCTTCAACACTTACCAGACCGCTTCTGCCCAATTGCTCCACCACAGCTTTCCTCTGCTCTTTGGTAAATTCGCTAATACCGGAAGAGTAGCTTGGTGCATCTGCAATTACAATATCCTTATAGATTTCTGCTACCGAATCTGCCGCTGACAAAACCATACTCTGCAATTGTTCCTTTTCCTCATCTGAGATAAGACAATCACTGGCTTGCGGAATAAACCAATATGCTGACTCTGTGGAAGTTTCCGCATTCTCGGCTTCTTCTGTTTCTGCTTCGCTATTTTCGATTTCTACAGGTGGCTCCCATACTTCTTCTGCCACCTTTTGTTCTTCTTCATGCATTTTCCCCCAACAGATTACCCCAACTATCACGAAAATCAACAGCAGTAAAATTAGAAGTCCACATTTTCTAAGCAGCCATTTCACATCCTCCATTATTCTCCTCCGTACAATTCTTCCCATTCTTCTAACGTCAACCGTGGCGTATGCCAAGTTTCTCTGTAGTTGTCTTCGGATGGTATAATTCGATTAGATACATATTGTACCCGTCCATTCTCTAAAGGGCGAACCACAACCTCGTGAGCATATACCTTGGAATCACCCGCATAAGGGAATACTACATTGGCTGTAAGTGTAATTGTCCCATCATTGTTTTCTGTAAAACCTACTACCTCTGAATATGGATATTCGGGGTACTCTACTTCTTCAAAGCCTCTCGGCTTATATTCATAAGTCAAATTCTCCGAATCATAGATGGTTTTTGATTGTAGCGTTTCACTATCAATGTTGAAATATTTCATAATAACACTTTCAAATTCTTCTTTTGCTCTGTGAATCCAACAGCTTCCGATTCCTAAATCATGAGCTTCTAACATTAGATTTGCCATAACAAGACTTCCGTCATAGACTGCCGTTGGACGGTTTTTGTCTGCTAAGACAACCAATACAACAGGTGCTCCATAAAATGGGTCGGTGTCTGTTCCCATGATATCTGCATTCCATTTAGACAGTTTATCTCTCACTTCTTTGTTCGTAACTGCAAGAATGATCGGTGACTGCTGTCCCATTCCTGTGGCTGCGTAAGTTCCTGCTTCTACGATCTTATCAATGATCTCTTTTGGTACCATATCTGATTTGTACTTTCTGATACTTCTTCTTGTTTTAATCATATCTAATAATTCACTCATGACTTATTCCTCCTATATGTATTCTTAATAACATTCTTTAAAATCCGAAATCTTCATAATCTTCTGGTAAAAAGCGGTGATAGATAATGTGACATCCTTCATCGTGAAAACAGTAATAATATGGATCTTCATTTTCTTCTGAAAAACGGATCAGATAATCAAATTCTCCATTATGAATTTCTTCTACAAACACGTTTTTATCATGTTTTTTAAATAACGCAATAATATCTTCCATTTTACATCCGTGTTTTCCAACGATTTCTACCAGTTCTTTGATAAATTCATTTTCAGCGGTATGCTCATGCACATACTCACTTCCCTGCTCCGGAATATGGAAGCAGAAACGATCTTTTTTATGTGTTACAGCAATTTCTCCAAGTCTTGCTTTCGTATCTTCCGGTAAATGTGTCAGTCTCTCTGCCATCTCCTCCACTGTATCCTCAGTATCAAAGAAATGATTCAGCGTGCTAAGTGGATAATATAATCTTACATCTTCTTTTCTATATCCCAGCTTTGCCTGCTCTTCCTTTACAATATCAATCAGGCTCTGTTCCAAACGTTTATATTCCATCTTACCAATCTCCTTTTTACTGCTTTATTTCTTATCAGACACATAGTTGTTCCTGCCTG
>OLZW01002505.1_pt1 | contig 11710 bp, 11 predicted proteins | sample 1674281 | NCBI WGS metagenome assembly OLZW01 (sample SAMEA103958157, study PRJEB25191) | human gut metagenome | biome: human-associated habitat [ENVO:00009003]; feature: intestine environment [ENVO:2100002]; material: feces | place: Germany | collected 2013/2015
CAAACACCTTATGGGCAGAAAGCACTCCTTTTACAAGCTTTGCCACTCCTAAAAAAGTGTCGTTAAAATATACATTATAAAAATCGTCCCGGGAAGACTCCCTCACAATAGTTAAATCCCTTTTGGGAATTTTCTTTCCGTTTACAAAATCCTTTGCCCTATTTGCGGAAAGCTCTACCATTCCGAATTGGACAAGGGGATAGTCCGTAGGAAATAGCTTCGATACCAGTTCCTCACGGCTCATTTTCTTAACTGCCTCTATATCCACCGTATCATCTAAAGTAAAGACTCCCGTCTTTGTTCTGACAAGGCCGCTCATGCAGGCTCCGCAGCCTAGTTTTTCGCCTATATCGGCACACAGGCTTCTTATATATGTTCCCTTTGAGCACTCCACGGTGAAGCTGATTTCTTTATTTTCCAAATCGATATTATTTACCGAAATATGTTTTATGTTAATTTTTCTCGGCTTTATCTCGACTTCCTGCCCAGCTCTGGCATATTCGTAAAGCTTTTTGCCTGCCACCTTTAAAGCCGAGTATTTAGGCGGTATCTGAGAAATTTCACCGGTGAAGCCCATTATGGTTTCTGCTATTACAGCCTCATCCATATCAGGTACCGGTCTTTCTTCTAAAACCTCTCCCCAGATATCCAAAGTATCCGTGATGATTCCAAGCTTCATCACACAGTCATATGTTTTTGTATCGTAATCCAGGTATTCGTTTATTCTGGCTGCAGTACCGACGCATACAGGCAGAACACCTGTGGCCATAGGGTCAAGGGTTCCCGTATGTCCTACCCTCTTTACTCCAATGACTCTTCTGACAACAGCAACGCAGTCATGGCTTGTCCAATTCTGCGGCTTGTTAACAACGACAACTCCGTTGATATTATCCAATTATCTTTTCCTCTATTTCTTTTTTTAGGGTTTCTCTTATCTTTTCGGGATTTCCGTATTCTGTAAAGCCTGCCGCCTTAGCATGACCTCCGCCGCCGTGGGAAGCACACAGCTCCGAAACATCCGCATATGTCTTGGCTCTCAAAGAAGCCTTTATGCTACCGTCTTCATTTTCTCTAAGCAGTGCAGCAACCTCAACATTTTCAAGGGCTCTTAGCCTTGACACCGTTCCTTCACTGTCATCCATAACGGCACCGCAGCGTTTAAGCATATCCTGAGTAACGCTTGCAATAACAGCCTTTCCCCCTGCAAAAAGCTCTGCTCCGTCAAAGATTTCACTCTGAAGCTTTAGCTTTGCAAAGGGTTCGTTTTCGTAGATTTCCACGCTAACTTCATGAAAGCTGTCACATATGTCGTAAAGCTCACTTACAATCTGATGAGTCTCCTTTGTTGTGTTTGAATACTGGAAATTACCTGTATCCGTGGCGATACCTGCATATATTCTCACAGCCATGTCCTTATCAATTTCCGTACCCATAGCCTTAATCAGCTTATATATAAGCTGAGCAGTTGCTCCCGCCTCAGGATCCACATAGTTGTAATCACAAATGGCATCAGCGGTCTTATGATGATCTATACAAACCTTCACTGCGCCATTGTTAAATAAAGCCGCTCTCTTAGGAAAACGGCTTTCCTCACTGCAATCCACACATACGGAAATATCGTGGCCATCGGAAAACATTTTTTCCGCTTCAGCAACATCAATGCACAGATCTTTTCCAAGAAAGCTTAGATTTTTTGCCAGCTCATCTTCAGTTACCACATAAGCGTCAATGCCTTCCTTGCGCATAGCAAGGCACAGGGCCGCCGCTGATCCTATGGCGTCCCCGTCCATCACTATATGGGTGAAAATCAAACAGGATTTTCCTTTTTTAAGTACTTTCGCAATCTTTTCAAAGGAATCATTTCTCATCTTTTTTCACCACGCTGTCTATAAGTTCGTCTATATGTCTTCCGTATTCTAGGGAAGTGTCCATCTTGAATATAAGGTCAGGCACATGTCTAAGCTTGATATTTTTTCCGATTTCTCGTCTTATTACACCTTTACAGCTTTTCATGGCTTCCAAAATCTCATCCTTATATTCTTTCGAATTGTCCTGCTGTCCCATTTTCAGGGCCGACAGATAAACTGTAGCGATGCTGCCGTCTCCTGTAACATCAACGGCAGTAACGCTCACAAGGCTGCCTTCCAGTCTCGGATCCTTAAGTTCCTTTAACAGCAGATCGCTGGTAATCTTTTTTATTTCCTCGCCGAGTCTTCCCGGTCTGTAGCCTTTTCCCATAATCTTAATTCCTTTCGACTTCTTCCATCTTGAAGCATTCGATTACATCGCCTTCCTTGATGTCGTTGTAGTTTTCAACACCGATACCGCATTCGTATCCCTGCTGAACTTCTCTGACATCGTCCTTGAATCTTCTTAAGGAAGATATCTTTCCTTCGTGTATTACTATACCGTCTCTAACGATACGAACTTCCGCATTTCTTGCGATGTTACCGTCAGTTACATAGGCTCCGCCTACGGTACCCACATTAGGCACTCTGAAGGTTTCTCTGATTTCTGCCTGACCGATAACAACTTCCTTGAATTCCGGATCAAGCATACCCTTCATGGCATTTTCCACGTCATCGATGATGTTGTAGATTACCCTGTATGTTCTGATCTGTACATTTTCTCTGTCTGCTATGGACTGTACATTTCCTGTAGGTCTTACATTAAATCCGATGATAACTGCACCTGCAGTGCTTGCCAAAGTAACGTCAGATTCATTTATGGCACCAACGCCTGAGTGAACAATTTTAATTCTGACTTCATCGTTTGAAAGCTTTTCAAGGGATGAAACAACGGCACCTACGGAACCCATAACATCACCTTTGACGATAAGGTTGAGGTCCTTAACTTCGCCTTCCTTAATCTGGCTAAACAGATCTTCAAGAGTTGAGCTTGCATTTCTTGCAAGGATTTCTTCTCTCTGCTTCTGCTTTCTCTTATCGGCGATTTCTCTTGCTAGCTTGTCATCCTTAACCACATGGAAATCGTCACCGGCTGAAGGGACATCGTCAAGACCGAGAATTTCCACAGCTGTGGCAGGGCCTGCCTTCTTAATTGTAGTGCCCTTGTAGTCAGTCATAAGTCTGATTCTACCGGAAGTGTTTCCAGCTACGATACTCTGTCCTGATTTAACTGTACCGTTTGTAACCAGCAGAGTTGCCACTGGTCCCTTTGCCTTATCAAGTCTTGCTTCGATAACAGTACCAAGACCCAGTCTCTTAGGATTTGCCTTAAGTTCAAGCACTTCTGCCTGCAGCAATATCATTTCCAAAAGGTTTTCGATACCTTCACCAGTCTTTGCGGAAACAGGTACGCTGATAACATCTCCGCCCCAGTCTTCGACTAGCACGCCGTGTTCAGCCAGGTCAGTCTTTACCAGGTCAGGGTTTGCACCAGGCTTATCCATCTTGTTGATGGCAACTATAATAGGTACCCCTGCTGCCTTAGCATGGCTGATGGATTCCACTGTCTGAGGTTTTACGGAGTCATCGGCTGCAACTACCAGTACAGCGATGTCTGTGATGTCAGCACCTCTTGCTCTCATTGCAGTAAATGCTTCGTGACCTGGAGTATCCAAAAATACTATCTTCTGTCCGTTGAGCTTTACTTCGGAAGCACCTATGTGCTGAGTGATTCCGCCGGATTCGGAAGCTGTTACATTTGTAGCTCTGATAGCATCAAGCAAGGAAGTCTTACCGTGGTCAACGTGACCCATTACTGTGATAATAGGCGGTCTATGAACCAGATCCTCTTCCTTATCTTCGAAATCTTCGATGCCTTCATCGATATCTTCTTCCTCAACGGCTCCGATTACAACGCTGATGCCCAGTTCTTCACTTAATATCAGAGCTGTATCTTCATCTAGGTTTGCATTGATGTTTGTTACGATACCCAGCTTCATCAGAGTCATGATGACCTGTGAAACGGATACCCCAACCTGTTCGCAATAACCTGCAACGGTAATAGGAATGTTTATAACCTTAGTTCCTGCAGGTACTGCTTCCATTTCCACATCCTGTTCAGGCTCAGGTTTTGCTTTTTTCTGGGATTTCTTTCTTGTTTTCTTTTCCAAAGCACCTTCACCATACTGGCTCATGCCGTTTGAATTCTTTTTCTTCTTATCTTTTCTACGGCTGTTCTTATCCTCTTTTTCTCTGTTGCGTTCCTTTTCTCTGTCCTTATCCTTTTTTCTGGACTTTCTGGAATCGCCCTTTTCAGGAGCCGCAGGTGCAGCAGGTGCTGGCGAATGAGCCGCAGCAGCTGCCTTCTTTTCCTTTTCTTTTTCTTTCTTTACCTTTTTCTCAGCCTCAGCCTTTTTCTGCGCAGCCTTCATTTCTTCTTCTTTTTTGATGTCCTCTGCTGTCTTTTCCTTTGATTCGGATTTTTCAGTGCCTTCTGCTGCTTTAGCTGCCTGCTCTTCAGCCTTTTTCTGAGCCAGGATTTCTTCCTTTTCTCTTGCTGCCTGAGCTTCTTTTTCGGCCTTTTCCTTTTTAGTTATAGGAGTTCCTGCAGGTCTTCTTCTGCTCTCTGCCTCCGCCTTTGTTATAGGTCTTCCTATAGGAGCTTTCCTTACAGGGGCACTCTCCGATTTTTTATCTGTCTTAGGCTGGGATTTTTTCGGTGTAGCGGCTTTAACTACCTTTGCTGCCTTAACTTGAACCTTAGGTTCACCGTCATCGGCTGATACCGATTTTTTGCTTTCCGCTCTTACCACCTTAGTCTCTGTTTCCTCTGTATTCTTATTTTTCAGCGCATTTTCAACTGCCAGCGCGTCCTCATCGGAAATGGAACTGCTTGCTGTTTTTGCGGCTATTCCCATGGAAACCGCCTGACTTACCACTTCCTTGTTGGTAAGTCCCAGCTTCGCTGCCAGATCACCTATCTTCACTGTCATAAGAACCCCTCCTTTCGTCCTGACTTTCCTGATCTATCTCTTTAGTTATGCTTTCGGCAAAGCCCTTTTCCATTATTCCGAATATCATCTTTCCCCCGCTGCCTATGGCATGGGAAAGCTCTTCGCCTGTTCCGTACATCCTGTAGGGTGTACCACTGGCCTTTGCTGCGGATAATATCTTATCCTTGCTGTTTTCAGAAATATCTTCAGCAACGATAAGCAGCTTTACCTTTTTCTTTTTCATATTCATGATGCATGTATCTGCTCCGGTTATTAAATTTCCGGAACGCTTTGCAAATCCCATATAGGTTTTTACTTTACTATTCTTCATGCTTTTTTATTTCCTCTAAAAGCGTCTGCTGCTGTTCCTCTGTTATATCCTGTCCAAAGGATCTCTTAAAGGCTTTTCTTTTAATGGCCTTGTTTAGGCATTCTGCATCCTTGCAGATGTATACGCCACGGCCCTTTGCCTTACCGGTGATATCCACCGTAACTTCACCTTCGTAACAGGCAATTCTTATAAGCTCTTTTTTAGGCTTTGAGGTATTGCAGCCTATGCACTTTCTCATAGGTGTCTTTTGAGTTTTCATCTTACTCCTCTTCAGGTGCAACTACTTCTATGATTTCATCCTCAGGCTCATCTATTTCCTCTGATGGACCTTCTTCAGCCTGAGTATGGCTCTTTATATCTATCTTCCATCCGCAGAGCTTAGCTGCCAGACGAACATTTTGTCCGGATTTACCGATTGCCAGTGAAAGCTGATGATCCGGAATAACCACCTCTGCGATTTTTTCCTCTTCATCCACTTCAACGCTTTCCACCTGTGCCGGAGAAAGTACATTGCTTATCAGCGTTGCAGGATCTTCGCTCCATGTGATGATATCTATCTTTTCGTTGTAAAGTTCGTCAACTACATTCTGAACCCTTGCGCCTCTTGCACCTACGCATGCACCCACAGGGTCAATAGTGTCGTCTTCTGTATATACGGCCATCTTTGTTCTTGAGCCTGCTTCCCTTGCAATGCTCTTGATTTCAACGATGCCCTCTTCAATTTCCGGAACCTCCAGCTCAAAGAGGCCCTTAACCAGTCCCGGATGAGATCTGGAAAGGAATACCTGAGGTCCCTTAGTAGTTCTCTTAACATCCATGATGTAGACTTTGATTCTGTCCCCAACGGCAAAGTGCTCTCCCGGCACCTGCTCTCTTAATGAGAGAATACCCTCTGTCTTGCCTATGTTGATGAAAAGCGTACCGTTGCTGTCTCTCTGAACGATACCTGTCACCACTTCACCGGCTCTGTCTACATAGTCGTCAAATACCATTGTTCTTTCGGCTTCTCTGATTCTCTGAACCACAACCTGCTTTGCAGTCTGTGCCGCAATTCTTCCGAAATCCATAGGAGTTACCATGTATTCAACCACATCACCAACTTCGTAGTCAGGGTCGATTTCCTGAGCCTCCTCAAGGGAAATCTGAGAATTTTCGTCTTCTATTTCCTCTACCACATCCATAGACATATAAACATTTATATCTCCTGTTATCTTGTCTATGTCCACGGAAACATTCTGATTAGTTCCGTAGTTCTTTTTGTACGCAGAAACCAGCGCAGACTCGATTGCTTCAAAGAGCATTTCCTTTGATATGCCTCTTTCCGCCTCAAGCTCTTCTATCGCTTCTATAAATTCCTTGTTCATTTTCCTTTCCTTTCCTCGATTATATAATCACGGCAAGCCTTGTTTTAGCCACCTGAGATTTTTCCACTTCTATTTTTGAACCGTCATCAACGGTCAGATAATACTTATCATCATCCATATCATCCAGCACAGCGGATATTTCCTTTTTGCCGTCAATGGCCTTATACAGTTTCATTTCAACGACACTACCAAAATATCTTCTATAATGGTCTTCGGTAATCAACTCTCTATCCAGTCCCGGAGATGACACCTCAAGATAGTAATTTTGCTCTATTGGGTCCTGCTCATCCAAAGCTTCGCTTAAAAATCTGCTTACATTTTCACATTCCTCAATGCTCACATATTCCTGCTCTGCTCCCGGCTTTTTATCCACATATACCCTTAAAAACCAATCCCTTGCTTCCTTTACAAATTCAACATTCCAAAGCTCAAGACCGTTTTCTTCAAGGTACCCTGCCAGAATATCGCTGACCTGATCCTTTATCTTTTTCTTAGCCATATGACCTCCTTTGTCATTAGCGATTTATTTATCCGATTTCAAAAGTAAAGAGTGGGCTTTTGCCCACTCCTTGTCGGTCGCTTATTAACTGCAAATATAATACCATATAAATGGTATAGTTGCAAGGGTTTTTGAAATATACTATATAAGATTACAAGGTATAAAGCAGTTCTTATCATCAATAGGTATTACCTCCTCGCACATGCAGATAATACCACCGCTCCCACGCTCTAAGGTTGTTTTGTCGAGTATCTTATATTTTTTAATTTCCCTGCGGTCAGGATTTGCAGATTTTTTGATTTCTAGCGGATGAATAAATCCGTCTGCCTCTACAATAACATCAATTTCTCTTGCATTAGAGTCGCGATAGTATGTTAGATTTACTTTATTTGAAGAGTAAGAAAAATTTTTTAAAAGTTCAATTACCACATAGTTTTCAAAATAATGTCCACTAGCAGCTCCTTGCATAAGAGTATCTCTTGTAAGCCACATAGACAAATACGCACATAGTCCTGTATCGCAAAAATATAATTTTGGCGTTTTAGTTAACCGTTTTAGTTCGTTATTTGCAAAAGGCTGCAAAAGAAATACAATACCCAATCCCTGTAATAGTCGCAGCCATTCTTTAGCAGTTGGTTGCGATATTTCAGCCGCTTCTGCTAATCGTTTATAATTTACTTGCTCAGCTGTCAACGCAGCACAGGCATTAAGAAATTTTCGAAAACGTACCGAATCTGTAATGCCACCTTCTTCGGCTACGTCTCGCATAAGATAGGTTTCAATATAAGAATTAAAATATTCCTGTCTCTGTTCAGCATCAGCCATTATCGCATCAGGCATACCTCCTCGCCAGATATGCTCAAATACATCTACAATATCATTCTTTTTTACAATTTTCTGGCGCTCCAAAAGACAGTTCAAAGAAAAATCCAATTTATTTGTAAAAAACACTCTGTCTATCTCATTCTTTGAAAAACTATACAATTCTAAAATTCCGATTCTTCCAGCAAGAGTATCTCTAATATTTTTCATCATTTTATACTGTTGGGAACCAGTAAGCCAGAATAAACCTCTTTCTTCAGTTTCATCACAGATAATCTTTATCTGCTCAAATAGTTCTGGCGCTTTTTGTATTTCATCAATTATGATAGGAGATTTATAAGTTTGAAAAAAAAGTACTGGATCGGATTGTGCCAGATTTCGTGCCATAGCATTGTCCATCGTCACATAAGTACGATTTTGACCTTCAGCCAAATGTTTCAACATAGTGGTTTTGCCAACCTGCCTAGCACCTGTTACAAGTACCGCTTTAAAAAATGAACTCATATGTAAAAACTTCCGCTCCAATGTACGTTCAATGTATGTCATAGCTCGACCTCCTTTTTAGGATATTATAAAGTTCACTTTATATTATCCTAATTTTGTTTTATTGTCAAAATATACTTCTGTATATGGCAACTCCTAGTCCACTAGCACCGATAAAAGAAGCAATACCTGCTAAAGCTATGGTCATAGTTATCAAGCTGATAAGTAATCGATGGAGCATCCTTATTTTGCAAGATTTACTGGACGGCACAAAGAGATTTGGGGAACTAAAAAAGTCTATCGGCAATGTATCCCAAAAAGTGCTTACGGCAAATCTGCGCTCCATGGAGGAAAGCGGTCTTTTAACAAGAAAGGTATATCCAGAAGTACCTCCAAGAGTTGAATACACATTGACAGAAACAGGATACAGTCTTGCTCCTATAATAGATGCAATGAAGGAATGGGGCAGTGAGTACAAAATTAAAATGGCCACAAATTGATACGAAATCAAATAAAACCGCTTTCAGAAGTTATTGAAAACCTCCGAAAGCGGTTTTAAATATGTTTAAGAATTCTATACTCTATTTAAGTACGGCTCCTGTATTAGCAGAGGACACCATTTTTGCATATCTTGCTAGCCATCCTGTCTTGATATTAGGCTCACGGCATACATATGATTTTTTTCGCTCTTCGAATTCCTTATCGGAAACCTTTGCATTTATGGTATGCTCGGGAATATTTATTTCTATAATATCCCCTTCGCATATAAGTCCTATTTCTCCGCCATCGGCCGCTTCAGGACTCACATGGCCTATAGAAGCACCTCTGCTGGCTCCGCTGAATCTCCCATCTGTTATAAGGGCAACTGTTTTATCAAGTCCCATTCCGGCAAGTGCACTGGTCGGATTGAGCATTTCTCTCATTCCAGGTCCTCCCTTAGGTCCCTCATATCTTATTACGACAACATCACCATCATGAATCTGTCCATCATATATAGCCGCAATGGCATCGTCCTCACAGTCAAACACCCTTGCAGGTCCACTATGAACCAACATCTCAGGCGCGACTGCGCTTCTCTTAACCACGCATCCATCCTTCGCGATATTGCCCCAAAGTATTGCAATACCACCAGTCTCGCTGTAAGGATTATCTACATGTCTAATGGCTCCCTCATCCTTGATTTCATATCCACTGATATTTTCTCCCACAGTTTTGCCGGAAACCGTCATAAGGGAAGTATCTATAAGTCTTTTTGAAGCAAGCTGAGCCATTACAGCAGGAACACCACCGGCATTGTTAAGATCATGCATATGGGTACCTCCTGCCGGTGCCAAATGACACAAGTTTGGTGTAACTTCACTTATTTCATTAAAAGTATTTAAGTCAAGTTCAACCCCTGCTTCATGGGCAATAGCAAGAAGATGCAAAACGCTGTTTGAAGAGCATCCCAGCGCCATATCACAGGCAATTGCATTTCGAATAGATTTTTCATTGATAATATTTCTTGCAGTAACATTCTTTTCAATGAGATCCATTATTGCCATTCCGGCTCTCTTGGCGAGCATTATCCTTCGGCTTGATACAGCCGGTATACTGCCGTTACCGGGAAGGGCAATACCTATAGCTTCACACAGACAGTTCATACTGTTTGCCGTATACATTCCTGAACAGGAGCCACAGCCCGGACATACATTTTCCTCATATTCCTGAAGTCCGTCGTCATCGATGATGCCGGCTTTTCTCGCTCCAACCGCCTCAAACATCTTTGAAAGACTTGTTTCGACTCCATCTACCAGCCCTGACATCATTGGACCTCCCGAACATACGATTGCCGGTATATCCATTCTAGCTGCAGCCATAACCATTCCCGGCACAATTTTATCGCAATTTGGAACAAGCACAACTCCATCAAAGGCGTGGGCCATCACCATGGTTTCAGTACTATCCGCAATAAGTTCACGACTGGCAAGAGAATACTTCATTCCATTATGTCCCATGGCGATGCCGTCGCACACGCCGATGGCAGGTACCATAATAGGAGTTCCTCCTGCCATGCGCACGCCCGCCTTCACAGCCTCCGCAACTTTGTCTAAATGCATATGCCCCGGCACTATTTCACTGTGAGCAGAAACCACCGCCACCAAAGGCTTTTCCAGTTCTTCCTTTGTATAGCCCATGGCATAGAAAAGACTTCTCATGGGAGCCTTTTCCACACCTTCCGTAACCTGTTTACTTCTCCACTTGTTCATGATAATACCTCTCTATTTATTGAGCCAGCTCATCATCTGTCTGAGCTCTGTCCCTGTCTTACAGAGCTGATGTAAAGCTTCTTTCTTTCTTGTAGCTAAAAATCTTGCCTTACCGCCTGCATTAAATTCCTGGATAAATTCACTGGCAAAGGAACCATCTTGTATTTCTTCGAGAACCTTTTTCATTTCCTTTCTAGTATCTTCTGTGATTATTCTCTTTCCCGTTCTGTAATCACCGTATTCTGCGGTATTTGAAATTGAATATCTCATCTTGTCAAAGCCTCCGGTGTAAATTAAATCGACGATGAGTTTCATTTCATGAATACACTCAAAGTATGCCATTTCAGGTTCGTAACCTGCTTCAACTAGCGTTTCAAATCCGGCCTTCATCAACTCTGTCACTCCACCGCACAGCACTGCCTGTTCACCAAAGAGATCTGTTTCTGTTTCTTCTTTAAATGTTGTTTCAAGTATTCCAGATCTTCCGGCACCGATGCCGCAAGCATATGCCAGTGCGTAATCCTTAGCCTTTCCGGAAGCATCCTGATAAACAGCAATAAGACTCGGAACTCCGGCACCTTCCACATACTGACTTCTAACAGTATGACCCGGTCCTTTAGGAGCTATCATGATTACATCCACATTTTCAGGCGGCTGAATCTGATTAAAGTGAATATTAAATCCATGGGCAAATGCCAGCACATTTCCTTCTTTCAGATGCATTTCAACCTGCTTTTTATAAATATCTGCGGCCAGCTCATCAGGCACCAACATCATAACTATATCACCAGCTTCAGCAGCTTCTTCAATACCCATAACAGTTATACCTGCGGCCTGAGCTTTAGCAATATGGGCAGAACCAGGTCTCAATCCCACAACCACATCTGCGCCGCTTTCTTTAAGATTCATGGCATGGGCATGGCCCTGACTTCCAAAACCTAGAATTGCTATTTTCTTGCCATCAAGCATTGCAAAATTACAGTCCGAATCATAATACTTGTTTACCATTTTCGTCTCCTTTTCTTATTCCTATAATTTATCCAACAACTTATTTTTCTATGC
>OLZW01002514.1_pt1 | contig 11676 bp, 8 predicted proteins | sample 1674281 | NCBI WGS metagenome assembly OLZW01 (sample SAMEA103958157, study PRJEB25191) | human gut metagenome | biome: human-associated habitat [ENVO:00009003]; feature: intestine environment [ENVO:2100002]; material: feces | place: Germany | collected 2013/2015
GTCGTGTGAAGTCTCCCGCGCGAGAGAGAAAAAGCCGCAGCACTGACATGAGGCTGCGGCTTTTTTCAGCGTCCCGGAAGACCGCCAGCGGCTTCCGGGACTCTATTTCTGCCTTGAAGACGGCTTCAGGCGGAGAACGCTGCGGAAGAAGCCGCTCCCGCCTTTTCAACCTTCACCGCGCACACCTTGTATTCCGGCGTGGAGCAGATGTTGTCGAGCGCGGCCTTCGTGAGCCAGTTGCAGTTGCCGTCCTGGAAGTGGAAGGGCATCCAGGTTTCGCCTGCATTGGTCTTCCCGGAGACGTGCGCCACCGATTCGATCCGGCCGCGGCGGGAGCTCACGACGACGCGGTCGCCGTTCTCAATGCCGAGGTTCGCCGCATCCTTCGTATTGATTTCAATGAAGGAATGGCCGGAGATCTCGTTGATCCCTTCGGTCTTGTCCGTCATCGCGCAGGCGTTGTAGTGGTAGAGCACGCGGCCCGTCGTCAGCATGAGCGGATAGTCGGCATCGGGGAGTTCGCTCGATTCGCGGTAGGCCGCGGTCGAATAGCGGCCGAGCCCGCGCGTGAACTTTCCGACATGAAGGATGGGCGTGCCCGGATGATCCTTCCCCGTGCAGGGCCACTGCAGACCCTCTCCCTTCACCTCGGGGCTGTCGAGCCGTGCGTGGCTGATGCCCGCGAAGGAAGGCGTCACGGAAGCGATCTCATCCATGATCTCTGCCGGGGTGAGGCGAGGCTGCGGATATCCCATGCGGTTCATGATGTCGATGAAGATATCCGTGTCGGCACGGGTGCCTTCGATCGTCACCGCACGGCGAATCCTCTGCACGCGGCGCTCGGTATTGCTGAAGGTGCCCTCCTTTTCCGCGTAGCTTCTGCCCGGGAGAACGACGTCGGCGTACTTGGCCGTTTCCGTGAGGAAAAGGTCGTCCACCACGAGGAAGTCGAGGTTCTTGAGCGCCTTGATGACGTGATGGGTATCGGGGTCCGTGCGCACCGGGTCCTCGCCGAAGATGAAGAGTCCCTTGACGGCGCCTTCAATCATCTTCGGGAAGCAGTCCGTGGCGTAAAGGCCTTTGAAGCGCGGGAGCTCCGTCCCCCAGGCCTTTTCGAACTTCTCGACGATGCCGGGCTGGGCGATCTTCTGGTAGCCCGTCATGTCGCCCGGGGACGCGCCCATGTCGCAGGCGCCCTGAACGTTGTTCTGGCCGCGAAGCGGATTGATGCCGCAGCCCGGACGCCCGTACTTGCCCGTGACCATGGCCATGTTGGAGAGCGCCATCACGCCTTCCGTGCCCGACGAGTGTTCGGTAACGCCGAGGCAGTAGACGATCGCCGCGCGCTTCGCCTCGCCGTACATGCGGGCGGCCGCAATGAGGTCGCGGGAGTCGATGCGGCAAATTTCAGCGACGCGCTCGGGCGTATAGGCCTCGACCATTGCCTTCAGGTCTTCAAACCCTTCGGTGCGCGTGCGGATGAATTCCTGATCAATGAGGCCGTCATGAATGAGCTGGCGGACGATGCCGTTCGCAAAGGCTACGTTCGTGCCCGGACGGAGCTTCAAGTGAATCTGCGCGGACTGAGCGAGCCCGATGTCGCGGGGATCGACCACGATGAGCTTCAAGCCGCGGCGGATCGCCGCGCGAAGCTGCATGCCGATCACCGGATGCGCTTCCTCGGGGTTCGAGCCCACGAGCACCACGACTTCGGCGTTTTCGCAGATGTCCGAAATCGGATTCGTCATGGCGCCCGAGCCGAGCGTTCTCTGAAGGCCCGCCACGGAAGGACCGTGACAGACGCGCGCGCAGTTGTCGACGTTGTTGGTCTTGAAGACCGTGCGCGCCATCTTCTGGAGCATGTAGATGTCTTCGTTCGCAGAACGCGCGCAGGCAAAGGCTGCGAGCGATTCGCCGCCGAACTTGTCGCGAAGCTCCGTAAACTTCCTCGCCACGAGATCGAGCGCCTCGTCCCAGGACGCAGGTTCGAGCTCGCCCGTGACGGAGGAGCGGATGAGCGGCGTCTTGAGGCGTCGATCGGACTGAACGAAGTCGAAGCTCGCCGAGCGCCCCTTCACGCAGAGAAGTCCGTGATTCGTGGGGCCGTCGGCCGCTTCCGTATCCACGATCCGGCCGTCCTTCACGATCAAGTCGTACTGGCAGCCCGTGGCGCAGTGCGGACACGTCGTGCGGACCTTCTTGATTTCCCACGAGCGGTAGGCGCGGCGGCGCTTCATCGTGATGGCGCCCGTCGGGCAGGCAGCGGCGCAGGAGCCGCAGGATTCGCAGTTCGTGCTCTTCCAGTCCCTGCCGAAAGGCGCAAGGATCGTCGTGCGCAGCCCCGCTTTCCCGGACACCAGGGTGTGGTTCCCCGCAGCGTTGTTGCAGGCCCCCACGCAGCGCTGGCAGCGGATGCATAGCGACGGATTGAAGGTGAGGAACGGGTTGCTGTCGAGGATTTCGCCCGAAGCCGGCGTAATTTTGAAGGGCGACGTTTCGACGCCGAGTTCGCGGCAGCGGTCCTGAAGCTCGCAGCTGCCGTTCTTCGTGCAGCTGAAGCAGTACTGGGTGCTGTTGAGGCCGTGCTCGGCAATGATGAGCTGAAGCGCCGTGCGCCGCGCCCGGTCGATCGCTTCCGACCGGGTCTTCACGACCATGCCGGGATGTGCGAGCGTATTGCAGGAGGAAACAAGCCCGCTCACGCCTTCCACCTCGACCACGCAGAGGCGGCAGGAGCCGATATTGCTTACGTTCTTCAGGTAGCAGAGGGTCGGGATGTGAATGCCCGCGGAACGCGCCGCATCAAGGAGCGTTGCGCCTTCTTCGACCGCGATCGTGCGGCAGTCCATCGTAATATCAAACATACTGAATCCTCCCGCCCACGGCAGCACCCGCACCAAAGCAGTCGCAGCGCAGGCAGCGGCCGCATTCCTGAATAGCTTCTTCCCTGCTCATGCCGAGCTCAACGTCCTTGAAGTCGCGCTTGCGGAACTTCACCGGACGTTCGTTGATGTTGACGCGCCCCATCGGGGTGCGGTTGTTGGCCTTCGGAGCCGGCGCCCTGACGCCGCAGTCGAGAATGTGGTGGTAGCCGAGCATTTCGTCGATGTTGCGCGCTGCGGCCTTGCCGGCGCCCACCGCGCGAATGACGGTAGTGGGACCGCTCTGGCAGTCTCCGCCCGCATAGACGTTGGGAAGACCCGGAACCTGAAGGAATTCGTCCGTGACGAAGGCGCCCCACTTGACGGGCATGCCGAAATCTTCAAAGGGCTTCGTGACGACGTCCTGACCGACGGCGGCGATGATGAGGTCGGCTTCAAGTCGTTCCGTTTCCTTATCAGCGGCCGCAACGCCCGGACGGCCGCGCGAATAGGCGCCGATCTTCTGGGGCTGCATGATGAGCGCTCTGCAGCATCCGTTTTCGTCGGCTTCAACGGAAACCGGAGCTTCGAGCGTCAGCATTTCGACGCCCTCGGCAATCGCCGCGTGAATTTCCTCCTTCAATGCCGTCATGTCGTCGATGCGGGCACCAGCGCCGGTGGGCAGCTTGGCAACGGGCAGCATGTCGATGATGGTCACGTTCTTGCCTTCGCGTCCAAGATGGATGGCGCTCTCATAGCCAACCATGCCGCCGCCGATCACGGCGATCTTCTTCCCGCGATAGTCGGGATAAACATCGTCGCCGATGGCGCGGAGCATTTCAACGGCCGAAATGACGCCCTTCGAATCCATGCCGGGGAGCCTCAAGCCTTTCGCCGCATGCGCGCCGATCGCCACATAGACCGCGTCGCACTCCCTCGAGAGGGTCTTCATCTCTTCCGTGCCGATCGAGGCGTTGGTGACGACTTCAATGTCGCCCGCCGAAAGAATGGCGCGGATGTCTTCGTCAAGGCGCTCGCGCGGGAAGCGGTAGGCGGGGATGCCGTAGCGCATCATGCCGCCCAACTTGTCGCGGGCCTCAAAGACCTTCACCTTGTGGCCCATGAGGGCGAGATAGTAGGCGCAGGTGAGCCCGGAGGGGCCGGCGCCGATCACGGCGATGGTGCGGCCCGTGGGAGGCAGGGCTTTCGGGACCGGGACCGTGTCGGCCGCAGCCCCGTCGACCGCATACTTCTTGATGCCGCGGATGTTGATCGGCGCATCAATGAGCGTCCTGCGGCAGCGCTTTTCGCAGGGGTGTTCGCAGACGAACCCGCAGGCCGTCGGGAACGGATTGTCCTTGCGGATCAAAGCCACGGCTTCGGCAAAGCGCCCCTCGCCCGCCAGCGCAATGTAGCCCGGCACATCCACATGCGCGGGACAGAAGGTTTCGCAGGGAACGGACTGGGCAATGCCCTTCTGGCACTCATGCGCCTCGATGTGGCTTCTGAATTCGTCGGAGAAGCGCTCAATGCCGTCGAGCACCGCCTGAGCGGCGTCCCAGCCGATCGCGCAGTCGGAGCCGTCGCGGATCATTTCGGCGAGAGACTTCAAGGCCTCAAGGTCATCGGGCTCCGCCTTGCAGCCGGCAATGCGGCGCAGGATTTCCGCGAGCTGCGGAAGCCCGTCGCGGCAGGGCACGCACTTGCCGCAGGTCTGGAGGAGCGATGCATCGAGTTGACTAAGGAGCAGCGTTACGGCGCACTGCCCAGGAGGCGTGGCTTCAATGCGGCGCATGAAACTCTGCATGGTCTCCTCATTGCGCGCATCAGTCACGGCTGGCGGACGGACGGATAGACGTGTCATTTTCTTTTTCTTGGCGTTTTTCTCTCGTACAGACTTGAGGACTTCTCATGGGAACTCATCGCCCGTACGGGAAGCATTGGTGGGTCTGGATTATTAGTGTTATCCCTAGCGATTAATTGTCCGCTGATTCTAGCGTTTTCCCTTGTCATGCTGAAGAGGTAGAAACGGCTCAACGCGCGATCATTTGAAAAAATTCAATAGCGCGCTTCGCGAATTTACACTTCATAAACGCCCGGATGTTGTTTACACACTTTGCCTGTGCCTCAGGGATTCATAGCGTTTCCCAGGGATCCTGGAACCTGAGGTTTGCATATCTTTGCGTCATGCATAGACGCTAATTAATCGTTCCGCAATTGGCGAAGATTACTGAAGAGATAGGTCCTGCCTTATCGGCATGGTAGAAATTTCGCAATAGCGTGAGCGCTATTGGGCCCGTACGGATCTGCCCGGCTCGACCACCCGCCCGAGCCCCGCCGCATCGAAGGCGCGGACACTCCGGAGGCCGGGCTGATTCAGAGGAGCGCTGCCATGTAGTAGGGAAAGAATTGAACGCCATCCTCTGTTTTCATTTCCCCATGGTGGAGAACAATCGGCGCATCAATATGCTTGCCGTAAATTTCCTTGAAGCGCAGCAGCGACTTGATGGATGACGAACCCGACGACTTGACTTCGATCGGAACGATCTTTTTGCCTTTCCGGATCAAAAAATCAATCTCAATTTCCGTCTTCCTCGTCTTCTCATTCCGGCGCGTATAGAAGAGCGGTCGATGCCCGTTCGCCTTGAGGCACTGCGCGACGATGTTTTCGAGCAGCATGCCTTCATTGACGCCGAGCTGGTCCTTGAGAATCTCTCGGTAGAGGTCATTCTCAAGAAACGGCCGGTCGGAAAAGGCGAGCGACACGAGAAGCCCGGTATCAATCATGTAGCACTTGAAGCTCGGATCCGAAATGCTTAATTGAAACGCCGCGCTCGGGTCCTCCACCTTGCTCGCGATGTTGACGATCATCGCCTCATCGAGCCAGCGTATCGGCCCTCGATACTCCCGCATGCGCGCCTGCCCGTCGATATGCGAGAGCACATAGCGCTTGTCGTGCTGCGAGAGCTCCGAAGGAATCCGGTCGAAGAAATTGGTCACGTAGAGAGAATTCTCTTCGTTCTGCTCCTCCATGTCGTTCTTATAGAGCGTCAGAATCTGCTGCTTCACGAAATCGGCCGCGGCGTAATCCTTGCCCTGCAGGAAAGCGGTAACAACCTGCGGCATGCCGCCCACAAGCATGTACTCCCGGAACGACTTCAGAATGACCTGATGAAGCGCTCCCATGGGCTTTCGTTTCCCGAAGTAATCCCTCAGGACCGGGAAAGTCATCCGATCATCCTGCGCCCACAGGAACTCCTCAAAGTCCATCGGCAGGACTTCAAGCGTATATTCTTCCGAAGGGATAAGGATATCCTTGCTTTTCTTGGTAATTCCCGCCAACGATCCCGTCTCAAGATAATCGTAGCGCCCGTCTTCCAGGAGCGTCTTCAGCGCCTGCCGCGCCGGCGGGAAGAGCTGGATTTCATCGAGGATGATGAGCGATTTCCTGGGAAAAAGCTGCGTGCGGTATTCGAGCTGCAACTGCATGAAAAACGTATCGAGGTCGCGCAGGCTCTCGACGAAGAGATTTCTGATCGAGGCATCGACATTATCGAAACGGATGAGGATGTAAGAGTCGTACGCTTCCCGCCCGAGCTTCTCCGCGAGCGTCGTTTTCCCGACGCGACGCGCTCCCTTGAGGAAAAGCGCGTACTTTGGCGCGAACGATTCTTTCCAGTGCAGCATTTCGCGATAGATTTTTCGCTCAAACATCCGTTCCACCTATCCAGAAGAAAGTTCCTGTTCCAAGAGACAACGTTGACTGCAGAACGTCTCCAATTAATGTTATTATATATCAATCAGTTCACGTTTGCGCCATATTTTTCGGCTCATTTTCCACAATTGCGCACGCATTTCTCGTCAGGCAAGCAAGCGAAAGCCGCGCCTCTCCGCTGCCCGCCTGCAGCGCATCCGCCGCCCTGGAAGCCTCTGAGACCTCATCAGCCTTCACGATTTTCCGCGGCCTTGCGGGCAAATCCTGCGATGCGCTCAATCATCTGCGGCATTTCGCGCTCACGCGAAATGAGATAGATCCCGTGCCGGAAGCCTGACTCCGGAAGCGCTTCAACATGCACGCGGCTCCTTGCCTCCGGGTGCTGGAGGAAGACGGAGGAAACGACAATGCCCCAGCCGACGCCTTTTTCAACAAGCGAAAGCATGGTGGCGTTGTTGTCGACCTCAATCCTTTGAGGGAATTCGAACCCGAGCGTGCTCATGAAGCTTTCATTGAGCCTGCCTCCGCCGCCCTCGCGAACGAAGCGGATGAAGGGAAGTCCGCAGAAACGCAGGTCGTTCCAGGACCATCTGCCGGCATGCTTCTGCGCCATGGATTCCGGCATGACGATCACCGCTTCGTCTTCAAAAATGAGCGTTCGCGAAACGCCCTGAACCTCCGCAAAGGAGCCCGTCACGAAGGCGCAGTCGATTTCTCTTTTGGCGAGGCTTTCAAGAAGCTGCGGCGAAGTCCCGGTGAGCGCCGTAATGCCGGAGGGCAAAGGGAAGGAGTTCCTTGATGAGCTCCGGAAGAAGCCAGTTCGTTAAGAGATCAATCGCGCCGATTCTCAGGATTGGCTTGATGTAGGAGCGCTGCTGGAGCTCCCGCGCAGCCGCCTGAAGCCGCTCCCTGCATTCATGCGCTTCGCGGCGCAAAACAATCGCCTCTTCGGTCAGCGCCATAGGCCTTCGCGACCGGTCAAAAAGCTCCATGCCGAGCGCGCGTTCAAGCTTCTGGATCTGCTTCGTCACGGCGGACTGCGTGAGTCCGAGCTTCACCGCAGCCGCTGAAAAGCCGCCTTCATCGGCGGCCGCAAGAAAAATTTCGATTTCGCGCGAATAGAGTGCGACAGGGAGATTCTGCATCGTTCAACTCCGGCAATACCCGGATGCTTTATTCCTCATGGGAATACTTTACAGGAGCCACGGCAATAACATTTGTGAGGGGAAAGGTCGTCTTGAAAAAATAAGTCTCACTACCCAATCCATCTTCGAGGAACGCAGTCATGTCTTTTTCCATCATTGCCGAAGCGCTTGATCTGCTCGACGACCCGCAGGCAAACGGCGCCCGGACAGCCGAGTTTCTGAAGGCTTACGGAGCGGAAGCCGTCGCTATTGAAACCTGTCGCGGCGAAAAAGGCAGCACCGACTTCATCCGCGTTCTGATTCCGGGCAAAAACGGCAAATCCGCTGGCGGCAAGGCGCCGACCCTCGGCGTTGTCGGACGCCTCGGCGGAATCGGCGCTCGTCCGGACCGCCTCGGCTTCACGTCTGACGGCGACGGCGCCCTTTCAGCCGTTGCGATTGCGGCGAAGCTTTCCCGCATGCATGCGCTCGGCGGCATCCTCGAGGGCGACGTCATCGTAACGACCCACATTTGCCCGAATGCGCCGACGCGCCCTCATGATCCCGTGCCGTTCATGGACTCTCCCGTCACGAGTGCTGAATGCAATGCGCATGAGGTTGATCCCGCCATGGATGCCGTCATTTCCATCGATACGACGAAAGGGAACCGCATCGTCAACCACCGCGGCATCGCCATTACGCCCACCGTGAGAGACGGCTGGATTCTGCGCGTGAGCGAGGATTTCCTATCGATTCTCGAAATCACAACTGGAAAGCTCCCCGTTGTTCTCCCGCTGACGCAGCAGGACATCACGCCCTACGGAAACGGCATTTATCACCTTAATTCCATTCTTCAGCCGAGCGTTGCGACCCGTGCGCCCGTCATCGGTCTCGCCATCACTGCGGTGAGTCAGGTGCCGGGGTGCGCCACGGGCGCCACGCACCTTGAAGACATCTCCGACGCCGTGAGCTTCACGCTGGAAGCCGCCAAAGCCTACGTCTCCGGAAAGGCTCATTTCTGCGATGAAGCGGAATTCATGCGGCTTCAGAGCCTCTACGGCTCAATGTCACATCTGCGCACCTTTGGAGAAGAAAAATGACATGGACCATCTGGATGGCCGCGATCGTCACGCTCATTACGATCGCCGCGCTCCTCAAACGCATTGAAACAAGGCTTGTGCTCTTCACCTCCGGCCTGGTCATGGCGCTTTTATCCGGCGCTCCGCAGGTTGCGCTCAAGGCCTTCATCGCGAACATGACGAACGGAAGCCTCATCACCGCGATCTGTTCGTCTCTCGGCTTCGCCGCCGTCATCGCCATCACGCGATGCGACGTGCATTTTGTTTCGCTCATGGTGAAGCCTCTCGGGAAGCTCGGTCTTTTCCTGCTTCCCTTCTGCATGCTGATTGCTTCCTGCGTAGCCGTGGCAATCCCGTCGGCTGCCGGGTGCGCGGCTGCGCTCGGGCCCACCATGATTCCGCTCATGGTCCGGGCGGGATTCAAGCCCGCCATTGCCGGCGCCGCCATCATCGGCTCCATCATTCCGTCTGCCATGAGTCCGGGATCGAGCCACAACGTCTGGGTTGCCAAAATCGCCAACATCGACGTGATGACGCTTATCGTTGAGTTTGCGCCGAAGATTCTCATCCTCTGCGGACTCAACATTCTGTTGGTCACATTGATGATCTTCGTCTTCCGCGACTACCGGAAGCCCGATCCGAATGAAAACGCGGAAGTCTTCGAAGTCGCTTCGGATGCCCGGGGCGAATTGCCGGAAAAGCCCAACGTTCTTTTCGCCATCGCGCCGATTCTTCCGATCGTGGTGCTCCTTCTCGGCGCCACCGTTATTCCGGCGCTCAAGATGAGCGTCGCCGAGGCCATGATCTGGGGCTCAATCTATACGCTCCTCATCACGCGATCCAACCCTGAAGCCGTGACAAAGGAATTCTTCTCCGGCATGGGCAAGGGCTACGCGAACATCATGGGCATCATCATCGCCGCCGGATGCTTTGCGGGCGGCCTGCGCGCAGCCGGCGTCATCGACGCGCTCATTGAAACGCTCAAGAATTCGCGCGAAATCGCGAGCTACGCCGCCAACTTCGGGCCCTTCCTGATGGGCGTCCTCACAGGTTCGGGCGACGCCGCCGGGCATGCCTTCAACCAGGCCGTCACGCCTTACGCCGCGGAATTCGGCATGCGGATTGAACCACTCGGCATCGTCGCCGCCCTATCAGGCGCACTCGGCCGCATGTGTTCGCCGATTGCCGGCGCCACGCTCGTGATCGCCGGCATGACCCGACTTTCTCCGCTTGAGATCAGCAAGCGCATGGCAATCCCCATGATCATCAACGTCATTCTTCTCGGCTTCATCTTTGAACTTTGAGGTAATCCGCCATGGATCTGAACAAAATCATTCTTTCCGACGAAGCCCGAAAGGAACTTGTGAATGACCGCCGGTGGCTCCATGCACACCCGGAAGAAGGCTGGTGCGAATTTGAAACGACGTGGTTCATCGTAAGGCGCCTGCGCTCGCTCGGGCTCGAGGTTCTCGCCGGGATCGACGTTATCGAACCCGACGCGGTCATGGGACGCAATGAAGCACTCGTTCTCGCGGCGCAGCAGAGAGCAATCGAACACGGCGTTCCGAAAGAATTCCTCGAATCGCTCAGCGGCTATACCGGCGCCATGGCGATTCTTCGGACCGGCCGGCCGGGCCCCGTCACAGCGCTTCGCTTTGATATCGATGCCCTGCCGATCGAAGAAACCGACGATCCCCAGCACGAAGCCAATGCGGGACACTTCCGCTCGCAAAATCCCGGCTTTTCGCACGCGTGCGGTCATGACGGACATGCCGCCATCGGACTTGCGCTCTGCCGATGGCTCTCAGAAAATCGGGAACAGCTCAAAGGCACCGTCAAAATTCTTTTCCAGCCCGCCGAGGAAGGCGTGCGGGGCGCGGCGGCGATGGCCGCCAAAGGCATTGTCGACGACGTCGATTGGTTTGCGGGCGGGCACATCGGCTGTTCAGCGAAGCTTGGCGACGTGGGCGTCTCTCATTTCGGCTACCTTGCAACGACGAAATTCGATCTCGAGTTCTTCGGTCAGTCTGCCGCGGCGGGTTCTCCCGAAAAAGGTAGAAGCGCGCTCATGTGCGCAGCCGCCGCCTGCCTCTCGCTCGGAAGTCTCCCGGGACACAGCCAGGGCATCACGCGCGTGCAGATCGGGAAATTCATCTCCGGCACCGGCCGCAACATCATTGCCGACCATGCGTACATGCAGCTTGAGGTTCGGGGCGAAACCACTGAAATCAACGACTACATGGCAAAAAACGTCGAGCAGACCGTAAAAGGCCTCGCCCTCGCCTACGGCGTCGACTATAAGCTCACCCGGATGGGCGAAGCCGTGACCTACAAGGGTGATGAAGAAGCGGTCGCCCTGCTGAAGGGCGCAGCGCGCGGAGTGCCGGGCGTCCATTCCGTCGTCGACATGAATGCAAAAATCGGCAGCGAAGACTGCACGATGCTCATACGCCGGGTTCAGGAGCATGGCGGGAAAGCCGTCTTCTGCTACTACGGGTGCAACCACCACGGCCACCATCGTCCGGACTTCTCCATCCAGGATGAAACATCGCTCCCGATCGGCTGGGGAACCTTTGCGCGCTTCATTGCTGAAATCAACTCGAAGGATTAAGGCCAACACTTCTCCCGAACGGACTCCCGCTGAATTTCTGCCTTCAGCGGGAGTCTTTGACTGATTAAGAAACGAGATTCAAGCCCATCAGCCAAAAGATCAAGCCATACCCAGGGAGACCTGGGATTCGAATCCCTGTCCTTCTGTAAGCGCTATCATTAACCAAGAAAATGAGGCTCTACAGGGGTTTTGATGGGAAAGCGAGGCTGACAATGCCTCGCTTTTTCATGTCCTGGAGCCTCGGTTGGGTAATGGGATCCGAAGGTCTGAGCAGACGAGCATAACC
>OLZW01002520.1_pt1 | contig 11637 bp, 8 predicted proteins | sample 1674281 | NCBI WGS metagenome assembly OLZW01 (sample SAMEA103958157, study PRJEB25191) | human gut metagenome | biome: human-associated habitat [ENVO:00009003]; feature: intestine environment [ENVO:2100002]; material: feces | place: Germany | collected 2013/2015
GGCATCGGCACCATGACCGACTTCGCACCCCTGATCTCCAACCCCAAGAGCCTGCTGCTGGGCGCTGCCGCTCAGTTCGGCATCTTCGGCACCTATATGGGCGCTCGTCTGCTGGCCGCGACCGGTCTGGTGGACTTCACCCAGAAGCAGTCTGCCGCCATCTCCATCATCGGCGGCGCAGACGGCCCCACCGCTATCTTCGTCACCTCCCGTCTGGCTCCTGAGCTGCTTGGCTCCATCGCCGTCGCGGCCTACAGCTACATGGCTCTGGTGCCCGTCATCCAGCCCCCCATCATGAAGGCTCTGACCTCCAAGAAGGAGCGTACCGTCGTGATGAAGCAGCTGCGCGCCGTGACCAAGACCGAGAGGATCATCTTCCCCATCATGGTCACCATCATCGTCTCCCTCATCGTGCCCGATGCCGCCGTTCTGGTCGGTATGCTGATGCTGGGCAACCTGATGAAGGAGTGCGGCGTCGTGGATCGTATCCAGAAGACCGCTGGCAATGAGCTGATGAACATCATCACCATCTTCCTTGCCCTGTCCGTCGGCTGCACCACCTCCGCCAACACCTTCCTGAACAGCCGCACCCTGTTCATCATCGTGCTGGGCCTCATCGCCTTCTCCTTCGGCACCGCTGCCGGTGTCATCTGCGGCAAGGTCATGTACATCCTCACTGGCGGTCAGGTCAACCCCCTGATCGGCTCCGCAGGCGTTTCCGCTGTGCCTATGGCTGCCCGCGTCTCTCAGAAGGTGGGCCAGAGCGAGAACCCCTCCAACTTCCTGCTGATGCACGCCATGGGCCCCAACGTGGCCGGCGTCATCGGCTCCGCCGTCGCTGCTGGTATCCTCATCAACATCTTCGGCTAAGCATTTCCTGAATATCTCCGCTCCATCGTGGTATTTTCCGCGATGGGGCGGTTTTTGTTTTGGGGCTTCTGGAATCGTCTGAAAAGCTGCCCTCTTCGCCAGAGGCTCCCCTACTAGGGGAGCTGTCAAGCGATAGCGAGACTGAGAGGTTGTACGGAGGTGAGCCTGACCGTGAGCCGCAGCGGAACGAAACCTCTCCGTCACGCCTGCGGCGTGCCACCTCCCCTATCGAGGGGAGGCCTTGGCATACCGGAAAGTTTCGCCTTTACCCGGAAAGTTTCCCTCTTCGCCAGAGGCTCCCCTACAAGGGGAGCTGGCGAGGAGCCTGCGACGAGACTGAGAGGTTGTACGAAGGACAGCCTGCCCGTGCGCCGCCGCCAAGCCCCCGCAGCTCCACCCCGACGAGTTTCCTCTTATTATGTACAACTTTTTCGAAATGTGATATACTATAAATCAAGTGATTTATCCAGAAATGAACGAAAAGAACAGGTGAAACAATGGCAACAGATCTCGCACAACAATTCTGCGCTTTGCGTGATACCTATATCGAAAAGCAGTTCGGACGGCTGAACGAGATGCAGCGGCAGGCGGTGTTCACCACCGACGGCCCGCTCCTCATCCTCGCGGGGGCAGGCAGCGGCAAGACCACTGTGCTGGTCAACCGCATCGCCAATCTCATCCGCTTCGGCTCGGCCCACGGCTCGAAATGGACGCCCCGGGAGGTCACGGAGGAGGACGTGAAGGCCCTGCGCACCGCCATCATGACCGGCACCGACGCCCCGGTGTGGCTGGACGGGATGCTCCGCCAGAACGCCGTCCGCAGCTGGAACGTCATGGCCATCACCTTCACCAACAAGGCCGCCGGAGAGCTGAAAGAGCGCCTGCGCCGGATGCTGGGCGGGGAAGAGGGGGATGAGGTCTTCGCCTCCACCTTCCACTCCGCCTGCGTCCGCATCCTCCGCCGCTGGGCCGAGGAGATCGGCTACCCTCGCAGCTTCACCATCTACGACACCGACGACGCCCAGCGGGTCATGAAGACGGTGTACAAGGAGCTGAGCGTGGACGACAAGTTCTTCCCCATCAAGAGCGCCATCAACCAGATGAGCCGCTGGAAAGACCAGCTCATCAGCCCCGAAGAGGCCCTGCGCACCCCCGCCCGGGACACCAAGGGCGCCCTCGCGGCCAAGGTCTACGCCGCCTATGAGCGGAAGCTCAAAGAAGCTGGTGCTTTCGATTTCGACGACCTCATCTACCAGACGGTCATCCTGCTGTCGGAGCACGAGGACGTCCGTGAGTTCTACCAGAACAAGTACAAATACCTGCTGGTGGACGAGTATCAGGACACCAGCGTGGCCCAGTTCCGCCTCGTCAGTCTCCTCACCGGCCCGGAGAAGAACATCTGCGTCGTGGGCGACGACGACCAGAGCATCTACCGCTTCCGGGGCGCGACCATCGAAAACATCCTCAACTTCGAGCGCATCTATAAGGGCACCAAGACCATCCGCCTTGAGCAGAACTACCGCTCTACCTCCAATATCCTGAACGCCGCCAACTGCGTCATCCAGCACAACACCGAGCGGAAGGGCAAGACCCTCTGGACCAAGAACGGCGAGGGCGACAAGGTGCAGGTCTACACCGCCGAGAACGAGCAGGATGAGGCCATGCACATCGCCGACGTCATCGGCCAGCACCTCAAGGCGGGCGGCCATCTGGCCGACCACGCCATCCTCTACCGGATGAACGCCCAGTCGGCCCCCATCGAAAGCTATTTCACCCGCGCCGGCATCCCCCACAAGATCGTGGGCGGCCAGCGCTTCAACGACCGCAAGGAGGTCAAGGACATCCACTCCTATATGTCCATCGTGGCCAACCCCCGGGACGACATCCGCCTCCGCCGCATCATCAACGAGCCTGCGCGTAAAATCGGCGCAACGACTGTCGAGGTCATCGCTGACCTCGCGGCCCAGCAGGGCGTGAGTATGCTGGACGTCATCTCGCAGGCCGACCAGTACGCCAAGCTCAGCCGCGCCATCGCGCCGCTGTATAAATTCTGGGACATCTACCAGAAATTGCAGGAATCGCTGGAAACAAAGACGCTGGACGAGTTCGCCGCCGACGTCATCGAGCTGACGGGCTACCGCGCCATGCTGGAGGCCGACGCCGCCAAGGGCCATGAGGACGCCGCCGACCGCCTGCAGAACCTCGGCCAGCTGGTCAACAACGTCAAGAGCTACTGTGACCAGCACGGGGAGGAGGCCTCCCTGGAGGGCTACTTGGAGGACATCGCCCTCATCAGCGACATCGACAGCTACAACGAGAGCGCCGATCAGGTGGTGCTCATGACCATCCACTCCGCCAAGGGCCTCGAGTTCCCCTATGTATTCCTCATTGGCATGGAAGAGGGGGTCTTCCCCAGTGAAATGAGCAAGTATTCCGAGGCCGACCTCGAGGAGGAGCGCCGCTTGGCCTATGTCGGCATCACCCGCGCCAAGAAGGAGCTGTACATCTCCAACAGCGTCACCCGGATGCTCTATGGCCGCACCCAGCGCAACGAGCCGAGCCGCTTCCTCCGGGAGATCGAGCCGGAGTACCTCGAGGAGACCCGCAGCCCGGTGCTGGAGCAGCGCTCCCGTCTGGGCGGCTGGGGCAGCAGCTGGGGCAGCGACACCGTCCCGGGCGGCGCGTCGGGCTACTCCGGCCCCTCCGGCTGGGGGCGTTCGGCTTCCGGCCGCGGCGGCTACCTTAATCAGGAATACAACGCCCCTTCGTCCGGAAACCGCGGCTTCGGCGCGGACTATGCGGGCCGGGGCAGTACCGCGTCGGGCTATGGCAGCAGCTCCGGCCCGTCCGGCTTCGGCAGCGGCTATGGCCGCCCGACGGCCCCCAAAGCGCCGGCCCGGCCCGCAGGCGGCGGCGTAAGCCCGGCACCTGCGCCCCGTCCCGCCTCCACCGGCCCCAAGCACTACGAGCCGGGCGACATCGTGGAGCATAAGGTCTTTGGCCGGGGCGAGGTGCTGAAGGTCAAGCCCGCCGCAGGCGACCAGATCGTAGAGATCCGCTTCGAGAAGGTGGGCGTGAAGAAGACCATGGCAAACTATGCGCCCCTTGTGAAGATAACGACGGAGGAATGAGAAAAAATGATGACTGTCCGATTGATCGCACACACGCCGGAGCCGGAGAAGGTGGTGGCGGCGGCGGCGAAGCTCTGCTACTCCGACGCCCACATCACCGACCTTCTGGACGGGCTGGATGAGGAAAAGACCGCCCGCTTCCTGACCATGCTCAGCGACGTGGGCCACGCCAGCCCCATCGAGCACGCCAGCTTCACCTTCGGCATCGAGGGGGTGAGCCGCACCCTGCTGGCCCAGATCACCCGCCACCGCATCGCGTCCTTCAGTGTCCAGAGCCAGCGGTATGTCCGTCTGGACGATTTCCGCTACGTCATCCCGCCCGAGATCGAGGCCATCCCTGAGGCAAAGGCGGCTTTCCTCGAGAGCATGGACGAGGATGCCAAGCGCTACCTCGACCTTGTGAAGAAGCTGGAAGAGGGCCACACCGCCCGCCTGATGGCCGAGGGCCTGCCCGAAAAGCAGGCCCGGGCCAAGGCCTCCAAGCAGGCCAACGAGGACGCCCGCTTCGTCCTGCCCAACGCCTGCGAGACCAAGATGGTCGTGACCATGAACGCTCGCAGCCTCCAGAATTTCTTCCACCTCCGCTGCTGCAGCCGCGCCCAGTGGGAGATCCGGCAGCTGGCCGAGGAGATGCTGCGGCTGGTCTACCCGGTGGCACCCCATCTCTTCCGCACCGCTGGCCCGGCCTGCGTGTCCGGCCCCTGCCCGGAGGGCAGGATGTGCTGCGGCCGCACCGCCGAGGTCCGCGCCCGGTACGCCGCGCTGAAAGGGGAGAGGGCAGAATGAGCAAGGGCAAGCTTCTCGTCCTCGAGGGTCTGGACGGCTCCGGCAAGGCCACGCAGGCAAAGCTTCTGGCCGCCCATCTGGCCGGGAGCGGCCGCAGGGTGATGGAGATCACCTTCCCGGACTACGAGAGCGATTCCAGCGCGCTGGTAAAGATGTACCTCTCCGGCCAGTTCGGCGGCAGGCCCGACGACGTCAACCCCTACGCCGCGTCCAGCTTCTACGCCGTGGACCGGTACGCCAGCTATAAGACCAAATGGGGCAGCTTCTATGAGGCGGGCGGCATCGTCATCGCCGACCGCTACACCACGTCGAACGCCGTCCACCAGTGTTCCAAGCTCCCGCCCGACCAGTGGGACGGCTTCCTCCGCTGGGCCTTTGAATATGAGTACCAGCTTTTAGGCCTGCCCGCGCCGGACGCCGTCGTTTACTTACAGGTAGACCCCGCCGTGAGTCAGAAGCTCATGACCGGCCGCTACCACGGCGACGAGAGCAGGAAGGACGTCCACGAAAAGGACACCGAATATCTGGCCCGCAGCCGCCGCGCCGCCGAGTACTGCGCGGAGCATCTGGGCTGGGCCACCGTCCACTGCACGGTGGACGGGGCCATGCGCACCATCGAGGACATTCAGGCCGAGGTGCAGGCACTGGCCGGAAACGTGCTCGGATAACCGCGAAAAAGGGAGGGATACTATCGATGTATCGTTTGATGCAGCCGTCTGAAGAGGCGGCAGTCGTGGCACTGTGGCAGGCAGAGCGGGGCGACAGCGCCGCCTTTGCCAAGACCGCTCTGGAACAGTTCGCCGGGGTGGAGAATGTCTATGTCGCCGAGGAGAACGGACGGCTCGAGGCCGCTGCGCTGGCCGTGCCGGTCACCCTCAGGGGCCGCAGCGGCAGCTATCTTTATGGCCTGTGCGGGAAGGGTGAGCTGCTCCTCGCGGGCCTTGTGGACTATCTCTGCGCCCAGCAGAAGCTGCGGGGGGCGGGCTTCACGGTGGCTGTGCCGCAGGGGCAGGAGCAGGCCGCTCTGCTGGAAAGCAAGGGCTTCCGCTGGGCCTTCCCCCTCCGCTGCCTGCCCCGGGAGGTGTCCCGCAACCTGTGGAGTCAGGCCGAGTTCGACTCCGTCACCGCCCGCAAGCTCTGTGAGCTGCGGGAGCGCTTCTGCCCCGACACCGTCCAGCTCCCGCCGGAGCGGATGGCCGTCGTGCTGGGCGACCTCTACGCTCGGGGTGCCACCATCGTGTCCAGCGGGAAGGGCTACGGCGTCTATTTCCGCCGGGAGGACACCCTCTACTTTGTGGAGATGATGGCCGAGGACGACCGCTCTGCCGAGGTGCTGATGGAAGCCGCCCGGGAGAAGGAGGTCATCGTGGAGCGCGCCGTCATCACGGTGGGCGCGGCCCAGAACCTCTTCCTCGGCGAGGGCAGACGGCAGGATTACGGTATGATCCGGTTCGACGCCGAACCCTTCGACGTGGAAGAGAGCTATATGCGGCTGATGATGGAGAGCTGAACGGACGATAAAGGAGTGCGTATGGCACAACAAGGAAAGAAGAAAAAAGGCGGAGCAGCGAAAGTTATATTGGCTGTGCTGCTGGTCGTGATCCTGACGGCGGGCGGCATGGCGCTGTTTGCCTATCGGGAGATAAACGGAAACGGCCTGAAATCCGGCACCGAAGTAACGGTAAGCATCCCGCAGGGCAGCGGCGTGGCCGCGATCGCCAACAGGCTCAAGGATGCCGGAGTCATCCGCTCTGCCTACCTGTTCCGCTGGTATGTGGGGCAGAAGGGCGCAGCAGGGAAGCTCCAATATGGCGATTTTACGTTGCAAACAGGGGGATATTCTTACGATGGACTCATCGCGGCCCTCTCTGCCTACGCGCAGGCCGACAGCGTCCGGCTGACCTTCCCCGAGGGCACGACGGCCATCGCCATCGCCCGGAAGATGGAGGACGCGGGGCTGTGCAGCGCCGAGGACTTCCTTGCGGAGGCCAACACCGGCGATTTCAGCTCGTACCGGTTCTGGCAGTACGTCCCGGACGACAAGGACGCCCCCGACCGCTTCCTCAAGTGTGAGGGCTATCTTTTCCCGGACACCTACGACTTTTTGAAGGACGACACCGTCCATCATTATGTGGAGACGTTCTATGCCCACTTCGATAAGCAGATCACCGACGAGATGTATGCGGCGATGGACGAGCAGGGGATGACCCTGCCCGAGGTGGTGACGCTGGCGTCCTTCGTGCAGGAGGAGGCGGGCAATGCGCAGGACGACAACGTGGCGCAGGTGTTCCGCAACCGTCTGGCCGAGGGTTCGCCCTACCCCAAGCTCCAGAGCAACACCTCCAGCTACGTCCAGAGCGACGCCGACAACAACTATCTCTGGAACTGGGTCGCGCCCTATTACGGCAGCTGGGACAGCATCCCGGAGAACATCCGGACGGCCTACGACACCTACACCTGCACCGGCCTGCCTGCCGGACCCATCTCCAACCCCGGCATCGCGGCCCTCCGTGCCGCCCTCGCCCCCCAGCCCGACGAGGAGGCAAAGGACGCCTATTTCTTCGTCACCGACCGCAAGGGAAACTACTACTACGCCCGCACCTACGCAGACCATCAGAAAAACTGCGATGCGGCGGCGAAAGTAAATAAGAACCTGAAATAAGAAGCGAAGCCCGCAAGCCTGACGGAAAAGGCAGCCGCTGACCGGCCTGCCAATGGCTCCCCCTTTGGGGGAGCTGGCGCGTCAGCGCCTGAGAGGGCTAGAGAGGAATATCATGTTACAGATACCGGAACTTCTGGCCCCGGCGGGCGACCTTGAGCGCCTGCGGTACGCCATCAACTACGGCGCGGACGCTGTGTATTGCAGCCTGCCTGAATTTGGAATGCGCTCGGCTCCGGCCAACTTTACGCCGGAGCAGCTGGCGGAGGGCGTCATCTATGCCCACGCCCGCGGCCGCAAGGTCTACCTGACCATGAACACCCTGCCCACCAATGAGGAGGCCGACCGCCTGCCGCAGGCCATCAAGGACGCGGCTGCCGCCGGTGTGGACGCCTTCATCGTGGCCGACCTCGGTGTTCTGGAAGCCTGCAAGACCTTTGCGCCCGACATCGACGTCCATATGTCCACCCAGACCGGCATCACCAACTGGGCCGCAGCCCGCGCCGCCTACAACATGGGCGCGAAGCGGGTGGTGCTGGCCCGGGAGATGACCTTACAGGACATCGCCACCCTCCGGGACAAGACCCCGCCGGAGCTGGAGATCGAGGCCTTCGTCCACGGTGCCATGTGCATGAGCGTGTCGGGCCGCTGCCTGCTCTCCAACTACATGGCGGGCCGCGACGCCAACCGGGGCCAGTGCGCCCAGCCCTGCCGCTGGAAGTATTATCTCAGCGAGGAGACCCGCCCGGGCCAGCTCTACGAGATCGGCGAGAACGAGGACGGCAGCTACATCCTGAACGCCAACGACCTGTGCACCGCCCCCTTCCTCGACCTCATCTGCAAGGCGGGCGTGGACAGCCTGAAGATCGAAGGCCGCGCCAAGACCTTCTACTATGTCGCCAGCGTGACTGCCGCCTACCGCCGCGCCCTCGACCAGTATCTGGCCGACCCCATGAACGAGAACTTCGAGCTGCCGGAGGAGGTGCTGGCCGAGCTGACCCGTACCAGCCACCGCCACTATTCCCCGGGCTTCTACTTTGGCCGGGAGCAGGCCCGTCAGGCCACCGACAGCGCCACCTACATCCGCGAGTGGGAGTTCGTGGGCACCGTGGACGGCTGGGAGAACGGCGTCGCCAGCTGCCAGCAGCGGGGCAAGTGGAGCCTCGGCGACACGCTGGAGGCCCTCTGCCCGGATGGCCGCAGCATCCCGCTGACCCCCTCGTGGATCAAAAATGAGGCCGGTGAGCTGGTGGAGTCCACCCCCCACGCCATGGAGCACTACACCATCCCCACCCCCGAGCTGCCGCCCCTGAGCCTGCTGCGGCGGAAGGTCTGAGGGATACTGCAAACACAACGGATGTACGAAAGCAACAGAAAAAGAGGGCCTGCTATGAGCAGTGTGGTAAGCAGCAAGATAACCGGAAAAGAATATCCGCTTTCCAAGATATTCAGCTCGGATTTTGAGTATCATATCCCGGGCTACCAGCGCCCTTATGCATGGACGGAAGATGAAACGGGCGCGCTGTTCGATGATTTATATGGATTTTTCCAGACAGAGAACACAGAAAATTTCTTTCTGGGTAGCATCGTCCTTATCAAGGATGAACAGAACCGCTATGCCGATGTCATCGATGGACAGCAGCGCCTGACGACACTGTCCATCCTGTTTGCAGTTCTTGCCGACACATTTGACAACGAAGACTATAAGATGGACTGCAAAAAATATTTGCAGGAAAAGGGCAATGTATTGGAGGGCATCGAGGCCCAGCCGAGATTATTCCTCAAGGAAAAAGACCAGCCGTTTTTCCATAAGTACATCCAGAATATTCAGCTGGACGCATTGGGGCAGCTGGATCCGGCGGTGTTGGACACCGAGGCAAAGCTGCATATCCAGAAAAACTGCGCTGTGCTTCGCAAGAGTTTTGCTGAAATGTTCAGCAATGACGATGATCGGCTAAGATTTACACAGTTTTTGCTGACCCGTTGCTATCTGGTGGTCGTTTCGACGCCGAGTCAGGAATCCGCGTTCCGTATTTTTACGGTCATGAACAGCAGGGGACTCGACTTATTGCCGACAGACATCATCAAATCGACTGTTATTGGAAGTCTTCCCAAAGAAAAACAGCAGGGCTACACGGAAAAATGGGAAGGGCTGGAGGAGTTGACAGGACGTGACGGGTTCAATGAAGTGTTTACTCACACCCGTACTATATTTGTAAAGGAACGCCAGAAAAAGACCCTTCGGGAAGAGTTTGAAGAATACGTGTTAAAGACGGTATCCCCGGAACAGCTGATCGATGACTATCTTGTACCCTATACGAATGCCTACGTTCAGCTGAAAAATTGCGAGTTCACTGCTACGCATCATGCAGACGAGGTAAACGGGCTGCTTTTCTGGCTGAACAAGACCAATAACTCCGACTGGATGCCACCTGCTATCAAATTTCTCGCAGAGCACCCGAATGATTCGGAATACGTTCTCTGGTTTATCCGAAAGCTGGAAAGGCTGGCATCTTATCTACTGGTGACCGCGCAGGACGTCAACCACCGCGTAGACCGGTATAAATGGCTTCTGGTGGAAATGGAAAGTCGGCCTGACAGCACGCTGGCTGATCCACTGAGAAACATTGAGCTTACTGACTGGGAAAAAGAACAATTCCAGCAGACACTGGATGGCGAAATTTATACGATGACCGCACAGCGCCGTAACTACATCATCCAGCGGCTGGACTCTTTCATGAGTGACGGCGGGGCATCGTATAATCAGAAGCTGTTTACCATCGAGCATGTCCTGCCGCAGCATCCTCCTGTCCATGGCAGTTGGCTGGAACTCTGGCCGGATGAGCAGGAGCGTAAATATTGGCTCAACCGCATCGCAAATCTTGTGCCGCTGACCCGGCAGAGAAATTCTGCGGCACAGAATTATGGCTTCGCGACCAAGAAGGAAAAATATTTCCAGTCAAAAGGCGGCACGAGTTCCTATGTTCTCACGACGCAGGTCATCAATGAGCCTGTATGGACGCCGGATGTTGTGAAAAAGCGGCAGGCGATGCTGAGCGACGTGTTTGCAGAAAAGTGGGAGTTGAATCCTTCCCGGCAAAGTGGGACGGACGAAGGTCTGTTTTTGCTGGCTGGTCGCGGGAGCAGCGCTATGGGGCATCCTATCGATAAAGACTGTTTTCTGGTATTGAAGGGCAGCCGCATTGCCCCAGATGTGACGAGTGGATTGCCGCAGAACTATGTGGAACAGAGAAAAACTCTGCTAGGGATCGGTATAATACAGAATAACGTATTTGCCGAGGACAATGTATTCACCAGTGCCTCTGCTGCGGCATCTATTATACTTGGCCGTTCGTCCAATGGCCGCAGAGAATGGGCGAAGCTTGATGGCCGCACGCTGGCACAATCTGGACATTAAAAATCACATCATAACGTAAAAGCGCCCCCGTCAGTGCATGGCTGACGGGGGCGCTGTGATTGATAGTAGATTATTCCGGCTTGACCTGCAGCTCCTGCTCACAGTAGATGCAGCGATACTTGCCGTTGGAGCTGAGCTCGAAGATCTGGTCGCACTCTTCCTCGATGGAGGAGATGCAGCGGGGGTTCTTGCACCGCACGATGTTGACCAGACGCTTGGGGGGCTGGGGCTTTTCCTTCTTGATGGCCCGGCCATTTTCGATGACGGTCACGCTGATGTCGGGGTCGAGATAGGCCAGCACGTCGAGGTTGAGCCAAGAGGCATCGCCCTCCACCTTGATGATGTCCTTCCGGCCCGATGCAGCCTTGTGGCTGCGGGCGTTCTGGATGAGGGCCACACTGGAGGTGCGGTTGCCCTTGATGCCCAGCAGGTCCATCAGGCCGATGGCCGTGCCTGCCTTGATATGGTCGATAACGATACCGTTCTGAATCTCATCAATGTTCAGCATTTCAGTTGTCCTCCTTGTCTGCTTTGGGGTCCTTGAGGCCCAGCAGTGTCATGATAAGTGCCATCCGGACGTAGACGCCGTTTTGCACCTGCTCGAAGTAGGCGGCGCGGGGGTCGTCGTCCACGTCCAGCGCGATCTCGTTGACGCGGGGCAGGGGATGCAGCACCGCCATGTCGGGCTTGGCGAGGGCCATCTTGTCCTTGGTGAGGATGTAGCTGTTCTTCAGGCGGATGTAGTCCTCCTCGTTGAAGAAGCGCTCCTTCTG
>OLZW01002525.1_pt1 | contig 11614 bp, 9 predicted proteins | sample 1674281 | NCBI WGS metagenome assembly OLZW01 (sample SAMEA103958157, study PRJEB25191) | human gut metagenome | biome: human-associated habitat [ENVO:00009003]; feature: intestine environment [ENVO:2100002]; material: feces | place: Germany | collected 2013/2015
CTTCCAATTTTGTCGTGATGTTGGTTATCAAGACCGGGATAATCAGCAGGTCGTTGCGGCGCACGAAACCGAAGCTCGTGGTATGCTCCGTGCGAGGACGGCCTTCGATATCGACACCCAGCAGGATCTCTCTCGCCCCCGCATTGCCTTCGGGGATGTAGCGGGTATAAGTCTTTATGTTGTGGCCTTCCGCACCGTCCTTGATCTTCGCAGGTACCTCTTGATTCGCTTCGGAAGGGATGATCTCCTCTTTAAATAAATCCGTTTCCTCTACCGTCTCTCCAGTCGGAAGATTCGGGGCAGTCGCTCCGCACCACCTTCTCCGGCAGTCTCCAAATACTTGTTATTTCCCCAAGGCAAGAGCCAGATCGGCAGGCTTCCCTTGCGGAGGTTCATGATGTCCAATCGGTTTACGGTTATGGATTTATCTAAGTTATTGGTTATCTCCACTTGCACCTTGCCGATCATGCGGATCAAGGGAATCTCGAATTTGTTCTCTGCCGGAACGGGCAATACCGTATGCTTTTGGGCGTAACTGCTCATAGGGATGCGCTTTCGAGATGCTTCCTCGCCTCCGAATTTACCCTTTTTCTCCTCATTCCTTGTATCGATACTCGTTCCCGAGTCCAATATCTTCACCTCCGACAGTTCCGCCAAGGAATGTGCCCCGGTAATTTTTTGATACAACGATGTACCATCTTCCAGCGACTGCAAATTGGCGAACGCATAAAAAGAGTATTTGCCGAGGGGTAACCTCATCTCTACCTCCGTATGAGAATCATCAGGATCATTGACATCCGGCGTCCACGTACCCTCTCTAGATGTATATCCGGCCAATTCAACGTTCTCATCATCATACGCCACCACCAGCCAGTCCGTGATGTCTCGCTCGTATTGATCCTCTTCCTCTTCCCAAAAATCCGCCTTCGTCATCATCTCGCCGGCTTTCGTTTGCGGCGGTCGTGCCGAGCGGGAAGTCCACAGGGTGATGGTCACGACACAACTGTTCGGGTCATCGTTGGGGAGATCGCCCCCCCGGTCTTCGCCGCAGGCTACGCAGAGCCAGCAGAGGCAAAGACCGGCGGCGACCGCCATCAATTGGTTATATAGGGTATAACGTCTCATCATTCGCGCTATTTAATAAATCTCAGTTTACAATATACCATCGTTGATACGGATCACCCAGTCTTTCACCTGTATCTTGAAGCAGGCGTACCCCACGATCGTAGGGTCTTCCGGATCAGGCCCATCGGGATTATCCGGGTTGTCAGGATTGTCAGGTCCCGGCGGATCCGGAGGCGTAGGCTTATCCGGGCAATCGGGGCATACCTTCGGCGTAAGGAAGAAGATGATCGAGTACTCATCCTGCCGGTCCAGATACTCCTGCGGGGAGATACGGTGCCCCTCCATCTTGGTGAGAAGGAGGTAATCGTTGAGGTTCACGTTCAGCACATCCTTCTCCCATCCGTGGTGACGGATGATGAGGCGGTAGTTGCGGCCCGCCATCAGGCGCATGGTGTTCATCTCGGCCACGGCCACGTATTGCCCGCCCACGGTAGCGCCGGGGGTCGGGTCGGCTCCCAGCTCCACGTTCTCCGTATAATAAGGCAGGTAGTGGATGGTGGGATCTTGCAGCAGGGAATTGTCGTAATCCATATACCCGTTGTCGGCCACGATCCGGAAGGAGAAGTTATTCACGTCCATGTCCTCCCCCATCACGTTTTGCAGCACGACACGTAGCTTGTTGGTATTCTTGGCGAGGCTGATCACCTTCTCCTCGGGCATGTCGCGCGTCACGGTGAAGGTATCGAGGCTATGCCAAAGCGGGTGCAGCTCGTTGGGTTGCGTCGTATCGTCCTCACGCAAGGTACGTACCTTGACGTCTTGCGCCCTCTCGACAGCCCGCGACGCCTCGGCGGGATCGTTCCATGCGTAACTGCCCTTGTCCAGCCCGGCCCAAGTGACTACCTGATAGGTACCCGGCTCCATGTCGAGGGCGATGGAGTTCCGCTCGTCCAGCTCGCTCTTCTCGATCCGCCGCTGGAAGAGGAAGTTCCCTTCTTGGTCGCAGAAGAAGAGCGTAACGAAGTCTACCTCATGCTGGAAAGCGTCGGCGAATTTCATATTATAGTCGTACTTGAAATACAGGCGGAACTCGCAAAGCGGCAGCGAGTCGTCGTGTATCCAATCGCAAGCGTATAGCCCCACGGACAAGGCAGCTACGCCAATCAACTGTTTGCAGGTATGAAATAAACGGTTCATAATCATTTTATTAAGATACGCAGTAATCCTCCGCCCGTACTACTGGGGATGGAGGTAAACCATGATGCCCATTATAAGGTTCTTATGATGGGCATCGTAAGGTGGCTTGGATGGGCATCGTAAGGAGCTTACAATGCCCATCGTAGGAATCCCCCGGAGGGGTAGGGTTAAATAATGATGTCTTTGTTCGTGCGTTTCACCCAATCTTTCACGTAGATGGTGACGTCGATGGTAACATCATCCGTCTCATCCGGTTTGTCCGGCGTATCCTTACCCGGCGTGTAAGGCAGCGGGTCACCTAAGCCACGCACACCCGTCACGTACAATTGGTACACGTTGTTACGCACGATACAGAACTCCATCACGCCCATCATACCATCGTTCCCGTTATCGTTATGACGGATCCAGAACTTGTAATAGCTCTTTCCGCCTTTGTATAAGGAAACGTTGTAGAATTGGTACAAATTACCGATCTGATCCGGGGTGAAATCATTCGGATCAGTGTAGGTATCAGGGAGATGACCACCGTCTTTCTCATTTTGTTCAATTCTAAATTCAAAATAGCATAGGCGCTTTTTTAGCCCATCAGTCCAGTTTGTTTCGCCCTTAATCATGTCACTAAGATATTTCTTAAACGCGATCTCAAATCCGTTCTGATCAGACATGGAATTAATTGCCTTTTGTACATCAGCAAATTTCGGTAATGTTACCTCATTCCAGCCTTTAATTAAGCCTTTCAATAAATTAGGATCCGAACCCTCTTCCAAATTAAATGCGCAAGCGGCAACAGACGGAAGATCTTTATAGACAGAACGGACAGTCGCACCCTCACCGTTCTTATGGACTGCCAAAAGGAATGTTTTATTGTCATCTAAAGGAACAGACTCAATAGAACCCGTTTCTTGATTATAGAAACTGACTTTAAAATTATCACCATCTGGCATAAACTCAGACTCGAAAATAACGCCGGTAGAATAACCATTTACTTGCGCCTCACGATCCAACGTGTTCTCCTTGGTGTACACGACGGGGTAATATATTCTATCATTCAATCCTTTATAAAAAGCTTCAGTATTAGCATCAGGAATCTTAGCCATATTCTCAACCCTATTTAAGTCTTTGTTTTCCGGATTAAAATAGTTGATATAAGAGTCCTTGAATTGAGCCCAAGGATTATTGCCTTCCCCCGTAGGTACCTCTTTTTTGCTGATCGACGGATCCAGCACATAATTATAAAAGCCACCCGGATTATTTAGCGCCGTCATAGACCATACTTCATCACCCAAATATTTAAAGTCATTACCTTTTTTAGTATAACTTCCAGCCATCGCATCCGCTAAACTTGACCCTTCGCCAAAGTTCTTATCCGCTTTAGGAGAGACCTGCTTAAACACGTAGCTGTTACCCTTCCATTGGTTCACGACCTTGTAACCCGTCAATTTGAATGAGCCTTTATTCTTTACCGGAGAACTTTCGAGTATTTTATCTGTCTCTAATACAGCAGCATATCCCAAGTCGATACGTGCGGCCATACGCTCCACGAATACGGTTGTTGCCGCCGGTTTCGTCTCATCTGTATTTTCCACGGAAATGTGAACAAGCGACTTCCCTATGCCATCTACGCCTTTCATCTTGTGCGTAGACATAATGAAGTGATCCGCTTTCGAAACCTGATTAGTGCCAGTCCATAAATCCTTTAAAGTTTCTCTGTCTCGTAACTCACCCAAAGTAGTAATACCCTCTATTCTATATCCGGCATTAACTACCGTAAATACTTGATAATCACATCCATCTACTGTCAGCTCCTCATTCATCGTCACCTTCATCGTCACTTTTCCGGCACTGTCATGATTAGGCTCGCCACCTCCACTCGGATCAACACCGGTCTTAGATTCATACCAACCCTGTCCGGCAATCTCTAAACTTTTATTTACGTCATCATTAAAGAAGTCCAAGGGGTTAGAGTCAAATGTATTACCGTCATATTTCACCAAGAAGATATTAACATCATACACCTTACCCTCATTAGCGCCATCGAACTCTTCCAAGAAACCGTTGCCGTCCTCGCCCCAGCCGGCACCATCGTTATTAGGATTAGAAGGAGTTCCTCCCGCCTTCGTCAATGCCCCCTTCGACACCGTGGAGACGTTCACTGTCATATAGACTTTGCCGCCATCGTCCTCACCACCGGAATTGCCTCCGTTTTCGATATCATCGGAGCAACCCGTAACCGCCAGCAAGAAAGCGGCGGCCGCGCTTAATAAATAATTCTTTTTCATGTTTCTCATTCGTTTTTATATTTGATACTCATTATTATCATCCTGCGATCACAGCTCTCGCCATCAATCAGCCAGTTCCTCCCGCTTCGCGGCGATCTGCCTCAAGTTCTCCTCCACCTGCGAGGCTACGGAAGGATCGCCGGACAACTTACCCAGCAGGGCCTCCGCCTCGTCCAAGCGGTTCTCCAGCATGGCGATGGCCGCCTCCGCCAAGGTACGCTCCGCGGAATCGGAAGTCTTCGCCAGATAACGGCGGGCCGATTCCAAGCGACCCGCGTCGATCGCCGTAAGGGCGGCGTTCAGGTTCGACACCGGATCCTCCGGATACATACGCACGGCAATCTCGAACACCTCGCGGTAAGCGTCGCTACCCGGTTCCATCGTCTGCGCCACCCGGAACATCTCGTTTAGACTCAACTGCCTAGGGTCCGAATAGATCAACTCACGGGCCTCTTCTACCGTAAACGAACGGATCGTGTAGCGCACCGCGTAATCCGAATGGCGCAAGGCTGGATAAATATCGCGCAAGAGCACCCGATACGAGGCCCCCCCGTTCAACGCCTTCAGCTTCGCCTCGCGGCGGTCGTAATCCTTCGGTTCGTCCGCACGGATGATGGCCAGCAGCTCCTCCTTGTCCGCAAGCGAGGAGTTCTCCACCCGTTTCTCCAATCCGGCCCAGTCCTCCGGCTCGAAATCCACCGTGAAACGGGCCTGCTCGAAGTGGTAAAGACCCTTCACATATTCGATCAACGCCTTGGCGCGATGCTCGGCCAAATAAGTGTTATGCTTATAGGTACCTTCCGGCGACGCGAAACCCTTGATATATACCTCCGTGATGGTAGCGTAAGGATCCTCCTTCACCGACGACACGGTCTCAAGGATCTTGCGCAGCTCTGAGGGATTATCGCGATACTCGGGATATATCTCCGTGCGGTTTACCGGGAAGTCGAGGAAGGCGCTTCCTTCCTTCACACGCTCTTTCACACGTTCCGCCTCCGGCGTGACGTAGGCCAAAAGCGGCCGCAATACCACAGGCTCCGCGATCCGGATCGGGAAAAGCGGCGACTTGTCATTGCTCAACGCCTCCCAGCCGCAACCGCAAAAATCGGCTACCAGCGACACCTCCGAACGCTCCATCCACTTGGCGAAAGGAATAGAGGCATGGTAATCGAACGTCTGCTCCTTCCCATTGTAACGGCGTAAGACAAACTCCCCGTTCGCTGCCGCGTCGCGCCCGGACCGGTCGTACTGGATCTGGCGGTTACGCCCGTTCACGATCACGGGAGGCAAAGCCCTTACGCTATCGCCCCGCTCGATCAGCGGCGTACAGACCAAACTCCGGTTGGCCGATAGCGACAACTCGTCCAACGCTAGTTTCATATCAATTATCAAGCGATCGCCCACATGCTCCACCAACCGCTCCTTCACGACGATGGCGGTAGCCGTCTGCTGCGCCTGTACGGGAATCGTAGTACCCACACAACCGGCCAAACAAGCGATCCCAAGTATCATCCATCCTTGTAGATTCTTCATTTTTCAGTCCTCCATCGATTTAAAATTGGTAAATGAGATTGATCGCCGCCTGCGTAGGCCCGAAGTAATGCTTCTTGATCCCTTCTTGCTTGCGGCCGCAATTCGCGCAGGGATACTTGTCCGACTTCAAGTACAGATAGCCCACGCCCACCGTAGCCTCCAAGTTCCAATGGCGAGACAGCAGCCACGAGTATCCATAACTGATACCGGCTCCCGCGCCCCATCCCTGGTGACGCTCGCCCTCTGTACCCAGCCATTTGATATCGGTTACATTATATAATAGGTACGGAGTATGCACGCCGAGGAAATGGCCGTTAAACGTCTCGCAAAACCAATACCTCAACTCCGGGTGCAGACGCAAATGCTTCAGTGAGCGGCCATAACTCCCATCATCGTTCTTGCCGCTGAACGGATTCAAGCCTGCCTCCAACTCAAGTGTCCAATGACGGGCGAGATAAACTTCAGCCCCCAAATTAAACGTGGCAGTAGCCCAATAAGGAATATTGCTCTTGATCCCAATCATGGAGCCTTTCCCTTCGACCGGCACCCCCTGCGCTCTCGAAAGAAACGGGACTGCCAACAAGAATAGCATGAAAATCGTCTTCTTCATTCTTTCTTATTCATTATGGTTGTTAATCTTATATCTTTTCACCCTTCTGCCCCTCAAGACCTAACTTCCTAAAATCAACTAACGGCAAGAATGGCCCGTGGACTTATTTATGGAATAAGGTTTAGCGTTTCAAAAACGTTAGAGGAGAATAAGCGTTAAACAACATCTTATTGTCGTTTATATAGTATATCAATAAACCACACGGAACGTTTCAGAAAAACATGTACATGTTTTCCTGAAAAGACGTACATGTTTTTTGGAAAACACGTACATGAAATCCAATAAATATTATGGTGTTTCTATACAGCTATCAATCAATGGCTTACATATAGGCCTATCCAAACGAGCTTATTGTATTATTTGTTTTTGATATTCAGGAGGAATTTGTAGAGTATAGAAATTCCTCTTTAGTTGAGAGAGTGAATCAATAAAGGTGAATATGGTTCATTTTAAAGACATAGCTTCCCCTAAATTCCTTATTTGGTGAAAAGAACTTGACAATTTTAATGCAGAAAAGTTGTGATAATAAAATATTTATTATGTATTTTTGTGAACTAATAGGGAGGAAGTTACTATTTTAACGCTAAAACTCCTTATTCCATAAATAAGCTCACAAACCATCCATCCTTTTCTCAAGAATCCGATTTACAGAGCCTATCACCTTCATGTTCGCATGAGCCAAACGTGATATATCCAATTCTTCCAGATAAAAACGAGTCGTTTTCTCCGACGAGTGCCCCAACGCCTGGCTGATCAAGGCCATCGGCATATCGCAGCGTAAAGCTTCTGATGCCCAACTATGGCGAACAACATACGACGTAAACGGATTCGGTAACCGTAAAGTTTGCCCAATCCGTTTCAGCCGGGCATTATGCCGAGCCAAGCTACGCTTATACCTCAAATGGTCCGGATTCTTGGGCGGAAGAATCGGGAACAAATACGGCGATCCGGTCGCTCGCTGCCGATCCGCGTATTTCCGGATCAATTGCAACATACTACTGGTTATCTCCAACCGGATCATACGTCCTGTCTTATGACGGTGATATACCAACTCATTCCCCCGGATATTCTGCCTCGTCAAGTACGCTATATCCACAAAAGGCATCCCGCAAGCCATAAAACTGAATAGGGAAAGATCTATCGATAATTCCACTTGCGGGTCATCCGCCACCTTGATCTGAGCGATTTGCTGGAACAAAGATGCGGGAATCGCACGCCTCGCCGTCATCGCACGCCGGAGTTTCAAATTCTCAAACGGATAATATGACGCAGGAATCAACGACTCTTGGCAAGCCGTATTATAAAGCGCCCGCAAACTACTGATATACGTATTTACCGTATTAGTAGCTAATCCTTTTCCCTGAAGATACGTGATGAAATCTATCACCAACGCACGATTCAAATCGGCCAAACAGAACCCCGGGTTCTTCACGAATCTTAAAAAATGCCTTACGGCCACCTCATACAACTCAGCTGTCCCTTCTTTCTTTAACTGCCGTTTCATGTCTCTTCGTTTTCCCATATAATCCATCAATGAGATTGCTAACTTTTTCTTACGTCCTCGTTTCATACTCCTTTCACTAAATTATTTATACTTTACACGAACAAATTAATTCAAATTATTACTTTTGCTCCCGAAAATAAGAAAATAGGTAACAATTAAAAGCATAAAAGCAACAATAAATAATATGGCAAACAATCGAGTCACATTCGGTAGTAAATTGGGCGTAGTACTAGCTACCGTAGGATGCGCCGTCGGATTGGGAAGCGTATGGCGCTTCCCGTATATGCTGGGAGCAAACGGAGGTGCGGCCTTCCTACTGGTCTACATACTTTTCATGATATTCTTGGGCATTCCGGTAATGATAACCGAGTTTTTCATCGGCCGGCATTCCCGCAGCAATACGGTGGGTTCTTTCAAGAAAATGGCTCCCGGTACAAAATGGTGCTGGATTGGGTACAACGGTATCTTGGCCGCGTTTTTGATCTTAAGTTATTACTCGGTCGTCTCCGGTTGGACGCTTGAATATGTTTGGCAAACGCTAAGTGGCCGTTTGTATGGACAGCCGGATATAGACTATACGGCCGATTTTCAGGATTTCGCTTCCAATGTCTTCCGTCCGATCTTTTGGATGGGCGCTTTTATCGGGTTGACTCACTTCGTGATTGTCTCGGGCGTAGAGAAAGGCATCGAACGGGCCTCTAAGATCATGATGCCGCTTTTATTCTTGATCTTGCTGATCATGTGCGTACGTTCCGTGACCTTACCGAACGCTGAGGCCGGATTGCTTTTCCTTTTCAAGCCGGATTTTAGCAAATTGACTTCCTCAGTGGTCTTGAGCGCACTAGGACAGGCTTTCTTCTCTTTGAGTTTGGGTATGGGCTGCTTGATCACTTACTCCTCTTACTTCGGGAAAGATACGAATATGCAGGCCACCGCTTGGCAGGTGACAATCATTAATACGCTTGTCGCCGTATTGGCCGGTATCATGATATTCCCGGCGGTATTCAGTTTCGGCATCACCCCTTCCGCTGGTGCGGAACTCGTGTTTATCACGTTACCGAACGTATTTGGGCAATTACCGCTGAGTGGCTTGTGGTCCTGTATTTTTTATATCTTGCTAGCGATGGCGGCACTGACTTCCACGATCTCTTTACATGAGGTAGCTACGGCCTACGTTCTTGAGGAGTTCCATATGACACGCAAGAAAGCGGCTTTGATCGTTTCCTTAGGAGTCTTTTTCTTAGGTATTTTCAGTTCACTCTCATTCGGGGTGATGAAAGGATTCACGATTGGAGGCTTGGCCTTTTTCGACGCGCTGGATTACTTGACCGCCAAGATCATGCTACCGCTGGGAGGTATGCTCACTTGTATTTTCGTAGGTACACGTGTCGATAAAAAAGTATTGAAAGCCGAGTTGACCAATGAGGGGACTCTTAAGTTACGTCTTTTCGGCGCTTACGTATTCTTTATGAAATACGTGGCCCCAATCGCCATCGGTATCGTATTTTTGAACGAATTAGGGATCTTGAAATGGATTACCGGTAAATAATACCGAGAATTCCTTGTCAATAGAAACGGAACTTCTACCTTTGTCGGTGGAAGTTCCACAAATCAAAACATAAGACTATGAAATGGCGTGATTTACTTTATTTCTCCAAGGGGGAAAGGCAGGCTCTTACCCTACTCCTTTCCTTAATAGCGATGGCATGGATCGCAATTATCGGGACGGATTTCTACCGTTCCCAATTTCAAACAGTTCCATTGGTAAACACCGGAATCAAACGAGATTCCTCACGGATCTATTCGAATAAAACACCTTCAAATTCCATTCGGAAAGAAAAAGAATCCCATTCGAACGAAACTAAAATCCCTTCCGAATGGAAATCCAAACGCATCCGAAGGGAATCAAAGCCCCATTTCCCCTCTTATCCCCAAGCAGAAAAATGGCCGCAAGGAACGGTTGTCGAATTAAACTCGGCTGATACCACCGCCCTTAAAATGGTTCCGGGAATTGGTAGCGTTTTTGCCAAGCGGATCATTAAATACAGGGACTTACTAGGAGGATTTTATTCCGTGGAACAGCTAGGAGAAGTATATGGTATTGACGAGGAACGCTATGAAGCGATGAAATCGTGGTTTTCCGTGGACCCGTCAGTTATAAGTCATCTATTTGTCAACCAACTGTCAGCTAAAGAACTGGCCAGTCACCCATATGTCAGTTATAAACAAGCTAGGATCATTGAGAAAATGATCCGGAAAAAAGGGAAATTACAAGGTTGGGAGGATTTATCCCTATTGGAAGAGTTTCCGGAGCATGAACAACAACGATTACGATATTATCTTTCATTCCATTGATATTTTCACTATGTTTGTAACAAAACATATTCTGTATGATCTATCTGAAGCAAGTCAAATTACTGGACCCGGACTTGGTAGCCGGCAATCCCGAAGAACTAAAATACCCGTATAAGGCTCCGGCGGTACGTTTCACGGAATCATTCATTTTCCGCAAGCCGGTTACTTTCCTTGTCGGGGAAAACGGGGCGGGAAAATCTACCCTGCTGGAAGCGATGATGAGTAAATATGAGGAAAGGGATGAGGAAGAACCGGGTATGCTCTATGACGGAACCGAGGCCTACAAGATTTACGCCAATGTCTTACCCGAGCATATTAAGCTGATCGAAACCCGAAAACCGGAAAAGCATTTCTTCTTCCGGGCAGAATCCTTTTTTAACCATGCGGCCGAATTGGATAGGCAAGCCCAACTGGAATTACGTAAGTACAGCAAGATCTACGCCTATAAAGCTTACGGTGGCAGGAGTTTATTGGAGCAATCGCACGGCGAGAGCTTTCTCAGCGCTTTCCTGAATTATGCCAGCCGCAATACATTATTTATATTAGACGAGCCGGAAGCCGCACTCTCCCCACAACGGCAGCTGGCCCTTTTGGTGCGTATCCATGAACTGGTGAATAACGGTTGCCAACTGATTATCTCCACGCACTCCCCGATCTTGATGGCTTATCCGAACGCGGACATTTATGCCATCGATGATACCGGAGCGCACATCACCCCGTATGAGGAAACAGAGCATTACCAGCTCACTAAATATTTCCTCACGCATACGGAGCAAATGATGAAAGAACTGCTTGGGTGAGATTACTTCTCCCAAGCATTTACGATCTCGGCAATGTAAACGATATGCGCATTGCCGTTCTTCTCATCATACCAACGAGGGAAAACGCTAGGATCTAAAAACTTAGCCTCCTCGATCTCGGACTTATAGACCACTTTACATTCCAACGTAAGGCGAGCTTCCTCGAATACAGGATTACCAGCCTCCGTAAAGAACGGTGTCAACCCCGTAGCGGCCACTTTATCAATCTCCCGGCCGGATTTAGAGCCACAAATGCTATGGGCTTTCCGGT
>OLZW01002540.1_pt1 | contig 11586 bp, 6 predicted proteins | sample 1674281 | NCBI WGS metagenome assembly OLZW01 (sample SAMEA103958157, study PRJEB25191) | human gut metagenome | biome: human-associated habitat [ENVO:00009003]; feature: intestine environment [ENVO:2100002]; material: feces | place: Germany | collected 2013/2015
GTAGGAGGCCTGACGAGCCTTGACGCGCTCGACGACCTCGGCCCATTTGCGCTGGAGCTCGCCGGCGTCCTCGACCGCGGGGGTCTCGGCAGCACCGGCGGCGGCAACCTGGGCGGCATTGTTGGGCTGGGGCTTAGGTGCCGGAGCGGTGGCAGGCGCGGGGGCCGCAACGGGCTGAGGCGCAGGCGCTGCAGGCTTGGAAGCTGACACGGACGCAGAACGGGGCGAAGGCTGGGCAGCCGGAACAGCAGCGCCGCGGTCCCAAGGCATGCCACCCTGATGCGCAGACGTAGCAGCGGGGGCGGCGGTCGCCGCAGGAGTAGCAGCTCGGGCACCCGAGATCAGCGTCGGCTGCTGGACAGCGGGTGCGGATGCAGCAGGCGCACTCGCTCGAGCAGCAGCCACGCTCGCCGGAACGGCGGCGTTGGCAACCATGGCCTCCAAGCGTGCCACGCGCTCGGCCAATGCCTCAATCGTTAAATCAGCCTCGGGACGCGCCAGACGCGTGCAGGCAATCTCGAGCACCAGGCGCACGTCGCTCGCGCCCCTCATCTCCAGTGCGGCATCGTCGAGCACTGTCAGCACACGAGCCAGGCGGTCGGCAGGATGCTCGCCAAAGGCAGCGGCCTCGGCAGCAAGCGCCTCGGCCTGCTCGGAGCCGCCCTCAAACAACTCGGCACGGGCACCGGCAACGCAGGCAACATACACATCGCGCACGTGCGCTACCAGGTCGCGCGTCAGTTCCAGCAGATCGTTACCTTCCTCGACCTGCGCGCGAATCAACCCATAGAGCTCGGCGACATCACGATCGGCAATGGCGCGCGTAAACTCTCCCAGAATCTGGTCCGAAACTTCGCCCAAAAGTGAGCGGGCATCGTCCGCATGCACGGTGCCGTTGCCGAAGACGCTCAGCTGCTCCAGCGTGGAGAGCGCGTCGCGCATGCCGCCCTTGGCATGGCGCGCCACGATGGCAAGCGCCTCGTCGTCGTAGTCGAAGCCCTCCTGCTCGCACACGTATGCCAGGCGATACTCGATATCCTCGTTGCCGATGCGATGGAAATCGAAACGCTGGCAGCGCGAGAGGATGGTCTCCAGAATCTTTTGCGGGTCGGTGGTGCACAGCACAAAGATCACGTGTGCCGGCGGCTCCTCAAGCGTCTTGAGCAGCGCGTTGAACGCCGCCGTCGTGAGCATGTGGACCTCGTCGATGATATAGATCTTGTACTTGCCGCGCACCGGGGCAAAGTTGACGGAGTTGATGATCTCCTCGCGCACGTTGTCCACGCCGGTACGGCTTGCAGCATCGAGCTCGTAAACATCCGGGTGGTTGCCCTCGGCGATGAGCTCGCACTCCTCGCAGGTGCCGTCGGGCATGCAGCCGCTTGCACCCTCGGCGCGCGCCGCCTCGGCATTGCGGCACAGCAGCGCCTTGGCCAAAATGCGCGCCATGGTGGTCTTGCCCGTGCCGCGCGGTCCGCAGAACAGGTACGCGTGGGACAGGCGCCCCTCGGTAATGGCGTGCTCGAGCGTCGAGACGATATGCTGCTGGCCCACCACGGAGTCGAAGGTGAGCGGGCGATACTTTCGGTACAACGATTCCATGGGTGCTCCCCCGGGTATACTGAGTCTTGTTGCCGCGGCGGCCATGCGGTCGCACGGCATACTGCATTCCATAATAACCCGTACGGCGAGCCCGCCGCGATAGGAGTCCAAAGAGCATGGCAGACGCAGAGAGCAACCTCGTTCCCTCCGAAGCAGCCGACCAGGTCGAGGTCGCGCTCGAGACGCAGGCAGCAGCCGATGACGGCATCCTGTACCTCAACGAGTACCAGTACGAAAACGATCTGGTCACCGACTTCGCCCGCCTGGTCGCCTCGCCCAGGCGTCGCGGCTCGCTGTATGTCGCCGCGGCAATTGCCGCGCTCATTGGCATCGGCATGCTGGTGGCCGGCGGCAACTGGATCAAGTTCGGCGTTGTCCTGATCGTATTCGGCGCCTTTTTGGCCTGGTGGAGCAAAAACCTGCACCACACCCTTGCCCGCGACTTTATCGATGCCGTCGAGGCCGACGAGTCCATGGGCGGACGCTACCGCCGCGTCGCCGCCAACGAGGACGGCCTGATGGTCTGGGGCAAGAGCGGCAAGTCGCAGTTCTTCCCGTTTGACAAGCTCGACCACGTACTCGACGGCGAGCGCATCTTTGTGGCCATGTTCGCCGACCAGGGCGTGACGATCCCCAAGGAAACCTTTATTCGCGGCGATGCCGAGCAGTTTGGCACCTTCCTTAAGGCGCGCATCAACAAAAAACTCCGCATCGAGACCAAGCGCAAGAAGATGAAGGCAGAAAAGGCCGCTGCCGAAGCCAAACAGGGCGACAAGCCCCAGGAGACCAAGGGCAAGCAGCGCAAGCAGAAGAAGAACAAGAAGAAGCGCTAGGCCGGACGCAAGGTCCAGACCCCAGACGGAGCTTAAATTGAATGTCGCCCACCTGCGCGTGCTACACTAGCAGCATCTATGCCACCGCGAACGGCTTGGCCCCGGCCCGCCGCTCGCAAACGAACTTTAAACGCACGAGGGTTGGCCATGCCGCTTTTCTCGCAACATACCGCCCGGTTCTCGCCGGACGTTCCCTTGGAGGGCACCAGCTCTCGCGAGCTGCTCAAGCGGTACCAGCCGCTCGAGACGCTTGCGACCGGTGGTTTTGGCTCCATCGAGATTTGCCGCGACACGCACCTGCGCCGTCGCGTCGCCATTAAGCGCATTCCCCTCACAGGCGGTGCCGGCATGCCCGCCAGCGACATCATGGATGTCCTGCGCGAGGCGCACACTGCCGCTATGCTTCAACATCCCAACATCGTGCAGGTCATCGACTTTACGCACGACACAGCCTATGCCTACCTGGTTATGGAATATGTCGATGGCATGTCGCTGGCCGAGTTTTTGCACCGCGTGGACGGCCACTCACTTACCTTTGACGAGGCCGCGGCCATTGCCGATGCCCTGGGCCAGGCGCTCACCTTCGCCCATAGTAATGGCGTACTCCACCTGGACATCAAGCCCGCCAACGTGCTCATCGACCACTCGGGCAATGTAAAGCTCACCGACTTTGGCATGGCGCGACTGTCGTCCGCCGGTGGCTTTGGCGGCTCGCGCGGCGGCACCATCGGCTACATGCCACCCGAGCAGCTCGACATCGAGACTGGCACGGTTGACGAGCGCGCCGATGTCTTTGCCCTCGCCTGTGTTATCTACGAGGGCCTGTGCGGCAGCGCCCCCTTTATGGCCGCCACGCCCGGCGACTCGCTCGGCCGCATCATCGGCGGTGCCACCTACCCCAGCGAGCTCATCCCGCACTTTCCCCCGGGAGCCGAGGCTGCGCTCATGAGCGCCCTCTCCCCCATGCCGCAAGACCGCCCCAACAGCATCGAGGCATTTTGCGACCAGCTCCTTGCCGGTCTGGGCAGCGTGCGCGAAGGCCGTCGCAGCCTGGAGCAAATGGTTGGCGAGCTTTCGGATGACGAGCATGAGCTCGACGATATCGAGCCGTCGCACTACGAAGGCGACGCCATCGAGGTCGACCCCGCACTCGGCTGGGCGGGCACGCGCTGGAGCCATGCGCGCGACTACACCATGCGCGCTATCTCGGCGCTAACGTGTGGCACCTTTAGCTTTTTGCTGATGCAAACGGCCGGGGTCGCGGCGCTTCCCGGCCTGGTCATTGCGGCTATCGCGATCGGAGCGGCGGCCGGCCTGGCCCCCCAGATCGGCTCGGCCATCTCGGCTGTGGGCTTTTTGGTGCTCATGGCCAACGCCACCATGCAGGCACAGGGCATCCTGTCGATGCTGCCCGTCGCGGTGATCTTTGCCGCCGCCATGTCCGGTTGGTGGATCGCCTGGGGTCGCACCGAGACTGCCGCGAGCGCCACGCTCACCTGTGCACTCGCGCTTGGCTGTCTGACCGGCAATACCTTCCTGGCAGCTGGGGTCGCCGCCGGCGTCGCGTCATTTTGGCTCGGCCCGGCAAGCGCCGCCGCGGCAACGGGCATGGGCGCGCTTTTTGCCCGTCTGGCCACGGTCGCGCTTTCAGCCGGAGGCGTGCTGGGGCTCGGTAACGTTGCCGCAGCGCTGGGAGATCCGCTCCTTTGGACTGCCTTTGTGCTGGTCGCGGCAACTGCCGCAGCATCATCCGCGCTGCTCAATGCCCATGCCAAGCGTGCCGACCAAGGCTCAAACCTTGCCGCAATCGCCGCCATCGCTGTCACCGGCATCGGCTGCGCAGCGGCGTCCTGTCTTGCACACCATATGGAAATTGCCAGCCTTGCGGCCGCGGTCGTCGTCAAGGCGGCGGTTGCGGGAACCCTATCCTCTATAATCGTTGGGATATGCCTATATTTGCTCGGATACCAAAGAACCTATACGGAGAGTGATCTTTCGTGAACTTCCTGAACATCTTCGAGGACCACGTGGCCGGCATCTTCGGTGCCACCCGTGCCCCGTTCTCCTTTAAGAAGCTTGCCAAGCAGGCCGCTCGCGACATGGAGGATCAGACTCTGGTGATTAACGGCGTCAACACGGCGCCGGCACTCTATACCATCCTTATCGCCGCCGACGACGATCCCATGCTCGCCCCGTTCTACCCCGAGCTTTCGCGCGAGGTCCGCGAGTTTGTGAAGGCGCAGGCCGAAAAGCGCCGCTATGTCTTTGTCGGCGAGCCCCTCTTGCGCTTTATGATCGATCCACAGCTGCGCGCCGGCAAGTTCTCGGTCTTTGCCGAGAACGTCGATGCCCCCACGCTCGGCCGCCTGTACGAAGAAGAGCGCGCCTATCAGAACGGCCTGGGCCAGAACAACTCCGCGGCAAGCCGTGCCGCCAGCGCCCCGCGCGCCGGCCAGCAGCAGTTTGCCGCCCCGCAGCAGCAGCGCCCCGCCGCCATGCCCCAGCAGCAGCCGACGCCTCGCGCCGCCGCTCCCGACCCGCTTGCCGTGGCAGACCCCTTCGCGCCTAGCGTCCCCGACCCCGCCGCCGCACCCATCCCAGTGCCGCAGACCGTCTCGCGCGACGCGCTTGCCGGCATGGGCGGAGCCGCCGCGACCGGTGCCGCCGTGGGCCTAGGCGCCGCAGCCGGCATCGCCTCCAACATGGCGAGCACTCGCGCCCCGCAGCGCCCGCTCGCCCAGCTCGTCGACGTCGTGAGCGGCGAGAGCCATAGCATCACCTCCGCACAGGTGACCATCGGTCGCGAGCGCTCAGTTTCCGACATTGCCCTGCGCGACCCCAACGTGTCGCGCCGCCACGCCCAGCTCACCTTTACGGGCTCGGATTGGTCGATCGAGGACCTCAATTCCACCAACGGCACGCTCGTCAACAACCGCCGCATTACGCGCTGCCCGCTGCGCAACGGCGATCTGCTGACGTTTGGCCTGAGCACCTTTGAATTTAGGGGATAGTCGCTTATGAACATCGATATCGTCCTTTTTGCAGGCCGCATCGTCTTGGTCGCCCTGCTCTATATCTTCCTGTTCGCCGTCATGAAGACCGGCGTGGGACTTGTGCGCGGGCAGCGCCGCGACTCGGCTATCTGGACGATCGATGTGGACAAGGGTCCGCGCGGCATCCGCGGCATCCACGTAGACATGCTCGGCCCCGTCATCGTCGGTCGCTCGCCATCTTCGGACATCTGCATCAACGAGCCGTTCGTCTCGGCCTCGCATGCGCGCTTTTCGCTGCAGGGCCCGGCGCTCATCATCGAGGACCTCAACTCGCTTAACGGCACGCTCGTCAACGGCCGCCAGCTCGTGGAGCCCGCAACGCTGCGCGAGGGCGACGAAGTCCAGATTGGCGACGTGGTCATGAAGGTGAACCGTCGATGATCGACGAGGAGAACAAGTCCGCAACTATGACCGAGGCACCGGCCGCCGCCACAGCTGCGCCGGCCCACGCCGCTCCGGCGGGCTCCGCACCCGTGGAGCCCGAGGACACCGTGTTCTCCCTGCCTCTTTCGCATGTAACGCATGATATTTCGGATCTAGCCGATAACGAGGACGAAGAGGATGCCGTAGCGGCGCCCATCGGCGCACATGCTGCGGAACAGCCCACAGCGCCCGAAGCAACCCCGGCGCCTGCTCACTTTGCAGAGCCCGTCGCCGCGGCAATCAGCGAGAGCGCTGCGGTGTTTGCGGCACCCGAGCCCGCCGCGCCGGCGTTTCCCATAGCCCCGGCATCCGAGGTTGCGCCCGCGTCTACGCCGGCGCCCGAGCCTATAGACATCAGCCCGCAAGATGACGAGTCGACCGCCCGCGTGTCCGAGGAGCCCGACTCCCCGGACACCGGCGATTCCGAATCAAACGCCGAGACCGACACCGTCTCTCCCGGTGACACCGCCGAGATCGACGTTGCCGCCGTTGAGGCCAAGCTCAAAGACCCCGGCTCGACCATGAGCTTTGAGCCCCTGACCGAGGAGCGCATCGAGACCGACTCGACCTATGATGCCGGTACCACCACGCAACTCATGTGGGGCGCCCGCTCCGACGTTGGCTGCGTGCGCCCGCACAATGAGGATTCCTACCTGGTGCAGTCGCCGCTCTTTTGCGTATGCGACGGCATGGGCGGTCACGCCGCCGGCGAGGTAGCCTCTTCTATCGCCGTCGAGACTATTGCCAAAACGGCCCCGCAGTCCGCCGACGCAGCACGCCTGGCCGCAGCCGTCGAGGCAGCCAACGCCGCCGTAATCGAGGCGGCCCTGAACGGCCTGGGCAAGCCTGGCATGGGCTGCACAGCCACTTGCGCCTATATCGAAAACGACACGCTCGCCATCGCCCACGTGGGCGACTCGCGCGCCTACCTGCTCCACGAGGGCACGCTCATCCGCGTGACCCGCGACCACTCCTATGTGGAAGAACTCGTGGACGCCGGCGAGATTACGGCAGACGAGGCTCGCGTCCACCCCAACCGTTCGGTCATCACCCGTGCGCTGGGCTCGGACCCCGCCATGTATGCCGACCACTTCACTCTGCATATCGAGGAAGGCGACCGTCTGATCCTGTGCTCTGACGGCCTTTCGAGCATGATTCCCGATAGCGATATCGAGAACATCGCCACGCAGTCCTCAACCGCGCAAATCTGCGTCGACAACCTAGTGGACGCGGCGCTTGCCGCCGGCGGCCACGACAACGTGACCGTAGTAGTCGTTGACCTGGTTGACGATGGCGTCATGCGCGAGGCGCAACGCGTGCGTCGCCGCAACGTTACTATCGCCGCCATCCTGGCCCTCGTCTTTGTGCTGGCAGCTGGCATCTGGGCCTACACGGGTGTCACCGGCTCGTACTACCTGGGTACCTACCAGGGCAATGTCGCCGTCTGGCGCGGCCTGCCCGGCAAGACGCTCGGGGTCGAGCTCCACTGGCTCGAGAGCGAAACCAGCATCAAGCTGTCCGACCTGCCCGAAGACACGCAAAACCGCCTGAAGGCAGGCATTCCGCAAACGAGTGTCGACGATGCGCAGGACACCATTTCCAAGTACCGCCATCAGATTGACGAGGAGCAGACCCGTCAGGTGATTGACGCGCAAACGATTCGCGACAACACCAATCAGGAATCCACCTCCGAGTCAGATTCCGAGAAAACCGCCGAACAGTCCGCCGAGGCCGAAGCCTCCGATAAGAATTAGAAAGGGAGTGCCGCTTATGAGTCGCCGCAACACCGAGCTGCTCTTGCTCATCGCCTCGGCGTTCCCCGTCATCCTGCTGTATGCGATGTACGTCCTCACCGCGGGCGCTGCCATCTCCTTTGAGACGCTCGCCGTACCGATCGGCCTCTTTGCCGCCTTTGCCGCGGCCCACATTGCCGTGCGCATCTTGGCGCCCGGTGCCGACCCCGCCATCCTGCCCATCGTCTTTGTGCTCTCGGGCATCGGCATCACATTCGTGACGCGCCTGGCCCCCGACCTCGCCATCTCGCAGCTCATCATCTTGTTTGTCTCGGTGGCGCTCATGGTGGGAACGCTCGCACTGGTCAAGAACCTCGACGTGGTCATGCGCTACAAGTACACCTTTGGCATTATCGGCATCATCCTGCTGATGCTGCCGATCTTTATCGGCACCACGATCTCGGGCTCCAAGCTGTGGATTCGCATCGCGGGCTTCACCATCCAGCCCGGCGAGTTCGCCAAGGTCTTCATCGTCCTGTTCCTGGCAGGCTATCTGGCCGAAAACCGCGAGCTGCTTTCCATCTCCAACCGCAAGATCCTGGGCCTCAAGATTCCGCGCTTCCGCCTGCTGCTGCCGCTGTTTGCCGTGTGGGGCGTGTGCCTGCTCATCGTCGTCTTCGAACGCGACCTGGGCTCGGCCGTCCTGTTCTACACCATCTTTTTGCTGATGCTCTATGTTGCCACGGGACGCTTTTCGTACGTCATCATCGGCCTTGCGCTGCTGGCCGTTGGGGCCGTGGGCGCCTACAAGTTCCTGTCGCACGTGCAAGTGCGCTTTCAGGTCTGGGTCAATCCGTTTAAGGATGCCCAGGGCCAGGGCTACCAGATCGTACAGTCACTTTACTCGCTGGCTGACGGCGGCCTGGTTGGCGTCGGCATCGGCAACGGCATGGCAAACAACATCCCCGTCGTCGAGTCCGACTTTATCTTCTCGGCCATCGGCGAGGAAATGGGCCTTTTGGGCGGCGGCGCCGTGCTCATCCTGTTTATGCTTTTTGCCGTGCGTGGCCTCACCACGGCCGCCCGCGCCAAGTCCGACCTTGCCGCCTTTAGCGCGACCGGCCTTACGGCGGCCATCAGCTTCCAGGCATTCTTAATCGTTGGCGGCGTAACCCGCCTGATCCCGCTGACCGGCGTCACCCTGCCCTTTATGAGCCAGGGCGGCTCCTCGCTGCTGGCGAGCTTTATCATCGTCGCGCTGCTGCTGCGCGCCGGCGACGAGGCAACCGGACGCGAAGCCGAACTCACCGGCACCGGCACCATGGCCGCCATCACCGATGACCAGGTCGCATCCGCCGCTGCCCCGACCGGTACGCGTTTTGCCAACGTGCCTTCCTACAGCCACGGCAGCCACTCCGCGGGTTCTCGCATGCGTCGTCGCCTGCTCGACACGCCTGAGTCCGGCGTGCTCGGCCGCGTGGCGCTTGCCAACCGTCTGACTCGTGCCGTGCTTGCCTTTACGGCGCTGTTCGCCATCCTTATCGGCAACCTCACCTATGTCCAGGTCATCAAGGCCAAGGACTATCAGGACATGCCGACCAACAACCACACCATCGCCCGCTCCAAGTACATCCAGCGCGGCTCCATCATCACGTCCGACGGCGTGACGCTGGCCGAGTCGCTGCAGCAGGAGGACGGCACCTACGCCCGTTCCTACCCCAACGGCAACATGGCCGCGCACGTGGTGGGCTACGTGAGCCAGCAATACGGCACCGCCGGCATCGAGAGCGTCATGAACGATACGCTCACCGGCTCCAAGGATTACTCCAGCTGGAACAACGCCATCGCGTCGCTCGCGGGCCAGACCCAGCCGGGCAACACCGCCAAGCTCACCATCGACTCGCGCATCCAGACGGCTGCCGAGCAGGCGCTCAAGGGCTTTAAGGGCGCTGTGGTGGTCATGGATCCGCGCACCGGTGCGGTCCTTGCGTGCGCGAGCTCGCCCACCTACGACAACACCAACATCGACGCCCTGATGCAGTCGGGCGGTGGCGAGGACGGCTCCATGTACAATCGCGCCATGGACGCGCTGTACACGCCGGGCTCCACGTTTAAGGTCGTTACGCTTTCCGCGGCACTCGAGACCGGTACCGCCAGCCTGACTAGCACCTACCAGGCGCCCGGCTCCATGGACATCGGCAACGCACCGGTCACCAACGATGCCAACGAGAGCTACGGCACCATCAGCCTGCAGCAGGCCTTTGCCGTGTCCTCCAACGTCGTCTTTGGCCAGGTGGCAAACGAAGTTGGCGCAAACACGCTCGTACAGTTTGCCAACGCCTTTGGCTACGGCCAAAAGCTCGGCCAGGACCTGACCTCCGCGGCCTCCATCATGGCCGACCCGTCGCTTATGACCGAGTGGGAGACCGCTTGGGCAGGCGCCGGCCAGCCCGTCGGCATGGACCACACGCCTGGCCCGCAGACCACCGTCATGCAGAATTGCGTGATCGCTGCCGCTATCGCCAACAGCGGCGTGGTCATGGACCCGTTCTTTGTGTCCCAGATACTCGCCCCGGACGGAACCGTGGTTAAGACCACGCAGTCCCGCTCGCTGGGGCAGGCCGTCAGCTCCGCCACGGCCGACCAGGTCAAGCAGGCCATGCTTGCCGTCGTCCAGTCCGGCACCGGCACCGATGCCCAGATCCCCGGCGTCAAGGTCGCCGGCAAGACCGGCTCGGCCGAGACCGGCGGCACCAACGTCAACTCGATGTTCGTTGGCTTTGCACCTTACGATTCACCCACGGTCGCCATCTCGGTGGCCTTGGAGGATTTCGACAAGCATGACGTGGAGGCCGCCAAGATCGCCGGTATCGTCCTGACCGCGGCGCTTGCCGCACAGGGAGCGTGATGCCCATGATCGAATCGGACACCCGAGGCGCGCCGCGGCCGAAGAGTTAGCGGCAAAGCGCCACACGGCCCCAGCGGCCACATCGTAGGTACTACACACATCGTTGAGCGAATAGTTATGTTAGGAGCAGGAATGGAACAGAGGGTCCTCGGGGGAAGATACCTCCTCAAGGATAAGGTGGGAACAGGCGGCATGGCGACCGTCTACCGTGCACAGGACCAGGTCCTCGACCGCACGGTAGCCGTCAAGATCATGCTGCCGCAGTATGCTGGCGACGCAACCTTCGCCGCACGCTTTAAGCAGGAGGCCCAGGCAGCAGCCAAGGCATCCGGGGGCGGCATGGCGGCTATCCGTGAAGCAGTAGAAAAAGCAGAAACAGAAACAAGGGAAAAATATGAAAATGGTGCCCAGAATGATCTGTCCGGTATTGATACAACAGGTCTTTTGACAGCTGTTGACGTATATACAGAGGCTGTAAAGGCTTATGCGGAAGCCCAGGCCCAGGCCCGTGCTGCTTATGAAGAGGCACATTATGCAGAAGCAGAGGCAGCTTTAGAGAAGAAACATGAAGAAATGCTGGCAGCAGGAGAGGAAATTCCGGAAGATGAAGAAGTAGTGGTAGATATGTCCGGTTTTGAGGCAACTCCTGAAATGATTGAGAAACAGGAAGAAGCAAAGGCTATGTATGCAAATGTAGGGGCTGAGCTGAAAAAGATCTATCCGGTGCTGACAGATGAAGCCTTAGAAACACTGGAAGAGACTGTAGAAGGCATTCTTTATCAGTCTGGTGACAGTTTTTCTTCCCAGTATGACCGTTATGTTAAACAGAGCAATATCAAAGAGACAAATGCAGGACGGCTCATCCGCCATGGAGATGATCTGGTTTATTTAGGTTTTGCGCTTCTGGTACTGACGGTGCTGTTATTATTTAACAGCTGGCTTATCGATAAATTGGGTATTCCAAGAGTGATCATTGGAGTGTTCTTTATTTTGCTTTGCTTTATGACCTTATGGTATGATTTATCTCTTTCCAC
>OLZW01002541.1_pt1 | contig 11585 bp, 10 predicted proteins | sample 1674281 | NCBI WGS metagenome assembly OLZW01 (sample SAMEA103958157, study PRJEB25191) | human gut metagenome | biome: human-associated habitat [ENVO:00009003]; feature: intestine environment [ENVO:2100002]; material: feces | place: Germany | collected 2013/2015
CAGTGGTTCCGGGGCAGCAAGCAGGCATTGCTGGCCAGCTTCGTCGTCGGCACAGTGGATCAGCTGCTGATGGCAGCACTGACCCAAAAGCACGTGATGCTGCGGCATCTGGGGCTTGCGGGCAAGGTGGTGATCATCGACGAGTGCCATGCCTACGATGCTTACATGAACTGCTATCTGGATCGCGCACTGGAATGGCTGGGCTGGTACAAGGTGCCGGTGATCCTGCTGTCGGCCACCCTGCCCGCCCGGCGGCGTGCAGAGCTGATCGAAGCGTATCAGCAAAAGCACAGGCTTGACCCGGACGCCCCGTGGAGATTTAGCTGCGGCTATCCGCTGCTGACATGGACGGACGGCGCAGAGGTAAAGCAGACCGTCATCCCGCTGGACACACCCGGACAAACGGTGCAGCTGACCCCGCTCACAGAGGCAGAGCTGCCCGGGCTGCTGCGCCGAAAGCTGGCGGAGGGCGGCTGTGCGGGGGTGATCGTCAACACAGTTAAAAAGGCGCAGAAGATCGCGCAGCTGCTGCGGGAGAGCTTGCCCGACAAAGAGGTGCAGCTGTTCCATGCACAGTTCCTGATGCCGGACCGCGCCGCGCGGGAAGAGCAGCTGATGGAACGCATCGGCAAGGATTCTGTGCCGGAGAGCCGGAACGATCTGGTCGTGGTGGGCACGCAAGTGATGGAGCAGTCACTGGACCTTGATCTGGACATTCTGATCACCGAGCTTTGCCCTATGGATCTTCTGTTGCAGCGCATCGGACGGCTGCACCGCCATTGCCGCAGCCGCCCAAAGCCCTTACAGCAGGCCTGCTGTGCGGTGGTGCTGGACACCGGAGAAGAGGCTTTTGATGCGGGCAGCGAGGCGGTGTATGGTCAGTGGCTGCTCTGGCGCACCCGGAAATATCTGCCCCGGAGCATCCGGCTGCCGGAGGACATTGCCCCGCTGGTGCAGCAGGTCTACGGCTGGGAACGGGAAGCCCCCGAAACGGAGCAGGGGGAAAAGCTGCGAAGTGAGTACGAGCAGGTGCAGGAGAAAAAGAAGGATCGTGCCGGGAAATATCTTGTGCCGCAACCTGAGGTCAATGAAGATTTCCAGGAACTCAATACGTTGGATGGCTGGATGCAGGGTGAGGGCGCCCGCTCGGATTCGGCTGCCCGGGCAGCAGTGCGGGACGGCGACCCCTCGGTGGAGGTGTTGGTGATGCAGCGACGGACGGATGGAAGCATCCATTTTCTGCCATGGCAGGAGGGAGGCAGCGCCGTAGCCGCCGACAGCCCGCCCCCGCCCGAGACGGCGCTGAAGATCGCCCGGCAGAAGCTGCGGCTCCCGGCGGTGTTCGGCAAAGCGTGGAAGGTGGACGAGGTCATCCGGGAGCTGGACGCAGACGACCGCAGATGGCTTGCAGCGTGGCAGCTGTCGCCGCTGCTGTACGGAGAGCTGATCCTGCTGCTGGATGAAGACCTGACCGCCCATCTTGCGGACATGGAGCTTTGCTATGACCGCGAGAATGGTCTGGAGTATCGAAAGGAGGAGAAGGATGAAGGAGATCGAATTTGACCTGTTGACCGAACCATGGATACGGGTACGGCTGAAGGACAATACGGTGCAGGAGGTGTCCCTGACCGAGGCGCTGGTGTCGGCGCAGGACTATGTGGATCTTGCGGGTGAGATGCCGACACAGGATGCCGCCGTGCTGCGGCTGCTGCTGGCGGTGCTGTTTACCGTGTTCTCCCGCGTGAATGTAAAAGGCGAGCCAGAACATTTGGAAAAAAGAGGTCAGGCGTTGCGGCGATGGAGCGAGCTGTGGCAGCTGGGGCATTTCCCGGCAGAACCTATCCGGGACTATCTGGAACAGTGGAAGGACCGCTTCTGGCTCTTCCACCCGACGCACCCCTTCTGGCAGGTGCCGGAAGCAAAAATCGGTACGGAGTATGGGGCGGCTATGCTCAACGGGGAAGTAATAGAGAGCAAAAATAAACCCCGGCTCTTTCCGCTGTATGCAGGGCAGAGCAAGGAGCAGCTGAGTTACCCGCAGGCGGCACGGTGGCTGCTGTCAGTGAATAGCTTTGATGACACCTCCTTGAAGCCGAAAGGGAAGAATCTGCCATCCATAAGCGTGGGTTGGCTTGGAACGCTCGGCTATATTCAGGCACAGGGCAACAGCCTGTATGAAACGCTGATGCTGAACCTTACACTGCTGCGTGACGGACGGGAATGCTGGGGAGAAAATAAGCCCTGCTGGGAATTGGAAACACCGAGAAGCGGGGAGCGGACGGAAATTTGCTGCCCGGACAATCCGGCAGAGCTGCTTACCCTGCAATCCCGAAGGCTGCTGCTGCACAGGACAGGAGAAATGGTGGATAAGGCTTTTGCACTGGGCGGTGATTTTTTCTCCAAGGAAAATGCCTTTGCGGAGCAGATGACTATCTGGCGCACGATACAAAAGAAAAATGAGCCAGTGGTGTTTGTGCCCTGCCGCCACGACCCGTCCAAGCAGCTCTGGCGGGAGTTCCCGGCGGTCTTTTGTCAGGACAATGGGCATCGACCGGGCATTGTGTGTTGGCTCGAAGAATTACAGGATAAGAGACTGAGGTTTCTGGACCCTCGCAGGAAAATCCATTTTCGTATTGTTGGTGTGCAGTATGGCACACAGAACCATATAGACGACATTTTCAGCGACAGCCTGACCTTTCAGGCAGGGCTTCTGGACGAACTGAGCAGGCCATGGACGGTGCGGATAAATCAGGAAGTAGAGCGCTGCGAGAAGGCCGCAGAGAGCATTGGAGTCCTGTGCGAGGAGCTGAAGCTTGCCGGAGGACTGGACTACAATCAGGTGAAAGGCTTCAAAGAAACGCAGAAAGTGACAGAAGATGCCCGTGCGCAGTTCTACTTTGCAGTGGACCAGCCCTTCCGGCAGTGGCTGCAGGAAATCGACCCGGAGCAGGACGACCCGGACGAAGCAGTGCTGCGCTGGCAGGCACAGGCGCGCCGCATCGCGGAAGAGCTGGGAGCGAAGATGGTGCGGGAGGCAGGAAATGCAGCCCTGAAAGGACACCGCGTTGTGGTGGATAAGGGCAAAAAGACGGAGTGCAGCACCCTGTACACCTCGCCAAAGGCCTATAATCGTTTCCGCGCAAGTCTTTGGGAGATCTATCCCAAAACAGAACCATAAAGGGGGAATCGTATGAAAACACAGGACGTCAGAACGTATACAGAGCAGCGGCTGCGCAGACTTCAGAACCTGCCGGACAACCAGCGGCGGGCCGAGCTGGCAAAGCTGCGGCGGGGCGTCGGACACCGGCCCGGCGAGCTGCCGGAGCTGTGGGGGAGTTTCCTGCTGGGAATGCCGGAAGGCTTTCAGGGTAACAACGGCCCCACAGCAGCGGAGTGGGCAGTCTACCTTGCACTGACTTTATACGCTGTGCATCAGCAGGGAAACGACCGGCCCATGAACTGCCCCGGCAACACGCTGGGGCGGGCTGTGCGGCAGCTGGCAGAGCGGAATACTTCTGCCGGACAGGACTGGACCGAGGCCAGCGTGCTCCGGCGGTTCAACGCACTGGCCACCGCAGAAGAGATCACCGAGATCAGCCACCATCTGAGGGGAATGGTCCAGCTGTTGAGCGCGGCAAAGGATGGCGCGATCCCGCTGGACTATCCGCAGCTTGCGGTGGACCTGTATGAATTGCAGTGCACCGACCCGCGGTACACACAGATCCCCGCCAACGTCCGTCTGCGGTGGGGACGGGACCTGTACCGCGAAACGAAGAATGCATCGTCGGAAGAGGAAGAAAAGGAGAATTGATCATGAAAAAGCGCCTGTATGTTGATTTTCACGTTTTGCAGACCGTCCCGCCCAGCTGCATCAACCGGGACGACACCGGCAGTCCCAAAACAGCCGTGTACGGCGGTGTGCTCCGGGCCAGAGTTTCTTCGCAGGCGTGGAAGCACGCCATGCGCAAAGACTTTGCAGAAAATACCCTGCTGGATGTGGGCAAGCGCACCAAAAAGGCGGCAGAGCTGGTGAAGAAGCAGATCCTTGCGCTGGACTCGGAACTGGATGCAGACAAGCTGGCAAAGAAAGCGCTGGAAAATATGGGGATCAAGAGCGACGACAAGGGCACCAAGGCTCTGTTCTTTATGAGCACTGCGCAGGCAAAAGCGCTGGCAGCGCTGGCTGTGGCAGGCAGCACCGATAAAAAAGAATACCAAAAGGCTCTGAGAGCGGCTCCCTCGATGGATATGGCGCTGTTTGGCCGCATGGTGGCAGATGATCCCTCCCTGAACTATGACGCCGCAGCGCAGGTGGCCCACAGTATCTCCACCCATGCGGTGAAGAACGAGTACGATTACTTTACCGCAGTGGATGATTGTCCGGCAGAGGACAACGCCGGTGCAGGCCATTTGGGCACGGTGGAGTACAACTCTTCCACCCTGTACCGCTATGCCACAGTGAACGTGTTGGAGCTGAAGGGGAAGCTGGGGGCAGAGCAGGCCGCAGAAACGGTGCGGGCTTTCGGCGAGGCGTTCCTGTTCTCCATGCCCACCGGCAAACAGAACACCTTTGCCAACCGCACCCTGCCGGATGCGGTGTATGTGACCATCCGGGAAGATCAGCCGGTGAACTTGTGCGGTGCGTTTGAGCGTGCGGTGTCCCGCGGCGAGCAGGGAGGCTATGCTGAGGCTTCCAAGGCTGCGCTGGCCCGGTATGCGCAGCAGGTGTATGCCAGCTTTGCCGAGGCTCCGGTCCAGAGCTTTACTGTGGGCGGCGGGCTGGAAGCACTGGCTCCGGCACAGACGGCAAAAGCCATGCTGGACGCGCTGGAAAAGGCTGTCCGGGATGCCCTGTCCGGAAATGAGGTGGAGTAATGGCAACGCTGTTGCTTCGGCTGGCAGCGCCTTTGCAGGCGTGGGGCGCGGACTCCAAATTTGAGACCCGTAAGACCAACCGGGAACCCACCAAGAGCGGCGTCATCGGCCTGCTGGCGGCGGCTCTGGGGCTGCGGCGGGACGAGAGCGAAGGGCTGGCCCGGCTGACCGGGCTGCGGTTCGGCGTCCGTGTGGAGCGGGAAGGGCAGCTGCTGGTGGATTACCACATCGCAAAGACGCAGGATGAAAAAAACTCGTATGTGACCTATCGCCATTATTTGCAGGACGCCGTGTTTCTGGCCGGGCTGGAAAGCGAGGACACCGCCCTTTTGCAGCAGCTGCAGGATGCGCTGCAGCACCCGGCTTTTCCGCTGTATCTGGGCCGCCGGTCCTGCCCGCCTGCCCTGCCCCTCTGTCTGGGGCTGCGGCAGGGCAGTTTGCAGGAGGTGCTGCAAACCGAACCGCCCCTGTGCCCGGGGAAGCTCTGCCGGATGGTGCTGGACGCCGACCCGCAGGAGCCGGGCGCGGCAGTGCAGAGGGATGTGCCGGTCTCTTTTGACCCACATCACCGGCAGTACGGCTACCGCTCGGCGCGGGAGCTTTGGCTGACCATGTCGGATGGCCCGGAGAGCACCGGGCATGACCCGTTCCAGGAATTGTAAAAAGGGGGAGAGAGGATGTATTTATCACGGGTAGAACTCGATCTCACCCGCCGCAGCACCATGGAAGCACTGGCCGCACCGCAGAAGCTGCATGGCGCAGTGGAAAGCGCCTTTGCAGGGGAGCGCCGCCGCAGGCTGTGGCGGCTGGACCGTCTGGGAGAGCGGCTGTATCTGCTTCTCCTCAGCGAGGACGCGCCGGACCTGTCCGGCGTGGTGGAGCAGTTTGGCACTGGGGCGGCGGCCGAGACCCGCAGTTATGACCCGCTTTTGGAGCGGGTGGTGCCGGGAAGCTGCTGGCAGTTCCGGCTGACCGCAAACCCCACCAAAAGCTGCAAAGACCCCAAGGCACCCGCAGAGCGGGGGAGCGTGATGGCCCACTGCTCGACGAAGTATCAGAAGCAGTGGCTGCTGGACCGGGCGGCAAAGCACGGCTTTGCCCTGCGGGAGGAGGAATTTACCGTGACCCAAGTGCAGTGGCAGCGCTTTGCCAAGCGCGGCACCCGGCCGGTGACCCTGCTGGCCGTGACCTACGAGGGTGTTTTGCAGGTGACGGATGCAGAGCAGTTCCGGGCGATGCTGTGTCAGGGGATGGGGCGCGGCAAGGCCTATGGCCTTGGACTGATGACCGTCATGCGCGGAGGAAACTGAGATGGACGAGATGCCGGGCATGATCCGGCCCGACCTGCAGGCACTGCCGCAGGTGAAGGACCGGATGACCTTTCTTTATCTGGAGCACTGCACCCTTGGCCGGCAGGACGGCGCGATCACGGTCACGGACGAAAAAGGGGTGGTCTCCATCCCGGCGGCGGGCATCTCGGTGCTGCTGCTGGGGCCGGGCACGCGAGTGACCCACCGCGCCATGGAGCTTATGGGCGACACCGGAGTGGGGGCTGTCTGGGTGGGAGAGCACGGCGTGCGGTATTACGCCCATGGCCGCCCGCTGACGACCCACTCGCAGCTGCTGCTGCGGCAGGCAGAGCTGGTCACTCACACCCGCAAGCATCTGGAGGTGGTGCGGAAAATGTATCAGCTCCGCTTTCCGGAGGAGGACATCTCTCGGCTGACCATGCAGCAGCTGCGGGGCCGCGAAGGCAGCCGTGTGCGGCAGGTGTACCGCAAAGCGTCCAAGGATACGGGCGTTCCGTGGAACGGCAGGCTGTACCGTCCGGAGGATTTTTCGGCGGGAGATGCAGTCAATCAGGCGCTTTCCGCCGGGCACGCCTGCCTGTACGGTCTGGCGCACGCGGTGATCGTGGCGCTGGGGTGTGCACCGGGCCTCGGCTTTGTCCATGTGGGGCACGAGTGCTCTTTTGTGTACGACATTGCAGACCTGTACAAGGCTGAAGTGACGATCCCGATCGCCTTTGAGGTGGCGGCGCAGGCCCCGGAGGACCTGCCATCCGTGGTGCGCCGCCGGGTGCGGGATGCCATGGTGGAGCACCATATTCTGGAGCGGATGGTGCGCGATATTCGGTATCTGCTCCTGAATGCAGACGAGCCGGAAGCAAAGCAGGAGACCGTTTATCTGTGGGACAACAAGATAGGCACTGTGGCCAACGGCATCAACTATTTTGAGGAAGAGGAAGGTGAGGAGACATCGTAGTTCTCACGATGACGAACTGCCCGCCGAAGCTGCGCGGGGATCTGTCCAAGTGGCTGTGCGAGATCAACACCGGCGTCTATGTGGGCAACGTGAGCAGCCGAGTGCGGGATGCGCTGTGGGAGCGGGTGTGCCAGAACCTGAAAAACGGGCAGGCGACAATGGTGTTCACAACGGTGGGAGAACAGAGGATGGACTTCCGCACCCACAATACCACATGGGAGATGGTGGATTTTGACGGCATCAAACTGATGCGGCGGCCGCTGCCGCAGATGGAGCAGAACCAGCTGGATCTGAAGCCCGGGTTCAGCAAGGCAGCGCAGTGGCAGGCGGCGCGGAAAGCAGGTAGAACGCAGCAGGGCAGAGCGGATTACACCGTGATCGATCTGGAGACAACCGGACTGAAAGCCGCGTCGGACGCCATCATCGAGTATGGAGCGCTGCGGGTACGGGATGGCGTGCCGGTGGAGGAGCTGACGATGCTGGTCTGCGGGGTGGAAAAAGTCCCGGCAGAGATCACGGCGCTGACCGGCCTCAGCGCTGCGGCGCTGCAGCAGGGGACAGAGCCTCGGGAAGCATTGCAGCGCTTTTTGACCTTCCTTGGCAAAGACCCGCTGGTGGGGCACAACATTGCCTTTGATCTGGAGTTCCTTCGCATGGCCTGCAAGCAGTATGGTTTTCCGATATTGACCAACCATCAGACGGACCTTGCACAGCTCGCCCGCAGAAAGCTTTCAAGGGTCGCAAACTATAAGCTGGCAACGCTGGCGCAGCATTTTCAGCTGGCAGAAAAGGTGGAGCATCGCGCTCTGCCGGATTGCCGCCTGATCCAGCAGGTCTATTGCAAACTGAAGGAAACGGCATTACAATAGCAGCAGGAGACACGGTGCTACGGGATCTTTTTAGTCTTTTCCCCGCATATGCGGGGGTGATCCCACTCTTGGTAGCCGAATATCTCGCCGTCTTTCCTTTTCCCCGCATATGCGGGGGTGATCCCATGATGAGCTTTATCAGCTCCATGCTCAGTAACTTTTCCCCGCATATGCGGGGGTGATCCCAGCTCCACAGCAAATCGGATCAACACAAATCGCTTTTCCCCGCATATGCGGGGGTGATCCCAATGGCTTATGTGGCAGGATACGTGACCAAAACTTTTCCCCGCATATGCGGGGGTGATCCCGACGCCGTTGCAAGCAGACTCTTTGAGAACCACTTTTCCCCGCATATGCGGGGGTGATCCCAGGAAACGTCCAGTAAATGGGGCTTAGACCTACTTTTCCCCGCATATGCGGGGGTGATCCCGGCAACCGCTACAACGACGCAAGCGGAAACCACTTTTCCCCGCATATGCGGGGGTGATCCCCGCTTTCACGACTACTTCTCCAGCAGTCTCCCCTTTTCCCCGCATATGCGGGGGTGATCCTCCCGTGACCGACATTGCCGCCACGTTACCCTGCTTTTCCCCGCATATGCGGGGGTGATCCCCACTCTTGCCAAATCATCGCGTATGCTCGAAACTTTTCCCCGCATACGCGGGGGTAATCCTGACCGGGAGCACCATGTCCGCGACACCACAATCTTTTCCCCGCATATGCGGGGATGATCCCGACCTACAGACCGGAACATGGATGTTGGGAAACTTTTCCCCGCATATGCGGGGGTGATCCCCGACCGTGTACAGGTCGAAAATCATACGGACTCTTTTCCCCGCATACGCGGGGGTGATCCCAGCAAACCCAAAGATTCCAGACGGCACTCCAACTTTTCCCCGCATACGCGGGGGTGATCCCTCCACCCTTGCCTGTTCTGCGTTCCACACGCCCTTTTCCCCGCATACGCGGGGGTGATCCCATGGACACATTGCAGACCGTCCACGACGCTATCTTTTCCCCGCATACGCGGGGGTGATCCCCGGTCAAGGCAGATGTTCCGGGCCTCTCTGGGCTTTTCCCCGCATACGCGGGGGTGATCCCAAAAGCGGTTTTTGTCAAGTCCGCAAAACTGACTTTTCCCCGCATACGCGGGGGTGATCCCATGAGCGTTGAGATTCCAAAGCCCGAAAGAAACTTTTCCCCGCATACGCGGGGGTGATCCTAATCTCACAGTGTCGGCAGACAAATCCAAATCCTTTTCCCCGCATACGCGGGGGTGATCCTAGTATCAAGTTAAGGCAAAGCCGCCCGAAAGGCTTTTCCCCGCATACGCGGGGGTGATCCTGAGTCCATAGGCTCGGCCCGGCAGAGCGCTCACTTTTCCCCGCATATGCGGGGGTGATCCTTTCCGTTCTCGTGGGAGGCCGTTCCTGAATATCTTTTCCCCGCATATGCGGGGGTGATCCCAGGAGGCTTATATGGCAGACAACAAGTTTGTGCTTTTCCCCGCATATGCGGGGGTGATCCCATCGTCTTTGAGAACAAGACCGCCACGGCGGGCTTTTCCCCGCATATGCGGGGGTATTTCTGATTCCAGCAGAACGCCGTCGGTCTTGCGGGGTGGTCGTGCATCCGAGTATCGGCAGGCCCGGCGGGCCAGAGCTGATTTATAACCGGTATTATGCATATATTCTAGTAAACGCGAATAAAAGCTAAGAAAATGCGAATATATACTTGCATTTTCCGCGCAAAAGGTGTATTATCCCTCTATCGACGTCATACGCCGACAATAAATGAGAGAGGGATTGGAACATGATGTCTTTTAAGAAAATCGCTGCGGCGGTCATGGCGGCTGCCATGACGCTGGCCGTAGTGCCTTCGGCTTTTGCCTGCACGGCGCTCTACGTCGGCAGCGACCTCACGGAGGACGGCACGACGATGTTCGGCCGCATCGAGGATCTGGGAACCAACGACAACAACAAGCTGTTCTATGTCAGCGCAGCCGGGAATCACAAGGCAGGCGAGGTCTACGATGGCTGCTACGGCTTCACCTACACCTTCACCCACGACAGCTACAGCTACACCGCGCGCCGTGACGACAACACCTCGGGTGTCTGCCCGGACTGCGACGGCACCCACGACCACACGCCGTATGAGGAGGCTGGCACCAACGAGAAGGGCGTCATGGTCTCTGCCACTGAGTCGCTGTACGGCAAGGACGCTGCCCTTGCAGTTGACCCCTATGTGGACGACGGCATCGAGGAGGCCGAGATCACCACGGTCCTGCTCAGCGAGGCAGGCACGGCCCGCGAAGGCGTCGCTCTGCTGACATCCATCTATGAAAACGCCGGTGCAGCCAGTGGTTCCGGCGTTTTCATCGGCGACCAGAATGAGACGTGGTTCGTCGAGAACCTGACGGGTCACACCTACGTCGCCCTCAAGCTTCCGGACAGCGTCGTGTTTATGCAGCCGAACGTCTCGGCCATCGGCAAGATCGACCTCGACGACACGGATAACGTCATCGCATCGGCAGATGCCATCTCCGTCGCACAGGAGGCCGGGACTTTCGTGGGCGATGCAGCGGCGAACGTCATCGACTGGAACGCTTCCTATAATAATGAGGACAACGCCCGGATGCCGGCCGGTCTGAACTATCTGAACGGCGTCGATACCTACACCGAGGACAACCACACCGAAGCAGACTACGCGATGAGCAACATCGGCGGGGACAGCAGCATCGTCCCGCTCTACTCCAACATCAAGCTGACCAAGAAATTCGGCGTCGAAGACGCGCTCAACTTCTTTAAGGTCGAACCCATCGGCAAGACCAACAACGTCGAGACCCACCTGTTTCAGGTCAGCTCCACCGGCGAGTTGGATACTGCCATCGTCGAGTGGACGGCCTTTGACGACGACGTGTACAACGCCTTCGTCCCGTACTATCCGCTGCTGACCACCGACACGGCAGATGTCTACAAGTACTCTCCCGCGAAGGTCGTCCGCTCGGACGAGCAGCCCACCGAGGGCGTCTGGTACAAGGACCAGAAGGGCAGATACTACACCTACCCGGAGGACTGGACCAAGTCCTTCTACGGCGCACGGGATGCCCTGTCGAACCTGCTGACCTACGGCGATGTCTCCGAGAAGGACAAGGCTGCGGCCAAGGCAGACTATGCCGCCCTTCAGAAGGACATCATGGAGGAGTTTGCAGAGATGAAGGCTGCTGTCGCTGCTGCCGATACGAAGGAAGCAAAGCAGGCTGCCGCCACCACTGCAAGCAACAAGATGAGCGAGAAGGTCTACGAAAAGACCGTCAAAATGTACAATAAGCTTCAGAAGAAGCAGGAGGCCCGCGCATGGTTCGGGTCTCTGCTGAATAAAAATTCTTGAGCTGGCTCCAAGCATGACAAGCCCCCGGTCTCTGTTTTCAGAAGCCGGGGGCTTTTTGCGTCTTCTCCGTTGCATTTCGCCCGAAAGTATGTTTCAATAAAAAGTAGTGAATAGCAGTTTGCGTTTTGAATGCACAAGCAACATCCGCAAACTGCATATCGCAAATATGCCGTTTTGATAGGCACT
>OLZW01002545.1_pt1 | contig 11571 bp, 9 predicted proteins | sample 1674281 | NCBI WGS metagenome assembly OLZW01 (sample SAMEA103958157, study PRJEB25191) | human gut metagenome | biome: human-associated habitat [ENVO:00009003]; feature: intestine environment [ENVO:2100002]; material: feces | place: Germany | collected 2013/2015
AGCGAAGGTCACAGAAAACCCGAGACATACCGCGCGAATTTATGCGATTAGCATAGATTCTGTGCATCGCGAAGCGTGTTGCTGAGAACGGAGTGAACAGTAACACGGAGTGAACAGTAACGATTACTGTAAACAGTAACACTTGCAATTCTTCATAAACTGCGGTAATATAAGCGTATTCAGATAACTATGGCAGCCTGCTGTTCCACGAAGCATTCCGGCGTGAATATGCCGGAAGCTCATCGCAGAAGTCGAAAACAGACTGCTGTTTATCATGTCTGTAATGACACAGAGAAGAAGGTACAATTTCAATAACGATAAGAGGAATTGTTTGTTATGGAAAAAGAATTTACAGAGGTTTACTGTGGCGGGGGAAAGGGAAAGACAACTCTGGCGATCGGTCAGTGTCTGAGAGCTTCCGCACAGGGTAAAAGCGTCATTATTATTCAGTTTCTGAAAGGAAGAGAGCGCAGGGAACTGGATTTTCTGGCGGAACTGGATAATCTGGATATTAAGATATTCCGTTTTGAGAAGCATGATGAAGGATATGAGGAACTGAATGAGCAGGAGAAGGCAGAGGAGAAAACCAATATTCTCAATGCTTTGAATTTTGCGCGCAAAGTGATCGCAACGCAGGAATGCGATTTTCTGCTCCTGGATGAGATTCTTGCACTTCCGGATTATGGGATCACTACTGCAGAGGCAATCGGTGATATCCTGAAGATGAAGGACGAGAGTATGCATATTCTGCTTACGGGACGGACGTTACCGGACAGCCTGCGTAAATATGCAGACAGCATAACTACACTGACAACAGAGATTGTATAAGGTGTATAAAACCTGATTATTGTTTATGAATGGACAGTAATCTGTATGGAAATTACAGAAGAATAAAGGAGGAAGGCAAATGGCAATTTTTAAAGGTGCAGGTGTTGCGATCGTAACCCCTATGTATGAAGATGGCAAGGTTAATTATGATAAACTGGAGGAACTTCTGGAGTATCAGATTGCAAACAGTACAGATGCGATCATTATCTGCGGAACAACAGGAGAATCATCAACGATGACGCATGGAGAGCATCTTAAGACAATTAAGTTTGCAATCGACAAGGTAAACAAACGTGTTCCGGTTATCGCAGGTACAGGTTCCAACTGTACGGAAACTGCAATTATGATGTCAAAGGAGGCTGCTTCTTACGGTGCAGATGCACTTCTTATAGTGACTCCATATTATAACAAGGCGACTCAGAAAGGACTGATCGCTCATTATACAGCTATTGCAGAGGCAGTTCCGGAAACACCGATCATTATGTACAATGTTCCGAGCCGTACAGGTTGTAACATTCAGCCTGCAACAGCAGTAGCTCTGGCTAAAAATGTTAAGAATATTGTTGGTATCAAAGCAGCAAGCGGAGATCTTTCACAGATTGCAACCATGATGTCCATGGCTGATGGCTGCATTGAACTCTACTCCGGAAATGATGATCAGGTACTTCCGATCCTTTCACTTGGCGGACTTGGAGTAATTTCCGTACTTTCTAATGTAGCTCCTAAGGAAACACATGATATGGTTATGAAATTCCTTGAAGGAGATACAAAGGGTGCAGCAGAAATCCAGTTAAAGGCAATCCCGTTAATTCATGCACTGTTCAGTGAAGTAAACCCGATTCCGGTGAAAGCAGCTCTGAATCTGATGGGTAAAGAAGTGGGACCACTTCGTATGCCATTATCCGAGATGGAAGATGCAAACAAGGCAAAACTTGCTGAAGAACTGAAGAATTTCGGAATTAAACTTGCATAAATATAACCGCAGGATTGTTCGGAAAATCAACTTGCCGATATACTGGAATTGAGAGGAATAGACAAATGGTAAAGATTATTATGCATGGCTGTAACGGTCACATGGGTCAGGTAATCTCCGGACTTGTGGAGAAGGATCCGGATGCTGAGATCGTAGCAGGTATCGATGTGGCAGATCAGGGAAAGAACAGTTACCCTGTATATACAAATATGGAAGAATGTCAGGTAGAGGCAGATGCCCTTATCGACTTCTCTTCTGCAAAAGCAACAGATGCACTTCTTGCTTACTGTGAGAAACGCAAACTCCCGGTTGTATTATGTACAACCGGTTTAAGCGAGGAGCAGCTCGCAAAGGTGGAAGAGACATCTAAGAATGTCGCAGTTCTGAAATCTGCAAATATGTCTCTTGGAATCAATACTCTGATGAAACTGCTTCAGGATGCGGCAAAGGTTCTGGCAACAGCAGGATTTGACATGGAGATTGTTGAGAAGCATCACAGACTGAAACTGGATGCACCAAGCGGAACAGCACTTGCACTGGCTGACAGTATTAATGAGGCAATGGATAACCAGTATCATTATATCTATGACCGCAGCCAGAGACGTGAGATGCGGGATGATAAGGAAATCGGTATCTCAGCAGTCCGCGGTGGAACAATCGTAGGAGAACACGAAGTGATCTTCGCAGGTCCGGATGAAGTGATCGAATTTAAGCATACTGCATATTCCAAAGCTGTATTTGGAAAGGGTGCTGTTGAAGCTGCGAAATTCCTTGCAGGCAAACCGGCAGGAAGATATGATATGAGCGATGTTATCAGTGCAAAATAATCAGGAATGCAGTAAAAATTGATAACTGGTAATTTTCAGTATCTTCATAGCAGTGAAATAAAATATATAAAAGGAAAGTGTATCTGATGTTTCAGAACACTTTCCTTTTTTGTAATATTGGCCTGTATGCTGCTATAATAATTCTGATCAATGATTATATGCGTAAGTCAGCAATGTTCTGGAATCCTGCCAGCGGGCAGAAGATGAATCTGCACCCAGGACAACGGAAATATAGGTGTTTCCCCTTGCGGAATAAGAAAGTCCGACAAAACAATAGCCTGCTTTGTTGGTATAGCCTGTTTTCATACCCTGAACTCCCGGAACATTGCCGAGCAGGGCGTTGGTGGTGCCGATAGAATAGCTTCTGCCGGTGTTGAGATTAGAGAAAGAATAATAGCCGGTGCTCACCAGTTTGCGGAACATAGGCTTTTTGATCGCATACTGGGCAATTTTTGCCAGGTCAGAAGCTGTTGTGTAATGGTTATACCCTGCATCCAGACCATTTGGGGTTGCGAAATGTGTATTCGTACATCCGATCTCTGCTGCTTTTTTATTCATTAATTTAACAAACTTTGCAGTGGAACCGCTGACGTGTTCGGCAATGGCAACTGCGGTGTCGTTGTGGGAGGGAAGCATCAGGGAATAAAGCAGATCTTTCAGATAAAATATTTCTCCTGCATTTGCATAAAGCTTGCTGGGTTCAATAGATGCTGCATAAGGGGAGAACTTTACTTTTTCGTGTAATTTGCAGTTTTCAAGTGCAAGGATACAGGTCATAATCTTGGTTGTGCTGGCGTTGGCATGAGCAACATTTTCATTTTTGCCATAAATAATCTGACCGGTATCTGCATTCATGAGAAGTGCACAGTCAGAGGAAAGGGAATAATTTAATCCGGTGTGGGTGACAGTACCATTCTGGTTAAAGTAATAGTAAGTTCCCTTGATCTTGTGTTTTCCTGTAACTGCTTTTCCGTCTTTGCCAAAATAGTATTTCTTTCCGGATTTGTCAGTGTACCATCCGGTAACCATGGCACCGTCTTTACCGACATAGTAATAATTTCCTTTATATTTGATAAGAGAATTCTTTATCAGATATCCCTGAGATCTGGTTCCGAAATAATAATTTTTGCCTTTGATCGTATGCCAGCTGCACCAGCGGTGTCCGAGTTTGTTAAAATAATAGGTCTTTTTGTCAATTTTCAGAAATACATTTTTGGCGAGGGTTTTATCATCATAGCGGTAAATCCAGTAATCGCCGTCTTTTACAAATTTTCCCGATGCTGCGATATCAGGTTTCTGAAGTGTGGATGCATAGATAGTAGAAACACTGCAGGTAAACAGCAGGAAAAGTGCAGCCAGAAATATGAAAACAGAGCTGCGAAGTGAATGGTTCCTTTTTCTTTTCATGATAACCTCCTGTAAATATGAGTTATAGATATTCCGTAAAATACTGCAGTCAATCCATCTCATCAATGAGTGAAATCCTGCTATAGCAATGTGCTAGATTGTAGGAGTATATATGTACGGAGTAATCTGTTTTGTGTTATTTAAATCATAGCATGAAAAGTAAATTTTTTCCAGAATAGTATTGAGTTTTTGGTACATATTAAAAACATAATATAAAAACATGAAAAGACGGAGAGGTTCTGCTGCATGGACCGGCAGAATGCTTTCCGGGAACAGGAGATGAATATGGGAATAAAGGTAAAAAAGATTCTGACAGGTACAGCACTTATTATGTCACTGTGCATGTTCACGGCATGTGGAAATGCAAATAAAGCAGCTGATGAGGCAGACACAAACGAAGAAAATATGACGGATAATAATGCTGCAAACGATGATAACATGGAAAATAACGCAGGAGAAAAAAATAGCACATCAGGAAACAATACGGCAGATAAAAATGTAAATAATGGTGGAACCGTCACAGACAATGGAACTGCCGCAGAGGATGAAGCTGCAGAAAATGAGACAAAACAGAATAGCAATGCAACAGATAACACTGCAGATAATACCAGAATTGATGAAAACAACAACGGTGACGGCACTGTATCCGGTGAACTGGGAAATAGCGTCAAAGATCTGGGCGAAGGGGTAGGTAATGCTGTAGAAGATGTGGGTGATGCTGTTGGCAATGCGGCAGAAGGAAGATAGACATCAGGAATAATTTATGGTATTATCGTGTTAAATCGGTAAAATTTAAATAGTGTATTCCCGAAGTTTTTATTGCATTTGTTTTTGCATCTAACTATAGCAATCATTGTAAATAATGCATATTGATTCAGCTCATCAGAGCGTGAAATCCGTTACTGTGAACGTCTTCCTTGTCTTTCGCACTCTGCTGAACTGTCTCAAATGCATTAACTTAAGAGGCTTGCTATAAGTACAAAAAGATTCTGAGAGTACATATAACGGATATGGAGGTACGGATTTTATGAAATTTCGCCCATGTATTGATATACATAATGGAAAAGTAAAGCAGATTGTAGGTGGAAGCCTTACGGACGTACAGGATCAGGCAAGTGAGAATTTTGTATCTGAGCAGGATGCATCTTTCTATGCAGAATTATATAAAAAGGCAGGGATAAAAGGAGGACATGTAATTCTGTTAAATGGTCATGACTCCCCATACTATGAATCAACAAAAGAACAGGCGATTCTTGCATTACATACTTATCCGGGAGGATTACAGATCGGCGGAGGAGTGAACCCGGAAAATGCAGGGGAATATCTTAGTGCAGGTGCCAGTCATGTAATCGTTACATCTTATGTATTTAAAGATGGAAGGATTTCCTGGGAAAATCTGAACAAAATGAAAGAGACTGTGGGAAAAGAGAAACTGGTTCTTGACCTGAGCTGTCGCAGAAAAGATGGAAAATACTATATTGTGACAGACCGCTGGCAGAAATTTACAGATGTCACTATGACACTGGATATTATGAAAGAACTGGGAAGTTACTGCGATGAGTTTCTGGTCCATGCAGTAGATGTGGAAGGAAAGGCACGCGGAGTTGAAACAGAACTTGCATCTCTGCTGGGGGAGTATAAAGGAAATCCGGTTACTTACGCAGGTGGAGTTGGCTCCATGAAGGATATTGAGGATCTGCGAAAATATGGAAAAGACAGACTGGATGTCACAGTAGGCAGTGCATTGGATCTTTTTGGAGGAAATATTTCATTCTCAGAACTGATTAAACTTTAACTGATTTTTATAGTAATCTCAGGAATCACTGTGAAAATGTATAGAACAATTACAGAATTTTTGCTATTTCCCCATAATGACAAAGGAACTTTAAAGTTATTTCTGAAGTAAACAGAAAAAATGTGAAATTTTAATAAAATAGTGTTAAAATTCAAAAATGTGTGTTATAATAGATTCATCAAACAGCAAAGGGGATGGAAGCATGAAGTTTATCATCAGCGGAAAAAATATTACAGTTACAGAAGGTCTTAAGACAGCAGTCCAGGACAAGCTCAGTAAACTGGAAAGGTATTTCACTCCTGACACCGAAGTTGTAGTAACTTTAAGTGTTGAAAAAGAAAGACAGAAAATTGAAGTGACAATCCCTGTAAAAGGAAATATCATTCGTTCCGAACAGGTAAGCAATGACATGTATGTATCAATCGATCTGGTAGAGGAAGTCATTGAACGTCAGCTTCGCAAGTACAAAAATAAAATCGTAGACAAACAGCAGGCAGCAGCCAACTTCCAGAAAGCATATCTGGACAAGGACTACGATGAGGATGAAGAAGTTAAGATCATCCGTACCAAGAAATTCGGAATCAAACCAATGTATCCGGAAGATGCATGCGTACAGATGGAGCTTCTCGGACATAATTTCTTTGTATTCTTTAATGCTGAGACAGAGCAGGTTAACGTAGTTTATAAACGTAAAGGAAATACTTACGGACTGATCGAACCAGAGTTCTGATAGGGGATTTTATTATCACAATTGAATATTGAATGGAAGGCTCCGGGAATCTGTGTGAGAAATCGGCAGGTTTCCGGAGCCTTTTATGTCACAGCAAAATCAGGCTTCTTTTCTGTTGCAAGCAATAGGGGAGAATTATATAATGAAGACATATGCGAAAGGAGAAAGGAAAAATGAAAAAGAAGCTTCCTGTGGTGATTTTAAGTGCAGCTCTTGGTATGACCATGATACCGGTTACCTGTATGGCAGCGGAATTTAACAGTGGTGACACCATAAAAGAACAGACTGTGGAGGATCTGGAACTGAGTTCCGGAGAAAACAATACAAAGGATTCCCAAAAGTCAGAAATACAATGGACAGGATTTAAATGGGACAGCTATTCCCAGGCAGAGATAACGCTTACGTCAGCCGTTAACGGCGTCTGCTATTATAAATGGGCAGAGCGGGGGGAAGACGGAAATCCCCAGGTGCCTCAGATCGAGACCGGAAATACCGTGAATGATGAGGTTTTGATCAGTGAGGATGAAGAGTTCGGGATCACACTTGCAGACCTGGATACAGGCCAGGCAGTTGATCTGTATATCCAGATTGAGGATGAGAATGGGAAATTAAGTGATCTGAAGCGGATGGAGCTGGATCAGGACAGCCGCCCGGCGAAAAAAACAGATTCTGAAAAAAAACATAAAGCATCCAAACCAAAGGCAGAGGACAGTACGGTAGAGGGGCTGGATTCTCCTCTGGAATTCTACCCGGATACATTTTATGATTTTAAGGTTATCGGTGCAGGTACCGATAATGAGGATCCGGAAAATGGAGACATTAAGTGGGTGCCTGTTTACTGGAGCACATCTGCGAATCCGAATTCCAACCGGATCCGAAGCACCTGGAAGATAGGTTCCAAAGAAGGAATCGACCAGGAGGGAACTTTTAATCTGTATGTTTTCTTCCGCAAATATACCTGCAAGGATTCCAAATGGCAGTCTACGGATAAGATACAGTCTGTACAGTACAAGTTTCAGTCAGCCCCACTTTCTGAAAAATAATACTGTGTGGAGTGCGAATATCTCCTTGACATAACAAATATGTAACACACGGAGAAAGGGAGGAAGGTAAATGAAGAAAAAAGTTCTGGCACTTTTTTTAAGTGCCGCGCTTTGTGTGACGGTGCTTCCGGCAACCGGTATGGCTGCAGAGTTTGGCAGCGGTGATGCAGAAATCACAGAAAATGCTGCGGACAGCCAGGAAGTGTTTTCCGCAGAGGAAACTACAGAGTCTATGGGAGAGACTGAGCAGCCTGCAGAAGACAGTGAGGATATTTCTGAGGAAATGGTGGATAACTCTTCCGATGCAACCATGGAAGATGTGGAAAACGCGGAAAATGCGGAGAACAGCGAGGATGCTTTCGGCGGAGCTGAGGAAGGAGTTTCAGAAGAGATCTCCAGTGAGGATGATCCGGAAGTATTATTGACAGAACTGATACCTGAAGAAGCAGGAGACAGTATGGAAGAAGAAAACGCAGAAGCTATGTCAGCGTCAGCTCCGGAGCTGACAGTGACACCGACAGCGGGTCCGGAACCGACAGTGACACCGATAACGGATCCTGAACTGACAGTGACACCAACACCGGTGCCAAAAATAAACGTAAAATGGACCGGAGAAAAATGGGTAAGCCGCAGTTCTGTAAATGTGACACTTAAAGTTGATGCAAACGGAGCCTGCTACTACAAAGCTGTAGCGAGAAAAAAGGACGGAACTTCTGATGTTCCGAGGGTCGATACGGGAAACTCTCGTGTGGCGGTTACTGCAAACAGAAGCTTTGTGATATATCTTAAGAATCTGGATACAGAGAAAGAATTTGATCTGTATCTTAAGGTATTGGGTTCAGACGGAAGAACCAGCAACCTGAAAAAATTAAAGTTGAATTACAGGGGAACCCGCCCGAAATATGATGTGACGCCGACGCCAGCCTATACACCTTATATACCGGATGTTAAAGATAGTTTTGTAAGAGGTTTGGATTCTCCGCTGAAATTTACTCCGAATAAATATTATAATTTTACTGTGATCGGTGCGGGAACTACGAATACAAATCCCGGGCCTGGAGATGTGAAGTGGGTGCCGGTTTACTGGAGTACTTCACCAAATCCAACCGATAACAGGAAGAATACTACTTGGCGGATCGGATCTGCCAAAGGAATAAACAAAGCCGCAACTTATAACATGTATATCTTTTTCCAGAAGTATGTTTATCAGAAATCTGCATGGAAAAAGACTGATGAAGTACAGTCAGCCGTATACCAGTTCCGTTCCGCGGCCCTTACAACGGTAAAGCTTACCACGCCCGGGTTATCCGGCACTTCCAACAGCCCTGCCGGCATCGTCTTCAAATGGAAAAAAGCTGCAAATGCTTCCGGCTATAAGATCTATCGAAGGACCGGAAACAGCAGCAAGTGGGTCAATATCGCTACCGTAAGCGGAAGCAATACGCTGGTCTATACAGACGGATCAGTAAAAGCAGGAACCATGTATACCTATACAGTCCGCGCATACAAGGGCTCTGCTTTAAGTGCTTATAACAAAAACGGCAGCCGGATCGTCCGCCTGACAGCTCCGGTGCAGTACAAACCGTCCAGCAAGGCTTCCGGGAAGCTGACTGTCCGCTGGAAAAAAGCAGCTGGTGCTTCCGGCTATCAGATCCAGTATGCGGCATCAAGGTCCATGAGAGGGTCCAGGACAGTGTCCGCCAGTGCACTGACCCGAACACTTTCCGGTTTGAAAAAGGGAAGCACTTATTATGTTCGTATCCGTGCATACAAAAAAGTGAGCGGAAAGACATATTACGGTGCCTGGAGCAGTGTGAAAAATGTAAAAGTAAGAAAATAAGATCTGTAATATCCCGCGGGATCCTCGAAAACAGGATCCTATGCGGGATATTTTCTGTTGTTCCTGACATGATTTGTTAAATAATTGTTCATTGTTTTTATAACAGGAAAGTGGTAGAATATATACCATATGTGATCCAGTATAACGGATATCAACAGAGAACTGGAATGATCCAAAATTGGACAGATCAGAGACAGCAGTCTTATTCGAATAAAATGATTGGAGCAGAAACATGAATGTTTTTTCAAAAGTATTTGGAACCCGCAGCCAGCGTGAGGTAAAACGTATCATGCCGCTGGTTGAAAAAACCGAGAGCTATCAGTCTCAGATGCAGCAGCTTACGGATGAGCAGTTACGAGACAAGACAAGAGAATATAAGAAACGTCTTGCAGAAGGTGCAACACTGGATGATCTTCTTCCGGAGGCATTTGCCACCGTACGTGAGGCAGCCAAACGTGTACTTGGAATGGAGCATTACCGTGTACAGATCATCGGTGGTATCATCCTTCACCAGGGCCGTATCGCCGAGATGAAAACAGGTGAAGGTAAAACTCTTGTTTCCACACTTCCTGCATATCTGAATGCCCTTGAGGGAAAAGGTGTCCACATCGTAACCGTCAACGACTACCTGGCAAAACGAGATGCTGAGTGGATGGGTAAGGTTCACGAGTTCCTTGGCCTGACTGTAGGCGTGGTACTTAACGACATGAAGCCGGAAGAGCGTCGTGCGGCATACGGATGTGACATCACATACGTAACAAACAACGAACTTGGATTTGATTATCTTCGTGACAATATGGTCATCTATAAAGAACAGCTTGTTCAGAGAGATCTTCACTACTGTATCATCGATGAGATCGACTCTGTCCTGATCGATGAGGCACGTACACCTCTGATCATTTCCGGACAGAGCGGCAAGTCCACCAAGCTTTATGAGGTGTGCGATATCCTTGCACAGCAGCTGGAGCGTGGTGAGGCCAGCCATGAGATGACCAAGATGGCAGCCATCATGGGTGAGGAGGTTATCGAGACCGGTGACTTCGTTGTAAATGAGAAAGATAAGATCGTCAACCTTACCGAGCAGGGTATCAAGAAGGTTGAGAAATTCTTTAATATCGAGAACCTGGCAGATCCGGAAAACCTGGAGATCCAGCACAACATCATCCTTGCACTTCGTGCACATAATCTGATGCACAAGGATCAGGATTATGTTGTAAAAGATGACGAGATCCTGATCGTTGATGAGTTTACCGGACGTATCATGCCGGGCCGTCGTTACTCCGATGGTCTTCATCAGGCGATCGAGGCGAAAGAGCATGTGAAGGTTAAGAGAGAGAGCAAGACTCTCGCAACCATTACCTTCCAGAACTTTTTCAACAAATATGACAAAAAAGGCGGTATGACAGGTACAGCCCTCACCGAGGAAAAAGAGTTCCGTGATATCTACGGCATGGACGTTGTAGAGATCCCGACCAACCGTGTAGTACAGCGTAAAGACCTTGACGATGCTGTTTACATGACAAAGAAAGAGAAATTCAACGCCGTTGTAGAGGCAGTTAAGGAAGCTCACGCAAAACATCAGCCGGTACTGGTTGGTACGATCACCATCGAGACTTCCGAGCTTCTCAGCAGAATGCTGAAGAGAGAGGGAATCCCCCACAATGTATTGAATGCCAAGTTCCATGAGCTTGAGGCTGAGATCGTAGCTCAGGCAGGACAGGCAGATGCCGTTACCATCGCGACCAACATGGCAGGCCGTGGTACCGATATCAAGCTTGACGACGAGTCAAAGGCTCTCGGCGGCTTAAAGATCATTGGTACAGAGCGTCATGAGTCCAGACGTATCGATAATCAGCTCCGCGGACGTGCAGGACGTCAGGGCGATCCGGGTGAGTCCCGCTTCTATATCTCCCTTGAGGACGATCTGATGCGCCTCTTCGGTTCCGACAAGTTAATGAGCATGTTCAATGCCCTCGGCGTTCCGGAGAACGAGCAGATCGAGCACAAGATGTTATCTTCCGCGATCGAAAAAGCACAGCAGAAGATCGAGACGAACAACTATGGTATCCGTGAGAACCTCTTAAAGTACGATGAGGTCAACAACGAGCAGCGTGAGGTCGTATATGCT
>OLZW01002548.1_pt1 | contig 11552 bp, 10 predicted proteins | sample 1674281 | NCBI WGS metagenome assembly OLZW01 (sample SAMEA103958157, study PRJEB25191) | human gut metagenome | biome: human-associated habitat [ENVO:00009003]; feature: intestine environment [ENVO:2100002]; material: feces | place: Germany | collected 2013/2015
AGGACGCTTCATCTCGCCGGCTGGCATTCAGCCCGGGACTTCTGGCTCCGAAACGATTCCGTAAGCAAATGCGATCGAAAAGATTGCGTGTGCCTCTTTCCTGCTCCTCCTTTCTTAGAATAGGAATACTCGGAGGAGAATTCATCCGGCCGCAGAAGCCGCGATATCTCCTCAAAAGACTGCAAGAGAAGAACAAAGAGTAGAAAACACACGAGGAGAAAGCCAACATGGAAACGACGGAGAATCGTCCTGTCGCTGATCCCGAACTTGCGAAGAGCCTTGTGGAGCCGCTCTACAACGGCCGTACGCTCTCAACGGGTGAACCTGTTCTCGCGCACGCCGAGGGCGTCGCCAAAATCCTTGTCGGCATCCGCAACGACCCGGAGCTTCTGGCTGCGGCCTATCTCTACAGCGTCCCGAAGTTCGTAGCCAACTCCGAAGACTGGATTACGAAGAGCTTCGGAAGCACCGTTGCCGGGCTTGTTGCTGAGCTCAGCAAAATGAACGACCTCTCGAAGCGCGCCCGCTCGGAAAGCAAGGAAGCGAGCGTCGCCGTGCAGCCTGAGGCCCTTCGCCGCATGTTCCTCGCAATGTGCCAGGACCTGCGCGTGGTGCTCCTGAAGCTCGCGAGCCGCCTCCAGACGCTTCGGTGGTTTGCAACGTCGGGAGCCGAGGGTGCGAAGGAGTTCGGCGCTGAAACGCTCGCCATTTATGCGCCGCTTGCCAATCGTCTCGGCATCTGGCAGATCAAGTGGGAGCTCGAGGACCTGTCCCTTCGCTTCACGCGCCCCGAGGAATACCGCGAGATCGCGAACGAACTCGACGAATCCCGAGAGGAACGCCTCGAATTCATGCAGCACGCGGTCGAAAAGGTGAGGGCGCTTCTCAAGGCTCACGGCATTGAAGCCGATATATCCGGGCGCCCGAAGCACATCTATTCGATCTGGAAGAAGATGCAGAGAAAGCACCTGCGCTTCGACCAGCTCTTTGACGTGAGGGCGCTCCGCATCATCGTGGGCACGGTCGAGCAGTGCTATGAAGTGCTCTCCATCGTGCAGGAAAACTTCACGATTCTCTCGAAGGAATACGACGACTACATCGCGAACCCGAAGCCGAACGGCTACCAGTCGCTTCATACGGTCGTGACCGATAAGGCGGGTCGTCCCATCGAAATCCAGATCCGCACGCGCGCGATGCATGAGTTTGCTGAACTCGGCGTTGCGGCGCACTGGCGCTATAAGGAAGCCGGGAATTCGAACGGCGCGTCGATCGCCGAGGAGCAGCGCGTTGCATGGCTTCGTCAGCTTCTCGCCTGGCGTTCGGACATGGGGTCAGATCCCCACAAGGATGCGCATGCGGTGGAGGACGATCACGTCTACTGCCTCACGCCCCAGGGACGCGTGGTGGAACTGCCGGCAGGGGCTACCCCCGTCGACTTCGCCTACCTCGTTCATACGCAGCTCGGCCACCGCTGCCGCGGCGCGCGCGTGGACGGCGCCATGGTGCCGCTCAATACGAAGCTGAAGACCGGCCAGACGGTAGAGATCATCGCAGGAAAGACCGGGCAGCCCTCGCGCGACTGGCTAAACCCGGAGCTCGGCTACGCGGCAAGCCCCCGCACCCGCAACAAGGTCCGTCAGTGGTTCAACGCCCAGCAGCTCGCGCAGCTTCTTCAGGAAGGGCGCGAAAGGCTCGACAAGGAACTCGCGCGCCTCGGCAAAACCGCTGTGAAGCTCGACGACCTTGCGAAGCGCTTGGGCTTTGATTCCGTCGACGACCTCTGCATTGCATTCGCCCGCGAGGAAATTACGCTCACTGCGCTCGCGCAGGCCGTGCAGCCCCCGAAGGAAGAGGCGCCCAAGGAACCCGAACTGGTCGTGCGGCAGGAGTCTGCGCCTTCCAAGAAGGGGAAGGTCCTTGTCGTCGGCATGGATTCGCTCCTCACGCAGCTCGCCCGCTGCTGCCACCCGGTGCCGCCCGACGAAATCGTGGGCTACGTCACCCGCGGAAGAGGCGTGACGATTCACCGCGCCGACTGCCCGAACCTCAGAAACATGGTCGAGCAGGACCATGACCGCCTGATTGAGGTGAGCTGGGGCGGCGGTATTGCTGAGTCGATCTATCCTGCGGACCTTCTCATCGTCGCTCAGGACCGCCCCGGCCTCATGAAGGACGTCTCGGAAGTCTTCCAGCGCGAGAAGGTGCACATCACGGGCATCAACTCGCAGTTCGTGAAGGGTGACCAGCACATGCGCTTTGCGGTTGAAGTGAAGGGCGGCGACGCCATGAAGATGGTTCTCGCGAGCCTGAGGCAGGTGCCGGGAGTGCTTTCGGCCCGACGCGTGTAAGGCTCTGCCTTTACCGGGCAGCTGATGCCCGGTACACAGCGCTCTAGAAACACAGCCCATCGCTCCCACGGTGGGCTGCGTCATTTGAAACACACCGCGAAGAAAAAACGGGGTATCTTATAAATCCTTAAAAAACAATGGAAAATAAAGATTTAGAGCCTGTGATAATCAAAAATCAGAAAAAATTTCCGCACCCTCTTGCTTTTTAGCAAAAGCTATATATAATTCACACCTCACGTTGCTCGTGAAGCTCTATCAGGCACGTAGCTCAGTTGGTTAGAGCATCACCTTGACATGGTGGGGGTCGTTGGTTCGAATCCAATCGTGCCTACCAGAATATTTTTTGGGATTGCTGACGATGCCGTTCAATCAGATGGCTTTGCGAACAACAGCGCTCCGTCATTAAGATCGGGCGTGGGCGCATTGTTGTCAGCAGACTCAAAACAAAAGAAAGTGCGGCTCAGGTCCGCACTTTTTTTTATGCCCGCAATTTTTGTGAGGATTCAAAAAAATGGTAGTAGTCACTCTTCCAGACGGTTCCAAGCGCGAATATGCCGATGCCGTGACGGTCGGCGAAATCGCCGCCTCGATCGGTGCGGGTCTCGCCAAGGCTGCGCTTGCCGGCAAGGTTGACGGCAAGCTCGTGGACCTCTCGCACAAGGTCACCGCGGATGCCGCCGTGTCGATCATCACGGGCCGCGATCCGGAAGGCCTTGAGATCATTCGTCATTCGACCGCGCACCTGATGGCTCAGGCCGTCAAGGAACTCTTCCCGGAAGCGCAGGTGACGATCGGGCCGGCGATTGAAAACGGCTTCTACTACGACTTCTCCTACTCGCGTCCCTTCACGCCCGAAGATCTTCAGAAGATCGAGGAGCGCATGGACGAGCTCGTGAAGAAGAACATCCCCATCGTTCGCGAGGAAATGCCGCGAAACGAAGCGGTCGACTTCTTCAAGGCTCTCGGCGAACACTACAAGGCCGAGATCATCAGCTCGATTCCCGAAGGCGAAACGATTTCGCTCTACCGCCAGGGCGACTTCGTCGACCTCTGCCGCGGTCCTCACGTCCCGTCGACGGGCGTCCTCAAGGTGCATCGCCTCATGAAGGTTGCCGGCGCCTACTGGCGCGGCGACAGCAAGAACGAAATGCTGCAGCGCATCTACGGCACGGCCTGGGCGACCAAGGACGAGCAGAAGGCCTACCTCAAGATGCTCGAAGAAGCTGAAAAGCGCGATCACCGCCGTCTCGGCCGCGAACTCGACCTCTTCCACCTTCAGGACGAAGCCCCCGGCATGATCTTCTGGCATGCCCGCGGCTGGGCGCTCTGGCAGGTGATCGAGCAGTACATGCGCCGCGTCTACCAGGACAACGGCTACGACGAAGTGAAGGCGCCGCAGCTCCTCGACCGTTCCCTCTGGGAACGCTCCGGCCACTGGGCGAAGTACCGCGAGAACATGTTCACGACCGAGTCGGAGAACCGCTACTACGCGCTGAAGCCGATGAACTGCCCGGGCCACATTCAGCTCTTCAATTCGAAGCTTCGCAGCTACCGCGATCTGCCGCTTCGCTTCGGCGAATTCGGTCAGTGCCACCGCAATGAGCCCTCGGGCGCTCTGCACGGCCTCATGCGCGTTCGCGGCTTCACGCAGGACGACGGCCACATCTTCTGCACCGAGGATCAGATCCTTGCCGAATGCGAGCACTTTACCGGTCTCGTTCAGAAGGTTTATGCCGACTTCGGCTTCAAGGAAATCGCCTACAAGGTGGCGACCCGTCCGGCCATGCGCATCGGCGAAGACGCCGTGTGGGATAAGGCCGAGCATGCTCTGATGTCGAGCCTGGATGCGCTCGGGATCAAGTACGAGATCCTCGAAGGCGAAGGCGCCTTCTATGGTCCCAAGATTGAATATCACCTCAAGGACTGCCTCGGCCGCTCCTGGCAGTGCGGTACGGTTCAGGTCGACTTCCAGATGCCGGGCCGCCTCGGCGCTGAATACGTCGCCGAAGACAACACCCGCAAGGTTCCGGTGATGCTGCACCGCGCCATTCTCGGTTCTCTCGAACGCTGGATCGGCATGCTGATCGAAGAGTTTGCCGGCGCCTTCCCGGTGTGGCTTGCTCCGGTTCAGTGCGCTGTTGCTCCGATCACGGACGGTCAGGCTGAATACGCCAAGAGCGTTGCTGAGAAGCTCCACAATGCGCGCATTCGTGTGATCAGTGATTTGCGCGGTGAAAAGATTAACTATAAAATTCGCGAACTTAGCCTGCAAAAGATTCCGTATATTCTCGTCGTCGGCGAGAAGGAAGCGCAGGCTGGAACGGTTTCCGTGCGCATGCGCGGCGGCAAGGATCTCGGCGTGATGAAGGTGGAGGATTTCCTCAACCGCATCCTCGCAGAGAACGAAAGCCGCGGCAGCGGTGAATAACCGCCTGTCCAATGCATCAGCACTTTATTTTTCGGGAGAAGAGCCATAGCTCAAGATAGAAAGCATCGGATCAATGGTGAGATCCGAGTTCCTGAGGTCCGACTGACCGGCGTCGATGGCGCCCAGATCGGTATTGTCCGCACGTCCGAAGCCCTTCGCATGGCAGAGGACGCGGACGTTGATCTCGTCGAGGTTGCGCCCAATGCGGTGCCGCCTGTCTGCCGCCTGATGGATTACGGCAAGTTCCGTTATCAGGAGCAGAAGAAGGCCCAGGAAGCGAAGGCGAAGCAGAAGGTCGTGCAGATCAAGGAAGTGAAGTTCCGCCCGGCAACGGATGAGAACGACTTCCAGACGAAGCTGCGCAGCCTTGTGCGTTTTCTCTCCGACGGCGACAAGGCGAAGGTTACGCTGCGCTTCCGCGGCCGTGAAATGGCGCACCAGCAGTTTGGCGCCCAGCTCATGGACCGCGTGCGCGACGAACTCGCCGATGTTGCTCAGGTCGAACACGCGCCTAAGCTCGAAGGCCGTCAGATGATCATGGTTCTCGCCCCGAAAAAGAAGCGCTGATTTTTCACCGTTTCGATTCAAAGTCGAGTAGAATCGCTGACTTTCGCCGGTGCGGTTTCATCGCCGCGCCGGCATAACAAGTAAGTCCGGGCTCAATGAAGGGTCTCTTCGGCATTGAAGGGAACGCCTGGGACTTATCTAAAAATAGAGGAACGGCAAATGCCGAAGATGAAGACCAAGCGCGCCGCTGCGAAGCGGTTCAAGCCGCGTGCCAGCGGCTCGATCAAACGCGCCCACGCCACGAAGCGCCACATCCTTTCCCACCGCACGACGAAGAACAAGCGTCAGCTGCGCGGCATGGTCACGGTGCACGAGTCGGATATCAAGTCCGTCAAGCGCATGCTGCCCTACGCCTAATTAAAGAAAGGAGATAAAGATGCCTCGTGTGAAGCGTGGTGTGACGGCCCGTGCTCGTCATAAGAAGATTTTCACCCTCTCGAAGGGTTACCGTCTGCGCCGCAACAACGTTTTCCGTGTTGCCAAGCAGGCTGTTATGCGCGCCGGCCAGTACGCCTATCGCGACCGCCGCAACAAGAAGCGCGTTTTCCGTCGTCTGTGGATTGCCCGCATCAATGCCGGCACCCGCGCCAACGGCATGACCTACTCTGTGTTCATGAACGGCCTCAAGAAGGCCGGCATCGGCCTTGACCGCAAGGTCCTCGCCGACATGGCTGTGAGCGACAAGGAAGGCTTCGCCGCCCTCGTTGCCTCCGTCAAGAACGCCTGATAGAGGTCAGAGTCGCTGACTCGAGGGGATTTCCCTTCGAAGTACGATTCGTGAAGGAGATCCGGTTTCTCAGTGAACCGGGTCTCTTTTTCTTTTGGGTTTCCGGAAACTTTCCTGCTTCGGATTCCCTTTTCGGGCGGGAAAAATTGAAGCGCCGTAAACATCGGCTTTTCGTTCCTGAAAAGACGCTTCCCTGCCATCATTTTTCAGCATTCTCATTGGATTGCAGGTAGAATTCACCCTTTCAGCGTGAAGCGTCCAGGGGGCCCCTGAAGGGCATCCGGCGCTTTGCGAGAATTCGGCTGCCCGCCTGAACGTCCGGGGGAGAGACTTTGGCGATGGATTTCATCCCTTGCCGCCCGCCGGACTGTGCCTGGAGCCGAACGTCAGGACGCACCCCGTCTTTTCCCCTGGTTGAAATTCAGAGAGAGAAGAGGCTCGATGCGCCCCTCAGATTTCAACGTTTTGGAATACAAAATGCAGGATCTTTCCGAACTCATCGAGTCCGCAAAGCGCGAATTCGCCGAGGCGGGGCAGGCTGCCGCGCTTGAGGACGCCAAGGCGCGCTACCTCGGCAAGACCGGCCGGCTCACCATGCTCATGAAGGAGCTGGGGAAGCTCGCTCCCGAAGAACGCCGTGCGCGCGGTCAGGAAATCAACCGCGCCAAAGCCCAGGTTGAAGAGGCGCTCAACGCCCGCCGCGAGGCTCTGGCCGACGAAGCTCTGAAGCAGAAGCTCGCTGCCGAATCGATCGACGTGACGCTCCCCGGGCGCGGTCGCTCCGAGGGCGGCATCCATCCGGTGATCCGCACCTGGATGCGCGTTGAGGAAATCTTCCGCTCGATCGGTTTTGATGTTGCCGACGGTCCGGAAATTGAAAGCGACTGGTTCAGCTTCACCGCGCTCAACAATCCCCCTAACCATCCAGCGCGCTCGATGCAGGATACGTTCTACGTCGACAGGAACGACGACGAGGGCCGTCCGCTCCCGCTTCGTCCCCATACGTCGCCCATGCAGGTGCGCTATGCCCGCACGCATCAGCCGCCCATCAAGGTGATCGCCCCGGGCCGCACCTACCGCGTCGACAGCGATGCAACCCATTCGCCCATGTTCCACCAGGTCGAAGGCCTCTGGATCGACGAGAACATCAGCTTCACGGACCTGAAGGGCGTCTACAGCGACTTCCTTCGCTGCTTCTTTGAGACGAACGACCTGATCGTCCGCTTCCGTCCGTCCTACTTCCCCTTCACCGAACCCTCGGTCGAAGTCGACATGATGTTCACGAGCGGTCCGCGCAAGGGCCGCTGGCTCGAGATTTCGGGCGCGGGCGAAGTGCACCCGAACGTGGTGCGCAACTACGGACTTGATCCCGAAAAGTACATCGGCTTTGCGTTCGGCTCCGGCCTTGAGCGCCTCACCATGCTGCGCTACGGCATCGACGATCTGCGCCTCTTCTTTGAGGGCGATCTGCGCTTCTTGAAGCAGTTCAACTGATAACGGCGGAGAGAGAAGAGAAAAATGATTTTCACTGAAGAATGGCTGCGCCAGTACGTCAATCCGGCGCTTTCGACCGATGAGCTCGCAGAAGCCCTTACGATGGCGGGCCTTGAGGTTGAGGAAGTCACGACCGCTGCTCCCGCCTTTACGGGCGTCGTCGTCGCCGAGGTCCTCACCTGCCGCGATCACGAGAATTCGGATCACCTCCATGTCTGCGAAGTCAATGCCGGCACCGGCGAGACGCTCCAGATCGTCTGCGGCGCTCCCAATGTGAAGGCCGGGATCAAGGTTGCCTGCGCCACGATCGGCGCGGTGCTCCCGGGCGACTTCCGCATCAAGAAGAGCAAGCTCCGCGGCGTGGTGTCGATGGGCATGCTCTGCTCGACGCGCGAACTCGGCATCAACGAGAACCACGACGGCATCTGGATCCTTCCGGACGACGCTCCGGTCGGCACCGACATCCGCGAATATGCGCGCCTTGACGACGCGAAGATTGAATTGAAGCTCACGCCGAACCGCGGCGATGCGCTTTCCGTCGTGGGCGTCGCCCGCGACGTGCACGCCATCACGGGCGCGCCCCTCATTCTTCCCTCGATGGCTCCGGTTCCCGCCACGTGCGAGTGCAGGCTCCCCGTCGAGATTCAGGCGCCCGACCTCTGCGGCCGCTTCTCGAGCCGCGTGATCAGGAACCTCAACCCGAAGGCGAAGACTCCGGAATGGATGAAGTCCCGCCTTGAGCGCGCCGGCCAGCGTTCGGTTTCGGCTCTGGTCGACATCTCGAACTACGTGATGCTCGAACTCGGCCGTCCGACGCACTTCTACGACATCAAGAAGTTGAACGCCGACCGCCTCACCGTGCGCTGGGCGCGCGACGGCGAATCCGTGAAGCTTCTGAACGGCGAAACGGTTGAGCTCACCCCCTGGTACGGCGTCATCTGTGCGGGCGACGAGCCCGAATGCCTAGCGGGCATCATGGGCGGCGACCGGTCGTCGATCAACGACGAAACGACGGACCTCTTCATCGAGTCCGCCTTCTGGTTCCCGAAGGCCATTCAGGGCCGCTGCAGGAAGCTCAACTTCTCGACCGATGCCGCCTACCGCTATGAACGCGGCGTCGACTATGCGAGCACCGCCGAGCACCTCGAATACATCACGCAGCTCGTTCTCGACATCTGCGGCACCCCCGAAACCAAGGTGGGTCCGGTCGAGGATGTGGTTGCGAACCTCCCCGAACGCGCTCCGGTCAAGATGCGCGTCGACCGCTGCTGCAAGGTGGTGGGCGTCGACATCCCGCTCGAATCGATGGAAGAGAGCTTCAAGCGCCTCGGCTTCGAATACACGCTCGAAAACGGCGTCTTCACGGTGGTTCCGCCTTCCTTCCGCTTCGACATTGAAATCGAAGAGGATCTGATTGAGGAAGTGGCCCGCCTCTGGGGCTACGAAAAGCTTCCGGACCGTCCGCCGCTCGCCCGCATCGCGATGAAGCCCTCCCGCGAGGAGCGCCGCTCCACGCATGCGCTTCGCCTTGAAATGGCGGACCTCGGGTACCAGGAACTCATCAACTTCTCCTTCGTTCCCGAAGAATGGGAAGTCGCGTTCGCCGCGAACGAGAAGCCGATCCGACTCCTCAATCCGATCGCCTCGCAGCTCTCCGTCATGCGCACGCAATTGATCGGGGGCCTCGTCGACATCCTTCGCTACAACCTCAACCGCCGCGCTGAGCGCGTACGCGTCTTCGAGCTCGGCCGCGTCTTCTTCCCCGATACTTCTGTTGAGGAAGGTCCCTGGACGGTGAAGGGCGTGCGTCAGCCGCAGCACATCGCCGGCCTCGCCTACGGCACGGCCGATGATGCGCAGTGGGGCGTTCCTGCCCGCCGCGTCGACTTCTTCGACGTGAAGGGCGACGTCGAGCGCCTCATCCGCCCGCTCAAGGCCCGCTTCGTGAAGGAATCCTTCCCGGCCCTCCATCCGGGGCGTTCTGCCGGCATCTACGTCGGCGAGAAGCGCATCGGCTTCATCGGCGAACTCCATCCGCGCGTCATGCAGCAGTTCGACCTCACGCATGCGCCTGTGGTCTTCGAAGTCGCGGTCGACCCGCTCATGGAGCTCCCGCTCCCGGACTACAAGCCCGTGAGCAAGTTCCAGCCCGTCACGCGCGACTTGGCCGTGGTGGTTCCTGCCGACCTGGAGGTTCAGGTGCTCTTCGACGCGGTTGCCGCCGCGAAGAAGAAGGATCTGCGTCTTGCGCCCCTCACCGACTTCCGCCTCTTCGACCTCTATCGTCCGAAGGAAGGCGAGGGTGCGGGCGAGAAGTCGCTCGCCTTTGCGATCGAACTTAATTCGCGCACGGATGAGGCTCTGAACGACGAGCAGACGGAAGGCGCCGTCCGCGCTATTCTCGAAGTGCTCGAGGAAAAGGGCGCCCGCCTGCGTCAGTAATTCCGCTCCCGGTCCGTTCCTCAGTGGAGCGGACCGGCGCGAGCCCTAAGAAATTTCCATCGACAGAAAAGAAGACATATGAAAGATCAGGAAGAAAAACAGGACGATCAGGACATTCGCACGCTCAATAAGGCGAGCATTGCCGAAGCGCTGATCGCGCAGATTCCGGACCTTGATCGTCCGCATGCGAAGCTCATCGTCGAAACCTTCTTCGAACTCATCGCCGAGCACCTTGAAAAGGGCGACACGGTGAAGATCCCCGGTCTCGGCAATTTCTCCGTGCGCGACAAGGTTGCCCGTCCGGGCCGCAACCTGAAGACCGGCGAAACTGTGACCATCACCGAGCGCCGCGTCGTCACCTTCCATCCCTCGGGAACGCTCAACGCCCGCGTGACGACCAATTTGATTCCGCCGCAGGAACAGCCGCGCACCCGCCGCACGCGCGCCGTCCTCAAGGACAAGGAATAAGCGGACTCAACCTGAATTTGCTTTTTTCGAAATCTTCAGGTAATATTCCGCTTCTGTTCGGGGCGTAGCGCAGCCTGGTAGCGCACTTGCATGGGGTGCAAGGGGTCGCGAGTTCGAATCCCGCCGCCCCGACCAGAACAAATGAGGTCATCGAAAGATGGCCTTTTTTGTTATTTGCAGAAAATTTCTCAGACAGGTCAAGTCAAAAATCATTCTTTCTAAAGCATTCGTCGGAACGGCTGAAACTCCATTAGTTGAGTAGAGAGGAAGCGCGAAATAGCGCCCCTAACCGCACGTGCCCTATTAAGGCATACGGCTCTTCAGTTTAATGTCTGGTTACCCCATTACCAGATATTGACAGGCAAGAACGGATTTCTGATGTTCTTGCTCCACAGCTCCCCGAATTTCTCGATAGTGATGCGGTGCTTCTGACTCCGTCGCTTGAGCGTCCAGTAGAGACGCTTCTTTACGTACTTTACGTACCACCAGGAGGCCCGTACCGCCCTGTAGTTGCCGTTTACCCCGTAATAGTTGTAGTGCCCGATCAGCTTCCGATTCAGAATCGTAAGCGCATCTAAGGATAACTGATCCATGAAACCTGCCAGTTTTGGAAAATAGCCCAAGGGATAATCCTACTTTTCGAATTTGGGATACCGGTATACCATTTATCCGCATAAAACGATGAAGAAGCCTGAAAAAAGACTTCTAAGGATGTGAAAGTTTTATTGAACGATGCAAAATCGCTGATGTCGGCGAGGAAGCAAGTTGTCTTCACAACCTTGCAGAGGGAAGAGCCGGCCGCTTCAAGGACCGCCTTGACATTGGCAATCGACGCTTCAGTCTGAGCCTTGATGTCTTCAGGCCTTTCACCCGTGGCCGGATTGATAGGCAGCTGGCCGGAACAGAACACAAAATTGCCGGCCTCAATGCCCTGAGAATACGGCCCGATGGCGGCAGGAGCCTTTTCCGTGCTGAGAATGGTCTTTTCCATTATCAAATCCTTTCCTGAATGCATCACAATATTAGGGAAGGTCTGAGCAAGTGCCAATTTTTATGACTGCAACCGGAAAATCCGGAC
>OLZW01002554.1_pt1 | contig 11520 bp, 9 predicted proteins | sample 1674281 | NCBI WGS metagenome assembly OLZW01 (sample SAMEA103958157, study PRJEB25191) | human gut metagenome | biome: human-associated habitat [ENVO:00009003]; feature: intestine environment [ENVO:2100002]; material: feces | place: Germany | collected 2013/2015
TTGCAGCAGTGAATTGGCGGGGGCTACTTTCTGCTTTGTGGTGACTCTGGCTGGAGTCATTGTGAGCGTTTCTGCCCCGGATCCGGCGGCAGTTTCTCCCTTGTCCGCGCTATTGTTTTATGCAACACCTATGCCCTATTGGCTGGCTCTGGGCGGGGGGTATTCGATTCCTTGGCAGGCTGTTGGTTATGGCGCAGGTGTTACCGCCTTGTGCTTGGCGGCAGCGCTGGCTATCACGACAGTGAGAGATGTGGAGTAAAAGTAGCTTCTGTGTATAGCGGAACAAAATACTTGCGAAAGACCTCTAATTCGATTATACTTGAATTAACGAATTTTGCAGGAGGTCTTTCCATGGATGTATCCGTAGGCACCCGGCTGCGCGTGCTGCGCAAGGACGCGGGACTGACCCAGGCCCAGCTGGCGGCGCTGGCAGGAACCAACCAGGCTGCCATCAACCGGTACGAGACTGACCGGGCGGCGGCGCCCTACCGTATCCTGGTCTGGTATGCCACTTATTTTAATGTATCGCTGGACTATATCTTCGGCCTGTGTGAGGACCCCCGCGGGCAGTATGTCTGCGTCACGCCGGAGGAGGCACAGGAAGTGGTGCAACGCAAACCGGATTGGAGCGAGTTCGTGGAAGCCTGCTTCACGCCGGGCAGCGAGCTGAACCGCCGCCTGAAACAGATGATCCTCAATATGGGAGAAGAGGAAAAGCACAAGTAAGGAGGTGCACGCCATGAATGCCGTGATCTATGCCCGTTACAGCAGCGACAACCAGCGGGAGGAATCCATCGAGGGCCAGCTGCGGGAATGCAAGGAATATGCCGACCAGAACGGCATCACTGTGGTGCGGACCTACATTGACAGGGCACTGTCCGCCAAGACCGACAGCCGCCCGCAGTTCCAGCAAATGATCCACGACAGCGCCACCCACACCTTTGAGGCGGTATTGGTGTGGAAACTGGACCGCTTTTCCCGCAACCGGTACGACTCGGCTCACTATAAACGCATCCTCAAAAATAACCGTGTCCATGTGGTGTCGGTGACAGAACCCATCTCCAACACGCCGGAAGGCATCATGCTGGAAAGCCTGCTGGAAGGAATGGCCGAGTACTATTCGGCGGAGTTGGCTGAGAAGGTCAGCCGCGGCCACAAGGAGAACGCCCTCAAAGCCAAGTTCAACGGCGGTCCGGTGCCGCTGGGCTATCGCATCGACAGCGAGCATCACTATCAGATCGACCCAACCACCGCACCGGTGGTGCAGGAAGCGTTCCAGCGGTACGCGGCAGGGGAGAGCATTCGCAGCATCATCGAATCGCTGAACGCCCGGGGCATCCGCAACAGCCGGGGCAACCGGTTCACCAAGAACAGCTTCCAGACGCTGCTCAAGAACCGCCGGTATCTGGGCGAATACCGCTATAAGGATACCGTCATCCCGGATGCTATACCGGCCATCATCGACCCGGAGTGTTTCGATGCGGTCCAGCGCCGGTGCGAGATTCACCGTCAGGCACCGGCCCACAACAAGGCAGATGTCCACTATCTGCTTACCACCAAGCTGTTCTGCGGCAAGTGCGGTACCATGATGGCAGGGGAGAGCGGCAGAAGCCACACAGGTGCGGTCCACTGTTACTATAAATGCGGCACCCGCAAACGCAGCGGCAAGGAAGCTTGCAGCCTGAAGCCAGTGCGCAAGGAGCCGCTGGAGCAGTTTGTGGTTAAGACCGCACTGGAAAAGGTGCTGAATGACCGGGTCATCGACCTGCTGGCGGACAAGCTGCTGGAATACCAGAGCAAGGAAAACACCCGCCTGCCGGTTTTGCAGGCAGAACTGAAAGAGGTGAAGCGGCGCATCGACAATCTGGTGGCGGCCATCGAGCAGGGCATCCTGACGCCTTCCACCAAGTCGCGGATGGAGGAACTGGAACAGCAGCGTGAAGAGCTGGAAACCAGCGTCCTGCAGGAGCAGATCGAAACGCCGCCCATCACACGAGAACAAATTCTGTTCTGGTTCGATCAGTTCTGCTACGGCGACCCGGCGGATATCGCCTTTCAGGAAAAGGTCATCGACTGTTTTGTTAATTCCATCTATCTGTTCGATGACCGCATCGTGGTGAATTTCAACTACCAGGAGGGCGGACGCCCGGTCTCCCTCGAAGAAGTACTTAGTTCGTTTTTGGATGGGAATGGTGCACCAAAAAGATACCTCGCAAGAAGTTGCGGGGTATTTTTTATTGCTGTTTTCCGGGGAGGCAATGCGCGGGCGGAGGGGCAAGCGCTGAAAGGTGAGGTTTTGCGGAGCGCTGCCTGATGCAAGAAATTACGGGAATATTTGTTGCCTGCCAAACTTTTACCGAACACTATGAATTGTGGTACAACGCACTAAATTACACAATTAAAACGAGGTAATCACAATTTGCTGCAAAATTTGGACAATAATTGTGCATTTTAGCGGCGGACAAAGCGTGTGTAACTCTTGAAATTTTCTTGAATTTGTTGTATCATTATAAAGGTAATCGTAGAAAATATGCGATGGAATAGAATTACTTTTGGAGATATAACGGTTTTGAGTAAAACGACATTTAATTTGTACAAAACAGTCCTTTGTGTATTGGCTTTGGCTGCGGCGCTGTTGCTGGCTGGCTGCGGCGGATCGGATGCTTCTATTCGGGCAGAAGCCAATGAGACGGTACAGACGGCATTATTCGATTTTACCTGTGATACCCCCCGTGTGGTGGATGGATATAACAACATTACAACTCCCGATGGTGAAAAACTTGTCATTTTTATGATGACTGTAACAAATACCAGCAATGAGACCTACGATATTTTTAAAGACGATTTTCAAATCCAATGGGGCAAGGATGACTTTGGCGTAGCATTGGATGCTGTGGACGATGTTATGATGCCTGATGCGACAACCTTGCAGCCAGGTGAGAGCCTTTCCGGCTGGATGCTGGTAAATTTACCGCAGGACACCAATGATTTTGTTGTTGCTTATCAGGAAATGCTGGCAGATGGCAGTAACGGAAACGCTTATTTTGTGGATCTGAGTTTATGAAACAACGCACCAAAGCACTTTTGGCGGGGGTTATCTCCGGCGCGGCCTTTGCAGGGCTGGTCGGCGGGCTGATCCTCTGGCTCCCTTCCTATAAGCAGAAAAAAGAGGTGGAAGCCATTAAGCCGGTAGAAACGGCTGCACCTATTATAAAGGAGCCCGAGGCCACCCCTGACCCGGCCACTGAGGAAGCTGCTCAGCGGACTAAATATGCGGACCTTATCGACCGCAACCCGGATTTTGCGGGTTGGATCGAAATCCCGGGTGTGGACATTGACCTGCCGATCCTGCAAACGACAGATAATTACTTTTACTTATACCATGATCTGGATCGCGCCGATGATAAGCGCGGCATGCCCTTTGCAGATTTTGAGTGCGACATGAAAAACGGTCGCCATCTCATCATCTACGGGCATAACATGGGCGTTAATAATACCGACCGCTTTTCTAACCTGCAAAAGTACCGCGACGCTGATTACTACACCGCGCACCCCTACTTGAAGCTTGACACGCTATATAAAAGCGAGATTTACAAGATTGTAGCGGTCTACGCCGTCACCTCCCGCGAGAGCGACGGCGATGTCTTCCGCTTCAACGAGTATATCGACCTGGACGATGCCACAGAGCAGACATTTTTGGACGAGGTGGCAAAGCGCGCGTTTTATACCACCGGTGACTATGCCTACCACACCGAGCGTCTGCTGACCTTAAGCACATGCACCTACCAGATGGATGATGCGCGTATGGTCATTCTGGCACGCCCCTTGCGGGACGGTGAGACCACTGCGGCGGATGAGGTACACATCAACAGCGATCCGCTCCTTCCCGCCCGCTGGCCTGCCGGCAAATAAGGTCAAAAATTTTGGCGAAAAGCCCTAGGGCTTTTGTATTTCCTTTTTCAAAGGAAATAATAACCTCTGATTCACCGCTCTCATCCCAAGTGGGGGTGTTGGATATATGTCCGTATCTACTGCGCCAGTAAGCAGGTGCGCTTGGGGCATCTGCCTGCAAAACGCTTTAGATAAATACTTAAAGAATAGGAGATTTAACATGCAGAAAACGAATTTCAAAACTCGTCTGCTTGCTCTGCTGACGGCCGCGTTCATGATTGTCATGTGCGTACCGTTTGCGGCGTTTGCAGCGACAACGAATCCTGCTGAGCGTGAGAAAATTGTTGTCAATTTCGCAAAAGATGGCAATGCTACTTCCTGTGAAGTAGTGGAGAATGGCATCAGCCCGACGGCACCTGAAGCTACTGGCGGTAAGTGGGTTTCTGATTCCGGTGCTCCTGAGCTGACTGGTGGGGAATCCCTCACTTGGACTGAAATGAATCGCTGGGCTGCTGGCGATAACGATAAGACTGCTTACATCAGCTACGAGTTCAAGCCCGCTACCAAACTTGTTTACGTCAGCTACATTTTGGAGAGCGGCGAGCCTCTGGCCAACGCTACCGAGCAGATTGAACTGGAGAACGGTGCTACCACTTTCAGCACTTCTCTGCTGAAGAAAGTCCCCGCTGGCTATGAACTGTGCGAGACCGGCGATGTTTACATCGGCACCAACGACACCGTGAATGTTAAGGTTCGCGAGGTCAAGAAGCCTGAAGTCTCCCTGACCAAGATCAAGATGATCTTCACCAAGGCTGACGGCGCTACCTCTGTTTTCGCTACCGGTGAGCTGACTGCTGCTTCCGAGTGGTACGTCCTGCCCGACGCTGCTGGCGTCATCAACCTGACTGCCAGTGAGAAGCTGACCGGCTGGACTCTGTTCCAGAACGGCGCTAAGTATGCCGCTGGTGAGAAGGTCACCTTCGAGTCCCTGAAGGAACTGGCTGGCAAGAACGTCGATAAGGACGGTGTTGCTTACCTGAACTTCTACGCTGACCTCAAGACCGATGTCGAGCTGAAGAACATCACCATCAAGTATGTCGAGGATAAGGACGGCGCTCAGGAAGATGTTGCTGCTCCGCAGAACAACTTCACCGCTAAGGACGAGTTCACCATCCTGACCGACAACCTGTACGATGGCAAGGTTCCCGCTGGCAAGAAGCTGATTGGCTGGCAGTACAAGAACGGTGGCAATACCACTAACTTTGTCAAGGGCGAGCATGTCAAGTTCGACACCCTGAAGGCTCTGCTGAACGGCAACTGGGATAACGAAGGCAATGCCTGGGTTACCCTGACCCCCGTCTTCCAGGATGTTAAGAGCGAGAATGGAAACTCTTCCTCCGGCTCTTCCTCCAGCTCTTCCTCCAACTCTTCCTCTTCCAGCAACAAGACCACCACTGCTTCTAACGAGAAGCAGGTTGTCAAGGCTGCCGCTGCCCCGGCTAACACCACCAAGGTTCTGCCTAAGACCGGTGCTACCAATGCTGCTCCGCTGATCGGCGGCAGCCTGGCAGTTGTTGCCCTGCTGATGGGCTACGGCGTTTACGGCCTCGTTCTGCGCAAGAAAGACTAAGTGTGTGGTTTCCCCATAGGGTAGCGGTACCCAATGCTGCCGCTCCTGGTTGGGCGCGTTAGCATCCACCAAGCCCCATGTGATTCAACACAACAACACCCCCGCACGGTGCAAGCCGTGCGGGGGTACTTTTTTGTCATACAGGCATAAAATATGGGCGGTATAGCAGGCGGGCAAACAGCAAATACTGGCTATGACGGGGGGGTTGCTATGAAGATCGTCTTTTACGGGACGCGGGAATATGACCACTACTATTTTGATGTGCTGGCGGCGGACTCGGAATATGGCTGCGAGATCAGGTTTCTGACGGCGAATCTCGATGCGGACACCGCGCCGCTGGCGCAGGGCGGGGACGCTGTGTGCGCGTTCGTCAATGCGGATTGCTCGGCTCTGGTGCTGGAAAAGCTGGCGCAGGTGGGCATCCGCTGCTTGCTGCTGCGGTGCGCGGGGTACAATAATGTGGACCTGGCCGCGGCGCAGAAATGCGGCATCACGGTGCTGCGCGTGCCGGGCTACAGCCCGGAGGCCGTGGCCGAGCACGCTATGGCGCTGGCGCAGGCCGCGAACCGGCGCATCTGCAAGGCGTATATCAAGGTGCGCAACAACAACTTTGCGCTGGACGGTCTGCTGGGGTACAACCTGTACGGCTCGTCGGCGGGCATTGTGGGCACAGGGCGCATCGGCGCGGCCATGGCGCGCATCTGTCACGGGTTTGGCATGACGGTGTTGGCCTACGACCAGTACAGGAACCCCGCGCTGGACGGCATTGTGCGCTATGTGGAGCTGGATGAGCTGCTGCGCACGGCAGATCTTATCAGTCTGCACTGCCCGCTGACAGCCGAGACGCGCCATATAATCAACGCTGACACCATCAAAATGATGCGTGACAACGCGATTCTTGTCAACACGAGCCGCGGTGGGCTGATCGACACCGACGCGCTGATCGACGCGCTGCGGGCCCGCAAATTTGCGGGCGTGGGGCTGGATGTCTACGAGGACGAGGACGGGCAGGTGTTCGAGGACTTCTCGGACGACGTTTTGCAGAACGAGGTCGTGCCGATTTTGATGAGTTTCCCGAATGTGGTAGTGACGAGCCATCAGGCATTTTTCACGCGGACGGCATTACAGAGCATTGCCATCACGACGATGGAGAACGCGCGGGCGTTTGCGAGAGGGGAGAAGCTGGTGAACGAGGTGAAGGGGTAAGGAAGGCAGAAGGGCAAAGCTGCAGGAATCCCTCCGGCCTCGCAAGCTCGGCCACCTCCCTTTGACAAGGGAGGCGCGGGCGGCATATATGCCGCCCCTACAGAGTGAAAGATAAAGCAGCGGCAGGGGCAAGGCGCGGCGGAGGGGTCAAGACCCCTCCCTACGAAGGGAGGATTCAATGGCGGCAGCCGTGAGGTGGCGGGCCGGGCATGCCCGGCCCCTACCGGGAGGTGAAAAGGGTAAGGTGTCGGGTAGGGGCAAGGTATTGCGGAGGAGGCAAAGCGGCTCATCATACAATAAAACTCTAACAAAAAAGGACGCTGTATCGCTACAGCGCCCTTTTTGTTATACAGCAATTTGAGGATGGCAAAAATTACTTGGACTTTTCTTCGTCCAGGCGGTCCAGCAGGTCCCAGACACCCAGCATGTACTGCACGCCGAGGGCGCGGTCATACTTGCCGTAGCCGGGGCGGCAGTTGCCGGGGCCTTCCTCCCACAGCTGGCGGCCATGGTCGGGGCGGATGCAGCCGTCAAAGCCGCAGTCATGGTAGGCGCGCAGGATCTCAATGATGCCGGTCTCGCCGCAGCAGTCGCGGTGGGCAGCCTCGGAGAAGTCACCGTTCTCGAAGTGGTGGATATTGCGCACGTGGGCAAACGGGATGCGGTCACAGTGCTTGCGCACGATGGCGGCCACGTTGTTGTTGGGGTTGGCGTTCATGCTGCCGGAGCAGAGCGTCAGGCAGTTGTACGGGTCATCGACCATCGTCAGGAAGCGGTCAATGCTCTCGGCGTCAACCAGCAGACGGGGCAGGCCGAAGATGTCCCATGGGGGATCGTCCTGATGGATCGCCATCTTGATGTCGCACTCGCGGCAGGTGGGCATGATGGCCTCGAGGAAGTATTTGAGGTTATCCCACAGCTTCTCCTTGGTGACGGGGGCGTAGGCCTTGAACAGCTCGTCCAGCTTGGCCATGCGCTCCGGCTCCCAGCCGGGGAAGGTCATGTTGTACTTCTCGGTGAATTCGAGAATGTAGTTTGCCATGCCCTTGTAGTCGTCCTGGATCAGGTCCTTCTGATAGAACAGGGCGGTGGAGCCGTCGCCGACGGGGTGGAACAGGTCGGTGCGGGTCCAGTCAAAGATGGGCATGAAGTTGTAGCAGATGGTCTTGACGCCGAACTTGGACAGGTTGCGGATGCACTGCTTGTAGTTCTCGATGTACTTGTCGCGCGTCGGCAGGCCGATCTTGATGTCGTCGTGGACGTTGACAGACTCGACGACGGTGGCGTCAAAGCCGGCAGCATGGATCTGGTCTACGACCTCCTTGATCTCGGCCTCCTCCCAGATCTCGCCGGGCATTTTGCTGTGCAGGGCCCAGACGATCTCCTCAACACCGGGAATCTGCTTAATGTCGCTCAGGGTGATGGGGTCATTGCCCTCACCATACCAGCGCCAACCCATTTTCATAGACATGTGGTGCTCCTTTTGTTTGTATAGTCGTTTGCGTAGGGGCGAGGCATGCCTCGCCCGCAAGTTTCCGGTTGCGAACCCGTGAGCGGGTTATACATTTTACGTGGCGGGCCGGACATGTCCGGCCCCTACAGCGTAGCTGCAAAGGCTTCCCCCTTGGGGGAAGCTGTCATCGAAGATGACTGATGAGGGGCAAGTTTGCCTTTATTGCCCGGTAACGGGTTGCTGCGGGAAGCTCGCCCCTCATCCGGCCCTGCGGGGCCACCTTCAGTCTCCGCGCTAAGAGCCGCCTACGGCGGTTGCGCTCCGACACGCGCCTGCGGGCGCAGCCCCTTAGGGGAAGGCTTTAAGCAGCTTAGCCGTTCACGGCCTCGTGCAGGGTCTTGCGGACGGCACCGGCACCGGCGATCTCGGCCTTGAAGTACGCCTTGATCTTGTCGGCCAGGACGGTCTTGGTCAGGTCGCTGCCGAAGATGGACGCATTGGACAGGATGCCGTCCAGCTGGTCGGTGACGGTCTCGGGCTTGCCGAACTCGATGCCGGAGAGCTTGGCCTGCAGCTCGTCCTTCAGCGGGTCAGCACTGACCTCAAAGGCGTTGCCGTTGTCGTCGATGGCCAGCAGGTAACGCAGCCAACCGGCGATGGCCAGAGGAATGGAAACCAGCGTGTTCAGGTCGCGGCCCTCGGCGACGTAGCTCTTGATGGTCTCGCCAAAGCGGATGCCGACCTTCTGAGACGTGTCGGTGGCGATGCGCTGCGGCGTGTCGGGCATGAAGGGGTTGGGCAGGCGCTGCTCGATGACCTCGTCGATGAAGGCCTTCGGGTCAAGGATCTTCGGGTCAACGACGACGGGCAGGCCCTCGACGTAGCCCAGGCGCTTGATGAGAGCGACGATGTCCTCGTCCTTCATCTCGGCGCAGATCAGGTCATAGCCCAGCATGCAGCCGTACACGCTCATGGCGGTGTGCAGCGGGTTCAGGCAGGTGGTGACCTTCATGCGCTCGGTCTTGTTGACGGTCTCGCGGTCGGTCATGTAGACACCGGCCTTCTCCAGCGCGGGGCGGCCGTTGGGGAACTTGTCCTCGACGACCAGATACTGCGGGCGCTCGGCGTTGACGAACGCGGCAATGAAGGTGTTCTTGGAGGTGACGATGGGGGTCATGCCCTCGATGCCGTCCTTCTCCAGAGACTCCTCGACGATCTTGTGGGGGCGCGGGGTGATCTTGTCGATCATGGACCAGGGGAAGGTGATCTTGGTCTCATCGGACAGGTAGTCGATGAAGTCCTGACCGACGAAGCCCTTCTCCAGCCATGCCTTGGCAACGGTCATAACGCTGGTCTGCAGCTTCTCGCCGTTGTGGGAGCAGTTGTCCATGCTGACGACGGCCAGAGGATAGGCACCGTTCTGGAAACGCTCCAGCAGCAGGGCGGCGACCATGCTCATGGCGTGGCGGGCGTGGGCGGGGCCCTCGTCGATGTCAGCCTGCACGACGGGCATCAGGCTGCCGTCGGGACGGTACAGAGCGTAGCCCTTCTCGGTGATGGTGAAGGAGATCATCTGCAGGCTGGGATCGGTGAAGATCTGCTTGAAGCGGGCCATCATCTCCGCGTCGGCAGAGTTGGCGCGCAGGCCCTCGGCCACAGAGCCGATGATCTCGCGGCTGGTGGTGCCGTCCGGGTTCAGGGTGACGTTCATCGTCAGGTTGTCATACGGGGTGTAGATCTTGTCGATGATGTCGTAGTCGAAGGTGTCGGCTGCGATGATGCCGCGGTCAGCGGCACCCTCGTTCAGCAGGCGCTGCTGTAGCGCGGCGATGAAGCCGCGGAAGATGTTGCCAGCACCGAAGTGGACCCAGATGGGGTGCTCCTTGGTGGCGGCAGTCATGGCAGCGTGATCAAAGGCGGGCAGCTTGACGCCCAGCTTTTCCCACTCGGCTTTCTGGTTGACGATGGATGACGCATTCATCTGCATAATGATTTGCTCCTTTTGTTGCTGTGGGGGTGGGCGGCACACGACCGCCCGCGATGTCTATAGTATACCGCGTGATTTTTTGCAAGAAAATAACGCTGATTGCTTGAAAAATTGCGAAAATTGCGGTAAAATCATAGCAACGCAGAAAAGGCTTCTCCCTTGGGGGAGAAGCTGCCGCCGCAGGCGGCTGATGAGGGGAGAACTGGCCGCAAAATCCCGCTTGCAGGGTGGCAGCGGCAAGGTCGGCCCTCATCCGGCTTCGCTTCGCTCAGCCACCTACTCCCCTTCTGGCGCTATGCGCCACCTCCCCCGTACCGGGGGAGTCTGTCCCGGAGGGGAAGGCTTTTTGGGAGTCACCTATGTCAAACTACAACCCCTACACCAAGCGCCAGACGATGATCGCGCCGGATTATGAGGTCTACCGCTATCGCTCGACCTACATGAACGAGGTCGAGCTGCACCACCACGACTTCTATGAGATCTACCTGCTGCTGCGCGGGCGGGTGGAGTACATCGTCGAGAACCAGCTCTACCGCGTGCGCCCCGGCGACTGGATGCTGTGCAGCCCGCTGGAGCTGCACCAGGCGCGCATTGCCACCGACGCCGACGCCTATGAGCGCATCGTGCTCTGGATCGCGCGGCCCTATCTGGAGGGCTTGTCCACCCCGCGCACAAGTCTGACCCGCTGCTTTGACACGACAGTCCCCGGCCACACGAACCTGCTGCGGCTGCCCGGGGCCACCGGCGCGCCGCTGCGCACAACGGTGGATAAGCTGTGCGCGTTAAAGGCGGACAAGGCGTACGGCAGTGACCTTTTGGCCCAGAGTGCGCTGGTGGAGCTTTTGGTCGGCCTGAACCGTGCCGCAGCCGAGCGCGGCGACGCCCGCCCCACCGGCACGAGTGACCAGGTCGTGGACGCGGTGCTGCACTACATCAACGAGCACTACAGCGAGGCCCTGACGCTGGACCAGCTGTCGGAGAAGTTCTTCATCAGCAAGTATCATCTTTTGCGGAAGTTCGATGCGCAGGTCGGCACGACGGTGCATCGCTATATTTTGCAGAAGCGGCTATTAAACGCGAAGCAGCTTTTAGCCGGCGGCGTCCCGCCGAATGAAGTCTGCCAATACTGCGGTTTTGGCGATTACGCAAACTTTTACCGCGCATTCCGGGCGGAATACAACCAGACGCCGCGGCAGTATATTCAGTCAGCGAGGGGGAAGTGAGAGATTGCCCGGGAACGGCAGCCCCCCGGGAAGTTGTTCTTTCTTTTGGTAGCAAAAGAAAGAACCAAAGAAAACTGCCGCTGTTTCGACGCGGTGCGGGGTTGTGCGCGTGGGGCCACAGTTGAGCGCA
>OLZW01002564.1_pt1 | contig 11473 bp, 8 predicted proteins | sample 1674281 | NCBI WGS metagenome assembly OLZW01 (sample SAMEA103958157, study PRJEB25191) | human gut metagenome | biome: human-associated habitat [ENVO:00009003]; feature: intestine environment [ENVO:2100002]; material: feces | place: Germany | collected 2013/2015
CTGTGATGCTTTTGAGCCACAGACCTATGGATTGATCGAACGGCACAGAGCAACTGTTCTGTATTTCGCACCTATGAGAAAGGTTAGGGTCCGTAAACATGAAAATTTTGAAACTGATTGACGACAGCTTCGAAAAAGTGCTGTGCGCCATCCTTTTCACCGCCATGGTTCTCTGCATTGTATGGCAGCTGATCATGCGTTGGACTGGTGGTAACCTGTCCTGGACAGAAGAAGCTGCCCGTTATATTTTCATCTGGTTGGCATGGATTGGTATGTCCGAAGCTGTCCGCCAGAGAAAGCACATCAAAGTTGAATTCGCAACTGCAGTTGCAAAGGGCGCAGGCAGGCTGTTTTTCGACCTGCTTTCTAATGTGGCATTTATCATCTTCTGCGTGGTCACCTTCGTTTTGGAGTGGCAGCAGTTCTACCGTGTTACCTTTAAGTTTACGCAGTATTCTCCGGCAATGCAGCTGCCGATGTGGGTAGCATATATGTCGGTGCCTCTGGGATGCCTTTTGATGTTCATCAGATTGATTCAGAAACTTTATCACAACATAGTGAAAACCAGTGCAATGGAGGTGAACGATAAATGATACTTTTACTGATTATATCATTGGCTGTATTTGTGTCCATAAGTCTTCCCATCGGAATATCGCTGGGATTGTCAACTGTAATAGCGTTGATTTTCATGACGGACATAGACACCGTTATGGTTGCCCAGACAGCGTTTGCGTCCCTTGATTCGTTTACGCTGATGGCTATACCGTTTTTCATGCTGGCAGGAAACTTCATGAGATACGGAGGAATTTCAAAGCGACTGCTGGATCTGGCAGATCATATTATAGGATTCGTAACAGGTGGCCTGGGAGCGGTAACGACGTTGACCTGCATGTTCTTTGCGGCGATTTCTGGTTCCGGCCCTGCAACTGTTGCAGCTCTTGGCGCCGTACTGATCCCTGCAATGGTAGAACAGGGCGGTTTCTCCGCACCATTCTCCACAGCACTGATGGCAACCTCAAGCTCCATCGCCATTGTCATCCCGCCAAGTATCGCCTTCGTTGTATATGCCTCCATCACAGGCACATCCATCGCAGATATGTTCATGGCAGGTATCGTACCAGGTCTTCTTATGGGCGTGGCACTGGTAATCGTAGTAATGCTGGAAGCAAAGAAACACAACATCAAACCATCCAGAGAAAAAGCCTCAGGCAAAGAACGCTGGGACGCTTTTAAAGATGCTTTCTGGGGATTCCTGATGCCGGTCATCATTCTGGGCGGTATCTACGGCGGTATCTTCACACCAACAGAAGCAGCAGCCGTATCCGTTGTATACGGTCTCTTCGTAGGTATGGTCATCTACCGCGAAGTTTCCATCCGCGATATGTTTGACATTCTGGTAGACTCAGCAAAGACAACCGGCGGTATCATGCTCATCGTAGCAAGTGCCTCTCTGTTCTCCTTTGTATGTACCAAATTCGGTATTGCAGATGCAGCCTCCAATTTACTTGGAAGCATCGCACACAATCAGTTTACCTTCCTGCTGATCGTAAATATCATCTTCCTGATCGCAGGATGCTTCATCGATGCAAACTCTGCTATGTACATCTTCATTCCGATCATGCTTCCTGTATGTAAGGCTCTTGGATACGATATAGTAGCATTCGGTGTTATGGCAACTGTAAACCTTGCAATCGGACAGGTAACTCCTCCTGTAGGTGTAAACCTTTTCGTAGCAATCAGCATCAAGATCAAAAAAGGTCTGGAAGTTACTCTGCAGGAGATCTCAAGGGCAGTTGTGCCAATGATCGCAGCCTGCGTTGCAGTTCTTCTGATCGTTACATACATCCCGATCACCTCCACTTTCCTTCCGAAAGCTCTTGCAAAAGAAGGCTCCTACACAGGTGATCAGTCCTCCGCTTCCTCTGACACAGCTTCCAAGGACGCAGGAGACGGCAATAACTCCTTTGACACAATTGCAGATTACAGCGACCTTGACTGGCCGGAAATGACCTGGAACTTCGCTTGCTCCACTACTGAGACAAGTACATGGGCTGATGGCGGACGTAAGTTCGGTGAACTGATGGAAAAAGCCACAGGCGGCAAAGTCAAAGTCAACATTTACGCTGCTGACCAGCTTACAAACGGCAACCAGTCCGAAGGTATTCAGGCTCTGATGAATGGGGACCCGGTTCAGATCTCCATGCACTCCAACCTGATCTACTCTGCATTTGATCCACGTTTCAACGTTGTTTCTCTTCCATTCGTCTATGATTCTTACGACGATGCAGATGCGAAATTCGATGGCGAAGCTGGTGAAAAACTGAAAGAAATCCTTGGCGAATACGGACTCCACTGCATGGGTATTGCAGAGAACGGTTTCCGCGAGATCACAAACAGCAAACATGAAATCAAATCTGTAGATGATATGAAGAACCTGAAGGTCCGTGTAGCAGGTTCCAACCTTCTGATGGAATGCTACAAGAGATGGGGTGCTGATGCCACAAACATGAACTGGTCAGAAACTTACACAGCACTTCAGCAGAACACAGTAGAAGGTCAGGAGAATCCGCTTCCTGCTATCGACGCTGCAAGTGTTCAGGAGGTTCAGCCTTACTGCTCTATGTGGGATGCAATTTATGACTGCCTGTTCTTCTGTATCAACGAAAACATCTACAACAGTCTCACACCACAACAGCAGGAAGTAGTTGACGAAGCAGGACAGAAAGCAGTTGAATATGAGCGTTACATCAACCGTTCCGGAGATGACGAGATCAAAGAACGCTGGGCAAGCCAGAACGGTGTAACAATCACAGAAAAAGAAGACATGGACATCGACTCCTTCAAAGAAGCAGTTGACGGTATCGATGACTGGTTTGTAAACGAACTGAAGAGCCAGGGCTATGACGATGCCCAGGATCTGGTTGATCTTTTCACAAAGGATTCCTTCAATACAGTGGAAGATTACAGTGATCTGGACTGGCCGGAAACAACCTGGAACTTCGCTTGCTCCACTACTGAGACAAGTACATGGGCTGACGGCGGACGTAAGTTCGGTGAACTGATGGAAAAAGCTACAGGCGGAAAGGTTAAAGTCAATATTTATGCAGCTGACCAGCTTACAAATGGCAACCAGTCCGAAGGTATTCAGGCTCTGATGAATGGGGACCCGGTTCAGATCTCCATGCACTCCAACCTGATCTACTCTGCATTTGATCCACGTTTCAACGTTGTTTCTCTTCCATTCGTCTATGATTCTTACGACGATGCAGATGCGAAATTCGATGGCGAAGCTGGTGAAAAACTGAAAGAAATCCTTGGCGAATACGGACTCCACTGCATGGGTATTGCAGAGAACGGTTTCCGCGAGATCACAAACAGCAAACATGAAATCAAATCTGTAGATGATATGAAGAACCTGAAGGTCCGTGTAGCAGGTTCCAACCTTCTGATGGAATGCTACAAGAGATGGGGTGCTGATGCCACAAACATGAACTGGTCAGAAACTTACACAGCACTTCAGCAGAACACTGTTGAAGGTGAGGAAAATCCACTTCCTGCTATTGACGCAGCAAGCGTTCAGGAGGTTCAGCCTTACTGCTCCATGTGGGATGCAATTTATGACTGTCTGTTCTTCTGCATCAATCAGGATATCTACGACGGCCTCACACCAGAACAGCAGGCAGTTGTTGATGAATGCGGTCAGAAGGCAGTTGAATACGAACGTTACATCAACCGTTCCAGCGACAATGAGATTAAAGAACGCTGGGAATCCAAAAACGGCGTAACCTTCACAGAGAAAGCTGATATGGATATCGATTCCTTCAAGAAAGCTGTAGACGGCGTAGACGACTGGTTCGTAAATGAGCTGAAGAGCCAGGGCTACGAAGACGGCCAGGAGCTGGTTGATCTGTTTACCAAATAATCCTTACGGTTATAAAAACTCCATAAAAATAAAAAGGAAGTAAGCATCCCCCGTCCAAAGTGAGATGCTTACTTTCTTTTTAACATTATAATTAATCACAGAGGGCAACCGGAACACGCTTCCGGTCATCTTCTAAGCAGATTATACAATGGGGCACCTGAATTTTCAAGTGCCCTTTTTGTAAAGTAAAGCGAACATTCGCAATCCGCTTCGCTACTTGCTCATGAACGCAGTCACTTCGCGACCTGCGTTCAAATCTCAGATCTTCAGGTAAGACTTGATTTTCTCCTCATGCAGTTCTTCTCCAATCACAATCAGGACCTCCTGTCCTACATGAAGCGGTCGGATTGTAATTTCATTCTTCGTAGCATTTAATTCAATCCACTGCCGTCTATCGCACTCTGCCCATGCAGATAGTCCAGAACCGTCCTCGCTGTCACTGTCTACTCTCATAAATCCCTTCATCCGGAACACACGCCCGCATTCAGAATCAGACAGAATCTTCTCAGCTGCTTCCCGCAGCTCCTTCTCAGTCATCTTCACATTCATAAAGTACAGAGAAGTAAAGGCACCCTCTGCCTCAAACTCCGGTTTCCTGTAGCTTGCCATCACATATCCACAGGAGGCAATCCGGTCAAAGTCCTCTTTCGACATCTCATCCCAATTCTTGTGGATAACATTAGCAGTATCCACACCATTCATTTCACAATGAAATCTCCTGCTGCAATGAACCTTCTCCAACGCCTGATTCACATGCTCAATCGTACCCTGAATTTCCTCGGGTGATGCGTCCTGGCTCTTGCTCATCACAATGCATCCGGCATCTGCCACCTCAGAAGCCAGAATGAAATCCGCCTCCTCTGACAGATCACGCTCCAGCTTAGAATCCACAATTGCAATCACATTCCCAATCTGATACCAACGGTTTAACGGCTCCTCATGAAGAATATCAAAGAACTCATCCACATCAAAAATCCCTGACGGCTCCACGATCACACGATCATAACCACACATACCCATAGCAATCAGTTTCGTCTTAAATCTCCTCCTGTGGCAGTCCTTATCACACCCTCCTGAGATCATCTCCAGCTCACAGTTGTCCCCCATCAGATCCTGAAGCAGCATCATATCCACATTCACAGCCCCGTAATCATTCTCCAGGATTCCTATATTATTACCATTATCCATCAGATACTGCGCATACTTCCTGATAAACGTCGTCTTCCCTGAACCAAGAAAACCGGTAATCAAATCTACCTTTACCATTCTATATCTCTCCTTTGCCGCTGCACAATTTTTCTTTTTTATCCATAAATCAAAACTTCATTATCTGTAATCCACATACCTGTACGATCATAGCATTATAACGCAGAAAACGCAACGCCCGCAAAGAAAGACCACAATTATTCATGTTCTGAAGTAATTGCAGTCTTTCTGATAGTTTCTTATGACAATTCCAGCTTACCGGTATAAAGCTGATAATAAGTTCCTTTTAACTTAATGAGATCTTCATGGTCGCCTCTTTCAATAATCTTTCCATGATCCAGTACAATGATGGCATCGCTGTTTCTGATGGTTGAAAGTCGATGGGCGATCACAAATACAGTACGGCCTTTCATCAGGTTATCCATACCTTTTTGTACAATACTCTCTGTACGGGTATCAATACTTGAGGTTGCTTCATCCAGAATCAGTACAGGCGGATTGGCTACTGCTGCTCTTGCAATGGAGAGAAGCTGGCGCTGTCCCTGGGACAGTTCCTCACCGTCTCCGCTTAACATGGTATCATATCCTTTTGGAAGCATTTTGATAAACTGGTCTGCATGAGCCAGTCTTGCTGCCTCGTATACTTCCTCATCTGTGGCATCCAGTTTACCATAACGGATGTTTTCTTTAATAGTTCCTGTAAACAGGTGAGTATCCTGAAGTACGATTCCCAGAGAACGTCTCAGGTCGTCCTTCTTAATCTTGGTAATGTTGATTCCATCGTAACGGATCTTACCTTCCTGAATATCGTAGAAACGGTTGATCAGATTTGTGATGGTTGTCTTTCCTGCACCTGTGGAGCCTACGAAAGCAAGTTTCTGTCCTGGTTTGGCGAAGAGACTGATGTCTTTCAGAATAACTTTGTCCGGGTTATATCCGAATGTAACATCTTCGAAGCGGACATCTCCTGTCAGTTCTGTATAAGTAACGGAGCCATCTGCAGAATGTGGATGTTTCCATGCCCACATACCTGTTCTCTCTTTGCATTCTGTGATATTGCCGCTGGCATCCTTTCTTGCATTAACAAGTTCTACATAACCTTCATCCTCTTCCGGCTTCTCGTCAATGAGCCTGAAGATACGTTCTGCACCTGCAAGTGCCATAACGATGGCGTTGAACTGCTGTGCCACTTGCATGAATGGCTGGGTAAAGCTCTTGGTGAACTGTAAATAGGAAGCCATAACACCGAGGGTGATGCCGCCCACACCTGTTACAGAGAGAAGTCCCCCAAGTACTGCTGTCAGTACGAACTGCAGGTTACCGATGTTACCGATCACAGGTCCCATCATATTTCCGTATTTATTGGCATTTGCAGAGCTCTCGAAAAGTGCTTCATTGAGTTTGTCGAATTCTTCTTTTGATTTATCTTCGTGGTTGAAAACTTTTACCACACGCTGACCATTCATTCGTTCTTCCACGAAACCGGTCACATCTGCCAGAGATACCTGCTGACGGATGAAATATTTGCCACTGTTGGAACCAATCTTACTGGTAACCTTCAGCATAATAAAAATGATCACAACTGCCAGAATCGTAAGCAGCGGACTTAACAGTAACATGGAAATAAAGGTAACCACGATCGTAAACAGCGCCATCAGTGCCTGCGGAATCGCCTGGCTGATCATCTGTCGCAGGGTATCTGTATCGTTGGTATAGAGGCTCATGACAGATCCGTTTGTATTCTGGTCGAAATAGCGGATCGGAAGAGTCTGCATATGCTCGAACATATCATCACGGACACTTTTAAGCACACCCTGACCGATATAAACCATCATTCGGGTATAAATAAATGTGGCAATCACACCAAGTGCAAAAATACAGCCAAGGACTGCAAGTGCCTTATAGAGTTCTGCAAAGTTCGGATCTGTCTGTCCGATCAGCGGGATGATAAAGTCATCCAGCAGAAATTTCAGGGACAGGGATACTGCAATACTTGCTGCGGAACTGATAAAGATGCAGATAAATACGATGATAAACTGTATCTTATGGGTTCCTGTCATATATTTCAGAAGTCTTTTGGCAGTTTGGATGGTGTTCTGATCTAATTTTTTCTTCTTATTCATCGTCTCCGCCTCCTTTGACCTGTGATTCATATACTTCTCTGTAAATATCATTTGTCTTCAGCAGTTCTTCTGAAGTACCCACACCTGCGATCTTACCGTCATCCAGTACGATGATCTGATCTGCATCTTCAATAGAAGAAACTCGCTGTGCGATAATAATCTTTGTTGTGTTCGGGATCTCCTCGCGGAAAGCCTTACGTATCAGGGCATCTGTTCTTGTATCTACTGCACTGGTAGAGTCATCCAGGATCAGGATCTTCGGTTTCTTGAGAAGAGCCCTTGCAATACACAGACGCTGCTTCTGACCGCCGGATACGTTGTTACCGCCCTGAACGATCATTGTATCGTAGCCATCCGGGAACTCACTGACGAATCCATCTGCCTGGGCCAGCTTACAGACCCTCCGAACTTCTTCCTCACTGGCATGTTCATCACCCCAGCGAATATTGTCATAGATGCTTCCTGAGAACAGCACATTTTTTTGAAGTACCATGGAAACCTGGTCACGAAGTACTTCCAGATTGTAATTGCGTACATCCACGCCGCCTACCTGGACATTACCCTTTGTGACATCATAGAGTCTGGGGATCAGCTGCACCAGGGTAGACTTTGCACTTCCGGTTCCGCCGATGATACCTACTGTCTGACCGGATTTAATATGAAGATTTACATCCTTCAGGGAAAGATTTCCTCCCTCTCCTGCATAGCTGAAATCTACATGATTAAAGTCAATGGAACCATCTGCCACATTCTTTACTGCATCTGCTTTATCCTGCATCTCAGGAACTTCATCCAGAACCTCTACAATACGATCTGTAGATGCTTCTGCTATCATGATCATAACAAACACGAAGGTTACCATGTTCAGGGACATGAGAATCTGAAGTGCATAGACAATGATACTTGTCAGCTCACCGGTCTCCATGCCGCCGAGAACAATTCCTCTTCCACCGATTGCAACAATGATAATGATTACAGTATACATGGCAAACATCATAACCGGTGAGTTCCATGCAACGATTTTCTCTGCTTTGGTAAACAGATCATAAACATATCTGGAAATTCCATGGAATTTCTCAATCTCATAGTCCTCTCTTACGAAAGCCTTAACTACACGTGAGGCATTTACATTCTCCTGAACGGAATTGTTCAGATTGTCATATTCATCAAATACCTTGATAAAATGCGGATGTGCCTTTTTCGCAATAAAGATCAGTGTACCGCCAAGAACAGGAACAACTATCAGGAAAAGCATTGCGATCGGTTTGTTGATCGTCAGTGTCATAATCCATGACAGAATGATCATAAACGGTGCTCTGGCAAGAAGACGGATGCTCATCATATATGCCTGCTGTACGTTTGTAATATCAGTGGTCAGTCGTGTCACCAAACCTGAGGTTGAAAAGTGGTCGATATTTTTGAAGGAAAAATCCTGCACCTTATAAAAAATATCGTGTCGTAAATTCTTCGCATATCCTGCTGCTGCAACTGCTGCCATATTTCCGGCCTGTACGCCGAAGAACAGGGAAAGCATTGCCATTGCAACAAGGATGACTCCACGCTGGATGATATAGCTCATATCTCCGTTTGCAATACCTACGTCGATAATCTTCGCCATCTCCAGAGGAATCAGAACTTCCATCAGTACTTCCAGGATTACAAGAACCGGAGCCAGTACAGACTGCTTCTTGTATTCCCGGACTGAACGTAAAAGTTTTTTATTCATCTTCGTCAATGTCCTCCTTGTGTCTCGTTATTTCTGTTAAAAATCATTCCTGCTATCGCAGGATTTTTTCCGGTTTTCATACATCTGCCAGAGAACCTGTTTGCACAGTTCCACATCCTCCTTCGGAATTCCCCGTAGCATTTTGGCTTCGCCTTCTTCAATACTCTTTAAGATTGCAGGACGGATCTTCTCTGCTTTCTCTGTGGGAATGATCTGTTTCAGGCGTGCATCCTGTTTCGCACTCTCTCTGTAAATGTAACCGTTCTTCTCCATCAGCTTCAGGATTCCTGTCACTGTAGGCTTCCTGACCTGGAATTCCTCTTCAATATCTTTCTGATAGAGATCTCTGTGCATGGTTTCCAGAAGTATAAATTTCAGCACATGCTTCTGCATGGTCGTCAGATCGTCATTCTCCATCACCTCTGCCGGATTATGCCGTTTCATTGTATGGGATAAAATATGTATCAGCCTGCCTACATGCATCTCATTCAGCTTCTGTTTCATTTCCTCGTCTATCTCGCCGCACCTCCTAAAATCAGTACCCATACTATTGCAAAGCCATATAAATAGTTAGGTTGCTATCTATTAGTTGCCTAACTATTATATGGCTTTGGTTTTTTTATGTCAATACTTATTTTATGTTTCTATTTTTGTTCTATATATGATATAGTATTAACGTTGTCCAACCAATACCCGGCAACGGGAGGAGGTGATATTCTTGTCAGAAATTATTCTTTCTTTTCTTATCTCCTGTGCGGCAGGTATAATTTGCCACTATATCTGCAAATGGCTAGACGGAGATAAATAGGACAACACTAGCCTGATGGTTGCTTGTCCACTTTTTAAAACAAGAAGAAAGCCCTGGGAGCTGCCACTCCCAGGGCTTTCATTCTTGTTATTCTTGTCAGATTAATTATTCTTTCTTCTGCCTATTGGCATTATATCATATGCATTTTAGGAAATCAATATTCTCCTTTTGAACTACTCAAAAATTAAATTTGCAAGGACTCTCAGAATATGTTAGAATGATTTCACTAAATAAAGCATTAAAGGATTTTCAAAAATAAAGAGGTTTTACACAAAGGAGGATTTCTATTATGTATATTACATGTCTTGACGTAGAGGGCGTACTGGTACCTGAGATCTGGATCGCATTTGCTGAAGCAAGCGGAATCCCGGAGCTGAAGAAAACCACACGTGATGAGCCGGACTATGATAAGCTGATGAACTGGAGACTTGGTATTCTGAAGGAACATGGTCTCGGACTGAAAGAAATTCAGGATGTGATCGCAAAGATCGATCCGCTTCCGGGTGCAAAGGAATTCCTGGATGAACTTCGTTCTTTCTCTCAGGTAATTCTGATCAGCGATACTTTCACACAGTTTGCAGCACCGCTCATGGAGAAGCTTGGCAGACCTACCTTATTCTGCAACACTCTTGAAGTTGCAGACAACGGTGAGATCACAGGCTTTAAGATGAGAGTGGAACAATCCAAGTTAACTACTGTGAAGGCACTGCAGTCTATCGGATTTGATACCATTGCAAGCGGTGATTCCTACAATGACCTGGGTATGATCCAGGCAAGCAAGGCAGGATTCCTGTTCCGCAGTACAGATAAGATCAAAGCAGATTATCCGGAGATCCCGGCATACGAAGAATATGACGAACTGCTGGCTGCAATCAGAAATGCCATGAAATAATCTTAGAGCGTGTCTGAAAAATACTGCAATTGCCAAAAAAGCCACCATACAGGTCAGACCGTTCCTGTATGATGGTTTTTATTTTGCGCTTCCATTACTGCTGTTACTCTGTTATACCCATACCTTACATCTCAAACGCCTTTTTTATACTGTCATAATGCAGGAATTTCCCCTCTGCTGCAAAGGCTTTGATCTCATCAACAGTGGCAAACATATATCCGTCTGTTTCCTCTGTCTGCAGGTGCAGGTCACTCTCATCAATATCCATGACAAAACGGTACACATCCACGAAGTAGTTATCTCCCTCACCCGGATTCTCTCTCTTATAAGTAAACAGATATCCGCCTTCCGCATTTCGTACATCCAGTCCTGTTTCCTCTTTTACTTCACGAAGGACAGCCTCACAGGATTCCTCACCTGCCTGGGCTGCACCCCCTGATACTTCCCACCAGCCGGGAGCCCATGCCTTGGTCATCACACGTTTGGTGATCAGGAATGTACCATCCGGTCTGCCGACGACACCAAGTACGGTCAGGTGATACTCCCCGTCCTTCAGACACCAGTCGTTTCTTTTCATTGTGCGTCCTGTCGGTTTCTTATTTTCATCATAAATATCCCAAAATTCCATTTTTAATTATCTCCCTGTAAAATTACTGTCTGCCTGTAACTTTATACATAATATCATTTTGCCGGTCTTATTGCAAATATATACTGATCTTACAGTTGTGCTGTCAGGAAAGCGGGTTACTGTTCACTCCGTTCACAGTAACGTAGCCAAAATTCATTCCAGATTGCC
>OLZW01002565.1_pt1 | contig 11469 bp, 7 predicted proteins | sample 1674281 | NCBI WGS metagenome assembly OLZW01 (sample SAMEA103958157, study PRJEB25191) | human gut metagenome | biome: human-associated habitat [ENVO:00009003]; feature: intestine environment [ENVO:2100002]; material: feces | place: Germany | collected 2013/2015
CGAAAGCAGTATTACTTTTCGTTCTTAACGCCCCCGCCCCTTCCTCCACCTTAAATTCGGGTGTTCCCCCGAACCCCCGCAGCTTTTAACGGCTGCTCTGTAGGGGCGGCATATATGCCGCCCGCAACCTACCGCGGCAACCCGTCAACGGGAAAGGGGCGGGCTGCCGCCCTCCCTCGCCCCTCTCGTTCGCAACCCGTTCACAGCAGTCCGTAGGGGCCGGGCATGCCCGGCCCGCAGCCTTGCCATTGTATCCCCTTTAGCGGTTTGCATCGTAGGGAGGGGTCTTGACCCCTCCGTAACTTCACGTCAAATCCCGTCAACGTTCCGCCTGTAGGGGAGGGATTCATCCCTCCCGGGTTGTTCGCGCCGCCGCTCATTCCGCGGGGCGTCGGGGACGCCGCCCCCTACAACATTCACCGCAAACCTTCCCTAACCACCATCCTACCCCCACCGCAAGGAGCCACCCATGCAAGATTTGCGCAAAATCTTCCGTTATGCCCGCCCGTACCGGCGCGATCTGTTCGCGGCGGTGGGGCTGATCTTTATTGAATGTATCTTTGAAATGGTCATCCCCGTCCTGATGTCCACCCTCGTGGATGACGGCGTGCCCGCCCATAATATGGCCGTCATCTTCCGGCAGGGCGGGCTGATGATTTTGTGCGCGGTGCTCGCGCTCATCACGGGGCTGCTGTATGCGCGGTACGCGGCGCGGTTCGCAAACGGGTTCGCGGCAGAGCTGCGCATGGCGGAGTATGCCGCCGTGCAGAAATTCGACTTCGCCAACCTCGACCGCTTCTCCGATGCGTCCCTCGTCACCCGCATGACCACCGATGTCACGGTCATGCTCAACGCCGTCAACGCCGGTCTGCGTCCGCTGGTGCGCAGCCCGGTCATGCTCTGCATGGGGCTGGCGATGGCCTGCGTGCTCAGCCCGCGGCTGACGATTGTATTCCTCGTCACAACGCCGATTCTGGCCGCCGTCCTCGCCTGGATCGTCACAAAGGTCGGTCCGCTCTATGGCCGCCAGCAGAGCGCCGTGGATCACCTGAATGGCCGCATCCAAGAGTCCCTGACCGCCATCCGCGCCATCAAGGCGTTCGTCCGCGGCGACTACGAGAACGCCCAGTTCGACACCGTCAACACGGAATTGAGCGATGCTTCGACGGAAACCTTCCGCTATGCCGTCCTCAACCTGCCTGCGTTCCAGACCGTCATGTATACGGCCATCGTCTGCATCCTTTGGTTCGGCGGCAATTATATCCTCGTCGGCACGATGTCCGTCGGCCAGCTGACGGCGTTTTTGAGCTATGTTTTGCAGGTGCTCAACTCGGTCATGATGTTCTCCGGCGTCTTCCTGCAGATGTCCCGCTCGCTGGCCAGCGCCCGCCGCATCCGTGAGGTCCTGACCGAGACGCCCGACCTTGCGAATGCCGCCGCGCCGGTGGACACCATCCCCGACGGCCAAATCGACTTTGACCACGTCAGCTTCAAATACAACGCCAAAGCGGAGAAAAATGCCCTCTCCGACATCACGCTCCACATCCCGGCAGGTGCGACGGTGGGCATCATCGGCGGCACGGGCGCGGCCAAAACGACGCTCGTCCAGCTCATTCCGCGCCTGTACGACGCCACCGAGGGCACGGTCCGGGTCGGCGGGCGCGACGTCCGCAGCTACGACGTGAACGCCCTGCGGGACGCCGTCGGCATCGTGCTGCAAAAGAACCTGCTGTTCTCCGGCACGATCCGCGACAACCTGAAATGGGGCGATCCCGACGCGACGGACGACGACCTCTGGGCCGCCTGCCGCGCCGCCCGTGCGGACGAATTTTTGTCCCGGATGCCCGACGGCCTTGACACCGACCTGGGCCAGGGCGGGTGCAACGTCTCGGGCGGGCAGAAGCAGCGCCTCTGCATCGCGCGGACGCTGCTCAAGCACCCGAAGGTGCTGATTTTCGACGACTCCACCAGCGCGGTGGACACGGCGACGGAGTCGGGCATCCGCCATGCGCTGGCCGGACTGGGCAGCGTGACCAAGCTCATCATTGCCCAGCGCATCACGTCGGTGCAGAACGCCGACCTCATCGTCATTCTGGACGACGGGCGGCTGCATGCCGTGGGCACGCATGACGAGCTGCTGGCAAAAGATACGATTTATCAGGAAATTTACCATTCCCAGATGAAAGGGGGCGACGCAGATGGCGAAGCCATTCGGCGGTAAGCGCCCGCAAGACCTGCGGCACACGCTGCGCCGCTTCATGGACTATCTGGGCCGCCACAAAATCATGCTCGGCGTCGTCGGCCTGCTGGCGGTGGTCAGTGCGCTGGCCGCGCTGCTGGGCACCTACATGATCCGCCCCATCGTCAACGGCGTGCTGGAAAACGGCAGCGCCGCCTATCTGGCCGGCGTCGTGGCGCTGACCGCGGGCATCTACATCGTCGGCGCACTGTCTACCTTGGGCTACACCCAGCTCATGGTCCGTGCCGCGCAGAAGATTTTGCAGGACATCCGCCGCGACCTGTTCGCACATCTGCAGACGCTGCCGCTGCACTACTTTGACACGAACCGCAAGGGCGATCTGATGAGCCTGTTCACGAACGACGTGGACACGATCTCGGACGCGCTAAACAACAGCTTTGCGGTGGTCATCCAGACCTTTATTCAGGTCGCAGGCACGCTGCTTTTGCTGTTCGTCCTCAACTGGCGGCTCTCGCTGCTGGTGGTCGTTGGCTATATTGCCATGTTCTGGTATATCAACTACTCGACACAGCGCAGCCGCGCCTTTTATGCGCGCCAGCAGGCCAGCCTCGGTGAGCTGGACGCCTATATGGAGGAGATGATCGCCGGGCAGAAGGTCGTCAAGGTGTTCAACCACCAGCAGGTCGACATGGCTGCCTTTGCCGCCCGCAATGAGAAGCTGCGCGAGGCAGGCACCGGCGCGCAGAGCTACGCCGCCACGATGATTCCCGCCGTCGTCAGCATCGGCTACCTGAACTACGCGGTCATTGCGGTGGTCGGCGGCCTCATGGTCATGTGGGGCTGGTCTGACCTCGGCAGCCTGGCCAGCTATCTGGTCTTTGTGCGCCAGACGACGCTGCCCATCAACCAGCTGACCCAGCAGGGCAACTTCCTGCTGGCGGCGCTGGCGGGCGCGGAGCGTATCTTCACGGTCATGGAGGAAAAGCCGGAGATCGACGAGGGCACGGTGGAGCTGGTCAGCGTGCGGGAAAACAGCGACGGTACGCTGACCGAGTGCGCCGGGAGCACGGGCCGCTGGGCCTGGTGTGACCGCCGCCGTCCCGACGTCCCGCTCGAGCCGCTGCACGGCGACGTGCGGTTCCACGACGTCAGCTTTGGCTACACGCCGGACCGGATGATTCTGCAGAACCTCTCGCTCTACGCCAAGCCGGGGCAAAAAATTGCCTTTGTCGGCTCCACGGGCGCGGGCAAGACCACGATTACCAACCTCATCAACCGCTTTTATGAGGTGTCGGGCGGGTCCATCACCTACGACGGCATGGATGTGCGGCTCATCAAGAAAAACGACCTGCGCCGCTCGCTGGGCGTCGTCTTGCAGGACACCCACCTGTTTACCGGCACGGTGGCGGACAACATCCGCTTCGGCAAGCTGGACGCGACGCAGGCGGAAATTGAAAAGGCGGCCAAAATTGCGAACGCCGACTCCTTCATCCGCCGCCTGCCGCAGGGCTACAACACGATGGTGACGAGCGACGGCGCAAACCTGAGCCAGGGACAGCGCCAGCTGCTGGCCATCGCCCGCGCCGCCGTCGCCGACCCGCCGGTGCTGATTCTGGACGAGGCCACGTCGAGCATCGACACCCGCACCGAGGCGCTGATCCAGAAGGGCATGGACGGCCTGATGGAGGGCCGCACGGTGTTTGTCATCGCGCACCGGCTTTCCACGGTGCGCAACGCGGACGCCATCATCGTGCTGGAGCATGGCCATATCATCGAGCGCGGCACCCACGACGAGCTGCTGGCCAAAAAGGGCGAGTATTACCAGCTGTATCACGGGATGTTTGAGCTGGCGTAAGCAGCCGCGGGCGGATATGGGATCCGCCCCTGCGTTATAACGCGCGTTCCCCTGTAGGGGCGCATTCTATATGCGCCCGCCATGCCGTGCCCGGAAAAACGGACCCCCGGAGAGATCCGTGAAAGGTAAACCTTGCGAAAGGAGCATTTACAAATGGAAAAGATCAGGAAGAATTTCGGCTTTGGCTGTATGCGCCTGCCCATGATCGGCGAGGACGTCGATATGGAGCAGACAAAACAGATGGTGGACTGCTTTTTGGAGCAGGGCTTCAACTATTTTGACACGGCCCACGGCTACCTTCAGGGCAAGAGCGAGCTGGCCCTGAAGGAGTGCCTGACCAGCCGTTACCCGCGGGAGGACTATGTCCTGACCGACAAGCTGAGCGGGTCCTATTTTAAAAAGGAAGAGGATATCCGCCCGTTCTTTGAGAGCCAGCTTGCAGCCTGCGGCGTGGATTACTTTGACTTTTATTTGATGCACTCCCAGAGCACGACAAACTACCAGCACTACAGGGACTGCCGCGCCTATGAGACGGCCTTCGCCCTCAAGGCCGAGGGCAAGGTCCGCCATGTGGGCATCTCGTTCCATGACCGCGCCGCCGTGCTGGAGCAGATTCTGACCGACTATCCGGCCATCGAGGTCGTGCAGATCCAGTTCAATTATCTGGACTATGACGACGTGGCCGTCCAGAGCCGCAAGTGCTATGAGGTCTGCCGCAGGCATGGCAAGCCCGTGCTGGTCATGGAGCCGGTCAAGGGCGGCAGCCTTGTCAACCTGCCCGACGACGCAAAAGCCGTGCTGGATGCCCTGCACGGCGGCAGCCCCGCCAGCTATGCCATCCGGTTTGCCGCGGGCTTCCCCGGTATGCTGATGGTGCTGTCCGGCATGAGCAGCATGGAGCAGATGCAGGACAACCTGAGCTACATGAAGGACTTTACCCCGCTGAACGATGCCGAGCGTACCGCCGTTTCCAAGGTGGTGGAGATCTTCCGCAAGCAGGATCTGATCCCCTGCACGTCCTGCCGCTACTGCACCGATGGCTGCCCGAAGCATATCTCCATCCCCGACCTGTTCGCCATCATGAACGCGAAGCACACCCACCACGACTGGAACGCGGACTACTACTATGAGGATGTCCACACCGGGCCCGGCTCCCGCGCCTCGGACTGCATCCGCTGCGGCCAGTGCGAGCGCGTCTGCCCCCAGCACCTGCCCATCAGACAGCTGCTGCAGGATGTGGCGAAGGAGTTTGAAAAGTAAATCTGCATAGCAAAGCCCGCCTGTCTCCCGCAAAAGGGGACAGGCGGGCTTTGTTGCGGGGTCTATGAGCGGTGAACGCAGGTGATATAAACAAAAAAGGTCACTTGCAATCGCAAGTGACCTTGGTGCGCCGGAAGGGACTCGAACCCCCGACCTTCTGATTCGTAGTCAGACACTCTATCCAGCTGAGCTACCGGCGCATATTCTCTTGGCGTTCTCGCCGGAGAACGTGTTTTATTATAGCGCCCGCCGCCCGGAAAGTCAAGCGTTTTTTTCAAAAAACTCAAAAATTTCTGCAAATGGGCATCTTTCACGAAAATCCGCAGCCTGCGGGGCGGGTTTTCAGCTCTTTGCCGTTGTCTGAAAACGAACATCGAATTGACAAATACTTTGCAACATTTTATAATATAGAGTAGATTTCGGATTACGAACGATGGCGTTTGCAATCGCAGCCGCCATCGGCTTTTTTATTCTCCAGTCTGTCCGCCTGTTGCGCACAAGCGTGTACGCACAGTACAGAGCGTTAAACGAATAAACCGAAATCGACCCCAATTTGTATTCCATGAAGAAACGGAGTGGCACAAAACCATGGCGAAGTACATCGTCAAGCGCGTGGCAATGGGCATTTTCAGCGTGTTCATCGTCGCGACCCTTACCTTTTTCATCATGAACCTGGTCCCCGGCGGCCCGTTCGTGGCGGAAAAGTCCATCAGCAAAGCAGCCCAGCAGGCCCTGGCCGAAAAATACGGCCTCGATAAGCCCCTCGGCGTGCAGTACCTTAATTATATGAACAGCCTGATCCATGGCGATATGGGCCTGAGCCTGAAACAGCGCGGCCGTACCGTCAACCAGATCATCTTCTCCAAGCTGCCGGTCTCGGCCCGTACCGCCGGTCTGGCTGTGGTCGTCGCGCTCTGCGTCGGCATTCCGCTGGGATGTCTGTCCGCGTATAACCGAGGGAAGTGGGCCGATAATCTGATCATCGTGTTTGCCACCTGCGGCATCGCCATCCCGAGCTTTATCTCAAGCGTTGTGCTTTTGTACACCTTCGGCATGAACCTGAAGCTCCTGCCCACCGTCGGCCTGAATGAACCGGCGGCCTACATCATGCCCGTGACGGCGCTGGCGATTTATCCCACCGCCTACATCACCCGCCTGATGCGCTCCAGCCTGCTGGACGTCATGGGTCAGGACTACATGCGCACCGCCCGCGCCAAGGGTGTTTCCAGTGTGAAGATCCTCTTCAAGCACGCGCTGCGCAACGCGATCCTGCCTGTCATCACGTATGTCGGCCCCATGCTGGCAGGCCTGATGACCGGTTCCTTCGTCGTAGAGAAGATCTTCTCCATCCCGGGTCTGGGCCGCGACTTCGTGTCCGCCATCACGAACCGTGACTACATGATGATCATGGGCACCACGATCCTGCTGGCGACCCTCGTCATCGTTGCGAACGTCGTTGTTGACATCCTGTATAAGATCATCGACCCGCGCATCAAGCTGAAGTAAGGAGGAGCAGACACATGGAAAATCTGAAAAAGAATCCGTTGAGCCTGCAACTCAACGTTGAGGACTTTGCCCCCGCGTCCAACGACGAGAAGAAAAGCCTTGTCGTCATGCGCGAGAGCGTCAACTTCTGGAAGGACGGCATGCGCCGTCTGCGCAAAAACAAGATCGCCATGGTCAGCCTGGTCGTCATCCTGCTGATCGCTTTCATGGCCTATGTTCTGCCCAGCTTCTGGCCCTACAGCTATGAGCAGCAGATCAAGGGCAGCAACAACCTGGCCCCGTTTGAGTATTCTGCCGCTGAGCAGAAGCTTATCGACCAGGGCGAGAACGTATTCCCCCACATTTTGGGCACCGACCGTATGGGCCGTGACTTTGCCGTGCGTGTCATGATGGGCACCCGCGTCTCCCTGTCCGTCGGCCTGCTGGCCTCTGTGCTGGTCCTGCTCATCGGCGCGACCTACGGCGCCATCTCTGCATTTGCGGGCGGCTGGATCGATAACATCATGATGCGTATTACCGATATTCTCTACACCATCCCCGACATCCTGCTCATCATCCTGCTGGCCATGGCCATCAAGGAACCGCTGGAGGGCCTGGCCACCAAGCCCGGTTTCGGCTGGATGCAGAAGCTCGGCCCCAACATGGTGTCCATCTTCATCATCTTCGCCCTGCTGTACTGGGTCGGCATGGCGCGTATCGTCCGCTCCCAGGTCCTGACGCTGAAGGAGAGCGAGTACGTCACCGCTGCCCGCGCGCTGGGTGCCTCCGGCGGGCGCATCATCAAGAAACACCTGCTGACGAACTGCATGGGCACCCTGATCGTCACCACCACCCTGCAGATCCCGTCCTCCATCTTCACCGAGAGCTACCTGAGCTTCCTCGGCCTCGGCGTTGCAGCCCCCATGCCGTCCCTCGGCTCGCTGGCGACTGACGCCGTCAAGGGCATGAACACCTACCCGGTGCTGCTGATCGCCCCCGCGCTGATGATCAGCATCATGATCCTGGTTTTCAACCTGTTCGGCGACGGTCTGCGCGATGCGTTTGACCCGAAGATCAAGAGCTAAAGAGGGAAGGAGGAGCAACATGAGCGAAAAAATTCTTGAAATCAAGGACGAACGCCTGTCCTTCTTCACCCCCGCGGGCGAGGTCAAGGCGCTGAACGGCGTGTCCTTCAGCATGAACCAGGGCGACGTGCTGGGCATCGTCGGCGAGTCCGGCTCCGGCAAGTCTGTCACGGCCTACTCCATCATGGGCCTGACCGCCTACCCCGGCAGGCTGGTCGGCGGCACGGTGTGGTTCAACGGCCACCAGATCGACAAAATGACCGAGAAGGAGTTCCGCAAAATTCGCGGCAACGAGGTCTCCATCATCTTCCAGGACCCTATGACGAGCCTGAACCCGGTGTACACCATCGGCAACCAGATCGTCGAGGTCATCCTGCTGCACACCAAAAAGACCAAGCAGGAAGCCTGGGCCCGCGCTAGGGAGCTGCTGGAGCTGGTCGGCATCAACGAGCCTGACCGCCGCCTGAAGCAGTACCCGCACGAGCTGTCCGGCGGTATGCGCCAGCGCGTCATGATCGCCATTGCGCTGGCCTGTGAGCCGAAGCTGCTGATCGCCGACGAGCCGACCACCGCGCTGGACGTGACGATCCAGGCACAGATCCTGGAGCTGATGAACGACCTGCGCCACAAGCTGGGCATGTCCATCATTATGATTACCCACGACCTGGGCGTTGTGGCCCAGATGTGCGAGAAGATCGCCGTCATGTACGCCGGTCACATCGTCGAGTACGGCACGACGGACGAAATTTTCTACAACCCCCAGCATGAGTACACGAAGGGCCTTATCAACTCCATCCCGAAGCTGAACGCCGAGGAGAAGGAGCGTCTGGTGCCCATCGAGGGTCAGCCCGTTGACCTGCTGAACCCGCCCGCAGGCTGCCCGTTTGCGCCGCGCTGCAAGAGCTGCATGAAGGTCTGCCTGAACAAGATGCCGCCCAGAACCGAATTGAGCGACACCCACTACACCTATTGCTGGCTGCGCCAGAAGGAAGAATTTGAGAAGGGGGGCAAAGCCTGATGAGCGAGAATCTCGTTGAAGTAAAGCATCTGCAGCAGTATTTCCCCGCCGGCGGCATGGGCAAGAACAAGCAGTACGTTCAGGCCGTGGACGACGTGAGCTTTGCCATCCGCAAGGGCGAGACGCTGGGCCTGGTCGGCGAGTCCGGCTGCGGCAAGACCACGACGGGCCGCACCCTGCTGCGCCTGTATGAGCCTACCGACGGCACCATCATCTACGACGGCAAGGTCCTGTTTGACAAAAAGGAAAAGATCGCCGTTGATATGCTGCCCTACCGCCGCCGTATGCAGATCGTGTTCCAGGACCCCTACGCGAGCCTGGACCCCCGTATGACCATCGGCGACATCGTCGGTGAGGGCATCGACATCCACCACCTGTGCGCCAACGCCAAGGAGCGCCATGACAAGATCATCTCCCTGCTCGAGCGCGTCGGCCTGAACAGTGAGCACGCCAACCGCTACCCGCATGAGTTCTCCGGCGGTCAGCGCCAGCGCGTCGGCATCGCCCGCGCCCTGGCTGTGGACCCCGAGTTCATCGTCTGCGACGAGCCGGTCTCCGCACTGGACGTTTCGATCCAGGCGCAGGTCGTCAACATGTTTGAGGACCTGCAGCAGGAGATGGGGCTGACCTACCTGTTCATCGCCCACGACCTGAGCGTTGTCAAGCACATTTCCAACCGCATCGGCGTTATGTATCTGGGCAAGATGGTGGAGCTGGCCGACAGCTTTGAGCTGATCGCCCACAGCGTCCACCCCTACACCCGCAGCCTGATCTCGGCCATTCCCGTGGCGGACCCCGTCACGGCCCGCCAGAGCCACCGTATCGTGCTGCAGGGCGATGTGCCCAGCCCGCTGAATCCGCCGAGCGGCTGCCGTTTCCGCACCCGCTGCCCCTACGCCGACGAGCGCTGCGCCGCCGAGGTGCCGGAGTTCAAGGAGGTGAGCAGCGGCCACTGGGCAGCGTGCCACCATCTGGACAAAGTAAAGTAATGTAGGGGGGCGCTGCCGGGCGCGGCGGACGCTGTTTGTCCGCCCCTCGACTCCACCCGACATATAAACTCATACTTATACAGGGCGGCTCACCGCAGCCGCCCTGTGCTTGACCCCAAAATGTGCGTGCAAGGCAAACATTCATCCACAGAACATAGAATTGTACGCGGTAGAAATACAAAAGGACTTTCTATCAAAACAGTTACAAAAGTTACAGACCACTTGAAATTTCGGATTCAGAGTGGTAAAGTATAAATATTCATTCCGTTGGGGGCTTGTCTCCCGGGGGGATTGGGTATAAAGTATATTACATTTGGAGGGAATATTCATGAAGATGAAGAACATTGCTGCCGTGGCTATGGCCGGCTGCATGACTGCTTCTCTGGCTGCGTGCGGCGGCTCTGCAAGCTCCGCTGCCAGCAGCGCTGCATCCACTGAGGCTGCGACCAGCGAAGCCGCCGAGGCTACCGGCACTTCCGCCAACGGTTTCACCGTCCAGCTCGGACCTAACCCCGAGACCCTGGACCCCGCGCTGAACAGCGCTATCGACGGTGCCAACACCATCATCACCACCTTTGAGCCGCTGCTGCTCATCGACGAGAACAACGAGGTTGTTCCCGGCCAGGCAGATCTGCCCGAGGTCTCCGAGGACGGCCTGACCTGGACCTTCACCATGAAGGACGGCCTGAAGTGGAGCGACGGCTCCGACCTGACTGCGAAGGACTTTGAGTACTCCTTCAAGCGTCTGGCCTGCCCCGACACCGCCGCCCCCTACGCCGAGACGGTTGTCGGCATGATCGACGGCTACGAGGATGCCATCGGCAACCCCGATGCGGACGGCAACACCACCACTGATCCCGACTGGGACGTCCTGAACGTTCACGCCAGCGAGGATGGCAAGACCCTGACCGTCCAGCTGGCCTATCCCTGCTCCTACTTCGATAAGCTCTGCGCCTTCGCGGCTATGAGCCCCGTGCAGCAGGCTACTGTTGAGGCCAACGGCGATGCCTGGTGCACGCAGCCTGACACCTTCGTCTGCAACGGCCCCTACATGATCACCGATTGGGTCCCCTCCGAGCGTATTGTTCTGTCCAAGAACCCGAACTATAAAGGCGGCTGGGATTCCTCCAAGATCGTTTCCGACACCATCACCCTGCTCCTGCTCGAGGACTCCAGCGCTGCTTACGCCGCCTACAACAGCGGTGAGGCACAGCTCATCAAGGACGTCCCCACCGATGAGATCCCCAGCCTGACCAAGGCTGAGGACGGCGGCGACTTCTACGTTGACACCATCCTGGGCACCTACTACATCTCCCTGAACGACCAGAAGGAGCCGTTCACGGATGCCAAGGTCCGCAAGGCTCTGAGCCTGGCCATTGACCGTGACTACGTTGCCAACACCATCATGCAGGGCACCTACGAGCCCGCTTACAACTTCGTCGGCCCCGGCATCGTCGATGAGAACGGCATGTTCTACGACAACGCCAACGGCGGCGAGCGCTACATCAGCGACGACTACGACGCCAACCTCGAGGAGGCCAAGCAGCTGATGGCCGAGGCCGGTTACCCGAACGGCG